>DGYFJ06201__coassemble_1308_pt1 | contig 11307 bp, 7 predicted proteins | sample DGYFJ06201__metabat2_high_PE_006 | metagenome-assembled genome bin DGYFJ06201 | reverse complement strand
ATCGATTGACGGCGGATCCCCAGTCTCGCCGAGTTGGCGTCGCGCGCGGGAGCCGCGTATGCTGGGGGAAGCCGAAGACCGCCGGTCGCCGGGAACGTCAGTTTCCGACCGAAGCACTGCAGAAGCAGGGGCCCGCGCAGGTGTACTGAGAAGGCCTCCTGAGTTCAGGATCCGAAAAGCTCCGTGCGCTTGCGCCGGAGCTTTTGTCATGTGTGCAGGGTGGGACGCGGCCGGCCCCTCACCTCCGTGAGGTGCCTCGCACGTAACAAGGAGTGGCCATGGCGCAGAAGGAAGCATCGGTCGCCGAGCTCGCCGAGAAGTTCGAGAGCTCGACTGCCGTTCTGCTCACCGAGTACCGCGGCCTGACGGTTGAGGAGCTCAAGGAGCTCCGCAACAGCATTCGTCAGGATGCGGAATACGCCGTGGTGAAGAACACGCTGACCAAGATCGCTGCTGAGAAGGCAGGGGTCGAGGGGCTCAATGACGACCTTCAGGGTCCGTCGGCGATCGCCTTCGTGCACGGTGACCCGGTCGCCGTCGCCAAGGGCCTGCGTACCTTCGCCAAGGCACACCCTCTTCTCGTGATCAAGAGCGGGTACTTCGACGGTGCCCCGCTCTCTGCCGAGGAAGTCAACAAGCTCGCCGACCTTGAGAGCCGTGAGGTTCTGCTGTCGAAGGTCGCCGGCATGATGAAGGCTTCCATGTCGAAGGCCGCCGCCGTCTTCCAGGCGCTTCCGTCGAAGACGGTCCGCACGGTCGAGGCGCTGCGCGAGAAGCAGGAGAACGCGGGCTGACGCCCACGTTCGATACATCCACCGACCTAGCTCACACAACACAGGAGATACAACATGGCGAAGCTCAGCACTGAAGAGCTGCTCAGCGCGTTCGAGGAGCTCACGCTCATCGAGCTCAGCGAGTTCGTGAAGGCGTTCGAGGAGAAGTTCGACGTCACCGCTGCGGCCCCGGCCGCTGTTGCGGTTGCCGGCGCGCCCGCTGGTGGCGGCGACGCCGACGAGGCCGAGGAGCAGACGGAGTTCGACGTCATCCTCGAGGCTGCTGGCGACAAGAAGATCCAGGTCATCAAGGCTGTCCGCGAGCTCACCTCGCTCGGCCTCGGCGACGCCAAGGGTCTCGTCGACGGTGCCCCGAAGCCGGTCCTCGAGGGTGTCGCGAAGGACGCCGCCGAGGACGCCAAGGCGAAGCTCGAGGAGGCTGGCGCCTCGGTTACCGTCAAGTAACCAGCTCTTCCTTCACGAAGCCCGCGGATCCTTTCGGATCCGCGGGCTTCGTCGTTCCCCCAGCGGCTCTAGCTTCCACAAATGCACCTACCTGGCGGAATTTGGAGCCCTTTGCGTCATTTGGGGGAGGTGGGCTTGCTCCACCTTCCGCATATGCACCCATCTCGCGCATCTTGGAGCCATCTGCGTCATATAGGGGAAGTGGGCCTGTTCTACCTTCCACAAATGCACCTGCGTTCCGACGCGTAGAGCTGGCCGCATCAGATATCGCGCGACCGGCTCTACGCGATGAGGAGTTGGTGCGATGGTATGTCGTTAGGGGATCACGACCGGCTCGGCCGTTGCCGTGGCGCTGCTCGTGCCGCCTTCGAATACGGCGGACACGAAGAAAAAGTAGGTGCCAGCTCCCAGCGGAGCAACGAGCGCCTCGACACGGCCGTCGTGCTCGAATTCGAAGTGGCACGGCACGCTCTGCGATTGTGCGCTGTCCGTCGTCGGGCCGTACGACAACTCATATCCGATGGCGCCCTCGACGGGCGGCCAGTCGACGACCACGGCACCGGGCCGATCGCCTCCGCTGAAGTCAGCCTGGACATCGGTTGGCGCAGCGAACGTGGCGTCGTCGGGGGTGGGGTGCTCTCCGCCCGGAGTGTCTTCCGAATCGTCCTCGTCGCCGCCCGGTGTGGGCTCGCTTTCGCCCTCGTCGGGAGGAGTTGCGGGGTCGCCGCCGTCGTCAGGCCCGGGCGACCCTCCCGAGTTCGAGCCTGGGACCGTCACGTCGTGCGGCTCGCTACGCGGCCCGACGTGACCAGTAGCGTCGATCGCGGCGATCTCGTACCTGTAGGTCGTTCCCTTAATGACGTCTCTGTCGACGTAGGGGCTGCTCGGCAGACGCGCGACTTCATCACCGTTGCGATAGACGATGTACCGGTCCACACGCTCGTTGTCGCTTGCGCCGCTCCACGTCAGCTCGACCCGACGCGGAGTCGAGTCATCGCTGACCGACGTTGGTGCGGTCGGGGCCGCGATTTCGCGGGTCGCGACGTTGCTCGCCGGGCTGCGGTTGCCAGCCTCGTCGACAGCCCGGACGGTGTAGTCGTAACGCCCATCCGTGAGATCCGCATCGTCGCGGTACTGTCTCTCATCGGTGTCGCCGATCGTCTCGCCGTCGCGCTGGACGACATACCCGGCGACGCCGACGTTATCCGTCGCCTGCTTCCACGTGATATCGCCGGATTCTGTGACGGCGACTTTTGTCGGCGCCGAGGGCGGGGCATTATCGAGCGCCCGGTCAGTGACGGTCGCGTCACTCTCACCTGCCTCGTTCACCGCGATGACGAAGAAGTAGTGTTCCCCGGCATCTGGCGCCGGCACGCGGAGCGTCCCTTCGGCGACCGATTCGTCGTAAGCGTGCGCATCCTCGATGGTGTCGTCGATGTCTCGGAACACGCGGTACGAGTCCGCGTCGTCGACTTCGCTCCACTCAATCTGGACGTGGTCGCCGTCGAGTTCGGCAGTGACCTCGTCAGGTGCCGACGGCGGTGCCTGCTCCGGTGACGGATTTGGCTTGGGCTTCGGCTGAGGGTCTGGCGTCGGTGCCGGCTCAGGGGAAGGCGTTGGTTCTGGCGTTGGCCGCGGGTCAGGAGACGGCTCCGGGTCCGGAGATGGCGTTGGATCCGGTGTCGGCTCCGGCTGAGGGTCCGGCGTCGGCTCTGGCTTCGGAGTCGGCTCAGGCGAGGGCTGAGGCTCCGGTCGCGGATCCGGGGAAGGCCGCGGGTCCGGCGAGGGCTCGGGATGCGGCTCGGGCGAGGGCTCCGGCTCCGGCCGCGGATCCGGCAAAGGCTCGGGATCCGGTTCGGGCGAGGGCGTCGGCTCCGGCGAGGGCTGCGGTGACGGCTCGGGCGGATCCTCGGACTCGAGAGCCCGGAGGAGTTCGTCGCGCACGCCGAGCGACGAGAGCGTGACGTTCACGGGCGTGCCGGCGGATCCCTCGTACCCGCACGCGAGGCGCACGTCGTTCCGCACCTGATCCGCCGTGAGCGCGACGGTGAAGGTCGCGGAACCGTCGTCCCCGAACGTCGCCGTGTCGAGGGCGCCACCGGCGACGGAACGCAGCGGTGACGTCGCCGGGCGATCGGACCCGCCGCCGGCGCCGACCGGATCCGTCGAACCCGGAGCGTGCACTGTCACGGCGCGTCCCGGCTCACCGCTGACGTGCACGGCGATGGTGCGCGCGTTCGCGTCCACGACGTCGGCGCTGTCGACCGCGACAGGCGCCGCGGCATCGTCCTCGTCGTCGGTCTCCTGCGCCTCGGGCTCGGCAGTCTCAGCGAGGTCGTCCGATGCCTCGATCGATGCCTCGCCGGGGGCCCCGCCGCCGAATGCATCGCCGGCTGCCGCGGGGACCGACGGGTTCGTCGTCACCACACCTACCGCAATGACGACAGTCACGGTGGCCGCTGCGATCCCGGCCGTGACGAGCCCGCCGATGGTCCAGGCTGCGCCCGCCGAGCTCGTGCTCGAGCTACCGCCTCCCGCGGATCCGCCAGCCGTTGCCGATCCGCCAGCGACGAACGCGGCGCCTGCCGCAGATCCTCCCTCGATGACGGCTGGTGGCATCGCGGCCAGGGCGACGACAGCCTCGCTCCCGCGCTGCACAGCGGCGAGGTAGGCGGTGGACGCCGGGATCCCGATCGCGAGGGGCAGCAGGATCATCGCCAGGCGACTGCCGACGTCCTTGGCCTCCGAGGCGACGAGCGAGCATCGCGCGCACGCATCGAGGTGCTTCTGGAGCTTCGCGCGATCACGGGATCCGAGATTGCCCCGGGTGTGTGCGCCGAGGTGCTCGATGGTCCATTGATGGTCGGATCCGTCTTCGAGCGCCGCGAGGTGCGCCTGGATCCAGGCTTCGCGCAGGCCTTCGCGAGCGCGCGTCGCGAGCTGGGAGACCGCGGTCGGCTTGATCCCGAGGAGGGGAGCGGTCTCGCGAGGCTTGAGGCACTCGACCTCCGTGTACCAGAGCACCTCCTGCCACCTGGTCGGGAGGCTGCGGAAGGCGGTGTGAGTGATCCCGCGATCGAGGGCGGCTTCGGCGGCGCGCTCCGTGCTCTCGGGATCCTCGACGTCATCCGCGTCGTCGAGCGAGACGTCGACGCGCGAGCGACCCCAGCTGGCTGCCGTGTTGCGGATCGCTGTGAAGAGATACGCACGGAACGAGGCCGTCGGTCCGCCGCCTCGGCGCACGGTCTGGAAGATCTTGGCGTAGGCCTCCTGCACGAGGTCGTCGGCGTCGATGCTTTCCGAGATGCTCCGCGCGGCGACGATGCCGGAGCGGTAATGGCGGGCCCAGAGCTCTCCGAACGCGGCAGTGTCGCCTGATCGGGAGCGCAGGACGAGATCGGCGTCCGAAACGTGCGCGACGTCGGCGACGTCGCTCTCGTGCGTTTCGGGCATGACTCTCCTGCTGATTTCGGGCCAGGACGATTCTGCCTCGTTCGCGCCGTCATTGCCACCGGACCCATGAACCTCTCGGAAGATTTACTCTCTGATCGTGGTTTCCTGTGCGCGCGAGACAAATCTTCGCGAAGTCGCGTCATAAAACGGCGTCCGTTGCGTCTCATGGGTGAGAGAGGCGCAGCTCGGCATCCGGGGGGAGTAAGACCGAGCCACCGCGGGCGGGAGCCCACGGAAAGAGGCGGCCCATGTTCGATTGATCATGGGCCGCCTCACTGGTTGCGTCTGCTGGCGTCAGCTCTTCGCGAGTGTGCCGATCTCGTCACCGCTGGAGTTGAACACCGTCATCGTTTCGTCGGCGATCTGAAGGGAATCAGCGCCGCGGAGCCAGTCGTCGACGTTCATGCAGCCCTTCAGGGTAGCCACGCCCACACGGTCCAGGACGATGCGGTCATCTTCGACCTCGTACGTGCCGCCGAAGCCATTACACCCATCGTTTCCCTCGAACGTGCCGTCGTCTGAGAACGAAATGAACGGGTCGCCCGCCTCCGAGCTTGCGAAGGTCGCACCAACGTAATCTGCGGGTTCCATCGTGCCTCCCTCGGAGCCAGCGGTCGTTGCGCAACCGGCGAACGCGAACGCCGCTGCGCCAATGAACAGCGCGGGAACGAGACGTCGTGTCCTCATGATGTGCCTCCCAATGTCGAGACCGCCGGTGAGGCGGAAAAATACCGCGGGTTCCCATTTTACCCTGAGCTCTAGTAATGTGGCGGTGCTATGTCTGCGCTGGGGATGCGCTGAGTTCTGCAGGCGGGCTGGCACAGACCACAGTGAATCGGCGACATGTCGCCACGAAACCATGGGGGACCTCCTTGAGCTCCACATTCAAAAGAGGCGCGCGTCTGAGCGCCATCGGCGCCGCTGCAGCGCTCGCTGCGGGTGGCCTGATGGTCGCACCGGCGGCCGCCGAAGAAGCGGCCCCGGCTGCGAACCTGGACCAGATCGCCGCTCAGGCGTTCGGGATTCCCGGCGTCGTCGGCGTCACGACCGACAACCAGAGCATCTTCATCAAGGTGCTCGGCGAGTCGGGCGAGGGTGGCATTGCGCCCATGTCGGCGAGCAACGAGCAGAGCGTCAACGACCTCGCGAGCCAGTTCGGCAACGTCCAGGTCGTCGAAGGACAGGCCTTCACGCCCGTCGCGACGAACGACGTGGTGGGTGGCGCGGGCTACATGACCACGGACGACGGGATGACCAGCGCGGGCGCCTGCTCGGTCGGCTTCTCGGCGTGGTCGCCGAACGGCGACCCGGCCATCATCACCGCCGGTCACTGCAACGGCACTGACGACGGCATGCCGAACCTCTTCACGTCGCAGCCGTCGCAGGAGCCCGCTGTCGGCGGCGAGGGTTACACCATCATGGCTGAGCTCGGCACCTGGGGCTACACCCAGTTCGGCGGCCCGGGCAACACCTCCGTTGAGAACCCCTACGACGTCCAGCCTGAAGAGCTCGAGAACGGCACCGACATCGCCGTCATCGACGACATCAACCCCGAGCTGAACCTGCTGCCGTCGGTCACCGACTGGACGACGGCGGGCGAGGACGACCTCGCCAAGTCGGCGACGTCGGTCACGGCCGTTGGCTCGGCCTCGATCGGCGATGAGATTCGCCGCTCGGGCCGCACGACCGGTTCGAAGGTCGGCGTCGTCAACGAAGAGGGCTACACCCTCGTCGGTGACCCGCAGATCGGCTACCACCCGGTCTACGGCTTCAACGCAGAGGCGGCCGGAGACTACGACCTCGCCGTTCCCGGCGACTCCGGCGGTTCGGTTGTCATCGGCAACACGGCCGTCGGCATCACGAGCGGCGCGGGCGAGAACCCGGAGACGGGTAACACCGACCTGTGGTTCGCTGACCTCCCCGACGCGATGGAGCAGCTGCACGCGAACGGTGGCGAGTACCAGGTCGCGCTCGACATCGCCGAGCCCGAGGTCACGAAGGCCTCCGCTGAGCAGGGCACGACGTTCGAGGGCACCGCGCCCGCGAACTCCGAGGTGACCATCGGTGGCGACATCGAGGCCACGGCCACTGCTGACGAGAACGGCAACTTCTCCTTCCCGGCCCCGAACGACACGGGCAGCTTCGACATCACGCTGCAGGCGAAGCAGGGCTACAACGTCTCCGAGACGGTCAACGCGACCGTCAAGACGACGAAGATCCAGCTCGACGCCCCGGCCATCACCAGCCCGGAGAACGAGTCGAAGTCGACCGAGGCCGTCACGGCGATCACCGGCACGGGCCAGCCCGGCGCCGAGGTGACGCTGCAGGGCGACGTCGAGGGCACCGCGACGGTCGGCGACGACGGCAACTGGTCCGTCGATGTCGAACTCGGCTTCGGCGCTTACACGGTCGGCGCGACGCAGTCGCTCGCCGACTCGACGTCCGACGCGCGCTGGGTCTCCTTCCAGGTCGTTCCCGGTGCCCCGAGCATCGTGACGCCCGAGGACGGCGGCAGCTACGAAGAGGGCATGATCCCGGCCATCACCGGTGAGTCGCCCATCAACGGCGCCACGGTCTCCCTCGACATCGAGGGCCCCGAGGCCGCGCAGGCGACGATCGAGGCAGTCCGCGACGCGGGCGGCGCCGAGGTTGTCGGCGGCGTGTGGTCCGTCGAGCTCCAGGAGCAGCTCGCTCCCGGCACCTACACGATCGCTGCCACGCAGTCGGTCGACGGCGTGACGAGCGACGCGACCTCCGTGACCTTCGAGGTCGTTGCAGCCGGCTCCGGCGGCGGCGACGAGGGTGACCAGGGCGACGAAGGCGACCAGGGTGGCGAGGGCGACGAGGGCGATGACAACGACCTCGCTCCGACCGGCGCCGACAGCGCCACGACGGTGCTCCCGCTTGCCGGTGGCGCCGCGGTGATCCTTCTCGCTGGTGCGACGCTCCTCGTGGTGCGCCGCGTGACCCGCGCATAAGGCACACTGCCTGAATGACCCGTCGAGGCGGGGTGAGCGAATGCTCGCCCCGCCTCGCGGCGTTTTGGTGTGATGTTCGCCACTGATCGACAGGGTATGATCACCATGTCGCGACTGGCGTCCGAGGTGGGTCACCACCGGGAAGCGGCACACCGAACGGCATTCGACCGCGCGCCTGGGTCGAAGCGAACACCCCACGCCCGCAGAGTCCGTTCTGGAGCATTCATGACTGATTCGCTGTTCAACGCCCCCCTGGCCGACGTCGACCCTGAGATCGCGGCGGTCCTGCAGCGCGAACTCGATCGACAGCGCGGCTTCCTCGAGATGATCGCGTCCGAGAACTTCGTTCCGCTGTCTGTCATGCAGTCACAGGGATCCGTGCTGACGAACAAGTACGCGGAGGGCTATCCGGGGCGGCGCTATTACGGCGGCTGCGAAGAAGTCGACATTGCCGAGAGCCTCGCGATCGAGCGCGCGAAGTCGCTGTTCGGATCCGCGTACGCGAACGTGCAGCCGCACTCGGGTGCGTCCGCGAACGCGGCCGTGCTGCACGCGATCGCGCGGCAGGGCGACACCGTGCTCGGGCTGTCGCTCGACCACGGCGGCCACCTCACGCACGGCATGAAGCTCAACTTCTCGGGGCGCCTCTACGACATCGTCGCGTACGGCGTCGACCCCGCGACCTCCCTCGTCGACATGGACGAGGTGCGCCGGCTCGCGCGTGAGTACAAGCCGAAGGTCATCATCGCCGGCTGGTCGGCGTATCCGCGCCAGCTCGACTTCGCCGCCTTCCGTGAGATCGCCGATGAGGTCGGCGCCTACCTGTGGGTCGACATGGCGCACTTCGCGGGCCTCGTGGCCGCGGGCGTCCACCCGAACCCCGTGCCCCACGCACACGTCGTCTCCTCGACGGTGCACAAGACGATCGGCGGCCCCCGCTCGGGCTTCATCCTCACCAACGACGCCGACATCGCGAAGAAGATCAACTCCGCGGTCTTCCCCGGTCAGCAGGGCGGACCGCTGATGCACGTCATCGCCGCGAAGGCCACGGCGTTCAAACTCGCGGCGACCGACGCGTTCGTCGACCGGCAGAAGCGGACGGTGCGCGGCGCCCAGATCCTCGCCGAGCGCCTCACACAGCCTGACGTCGCCGAGGCTGGCATCACGCTGCGCTCGAACGGCACCGACGTGCACCTGGTCCTCGTCGACCTGCGCGACGCGACGATCGACGGCAAACAGGCCGAGGATCTCCTGCACGAGATCCGCATCACCGTGAACCGCAACTCGGTGCCGAACGACCCGCGTCCGCCGATGGTGACCTCCGGGCTCCGTATCGGCACGCCCGCGCTCGCGACGCGCGGCTTCGGCGATGAGGAGTTCACCGAGGTGGCCGACATCATCGCCCGCGCGCTCCTGCCGAATCCCGACGTCGCGGCGCTGCGTGCGCGCGTGACGGCCCTCGCCGACGCCCACCCCCTCTACGACGGGGTCGAAAGCGCCGGCCAGGGCTACGCGGGCTGACCCGACGCTTTCGATGATGAAGGAGCACACATGACCGCACAGGTTCTCGACGGCAAGGCCGCGTCCGCGGCGATCAAGAGCGAGCTCGCCGAGCGAATCGCGGCGCTGAAGGAGCGCGGCGTCACGCCGGGTATCGCGACCGTTCTGGTCGGGGCGGATCCGGCTTCGCAGCTGTACGTCGGAATGAAGCACAAGCAGTCCGCTGCGATCGGGATGAACTCGATCCAGCGGGAACTGCCGGCCGACGCGACGCAGGAAGACGTCGAGGCGCTCCTCGACGAGCTGAACGCGGATCCGACCTGCCACGGCTACATCGTGCAGCTGCCGCTGCCGAAGCACATCGACACCGACCGCGTGCTCGAGCGGATCGACCCGGCCAAAGACGCGGACGGCCTGCATCCGACGAACCTCGGACGGCTCGTGCTCAACGTCAACAGCGAGATCACGACGCCATTGCCGTGCACGCCGCGCGGCGTCATCGAGCTGCTCGTGCGCAACGGCTACGACCTCAACGGCAAGCACGTCGTAGTCGTCGGCCGCGGCGTGACGATCGGACGTTCGGTGGGGCTGCTGCTGACCCGGCGCGATTACAACGCCACGGTCACCCTGACGCACACCGGCACGGTCGACATGTCGGCACACCTGCGCGAAGCCGACGTCATCGTCGCCTCGGCGGGCGTGAAGCACCTCGTCACGGCCGCCGACGTCAAACCGGGCGCTGCGGTGCTCGACGTCGGCGTGACGCGCGAGGAGGACCCGGAGACCGGCAAGCAGAAGGTCTACGGCGATGTGCACCCAGACGTAGCGGAGGTCGCGGGTTACCTCTCGCCGAACCCGGGCGGCGTCGGCCCCATGACGGTCGCACTGCTGATGACCAACGTCGTGGAGGCCGCAGAGCGCTCGCTCGCCTGACGACACACGACTGCGCCCCGCCCCGTCAGTAACGATGGAGGCGGGGCGCAGCGCGTTCAGCCGTTGTGTCGCTCGAGGAAGTCGAACACGTCGCGTTCGCTCACACCGGGGAAGTTCCCGCGGGGGAGCGGGCTGAAGATGTGGGTGTGCACGCGCGCGCTCGGCCAGGCCTTCTGGGACCACCGCGCCGAGACGTCGGGTGAGGGCTTGCGGCAGCACGCTTCGTCCGGGCAGCTCGACGTCTCGCGGTTGGTCGTCTCACGCCCGCGCCAGAACCGCGCGTCATCGAACGGGACGCCGACCGTGATCGAATACTCGCCGTGGTCGCGCGTACCGGTCTGCGTGGCGCACCAGAACGTGCCCGCTGGCGTGTCGGTGTACTGGTAGTGCTCGGTCGTGCGGTTCTGGCGCTCGAACGCGCGGCGTGCCGAGAAGTTCCGACAGAGGATCTGCCCTTCGACCGCGCCGGTGACATCCTCCGGCACCGGGAGGCCGTCGTTGACGTACACGCGCTCGATCTGCCCCTCGCTGCCCGCGCGCAGGAAGTGCAGGCGCATGTCGAGATGCTGCGTCATGAGGTTCGTCATGCGCATGCTGGCCGCCTCGTGCGTCACACCGAAGGCGTCACGGAAGTCCTCGACCGCGAGGTTGCGATCCTTCTTCGCCTGCTTCAGGAAGTCGACGCCCGCGGTCTCCGGGATGAGGCAGCACGCGGCGTAGTAGTTGATCTCGAGACGCTGCGCGAGGAAGTCGGCGTACGACGTCGGCGGCTTGTGGCCGAGCAGCCGGTGCGCCATGGCCTGCAGCGCCATCGAGCGCAGGCCGTGACCGCCCGGAATCGAGGCCGGCGGCAGGTAGATGCGTCCGTTCGCGAGATCCGTGATCGAGCGCGTCGACGCCGGCAGGTCGTTGACGTAGATGAGCTCGAATCCGAGCCGCTCGGCCATGAGACTCACGGTGCGATGCGTCAGAGCGCCGCGCTTGTGCCCCGCGGCGGCGAGCTGCTCTTCGGCGAGCGTCTCGATCTCGGGCAGGTAGTTGTTGCGGTCGCGCATGCGCAGCCGCAGCTCGGTGTTCGCGCGACGGGCCTCCTCCGGCGTGGCGTTGGCCTCGCGGTCGCGACGTTGCAGTTCCTGGTGCAGCCCGAGCACCGTCTCGAGGGCCTCGTCCGTGATGCCCTTCGTGACCTTCAGCGGCGGGATCCC
>DGYFJ06201__coassemble_1292_pt1 | contig 11396 bp, 9 predicted proteins | sample DGYFJ06201__metabat2_high_PE_006 | metagenome-assembled genome bin DGYFJ06201 | reverse complement strand
AGGTCGGTAAGGAAGGCGTCGTCACCGTCGAGGAAGCTCAGGCCTTCGGCACGGAGCTCGAGCTCACCGAGGGTATGCGCTTCGACAAGGGCTACCTCAACCCGTACTTCGTGACGGACGCTGACCGCCAGGAAGCGGTCTTCGAGGACCCGTACATCCTGCTCGCGAACCAGAAGATCTCGAACATCAAGGATCTCCTGCCCGTCGTCGAGAAGGTCATGCAGGCGGGCAAGGAGCTCGTCATCATCGCCGAGGACGTCGAGGGCGAGGCGCTCGCAACGCTCGTGCTCAACAAGATTCGTGGCATCTTCAAGGCCGTCGCCGTCAAGGCGCCGGGCTTCGGCGACCGTCGCAAGGCGCAGCTGCAGGACATCGCGATCCTCACGGGTGGCCAGGTCATCACCGAAGAGGTGGGCCTCAAGCTCGAGAACACGGAGCTCGACCTCCTCGGCCGTGCCCGCAAGGTCATCGTCACGAAGGACGAGACGACGATCGTCGAGGGTGCGGGCGAGCAGGCGCAGATCGAGGGTCGCGTGACCCAGATCCGCCGCGAGATCGACGCCACCGACAGCGACTACGACCGTGAGAAGCTGCAGGAGCGTCTGGCGAAGCTCGCGGGCGGCGTGGCCGTCATCAAGGCCGGTGCCGCGACCGAGGTGGAGCTCAAGGAGCGCAAGCACCGCATCGAGGACGCCGTTCGCAACGCGAAGGCCGCCGTCGACGAGGGCATCGTCCCCGGTGGTGGCGTGGCGCTGATCCAGGCTGCTGCGACGGCGTTCGACAAGCTCGACCTCGACGGCGACGCCTCCACCGGCGCCCGCCTCGTGCAGGTCGCCCTCGAGGCGCCGCTCAAGCAGATCGCCCTCAACGCCGGCCTCGAGCCGGGCGTTGTGGCCGCGAAGGTGCGCGAGCTGCCGTCCGGTCAGGGCCTCAACGCCGCGACCGGCGAGTACGTCGACATGCTCGAGGCGGGCATCATCGACCCGGCGAAGGTCACGCGTTCGGCGCTGCAGAACGCCGCGTCGATCGCCGGCCTCTTCCTCACGACCGAGGCCGTCGTCGCCGACAAGCCCGAGCCCGCCGCTCCGGCTGGCGGGGGCGACCCGACGGGTGGCATGGACTTCTGATCCCGCCCCCTCTCACGAGGCTGCCCCTCCTCCCATCCGGGAGGAGGGGCAGCCTCGTTTCGTCTCAGCGGAACATGCTGGCCACGTCGGCCTCAACCTGCTGGTAGCCGGTGCCCGCGAGCTCCAGACGGCGCGCCAGATTGTCGAGCGCCTCCTCGACCTGCAGATGCAACGCCTGCCACTCCGCGGCCAGCCCCTGAAACGCCTGGGCGGCGCTTCCCTGCCAAGCCGCTTCGAGCTGCTGCACGCGGCCCATGATGAACGCGACCTCGCCGCGCAGGCGATCGGATCCGGCCGAGACCTCGGCGCGGGTGGCGAGCAAAGACTCGCTGTCGACGGTGAACTGTGCCATAGTGGCTCCTTTCGTGAGGGTCGTCTCACGGTAGGAGGAGCGCGGCCGGGCGCGGAGACGCGAAGCGACGGATCCTCAGATAACGTTCGAGATCTGTCGCCTGTGGGCGAGTCGTCACCGCCCCGCGAAGGGCGCCGCCGAGTTCTACTCGCAGCCGACGCCGTCCCCGTCGCGATCGAGGTGGCGCGCGTATCCCGGGTCGCCGCGATACACGGGGGCGGCTCCGGCGTCGCGTGCCGCGGTGCAGTTCTCGAAGTGCACGTGTTCGGGCTCTGGCGCCGGCGGGGGCGGCTCCTCCTGCGGAGCCGGAGCCGGCGCGGGCGGCGGCTCTTCCACCGGCGGTTCCGGTTCTGCCTGCGGCTCCACGTGCGGGGCCGCGTCGTAGCCGGACGCGTAGGCGGGCTGAGTCGGGCAGGCCGACAGGACGCGCTGCATGGCCTCCTTCTCAGGCGGTACCACCCAGAGGCCGTATGACGCCTTGACGGAAATCTGGCGCGCGACGTAATCGCACCGAAACGCCTTGTTCGGCGGCAGCCATGACGCCGCGTTCGAACTGCCCTTCGATGAGTTCGTCGGACCGTCGACGGCCAGCAGGTTCAACGGATCGTTCGCGAGCGCGACGCGCGCCTCGTACGTGGTCTGCTGAGCTCCCGTGATCCACGCGTTCTGCAACGCGACGACGTGATCGATCTGCACCAGGTGGGACGTGTCCTGACCGCGCTGGAACGCGATCTGCTTGCCCGTGTATGGTCCGACCAGCGTGCCGGACATGACCCTGCACGAGCCGTCGCGGTCGACGTCCTGCAGATCGCGCACCAGAATGTCGTTTCGCGTGTCGCAGCCGTTCCCATCGGTGTCCGGCCAGGACTCCCCGAACTGCACGACGCGGTCATAACCCGTCGCTGCAGCCGGGCCCTTCACCGGAATCGTCTCGAGCAGAGCCAGCGCGGTGCGACCGTCAGGATCGTTCGACACGGGCGGCGACGGCGTCTCCGGCTCTGGCGCGCGGTCCTCAGTCTCCGGCTCGTCGGTCGTCGGGTCCTCCGTGCTCGCCGGATCCGCTTCCCGCTCGTCTGGAACGTTCGCTGCGGTCGGTTCGGGATCAGCGGCCGCGGGCTCCGGCGACGTCGTCGGTGCAGCGGCCGGCGCCTCCTGGCGCGGATCCATCAGCATCGACGCCGGCACGGTCAACGCAAGCGCGGCGGCCAGCACCGCACCGGCCCAGGCACGCGAGGGCAGGTTCATCATGCCCGGTTTGTTGGTCACGAGCGTGTAGACCGCGGCGCCGAGCGCACACAGCATGACGCCGATCAGGAGGCCTGCGAGTCCTTCGACGATCGTGAAGGCGCTCACGACGGTGGCGATCACGACGAGCCACGGCCAGATTGGGAGGAACGCACGCCGCCCGGCAGACGCCGGTCGCGCCACTGACGCCGAAGGGGCAGAGGGATTCGGCACGGGCACTCCACTGGGTTTGAAGCGCTCGCGCGCGGGTCACTCGGGTGGGGCAAGTATATCGCTCGACGCGCGATGTGCGCCACACGTGTAGCACACACCCCGGCCGTCTCACCGCGCCGTTCCCGCCGCGAGTGTGACCCGCGGGCCTCAGGCGGTGGACCGCATGGAGTACAGCAGTTCCGGTCTGCCGGTGGCGCCGTAGCGCGGGCTGCGTCGGGCGAGCCCGGACTCGACCAGTCGCTCCAGGTAGCGTCGTGCGCTCACCCTGGCCATGCCGAGGCATTCCGCGACCTCCGTCGCCGAGAGAGGGCCGTGCGCCGCGCCCAACGTCTCGGCGACGCGTTCGAGCGTGAGGGGTGAGACGCCCTTGCGCTGCCCCGCGGCGACGACGGCGTCGCGCCGCATCAGCGCATCGACGTCAGCCTGTTCGAGGTGGCCCGTGAACTGCGCGTCGCGCTGGTGTGCGTTCCAGACGTCGTCGAGGCGGTCGTGAAGCGCCTGCATCGGAAACGGCTTGACAAGGTAGTGGTGTACGCCGTGCGCGCGAGCGAAGCGCACCGTGTCGAGGTCGCGTGCCGCGGTCACGGCGATCACCTCGGCGCGGATCCCTGCGGCCCGAGCGCGTGCGAGGACGGTGGTGCCGGGCATGTCCGGCAGAAAGATGTCGAGGATGATGACGTCCGGAACCTCGTCGCTCATCGCCCGCAGCGCCTCGCCACCGGTCACGGCGACGCCGATGGTCTCGAAACGCGGATTGCGCGCGACGAAGCCGCGCGTCACCTGGGCGACGGCGAAGTCGTCCTCGACGATCAGCACGCCGAGCTTGTTCACGTTCGGCTCCGTTCTCTCACGGGAAGCGAGACGACGAACCGCGCCCCGCCGAGCGGGCTCGCCTCCACGTGGGACGACCCGCCGAGGCGCGCGCACACGCGCCACACGAGCGTCAGTCCGTATCCGCGGGTGCGCTGCCCGTCCTTCGTCGAGTACCCGAGATCGAAGATCCGCTCCGTCTCGTCGGCGTCCACGCCGGGGCCCGCGTCGTCGATCGTGATCCGGACGGTCTCGTCCGTCGCGCGGATGTCGAGTTCGATGCGACCGCCGTGCGGCGATGCGTCGAACGAATTGTCGATGAGGTTCCCGACGACGGTCACGAGATCCGCCCCCGCAACGACGTCTTCCGCGATCGCCGATTCTGGGCTGACCTCGAAGTCGAAGCCACGCTCGCGTGCCTGGGCCCGCTTCGCGAGCAGCAGGGCCGACAGCTCCACGTCCTGGATCCCGACGTGTGCGTCGACGGACGTGATCGCGCCCCCGCTCGCAGCGCGATCGACGACACGGCGGGCGGCATCGGCCTCCCCGAGATCGATCAGCCCACCGATCGTGTGCAGGGTGTTGGCGAACTCGTGCTGTTGGGCCCGCAATCCTTCGGCGAGACTCTGCGCGCCCGCCAGGCGGCGCAGCGCGTCGTCGACCTCGGTGCGATCCATGAGGATCACCGCAGTGCCGACGCGACGCCCGTGCAGCTGGACGGGTGTCGCGCGGGCGAAGAGCACGCGCTCACCGGCGAGGATGAGGCGTTGGGGGTCGGCCTCGTGATCGCGGGCGATCTCGACGAACTCCATGAGATCGTCGCCGAAGGCGTCTTCGCCTCGACTGCCGACGAGGTGCTCAGGCGCGGCGAGGCCGAGCAGTCGGACCGCCGCGTCGTTGCAGATCGTGACCCGGCCCTCCTCGTCGAACGCCACGAGCCCCTCGCGGATCCCGTGCAGCGTCGCCTCCCGCGTCTCGAGCAGCGATCGGATCTCCTCGGGCTCGAGGTCGAAGATCCGACGCCGCACGAGACGCGCGACGCCGGCGGCGGCGATCACGCCCACGACCGCGGCGGCGCCGAGCACGAGGGCGAGCGAGGACGCGTCGCTCAGGAAGTCCTCGCGCAGCGTCGACTCGAGGATGCCGACGGACACCTGGCCGAGGATCGCGCCGTCCTCCGCGTGCACCGGCACCTTCACGCGCCACGATTCGCCCAGCGTGCCCGTCTGCGTGCCGGAGTACGTCTGCCCGGAGAGCGCGACGCTCGGATCCGTCGACACCATCTGGCCGATGTGCTCGGGATTCGGGTGCGAATAGCGGATGCCGTGCTCGTCCGTGACGACGATGTAGGTCACGCTCGACGCGTCGCGGATGAGCTCGGCGATCGGCTGGATGATCCGTTCGGGATGTGCCGTGTCGTACGCGTCGAGGATCGTCGGCAGCGTCGCCACCGACCGGGCCACCGCCGTCATGCGCTCCTGGGAGGCCTCACGGATCTGCGCGTTCTGCGCCGCGAGGGAGACGACGACCGCCGTGACGACGACAGCGAGCACGATGATGGCCTGCAACACGACGAGTTGCGTGCGGAGCGTCATCGCCTTCACCACGTCGTCATCGTATGTTGTGGGAGCCGCCGTCTGTGCGGGGAGCGGGACCGCAATGACCGAAAGTCGTCGGGCGTGACCGAAACCTCGTCGCGGCCGCGACGGCTCCGTACGCTCGGCAACGCTCGCGGGAATGGTCCCACGGCACGAAGGACTCGAGGAGGAGCCCATGACACAGCACACCACAGGACGACGACGCATCCTCGCACTCGGAGCCGTCGCCGCGACGACTGCGCTGATGGCGGCCTGCGCGGGCGGCGGAGGCGGAGGGGGAGGCGACAGTGCGGTCGACAGCCTCGCTGTCGTCGCGCCAGCGGACCCCGGTGGCGGCTGGGACCAGACGGCGCGGAGCTTCGCGCAGGCCGCGAATGATGAGGGGATCGTGTCGTCCGCTCCCGTGACCAACATCGGCGGTGCCGGCGGGACGGTCGGGCTGGCGTCGCTCGCCACCGAGTCGAATCCGCACACGCTCATGATCACGGGAAGCGTGATGGTCGGCGCCGTCGAGACGAATGCGTCCGAAGACCGCATCGAAGACATGACGCCGATCGCGCGGCTGACGGAGGAGCCCCTCGTGCTCGTCGTCCCCGCCGACAGTCCGTACGAGAACATCGGCGACTTCGTCGACGCGTGGATCGATGGCGGCTCGGACATGGCGGTGACCGGCGGCTCCGCTGGCGGGATCGACCACATCCTCGCCGGGCTGCTGCTGCTCGAAGGCGGCCTGACGGCCACGGAGGTTCCGGACGCGCTGAACTACATCGCGAACTCGGGCGGCGGCGAAGCAGTCACCCTGCTGCTGGGCGGACAGGTCGATGCCGGGATCTCCGGTGTCGCGGAGTTCTCTGAGCAGGTCGCATCGGGCGACCTGCGTGCGCTCGCGGTGTCTTCCGGCGAGCCTGCGGAACTGCTGCCCGAGGTGCCGACCTTCGTCGATGAGGGCATTGACGTTACGCTGACGAACTGGCGCGGCCTGATCGCGCCGGGCGACATCTCGGATGAGGACAGGACGGCCCTGGAGGACGTCGTACAGAACGCTCACGACAGCGACGCCTGGGCCGAGACGCTCGAGACGAACGGCTGGACCGACGCCTTCCTCGTGGGGGACGAGTTCGACACCTTCCTCGCCGACGACATCGCCACGACCAAGGAGACGCTCGCGACGATCGGGCTGTTGGAATGAGCAGCGAGACCGTCGCCCGCCAGGGGGCTGCCGCCCCCTGGCGGGCCCGCGTCGGGGAGCTGATCTTCGTCGGCGCGATCCTCGCGTTCTCCGCACTCGGCGTACTGCTCAGCGGCGCGATCCGCGAGCCGGTCGGATCCTCGAACGTCCTCGGCGCGCGCGTCCTGCCGTACGTCGTGACGGCGTTCATGTGCCTGACCGCGCTCGCCGCGTTCATCGCGACGTTGCGCGGACGCGTGGGGACGCCCGAGGAGGGGGAGGATGTCGACGAATCCGTCGGCACCTCGTGGCGCACGGTCGCGCTGCTCGTGATCGCGTTCGCGTCGCTGATGGTCGTGATCCCGATCGCCGGCTGGCCCGTCGCCGTCACCGTGCTCTTCACCGGATCCGCTCTCGCGCTCGGCGCGAAGAGCTGGTGGCGCGCGCTCCTCATCGGCGCGGGGCTCGGGGTCCTGACCCAGGTGCTGTTCGGCATCCTGCTCGGGCTGTCGCTGCCGGCCTTCGGCGAATACCTTCCGGAGGTCTTCCGTGGATAGCCTGCAGCTGCTCCTCGACGGCTTCGCGACCGCGATCCAGCCCCAGTATCTCGCCTTCGCTTTCCTCGGCGCGATCCTCGGCACCGCCGTCGGCGTGCTGCCCGGCATCGGCCCGGCCATGACGGTGGCGCTGCTGTTGCCGCTCACGTACACGCTCGACGTGACGAGCGCGATCATCATGTTCGCCGGCATCTACTACGGCGGCATGTACGGCGGATCGACGACCTCGATCCTGTTGAACACGCCGGGCGAATCGGCGTCGATCGTGACGGCGCTCGAAGGAAACAAGATGGCGCGCGCTGGACGCGCCACCGCCGCGCTCGCGACCGCCGCGGTGGGATCCTTCATCGCGGGCACGATCGCGACGGTGCTGCTGACCGTTGCCGCCCCCGTGATCGCCGACTTCGCGGTGACGCTCGGGCCTGCCGACTACTTCGCGCTCATGATCGTCGCCTTCCTCACCGTCGGCGCCCTGCTCGGCGGCAGCGCCGTGCGCGGTCTCGTGTCGCTGGGGCTCGGCCTGTTCATCGGCCTCGTCGGCACCGACACCCTCACAGGACAGGCGCGGTTCACCTTCGGAATCGCCAACCTCGGCGACGGGATCGACGTCGTGATCGTGGCAGTCGGGCTCTTCGCCGTCGGCGAGGCGCTCTATGTCGGATCGCGCATGCGGCATGGCGAGCTGCCGATCATCCCCGTGTCCGGCAAGTGGCGCACATGGATGACGCGCAGCGACTGGAAGAGGTCGTGGCGGCCGTGGCTCCGAGGGACGGCGATCGGGTTTCCGATCGGGTCGATCCCCGCGGGCGGGGCGGACGTCGCCACCTTCCTGTCGTACGCCACCGAGCGGCGGCTCGCGAAGCAGCCGTACCGCAAGCAGTTCGGAAAGGGCGCGATCGAGGGCGTCGCCGGACCGGAGGCCGCGAACAATGCGGCGGCGGCCGGTGTGCTCGTGCCGCTGCTGACGCTCGGGCTCCCGACGACGGCGACGGCCGCGATCATCATCTCGGCCTTCCAGACCTACGGGATCCGGCCGGGGCCGCTGCTGTTCGATTCGCAGCCGGCGCTCGTCTGGGCGCTCGTGGCGAGTCTCTACATCGGCAACCTCGTGCTCGTGATCCTGAACCTGCCGCTCGTGGGCATGTGGGCGAAGGTGTTGCAGATCCCGCGCCCGTACCTGTACGCGGGGATCCTCGTGTTCGCCGGCCTCGGCGCGTACGCCGCGAACTTCACGGTGTTCGACATCGGCATCCTCCTCGTGCTGGGCGTGATCGGCTTCCTGATGCGCCGGCACGGCTACCCGGTTGCGCCGATGGTGGTCGGGGCGATCCTCGGTCCGATGGCGGAGGAGCAGCTGCGCAAAGCCATGGCGATCAGCCAGGGCGACCCGATGATTCTCATCCAGGGAGTTCCGTCGATGGTCATCTACGGGGCGATGGCGGTGCTGCTCGTCCTCGCGCTCTGGCTCAAGCGCCGCCAGCGGATCTACGAGGAGCGGCTTCCCGACATCGACACGACCGCGATCCGGCAGGTCGAGGACGACATCGAGCGGGAGACCCGGCGGTGAATGGGCGCGGCTGGGGCGGCCGGACGTCGCCTCAGTCGCGCGCCAGCGGGAAGGCGACCTGGAACGTCGCGCCCCCGCCCGGCGTCTCGAAGACCGCGACGGCGCCGCCGAGTCGCTCGACGATGGACGCGACGATCGCGAGCCCGAGCCCGCTGCCGCCCGTCTCTCGCGTGCGTGACGTGTCGGCGCGCCAGAACCGCTCGAAGATCTTCTCGCGGATCTCGGAGGGAATGCCCTCGCCGTGGTCGATCACCGAGATCCAGCCCATGTCCGTGTCCACGTCGACTCCGACCTCGAGTTCGATCGGAGAATCCGGGGCGCTGTAACGGCGCGCGTTTCCGAGGAGGTTCGAGATGACCTGCTGGATCGGCTCCTCGGCGCCGCGCACGATCGGCGGCACCTCGACGGGCTTCCCCTCCTCGGGCGTCGAGAAGTCGATCTGCGGTCGGTCATCGCGCGTCCGCCGTCGCAGGAACGAACGCGTCTGCTGCTGCGCGCGCGACAGCGCCGCGGATCCCGCATTGATCGCGCCGAGCAGCCCGGTCGTCGGGCGCGCCGCGTCAGGCTCCGCCGGGGCGGGCGAGGGCGGCGGCGGGTCGAGCTGTCCGCGCGCGCTTTCCGAGAGGATCGTGATCGGTCCGGTGAGCGCCTCGAACGTCGTGTCGTTCACATTCACCTGGCGCGCCGGATCCGCGGCCGTGACGTCGAGTGCGGCGTCACGGGCGATCTGTCGCAGGTCGACGTCGGCGATCTCGAAGGCGCGGCGCTCGTCGAGGCGGGCGAGGGAGAGCAGATCCTCGACGAGCGAACCCATCCGCCGCGCCTCCTTCTCGATGCGCTCCATCGCGCGCGCGACGTCCTCCGGCGACTGCATCGCCCCCATGCGGTACAGCTCCGCGTAGCCGCGCACGCTCACGAGCGGCGTGCGCAGTTCGTGGCTCGCGTCGCCGATGAAGCGCCGCATCTTCTCGACGGTCGCGTCGCGCTCCGAGAACGACTCGTCGAGCCGATCGAGCATCGCGTTGATCGCGAGCTTGAGGCGACCGACCTCGGTGGCCGACTCGACCTCGGTCATGCGCTGGTCGAGGTTGCCCTCGGCGATGCTCATCGCGGTCTGCTCGACCTGGCCGAGCCGACGGAACGCGAGGGTGACGAGCCAGCGCGTGCCGAGCGCGCCGACGAGCAGCGTGATGATCGACATCGTCGTGAACACGCCGATGTACGTGCCGACGAAGTCGTCCGTGTCGTCGAGCGGCAGTGCGACGAGCTGTGCGTGGAGGGTGCTCGATTCGACCCCGTCGAGCTGGATCGGTGCGATCGCAGCGCGGTACTCGGATCCGGAGTTCGTCTCGAGCGTGAACGGACGATCCTGGTTCAGGAACGCGTCCTGCACCGTCAGCTCGGTCGGGAAGATCGGGTCGCGGGCGGGCCCCTCGTCGCCGCCGGCGACGGATTTCAGATGCCCGTCGTCGTCATAGATCGCGACGATGTAGTCGAATCTCGGCTCGGGAGACTTCGGCGTGAACGCCATCGAGCCGGTCTCCGGATCCTCGGTCACGTCGAAGACGGTCTCGTACACATCGGTTCCCGCCAGCTGCGTTGCCGCGGAGTCGACGTTGCCACGCAGCAGTGACTGGAGGACGGGCAGTGCGCCGAAGCCGGCGGCCAGAAGACCGGCTGCGAGAACACCGACCGTGACCCCGGTGATCTTCGCGCGAAGGCTCGTGCGCCGCCACCACCGGGTGAACGGATCAGAGCGCGTGGCCAGGGCAGGCCCTCAGAGCTTGTCGACCTTGAGCATGTAGCCGAAGCCGCGCTTGGTCTGGATGAGCGATTCCGACGTGTGCGGGTCGATCTTGCGACGCAGGTAAGAGATGTAGCTCTCGACGATGCCGGCATCGCCGTTGAAGTCGTACTCCCACACGTGGTCGAGGATCTGCGCCTTCGACAGCACGCGGTTCGGGTTGAGCATGAGGTAGCGCAGCAGCTTGAACTCGGTTGGGCTGAGATCGATTGGCGTGTCGCCGACGTAGACGTCGTGCGTGTCCTGATCCATCGTCAACTCACCGCTGCGAATGACGGACTCCTCGTCCTCCGACTGCATCGTGCGGCGCAGCACGGCCTGGATCCGCGCGACGATCTCGTCGAGGCTGAACGGCTTGGTCACGTAGTCGTCGCCGCCGACGTTGAGACCCTTGATCTTGTCGTCGGTCTCATCCTTCGCGGTGAGGAAGATGATCGGCGCGGTGTAACCCGCGTCGCGGAGGCGCTTGGTCACGCTGAAGCCGTTCATGTCCGGGAGCATGACGTCGAGGACGATGAGATCCGGCTCTTCCTCCAGCACAGCTGAGATCGTCTGTGCGCCGTTGATGACGGTCCTAACCTGGAAGCCCGCGAAGCGCAGGCTCTGCGAGAGCAGGTCTCGGATGTTGGGCTCGTCGTCGACTACGAGAATTCGCGCTGCGGTCATGCCCCCCATTATGGCGATGAATGGACCGGATGTGGGGTTTTCAGGCCCGATCGGCCGAATCGGGCCTCGTGTGCGCCTCTGCGCAGGTGCGACGCGCCGGTGGCCGGTGCTGGACCTGAATGTGTACGTAAGGGGTCGGTTTGTGAGATCAGCCCGCGCGCTGGGGTATTTATGTATACGCTGACCGTATGGTGACCCTCGAGCAGTCACAGCCGAAGGCGGGCGAACGCGCCTATGCGCAATTGCTGGACGAGATCCAGTCCGGCGCGCTGCCCGCCGGAACCGTCCT
>DGYFJ06201__coassemble_1291_pt1 | contig 11398 bp, 9 predicted proteins | sample DGYFJ06201__metabat2_high_PE_006 | metagenome-assembled genome bin DGYFJ06201 | reverse complement strand
ACGCCCTCCCCCACGGCGACCTGGCGGGCCGACGCATCGCGGTCGTCGGCACCGGAGCCTCAGCAGTGCAGCTCGTCCCGGAACTCGCCCGCCGCGGCGCCGAGGTCACACTTTTCCAGCGCACGCCGGCGTGGATCGTGCCACGCGAGGACCACCCCGTCGACACCGCCGACCGCCAGCGTCTGACGGACGATCCCAACGCCCTCACGGAGCTGCGAGAACGCCTCTACGCCGAGGGCGAGTCGCGATACGCGTCGCGGTCCGGGGATCCGGACGCCGCGGCCGCCGCACGCGACGTCGCCCTCGCGCACCTCGCGCGGCAGGTGCCGGATCCGGGACTGCGGCGCGCGCTCACCCCCGACTACGCCTTCGGGTGCAAGCGCGTGCTGCTCAGCGACGACTTCTACCCCGCGATCGCGAGCGGGCGCGTCACGCTCGAGCCGTCCGCGCTCGTCGAGGTGCGCGGATCCACGCTGGTCGCGGCCTCGGGGCGCACTCTCGACGCCGATGCCCTCGTCCTGGCCACGGGATTCGCGACGACCCGCCAGCCGTACGCGGGTCTCGTCACGGGCGAACACGGACAGACGCTCGACGAGCACTGGCGCGACGGCATGACGGCCGTCGCGTCGACGCTCGTGTCCGGCTTCCCCAACCTCTTCGTCGTGAACGGTCCGAACGCGTCGCTCGGCCACAACTCCTCGATCCTCGTGTCGGAGGCGCAGACGGAGTTCGCCGCCTCGCTCATCGCAGAGCGTCAGTCGGCGCCGTTCGCGTACCCCGCGCCGGTGCGGGTCACGGAGGCGATGGAGCGCGCATCGACCGACGAGATCGCCCTCCGCGCCGCGGCCACGCCCTGGCTGACGGGCGGCTGCAGCAACTGGTACGTTGATGATCGCAGCGGACGGCTCGCGTTGCTGTGGCCCGGCACGGTCGCCGATTTCCGCGCCCGCCTCGAGCGAGCCCGGTCCGCCCTCACCGAAGGAGTCACGACATGACGGTCCCCTTCCGATTCGGCTACAAGGCCTCGTCCGAGCAGTTCGCCCCGCGCGAGCTCGTCGACTACGCGGTCGGCGCTGAGGAGAACGGCTTCGACTCCGCGTTCCTCAGCGACCACTTCCAGCCGTGGATGCATGAGGGCGGGCACGCTCCTGCCGCCCTGCCGTGGCTCGGTGCCGCGGGCGAGGCGACGAAGCGGATCCTGCTGGGCACCTCCGTCCTCACCCCCACCTTCCGCTACCACCCGGGCATCATCGCGCAGGCCTTCGGCACGCTCGGTCTGCTCTACCCGGGCCGTATGATCCTCGGCGTCGGCACGGGAGAGGCGCTGAACGAGGTCACGCTCGGCCAGAACTGGCCGGATCCGCCCGAGCGCTTCCAGCGGATGAAAGAGGCGATCCTCATGATCCGCGAACTGTGGCGCGAGGAACGCGTGACGTACGAGGGCAACTACTACACCGTCAACAACGCAACGGTCTACGACCGACCGGAGCAGGAGGTGCCGATCTACATCGGCGCATCCGGCCCGGCCGCCACGCGACTGGCCGGGCGCATGGCCGACGGCTGGATCACGACGAGCGGCAAGGCGAACGAGCTCTACACCGACAAGCTCATCCCGGCCTTCGACGAGGGGATCCGCAAGGCGGGCCGCGAGAAGGACGACGTCGACCGCATGCTCGAGGTGAAGGTGTCGTTCCGTCCGGACCGCGACGCGGCGCTCGAGAACACGCGCTTCTGGGCTCCGCTCGCGCTCACCCCGGATGAGAAGATGGGCGTCCACGACCCTGTGGAGATGCAACGGCTGGCGCAGGAGCTGCCCACCGAACGCGCCGCGAGCCGGTTCATCGTGTCGGACGACCCCGAGGAGCACGTCGCGCAGATCCAGCGCTATCTCGACCTCGGCTTCACGCATCTCGTGTTCCACGACCCGGGCCACGACCAGGAGACCTTCCTCGAACTGTACGGTCGCGAGGTTCTCCCCCGCCTCCGCGCCGCGGTAGCCTGATCACCGCCCCATTCCTCCCCCGAAGGGACCCCATGCTCTGGAGCGTTGTCATCCCGGTGAAGACGACCCAGTCCGGTAAATCCCGGCTGGAGATCTCTGGCGCCGATCGTCCGCAGCTTGCGCTCGCGATCGCGCTCGACACCGTCGCCGCCGCAGCGAGCGCGCAGGCGGTCGGCGAGGTCGTCGTCGTCACGAGCGACGCCGACGTGCAGGCGGGCGTCGAGCAGATCGACGGCGCCACCTGGATCCCGGACCCCGGCATGAGCCTCAACGGCGCGGCTCGTGCCGGCCTGGAACGCGCCTCCCACGAGGCCCGCGCGGTGATGCTTGGCGACCTGCCCGCGCTGACCGCGGTGGATCTCGACGACGCACTCGCGATGGCCGTTCACCACGAACGAGCGGTGGTCCCCGACGCCGAGGGCTCCGGATCCGTGCTCGTGACCTGGAACACACCGGGCACGCACGAGGCGCACTTCGGCGCCGATTCGGCGGCGAAGCACGCCGATGCCGGTCACGTCACGCTGGATGTGCCCGCCACGTCGACGCTGCGGCGCGATGTCGACACCGCAGAGCAGCTCGAAGCGGCAGCGGCGCTCGGTCTCGGTCCCCGAACGACCGCGCTGTTGGAGGCCGCGCGCGCGGCGTAGCGTTCCGCGGAGGAGGGTGACGATGCCGGCGCACCGCTATACCGTCACCGCGACGCCGATCGGCGCGGCGGTCGCCGTCTTCGCGAGCAAGGAGCGCCTCGTCGCGCTCGGCACTGCGGAGGATCCGCTGTGGGTCGTCGACTCGGTCGCCCGCGAGCTGCGCGGATCCCTGGAACCCGCGGAGGCCGACCTGGCCGGGCTGGGCGCGCAACTCGACGAGTACTTCGCCGGGTCGCGACGCGGCTTCGAACTCGACATCGACTGGTCGCTGGTGAGCGGCTTCCAGCGCGATGCGCTGCAGTGCGTCACCGAGATCCCGTACGGCGAGACGGCGAGCTATGGGGAGATCGCCGAGATGGCGGGGCGGCCGCGCGCGGCGCGGGCTGTGGGGACCGCCTGTCGCTTCACACCGATCTCTCTCGTCATTCCCGCCCACCGCGTGATCCGTTCGGACGGCACGCTCGGGGAGTACGCCGGTCGTGAGGATGTGAAGCGCTTCCTCCTCGATCTCGAGGGCGCCGAAGTGCGCTGACCGGAGCGTCGCGCGTCCCTGGCGCCATCAGGACGCCGGCGACGGGTGCGGGCCCCGGCACCCCGCGCCACGCGTTCAGGTCCTGGACGGTCGCCGCCGTGCATTCAGATCATGGGCGGCCCCTGTCGCGCGCGTTCGAGCAGCCACTCGGGTGTGACCGTCGCTGGATCCCACCATGAGTCCATCCACCAGGTCGCGCCCGCATCTGCCGCCGCACGCGCCTGCTCCGCCGCGACCGTCGGGTCGGCGTCGAGGCGGCCCTGGAAGACGATCTCGAAGGGCTCATCCATCTCCGCGCGATGTTCCGCGACCCACGCCGCGATGGCGGCGATGTCGTCCGGGCTGGCTTCCGCGTCCTCCGGCGAATCACCGCGCACCTGCGGCACCATGCCGTCCCACCGCAGCGCACGGTCGAGGCTTCGCCGCGGCGGGCGCTCCGCGTCCCAGACCGCGACGGGCCAGACGGGGATCCGCCCGCTGACCGGGGCGAGGGGGAACTGGAAGTCACCCGTCGTGACGTGCTGCCCTTCGAAGGCGAACACGTCGGTCGACCAGGATCGCTCGAGCCACGCGAGCGTGTCGTCGAGCGTCTCCGCGCGATCGCGCAGTGCAGTGGGCTGGCCCGCGACCGACGTGAACGCCCGATCGATCGGCACCCCGACGCCGACCGGGAGCACGAGACGCCCACCCGACAGGTGGTCGACTGTCAGTGCCTGCTGCGCGAGCTCCCACGGACGGCGCCGCGGAACCGCGAACACCATCGCGCCCAGCGTGATCCGCTCGGTGACGGCCGCGGCCGCGCCGAGCAGCGCGAACGGATCCCACGTCGCGCCCGCGTCGAACTCGCCCGCGTCGAGGCTGACGCCGTCCCAGGTGAAGAATCCGTCCCACCCGTTCGCCTCGCACTCGCGCGCCAGCCGAACCTGCTGGGCCGGACTGCCGTAGCTTCCGATGAATCCGAATCTCATGTCGCACACGCTACGGCGGACCTCAGACATGCGAAACGGGCGGGCACCGATGCGGCGCCGCCGCTCTCGTCCACGCCGCGCACGCCGCCCGCCTTCCCCTCCCGCGGAGAATTGCCCGATCAGCGAACCAAATCGCCGAGTCCGTCCGCGCGACGGGCGAATCTCCGCGGGAGTGGCGCGTGCTCACACCCGCGCCACCGACCCCGCGTCAGGCGCGAGCGGCCGCGCGCGCAGCGGCAGGCAGCGCCTCGACGATGCGCCCGAGCGCGTCGTCGTCGTGCGCGGCGGTGACGAACCACGCCTCGAACACGCTCGGCGGCAGGTGCACGCCCGCGTCGAGCATCGCGTGGAAGAACGGCGTGAAGCGGTGCGCGTCCTGCTCCTTCGCCGAGGTGTAGTCGGCCGGCTTGCCGTCGCGGAACACGAGACCGAACAGCGACCCGACCCGCGGGATCGCGTGCGCGACGCCCTCAGCGGCGAGCGCTGCGGACAGCGCCGTGGTCACCTGGTCAGCCGCGCGGTCGAGATGCGCGTACACCTCGGGCGTCGCCCGCTCGAGCGTCGCGAGCCCCGCGGCGACCGAGAGCGGGTTTCCCGAGAGGGTTCCCGCCTGGTACACCGGACCGGTCGGCGCGAGCTGCTCCATGACGGCGCGCTTGCCGCCGAGCGCCGCGAGCGGCATCCCGCCGCCGACGACCTTGCCGAACGTGATGATGTCCGGCTCGTAGGGGTGGCCGGCCTCGACCTGACGCCCCCACTCCCCCGCGGCGTGTACGCGAAAGCCGGTGAGCACCTCGTCGACGATGAGCAGGGATCCGGCATCGTGCGCGATCTCGGCGAGCGCGGCGTTGAATCCAGCCGGCGGCTCGATGACGCCCATGTTCGCGGGCGCCGCCTCGACGATGATGCCGGCGATGCGCTCGCCGTGGGCGGCGAAGACCTCACGCACGGCGTCGAGGTCGCCGTAGGGCACCACCAGGGTCGACGCCGCGACCGACTCGGGCACGCCCGCGGTGCCGGGCAGTGCGAGTGTCGCGACGCCGGATCCGGCGGCCGCCAACAGCCCGTCGGAGTGGCCGTGGTAGTTGCCGTCGAACTTCACGAGCAGGTCGCGGCCGGTGACGCCGCGGGCGAGACGGATCGCGGTCATGGTCGCCTCGGTCCCCGTCGAGACGAGGCGCACCTCCTCGATGGGGGCGAGGCCGCCCGCCTGCACGCGCTCCGCGATGAGCGAGGCGAGGCGGACCTCACCCTCGGTCGGGGCGCCGAACGACAACCCGTTCGCCGCGGCGGTCTGCACGGCCTCGACGACGTCGGGGTGCGCGTGGCCGAGCAGCGCGGGGCCCCACGTCGCGACGAGGTCGACGTACTCGCGCCCGACGGCGTCGGTCACGTACGCGCCGCGCGCCGACGCGAGGAAGCGCGGCGTGCCGCCGACGGATCCGTATGCGCGGACGGGCGAGTTCACGCCCCCGGGGATGACGCGGCGGGCACGGTCGAAGAGCTCGTCGTTACGATCCATGCCGCCATTGTCTCGCGCTTACGTGTGCTGTTCCTCAGTCGGCCCCTCGTCGAACGGCGACGGACCGACCTCGTCGAGCACCTCGGCCATCTTCGCGTAGACGCGATTGCGATACGCGACGAGCTCGTCGATGCGCGCGGGGTCGATGTCGCGGAACCCGCCGCCGGTCTTCGTGCCGAGCGTTCCCGCCTCGACCAGCTTCGCGAGCATCTCCGGCGTGTGGAACCGATCCGGGTAGCCGCCGTGCAGCGACTCATAGCAGAACGCGTACACGTCGAGGCCCGCCATGTCGGCGATGGCGAACGGCCCGAAGAACGGCAGTCGGAACCCGAACGTCGAGCGCGCGATGTTGTCGACGTCCTCGGCGCTCGCGACGCCCTCGTCCACGAGCTTCGTGGCCTCGTCGAAGAGCGCGTACTGCAGCCGGTTCAGCACGAACCCGACCGAGTCGGCCACACGCGCGACGGTCTTTCCGGCACCGCTGACGAGCGCGCTGGCGACCTCGACCGCGGTCTCGTCGGTCGCGGCGTGCGGGATGATCTCGACCCCCGGGATGAACGGCGCCGGATTGGAGAAGTGCACGCCGAGGAAGCGCTCGGGGTTCACGACCGCTTCCGCGAGCGTCGCGATGGAGATCGTCGACGTGTTGCTGCCGATCACCGCGGCCTGGTTCGCCTCGGACACGCGGCGGAGGGTGTCGTGCTTGATGTCGATGCGCTCCGGCACCGCCTCTTCGATGTAGTCCGCGCCCGCGGCGGCCTCCTCGATCGAGTCGGCCGCGGTGATCCGCTCGGCGATGATCGCCGCCGCACCCGCGCGGAACAGCCCCTGCTCCTCGAACTCCGCGGCCTCGCGGTGCACCCGCTCGGCGTTGGCGCGGGCCACCTCGCCGGAGACGTCCGCCAGCACGACATCGTGCCCCGCCAGGGCGAAGATCTGCGCGATGCCTCCGCCCATGTACCCGCTGCCGATGATCGCGATGTTCGTCATGTCGCACCCTTCATGTGGTCGTCCGGTGTCGCGGCTGCTGCACGCGGCTCGTTCCGGCGGCGTATCCGTCGCGCTTGGGAAGCACGTGGCGGCGCAGGTAGTCCTGGTTGTCGGCGCAGACGCTCAGTCCGTCGCCGCCGTAGTGCTCGGCGCAGATGACGCCCTGGAATCCGTTCTCGATCGCGTACGCGAACGCGCGACGATAGTCGATGACGCCCTGTCGCATCGGCGTCGGCAGCGCGACGTAGGAGTCGCGGGCCACGTCCTCGTCGCGCGCATAGTTCTTCACGTGCCAGAAGTTCGCGTACGGCAGCGTCTTCTCGACGACGTCCCACCACGGCTCGATCGGCCGGTGCAGGCGCACGAGGTTGCCGATGTCGGGGTTGAGGCCGACGTTGTCGAGCCCGATGTCCTGCACGAGCCGGACGGCGGAGTCGGCCGTGCCGAGGAACGTGTCCTCGTACATCTCGAGCGACATCACGATGCCGAGCTCGGCGGCGTGCCGGCCGAGCTCACGCAGGCGGGCGACCGCGAGGTCCCAGTCGGCGGGATCGTCCCGGTGCCCCTCGACCGTCCAGAACCACAGCTGCTCCTGCTGCCGGTCCGTCAGCGGGCGGTGCAGCCCGAACGACACCGTGTCGATGCCGAGCGCGGCCGCGGCGTCGAGCGTGCGGTGGCTGTAGTCGAGGTTCGTCTCACCCGTGGCCGGATCCGTGACGCTCTGTCGGATCACGGACACCGAGGCGGCCTCGACCCCGGCCTCGCGCGAGACGGCGGCGAAGTCGCGCAGCCCGCCCTCGTCGAGGTCGCCGATCCGCAGCCACGAGTCGGTGAGGTCGACGAGGCCGAAGCCAGCGTCGGCGACCTCACGCAGCGGTCCCGCCCACGCTTCCGCGCCCGCCTCGGCGACGCTGCGACCGTCGCTCGTGCGGCCCGGGAACGGGAGGGTGGCGGCGGCGATCGGCCAGGTCTCGGCGGTGTACATCGTCAGTCCTTCGCGGTGGGGTGGATGGTGACGGGGGTCTCGAGCACGGGACGGTCGACCTCGCGCACCGCCCCCTCGATCGTGAGCTCGGCGGGGTCGCCGACGTCGGTGAGCGACAGCCCCGCGGTCAGCAGCACCGCGCCGGGCTCGACGATGCGCCGCCGGGCGAGCCCCGTGAAGCTGAAGCGGTCGGCGTGCAGCTCGAACGCCACGCGAGCCGTCTCGCCGGGAGCGAGGTCGACGCGGGCGTAGCCGACCAGCTGCTGCACCGGTCGCGTGATCTGCGCCACCGGATCGGCGGCGTAGAGCTGCACGACAGTCGCGCCGGGCCGCGATCCGGTGTTGGTGACGGTCGTCTCTGCGGTGACGGTGCCGTCGTTCGCGATCGCGTCGCGGTCGAGCCGCAGCTCGCCGTATGCGAACGTCGTGTAGGACAGCCCGTGGCCGAACGGAAAGGCGGGGGCGATCGACAGGTTGCTGATCCGGTCGCCGTCCTGTCCGAGCGGCGGCGCGAGATAGGTGTGCGGCAGGGCGCCGTTCGTGCGCGGGATCTGCACGGGCAGGTGCCCGCTCGGGTTGACGGATCCGCTCAGCACGCCCGCGAGCGCGTGCGCGCCCTCGACGCCCGGCATGAACGTCTGCACGATCGCCGCGGCGCGGTCGACGTATGCTCCGAGCGCGTACGGGCGCCCCGACATCACGACGAGCACGACGGGGCGGCCGGTCGCCAGCAGCGCCTCGACGAGGTCGCCCTGCGAGCCCGGGAGGTCGAGGCTGGGTGCGTCGGATCCCTCACCCGAGGTGCCCTTGCCGAACATGCCCGCGCGATCGCCCACGACCGCGACGATGACGTCGCTCTCGGCGGCCGTCGCGGCCGCGCGCGCGACCTCGTCGGCCTCGGGCGGATCCACGAGCGGACACCCGCGCAGCGCGACGACGTCGGCGCCGGGAAGCGCGGCGCCGAGGGCCTCGGGAATCGCGGTCGCGTCGAGGCCGAGCCCCAGCTGCGGGTGCCGGGGCAGCACGTGGATCGGGTACGAGTACGCGCCCATCATCGCGCGGGGATCGTCGACACAGGGGCCGACGACCGCGATCCGCGCCGCGTCCGCCGCGAGCGGAAGCGCGCCGGCGCGGTTGTCGAGCAGCACGATCGACTCGTCGGCGAGACGGCGGGCGATCGCGCGGTTGCGCGGGCTGTCGAGGTCGACGCCCTCCGGATCCCGCGGACGCCAGTCGGCGTCGAGGAGACCCGCGTCGAGCTTCTGCCGCAGGATCCGGCGTGCGGACGTCTCGACGTCGACCCTGGTCTGATCCGGATCCGGGTCGCCCTCGGTGAGCTGGCGGTAGGCGGAGATGTCCGGCAGCTCGACGTCGAGGCCGGCGTGCAGGGCGAGGCGCCCCGCGTCGGCCACGGTCGCGGCGACGCCGTGCTTCGCCTTGAGGAACGCGACGGCCCAGTAGTCCGACACGACGGTGCCGTCGAAGCCCCACTCTCCGCGCAGCAGCTCGGTGAGCAGCCACCGGTCAGCGGCGGCCGGCACGTGGTCGAGCTCGGTGTACGAGTTCATGACGCTCGCGGCCTGCCCGAGGCGCACCGCCATCTCGAACGGCGGCAGCACGAGATCCCGCAGCTCGCGCTCGCCCAGGGCGACCGGCGCGTGGTTGCGTCCGCCGCGCGAGCTGGCGTGGCCCGCGAAGTGCTTGAGCGTCGCGATGACGCCGTTCTCCTGCAGTCCGCGCACGTAGGCGGTCGCGAGCGTCGACACGACGTACGGATCCTCGCCGAGCGTCTCCTCGACGCGCCCCCACCGATAGTCGGTGACGACGTCCAGCACGGGAGACAGCCCCTGGTGCACGCCGACGGCCGCCATGTCGGATCCGATCGCGCCGGCCATCTCGCGCACGAGCTCCGGATCGAACGTCGCCGCCCAGGCCATCGGAGCGGGGTAGACGGTCGCGCCGAGGGTCGTGAAGCCCGTGAGGCACTCCTCGTGGACGATCGCCGGGATCCCGAGTCGCGTGTTCTCGATCAGGTGCCGCTGCGCGGTCTCGACCTGCGCCATGCCGTCGCGCGGGGCGACCGGCGTCGTTCCGAAGACGCGCGTGAGATGCCCGATGCCGTCTCTCGTCGCCTCGTCGAAGGGCGGCCGACCCGCCGAGAAGACGTCCTGCATCGGCGCGATGATCTCGGTCGAGTCCCGCCGATCCGCCCAGTAGCCGCCGAGCTGCGCAACCTTCTCGTCCCAGGTCATCTGCGCCAACAGAGCGTCGACCCGTGCGTCCGGATCCGCCGTGGGATCGGTCCATACCGGTCGTGCGGCATCGCCGTCGGGGGCACGCGTCATCGTCGACTCTCCAGCCTAATTTGGTCCGGTAGACAACAATTGTAGCCGCTTCCGGCGCTGGGGAGCGGCGTGCCCGGGTGTTACGCCTCGTCGCGGAGCCAGCCCGCGGCCTCGACGGCCCAGTAGGTGAGAATCGCGTCGGCGCCCGCGCGCGCAAACGCCGTGAGCGAATCGAGCACCGTGGCGCGGCGATCGAGCCACCCCTTCTCCACGGCCGCCTCGACCATCGCGTACTCGCCCGACACCTGATAGGCCCAGACCGGCACGTCGACGGATCCGCGCACGTCGGCGAGCACGTCGAGATACGGCAGGCCGGGCTTGACCATGACGATGTCGGCGCCCTCCTCGATGTCGAGCAGCGCCTCGCGCACGCCCTCCCGCGCGTTGGGTGGATCCATCTGGTACGTCCGGCGATCGCCCGTCAGCTGGGAGTCGACGGCCTCGCGGAACGGCCCGTAGAACGCGCCGGCGTACTTCGCGGAGTAGGCCATCAGGATCGTGTCGGTGAAGCCCTCGTCGTCGAGCGCCTCGCGCACCGCGGCGACTTGGCCGTCCATCATGCCGCTGAGGCCGAGCAGCTGCGATCCGGCCCGCGCCTGCGCGACGCCCATCTCGGCGTACCGCTCGAGGGTGGCGTCGTTGTCGACGGCCCCAGACGACGCCAGCACGCCGCAGTGTCCGTGGTCGGTGAACTCGTCGAGGCACAGGTCGGTCTGCACGACGAGCGCGTCGCCGACCTCCCGCGCGATCTCGCCGACCGCGACGTTGAGGATCCCGTTCGGGTCGACGGCGCCGCTTCCGGTCGCATCGCGCTCGGCGGGAACACCGAAGAGCATGAGCCCGCCGATGCCGGCCTCCGCCGCGTCGACGGCCGCGCGACGCAGGGAGTCGAGCGTGTGCTGCACCTGCCCGGGCATCGACGAGATCGGCCGCGGCTCGGAGATGCCCTCGCGCACGAACATCGGCAGCACGAGCTGTGCGGGAGCGACGCGCGTCTCCGCCATCAGGCGGCGCACCGGCGCCGACTGGCGCAGGCGACGCGGGCGGTGGGTGGGGAAGCTCACTCCCGCTCCTCGCGGAGATCGAGCACGTCGGTCGGCGGAATCTGCAGCGCGTCGGTCGTCGGCGGCGGGACGGGGATGCCGGCGAGCGCGTCGATGAGCGACTCGACCGTGCGTTCCGGTGCGACCACCTGGATCGGGAGGTCGACGCCCGAGGCGTCGTGAGCCGTCTGAGGGCCGATCGCGGCGATGACCGTCTGGTCGGGAATCTGCGGGAACTGCTCGCGCACCTGGCGCGCGACGGATCCGCTCGTGACGAGGATCGCGTTGATGCGGCCGTTGTCGACATCGCGGAGGACGCGCTCGGTCGCGGGGACGCCGACCGTGCGATAGGCGACAACGGCGT
>DGYFJ06201__coassemble_1257_pt1 | contig 11601 bp, 8 predicted proteins | sample DGYFJ06201__metabat2_high_PE_006 | metagenome-assembled genome bin DGYFJ06201 | reverse complement strand
GCGTGACACAAACAGCGATAGACCATACCGGAGAAATCAACAGGTGATGGAATCCGTGCGGGTGGGTGTCAGTGTTCGTCGCGGTGCGCGAACGTCTCCAACAGCCCCTGCAGCGAGGACAGCCGGGCCGGCGACACGTCGGGTGAGTCGTTGAGCGCGCAGTCCGGGGCCGTCGGGAGGTGGGTGCACCCGCGCGGGCACTGCTCGGCGACGGCCGCGAGATCGCCGAACGCCGCGAGGATGTTGTCCGGGTCGACGTGCCCGAGCCCGAACGAGCGCACCCCCGGGGTGTCGATCACCCAGCCGTCGCCGGCATCCGAGCGGAAGCGCAGCGAGACCGTCGACGACGACGTGTGGCGTCCGCGTCCTGTCACCTCGTTGACGCGCCCCGTGGCGCGGTCGGCGTCGGGGACCAGCGCGTTCACGAGGGTGGACTTCCCCACGCCGGAGTGTCCGACGAACACCGTCGAATGGCCGACGAGCGCCGCGCCGATCTCGTCGATCGGCACGTGCTGCGGCGACGACCGGAACACGCGGAGGTCGTCGATGCCCTCGAAGTGCGTCAGGAACTCCTCCGGATCGGCGACGTCGGTCTTCGTCACGACCAGGAGCGGGCGGATCCCCGCGTCGAGCGCGGCGACGAGATAGCGGTCGACGAGGCGCGGGCGGGGAGTCGGATCCGCGGCCGCGACGACGACCAGCATCTGGTCGGCATTGGCGACGATGACGCGCTCGACGTTGTCGGTGTCGTCGGCCGAGCGGCGCAGCAGCGACGTGCGCTCCTCGATGCCGACGATCCGACCGAGCGTCCCCTCGTCTCCGGAGGTGTCGCCGACCACGCGCGCGCGGTCGCCCGTGACGATCGGCGTCCGCCGCAGCTCGCGGGCGCGCGCCGTGATGACCTCGCGCTCCGTGGGTTCGTTCTCGTCGATCAGGACGCGGTAACGGCCGCGGTCGACGCCGAGCACGCGCCCGATGATGGCGTCCTCGTGGGCGGGCCGGCGCTTCGTGCGCGGCCGGTTGGCCTTCGGGTTCGGGCGCACCCGGATGGCGGACTCGTCGTAGACCTCGTCGTCTTCGTCGTCGTCGACGTCGCTCCACCAGCTCATGGTCAGCCGTTGAGCATCTGCTGCCAGAGGGCCGGGAACTGTGGCATCGTCTTGGCGGTCGTGCCGATGTCGTCCACGACGACGCCGGGCACCCGCAGACCCACGAGGGCGCCGGTCGTCGCGATCCGGTGGTCGTGGCGTGCCTCCCAGGTGCCGCCATGCAGCGGCGCGGGCACGATGCGGATCCCGTCGTCGAGCTCGTGAGCTTCGCCGCCGAGCGCGCGGAGGTTGTCCACGAGCGCCGCGATGCGGTCGGTCTCGTGCTGGCGGATGTGGCCGATGCCGGTGAACGATGACGGCGAGTCCGCGAACGCGGCGATGCCGACGAGCGTCGGCGTGAGCTCGCTGACGGCCGACAGGTCGAGATCGACGCCGTGGATCCGCGGGCCGCCCGTGACCGTGACGGCGCCGCCGCGACGGGTGACGCGCGCGCCGAGCAGCGACAGGATCTCGGTGAGCTGGCCGCCCGGCTGTGTCGAATGCGCGGGCCACGCGGGGATCGTCACGGATCCGCCCGCCACCATCGCGGCGGCCAGGAACGGTGCGGCGTTCGACAGGTCGGGCTCGATCGAGACGGTTTTGCCGCGCGGTGCGGTGGCCGGGACGATCCACTCGCCGGCGCTCGGCCTCTCGACGAGGACGCCGCGGCGCGAGAGCGACTCCACGGTCATGTCGATGTGCGGGATGCTCGGCAGCCGCTCGCCCGTGTGCTTCAGGTGCAGTCCGACGTCGAAGCGCGGCGCTGCGAGCAGCAGACCGGAGACGAACTGGCTCGACCCGGAGGCGTCGATCTCGAGCTCGCCGCCGCGGATCTGGCCGCGGCCGTGGACCGTGAACGGGAGGCTCCAGTTGCCGCCGTCGTCGATGTCGACGCCGAGGTCGCGCAGTGCCTTGATCATCGTTCCCATGGGGCGGTGCAGCGAATTGTCATCCGCCGTCATGTGCACGTCGCCTTCGGCCAGGCCGAGGAGAGGCGCGACGAACCGCATCACGGTTCCCGCCTGCCCGGAGTCGATCTCGCACCCGCCGCGCAGCGCACGCGGCGGTGTGACCTCGACGTCGTGGCCGAACGGGCTGTCGCCGGGAACGCGATCGATCGTCACGCCGAGTGCGCGGAGGGCGTCGCCCATCCGTCGCGAGTCGGCTGACAGGAGGGGACCGGCGATGCGCCCTGGGCCATCGGCGATCGCCGCAAGCACCAGCTCGCGGTTGGTCAGTGACTTGGATCCGGGCACCGTCACGCTCGCATCGAGCGGCTTCGGGGCCACAGGCGCGTCGAACGGGCCGCGGGGCGCGCTTGCCGCGGATGTGGAAGTGGGGGAATACCCTCGGGTGCTCATCGCGTTCTACCTTAGTGAACCCCAGGAAGAGGTGACGGATGAGCGCGGCCGTACGGATCGCACGACCTCTCGGGGCCGCTGATGTGGCCCTCGACGTAGGCTTGCCGGTGATGGATGACGCCGAGATCCCCGAGAGCACCGATTCTCGAACCCAGTTCGAGGAGCAGGCGCTGCCGTACATGGACCAGCTGTACGGCGCGGCGATGCGCATGGCGCGCAATCCACAGGACGCGGCCGACCTCGTGCAGGACACGTTCGTCAAGGCCTACGCTGCGTGGGCACGGTTCACGCAGGGCACCAACCTGAAGGCCTGGCTGTACCGCATCCTCACGAACACGTACATCAACGGCTACCGCAAGCGTCAGCGCGAGCCGTACCAGGGCGCGATCGACGAACTCGAGGACTGGCAGCTCGGCGGCGCGGTCTCGACCACGTCGTCGTCGCGGCGCTCGGCCGAAGCGGAGGCGATCGACCGCATGCCCGCCTCCGCGGTCAAGGACGCACTTCAGGAGCTGAAAGAGGACTTCCGGATGGTCGTCTACCTCGCCGACGTCGAGGGATTCGCCTACCAGGAGATCGCCGACATCATGGACACCCCCATCGGCACCGTCATGAGTCGCCTGCATCGTGGCCGGCGACTCCTGAGGGAAAGCCTGCGGGGATACGCGGCGGAGCGAGGAATCGTCGCGGCACAGACAGGAGAAGACAAGTGAGCGATTGCGGATGTGAGAAGACCCGTGCGGATCTCGAAGCGTTCGTACGCGGCGAGCTCGACTGCTGCGAGACCGCGCATACCGACATCAGAGAGCACATCGAGAACTGCGCCGAGTGCCAGAACGAGGAGACCGTCGCGCGCACGCTCACGACGGCCGTGCACCGCGCCTGCTCGGATGAGATCGCACCGGAAGACCTGCGGGCTCGCGTCATCGCGACTCTCCGGGTCGTGCAGGCGGAGCCCCACTGACGCGCGTATTCTGTGCCGGTGGATATCGCTGACGCTCGTACCGTCCCGGCCGACCCGCTCTCGACGGAGCGGCTCGCTCACCGTGGGCTCGACTACCGCGTGATCTCCGGCGACGACGTCGCCGACTTCCTGCGCGCCGAGCACCGCGGGTTCATCGACGCCGAGCCGACCGACGAGGTCGTCGCGGACGAGCTCGCCGCACAGGGCGAGCGTCGCATCATCGCCGTCTACGACCGCGAGGCGGTGCAGCCGCTTCCCGTCGCCACCGAGTGCTCGTGGGGGACCAGCCTCACGGTGCCCGGCGGCGAGATGCCGATGTGGGCGATCAGCGGGGTCACCGTCGCGGCGACGCATCGCCGCCGCGGCATCGCGCGCAACATGCTCGAGGGCGAGCTGCGGGCGGCCGCCGGCGCCGGGTTCGCGATTGCGGGCCTGACGGTCACCGAGGCGACCATCTACGGCCGCTACGGATTCGCCCCGGCGACGTCGGTCGCTCGGGTGACGATCGACACCGCGCGTGCCGGCTGGGGAGCCCACGAACCGTCCGCCCGCGTGCTGTTCGTGGACCGGGAGCAGCTCGCCGACGACCTCGACACTCTCCACGAGCGCACCCGCGGCGACCGCATCGGCGACATCACGGGCTGGCCGCGCCGGTGGCGTGAGATCGCGCGCGTCGTCCCCGGTGCGACCGAGCCCCGTCGGATCCGCGGCGTGCGCGCCGTCGACTCGGCGGGGAAACTCGTCGGATCCCTCGCCTTCGAGATCGTCGACGGCCCCTCGCGCGACCGGCACACGTTCCGTGTGAATCACCTCATCGCCGCGACGCCGGACGCCCGCGCCGCGCTGTGGCGTTTCGCGATCTCCTACGACCTCATCGACACGGTCGAGGCGGGCCTGCAGCCGATCGACGACCCGATCGGCTGGCAGGTGCACGACCGTCGCGGCATCGAGCAACGGGTGCGCGACCACGGCTGGCTCCGGATCCTCGACGTTCCGGCGGCGCTCGCCGCGCGCTCGATGTCGGGCGCCTTCGGCGTGCGCCTCACGGTCACGGATCCGCTCGGCCTCGCGGACGGGGCGTGGACCGTCGCGCAGCTGGGCGCCGACGGCGTGCGGGTCGAGCCTCTCGACGAGGGCGAGCGCACGGACATGACACTGGACGTGGGCGCGCTGTCGGCCGCCTACCTCGGCGGCGTGCCGCTCGAAGCGCTGCAGGCCGCTGGTCGGGTGACGGGCGATGGGGCGAAGATCCGCGCGCTCTCCGATGCGCTGCGCGCGCCGACCGCGCCGCACCTCTCGATCGTCTACTGACGTCCGCGGGCGGCGAAGCGTCGCCGCCCGCGGAGCGCGGCGTCACCGGCGGCGCGAGCGCTCGGTGGCGTCGTGCACCTCGCCGATGAGCTCCTCGATGACGTCTTCGAGGAACAGCACCGACACGGTGCGGCCGTTCTCGTCGCGCACCCGCGCGAGGTGACGCCCCTGCTGGCGCATCAGTGCCAGGGCGTCCTCGAGGTCGGTCGACTCGCCCACGGGCACCATGTGGTGGATCCGCTTGCCGGGCACGGGCTCCTCGACCTGCGTGTGGTCGGCCGACCGCAGCACGTCCTTGAGGTGCACGTAGCCGATCGGCTCGCCGGCGTCGTCGGCGATGATGTAGCGCGAGTAGCCATGATTCGCGACCGCGCGCTCGACCTCGGCCGGTGTCGCCGATTCGGGCAGCATGATGATCCGCTCGAGAGGCACTGCGACATCACGCGCCCGCTTGTCCGTGAACTCGAGCGCCGCGGCGACCGTGCCCGACATGTCTTCGAGCACACCCTCCCGCCGCGACTGGCTGACGATGGTGGCGACCTCATCGAGCGTGAATGTCGCGTTCGCCTCGTTCTTCGGCTCGACGCCGACGAGCCGCAAGAAGCCGTTCGCGAGGCCGTTGAGCACCCAGATGATCGGGTGGAACATCTTCGAGACGAACACGAGCGGTGGCGCGAGGAGGAGCACCGCGCGGTCGGGAACGCTGAACGCGAGGTTCTTCGCGACCATCTCGCCGAAGACGACGTGCAGGTAGGACACGATGATGAGCGCGATCAGGAACGACACCGTGTCGATCGCCGCCTGGCCGAGTCCCGTCAATTCGAGCGGCCCGAGCAGCAGGTGGTGCAGCGCGGGCTCGGAGACGTTGAGAATCAGCAGCGAACAGATCGTGATGCCGAGCTGGCTCGTCGCGAGCATGAGCGTGGCGTGCTCCATCGCGTACAGCGCCGTCTTCGCGGCACGCGACCCCTTGTCGGCGCGCGGTTCGATCTGCGACCGCTTCGCCGAGATGACGGCGAACTCGGCGCCGACGAAGAAGGCGTTGCCGATCAGTAGCACCACCAGCCAGGCAAGTCCGGCCCAGTCGCTCATCGCGCACCCCCTTCCGTGCGCTCGTTCCCCGTCTCGGCGCCCTCGGGCAGCGGATCCGGGATGAAGCGCACGCGGTCGACGCGGCGACCGTCCATGCTCATGACCTCCAGCGAGCCGTGCTCGACGCGCACCGTGTCTCCCACGTCGGGAACGCGCTCGAGCGCGCTCATGATGTATCCGCCGACGGTGTCATAGTCATCGGACTCCGGCACGTCCACGGCCGCGCGCTCCTGGACCTCATCGGGTCGCAGCTGCCCGGGGAAGGTGACGGAGTCGACGTGGCGGACGACATCGGCTCGGCGCCGGTCGTGCTCGTCGGCGACTTCGCCGACGATCTCCTCCACGAGGTCCTCGAGGGTGGCGACGCCCGCTGTCCCGCCATACTCGTCGACGACGATGGCCATCTGATAGCCGCGGGTGCGCAGCTCGGCGAGCAGCTGGTCGAGACGCACCGTGTCGGGCACTCGCAGCGGTTCGGTGCGGAGTGCGCCGACGGGGACGTCGTGTCGTTTCTCGCGCGGCACGCTGACGGCGGCCTTCAGATGCACGATCCCCACGATGTCGTCGAGGTCGTCGTCGTACACGGGAAATCGGCTGAGCCCGGTCTCGCGGGCGAGGTCGATGACGGCGTCGGCCGACTCGCCGACGCCGATCGCGTGCATACGGGGGCGCGGCGTCATGACGTCGCCCGCGGACAGGCGTGTGAAGCGCAGCGAGCGGTCGAGCAGCGTCGCGGTGTCCTTCTCGAGCATCCCGGCGAGCGCGCTGTGGCGCACGAGGCTGGAGAGCTCCTCCGCCGAGCGCGCGCCGGACAACTCCTCCTGCGGCTCGATGCCGAGCATGCGGATGAACGCGTTCGCGCTCCCGTTCAGGCCGGCGACCGCCGGGCGGAAGACCGCCGTGAACGCGATCTGCAAGGGGGCCACAACCTTGGCGGTCGCGAGCGGCAGGGCGAGCGCGAAGTTCTTGGGAATCAGCTCGCCGATGATCATCGACAGGAACGTCGCGATCGCCATGCTGATGACGACGCTGATGGCGGCGACGGTCGGTTCGGGCAGCCAGCCCTCGAATGCCGGTGCGAGGAACCGCGACAGGGCGGGTTCCATCGTGTAGCCGGTCAGCAGCGTCGTGAGCGTGATGCCCAGCTGCGCGGACGAGAGGTGGGTGGAGGTCTTTCGCAGGGCGCTGATCGTCATCGTGAGTCGCGCTTCGCCGCGATCCCTGCGGGCTTCGAGATCCGCGCGATCGAGGTTGACGAGGGCGAACTCACTGGCGACGAAGACGCCGGTGCCGAGGATGAGCAGCAGGCCGACGCCCAGCATGATCCAGTCCATCACGACTGCTCCGCACCCGCCCCTCTGTCGCAGCACGGACGATGTCGTGCGGGGTCGGACTCGGATCTGCTACTAGGAGGGTCGTCCATGATCCCTCGATCATATGGCAATTTCGTGCCGCGTTCCCGGGAGAACCCAGGATCACGTGGGATACGCTGGAACACGGATCGCGTCGAGGTTTCGGCGCATGCGACGAGCAACATTCATCGATGAAAGTGGGCGATCTGGCCGTGTCGAGTCAGGGGACGGGTGTCGGTACGTCGAGCGAGGGGGATTTCGGAGCCAATCAGTGGCTCGTCGATGAGCTCTACCAGCAGTACAAGCTCGACAAGAACGCCGTCGACAAGGAATGGTGGCCGGTGATGGAGCGCTACGAGGCCGAGCAGAACGGCACGGCCTCGGAGCAGGAGAAGCCGGCTCCCGCGCAGAAGCCGCAGGCCTCCGCGCAGACGCAGCGACAGTCCACGTCGGAGTCCGCCGGATCCAGTGCCGACAAGGCATCGACGTCGACGTCGACGCAGCCGGTCGCGAAGACCACGGCGAAGCCCGCGGCCCCCGCACCGACGCCCGCTGAACCGCAGAGCGCACGTTCCGAGACCGAAGACGACGCACAGGAAGACAAGGTCACCGCGCTCAAGGGCCTGTCCCGCACGCTCGCGCGGAACATGGACCAGTCGCTCTCGGTGCCGACCGCGACCTCGGTGCGGACGATCCCGGCGAAGCTGATGATCGACAATCGCATCGTCATCAACAACCACATGTCGCGTACGCGCGGCGGCAAGGTCTCGTTCACGCACGTCATCGGCTGGGCGCTCATCCAGGCGCTGAAGTCGTTCCCGAGCCAGAACGTCTACTACGACGAGATCGACGGCAAGCCCAGCGTCGTCGCACCGGCCCACGTCAACCTCGGCATCGCGATCGACCTCCCGAAGCCGGACGGCACGCGCGCCCTCATGGTGCCGAGCATCAAGAAGGCCGACACGCTCACCTTCAACGAGTACCTCGCGGCATACGAGGATCTCGTGACGCGCGCCCGGGCGAACAAGCTCACGGCGTCCGACTTCGCCGGCACGACCGTGTCGCTCACGAACCCCGGCGGCATCGGCACCGTCCACTCCGTCCCTCGCCTCATGAAGGGGCAGGGCTGCATCATCGGCGCGGGCGCTCTCGACTACCCGGCCGAGTTCGCCGGGGCGAGCCAGAAGACGTTGAACGAGATGGCGATCGGCAAGACCATCACGCTCACGAGCACGTACGACCACCGCGTGATCCAGGGCGCCGGATCCGGCGAGTTCCTGAAGATCGTCCACCAGCTGCTGCTCGGCTCCGACCACTTCTACGAGGACATCTTCGCGGCCCTGCGGATCCCGTACGCGCCAATCCGATGGAACCCAGACGTCTCGGTCGACGTCTCGGAGCGCGTCGACAAGACCGCCCGCGTGCAGAAGCTGATCAACGCCTATCGTGTGCGCGGCCACCTGATGGCCGACATCGACCCGCTCGCGTATGTGCAGCGCGAGCACCACGACCTCGAGATCGAGTCGCACGGGCTGTCGTTCTGGGACCTCGAGCGTGAGTTCGTCACGGGTGGGTTCGGCGGCAAGCGCCAGGCCAAGCTGCGTGACATCCTCGGCGTGCTGCGCGACACGTACTGCCGCACGATCGGCATCGAGTACATGCACATCCGCGACTATGAGCAGCGCGAGTGGTTCCAGCAGAAGCTCGAGCGGCCGTATGAGAAGCCGCACCACGACGAGCAGCTGCGGATCCTCGGCAAGCTCAACCAGGCCGAGGCCTTCGAGACCTTCCTGCAGACGAAGTACGTCGGCCAGAAGCGCTTCTCGCTGGAGGGCGGCGAATCGCTCATCCCGCTGCTGGACCGGATCATCGACGGCGCCTCGATGGAGGGCATGGAAGGCGCGGCGATCGGCATGGCCCACCGCGGCCGCCTCAACGTGCTCACGAACATCGCCGGCAAGACGTACGGCGACGTGTTCAGCGAGTTCGAGGGGGCGCTCGCCGGCAACAAGCGCGGATCCGGTGACGTGAAGTATCACCTCGGCACCGAGGGCTCCTTCCGAGGATCCGACGGCCGCGAGATCGACATCTACCTCGCCGCGAACCCCTCGCACCTCGAGACCGTCGACGGCGTGCTCGAGGGCATCGTGCGCGCGAAGCAGGACCGCTTCGAGAGCGGCACGTTCCCGTGGCTGCCGATCCTCGTCCACGGTGATGCGGCATTCGCCGGCCAGGGCGTCGTCTTCGAGACGATGCAGATGTCCGGGCTCCGCGCCTACCGAACGGGCGGCACGATCCACGTCGTGGTCAACAACCAGGTCGGCTTCACGACGCTGCCGCAGGATGCTCGCACGTCGTACTACGCCACCGACGTCGCCAAGACGATCGATGCGCCCGTTCTCCACGTGAACGGCGACGACCCCGAGTCGGTCGTACGCGCGGCGGAGCTCGCCTTCGAGTACCGCCAGAAGTTCCACCGCGACATCGTGATCGATCTGATCTGCTACCGTCGCCGCGGCCACAACGAGGGCGACGACCCCTCGATGACGCAGCCGCTCATGTACGGTCTGATCGAGGCGAAGCGCTCGGTGCGCCGCCTCTACACGCAGGCGCTCGTCGGTCGCGGCGACATCACCGAGGAGGAGTACGAGGCGGCGAAGGCCGACTTCCAGAACCGACTCGAGGTGGCGTTTGCGGAGACCCACGCGGCGGAGACCGGATCGATTCCTGTCCTCACGCCCGAGCAGATGAAGCCGGGCATCGAGGGGGCGCCGGAGGCCACAGGCGTCGGTGCCTCCGTCATCGAGCAGGTCGGCGACGCGCACGCGAACATCCCCGAGGGCTTCACGGTGCACGCGAAGCTCAAGCAGCTGCTCGACAAGCGCGTCGAAATGAGCCGCAGCGGCAAGATCGACTGGGCGTTCGGCGAGCTGCTGGCGTTCGGATCCCTGTTGCTCGAGGGCACGACCGTGCGCCTCGTCGGCCAGGACGCCCGCCGCGGCACCTTCGTGCAGCGCCACGCCGTGTTCCACGACCGCGTCAACGGCCAGGAGTGGCTGCCGCTGTCGAACCTCGCCGAGAACCAGGCACGGTTCAGTGTCTACGACTCGCTCCTCAGCGAGTACGCGGCGCTCGGGTTCGAGTACGGCTACTCGGTCGAGAAGAAGAACGCCCTCGTGCTGTGGGAGGCGCAGTTCGGCGACTTCGTCAACGGCGCGCAGTCGATCATCGACGAGTTCGTCTCCTCGGCCGAGCAGAAGTGGGGCCAGGAGTCGGGCGTCGTGATGCTCCTCCCGCACGGGTACGAAGGACAGGGTCCCGACCACTCGTCGGCGCGCATCGAGCGCTTCCTGCAGCTGTGCGCACAGGACAACATGACCGTCGCACGGCCCTCGACGCCCGCCTCGTACTTCCACCTGCTGCGCCGTCACGCGTACTCGCGTCCGCGGCGCCCGCTCGTGGTGTTCACACCGAAGGCGATGCTGCGCCTGCGCGGTGCGACGAGCGAGGTGGCGGACTTCGCCGAGGGCGCGTTCGAACCGGTCCTTGACGACGAGCGCGACATCGACCGCTCGAAGATCACGCGCGTGCTGTTGCACTCCGGCAAGATCCACTGGGATCTTGTCAGCGAGCTGCAGAAGAACCCGGATCCGTCGATCGCGCTGGTGCGTGTCGAGCAGTTCTACCCGACTCCGGTGGACGAGCTCGAGCAGGTGCTCGTGCAGTACCCGAACGCGGAGGTCGTGTGGGTCCAGGACGAGCCCGAGAACCAGGGCGCGTGGCCGTTCATCACCCAGTGGGTGGACCACCAGGTGGGCCGCACCATCTCGGTCGTGTCGCGCCCGGCAGCCGCCGCGCCGTCGACCGGATCGTCGAAGGTGCACGCGGTCGAGCACACGGCGCTCATGAAGCGAGCGCTCGGACGCTGACGGACGCTTGGTGCGGCCGATAGTGTGGCCGCATGCCCGGCGGATACGGATGGCACGAGGACGAATGGACGGTCGCTGACGCGCGCGAGGTGCTCCGAACGCCGTCGCGCGACGATCACAAGTACTCACGCGGATCCGTGCTGATGCTCACGGGCAGCTCGGCGTACCCGGGTGCCGCCGTGCTCTCGGTCGAGGGCGCGTGGCGGACCGGGATCGGCATGGTGCGCTGGTTCGGCGAGACCGACGTCGGGCGGCTGGTGCTCCAGCAGCGCCCGGAGACGGTGATGGGAGCGGGACGCACGGATGCGGTCGTGGTCGGCAGCGGGATCGACGCGCGCACGCGCACCGATCAGCTCACGCGGGCGATCGAGCGGATGCTCGCCTCGCCCGCGCCGACCGTCATCGACGCGGGCGCGCTCGACCTCGCCCCGCGCGCGCACGGTCCGTTTGTCGTGACGCCGCACGCGGGGGAGCTGCGCGAGGTGCGCATCCCACTCGGCCTCG
>DGYFJ06201__coassemble_1253_pt1 | contig 11659 bp, 11 predicted proteins | sample DGYFJ06201__metabat2_high_PE_006 | metagenome-assembled genome bin DGYFJ06201 | reverse complement strand
AACGCCGACTGACCCGGTCAGCCGTCGTGTTCACAGGTCCAGAACGAGACGCCCTCCGCGGCAACGGGAGACGCAGATCATCATCGTGTCACCGAACTGTCGTTCGAGGTCGCTCAGCACCGCATCACGATGCTCAGGCTCCCCCTCGAAGACGACGGTCTCGCAGGTGCCGCAGGTGCCCTCCTCGCAGGACGACTCGATCTCCACACCGGCCTCGCGAACGACGGAGAGAATCGAACGCCCCGCCGGAACCGGCAGCACCTCCCCTGTTGCGTCGAGCTCGACCTCGAACTCCACGTCCGACTCCGTGACCTCGATCGGCGTGAATCGCTCGACACGCACTCCGTCGTATGCGCGCTCCCGTGCATGCTCGACAGCGGCATCGAGCATGCGCGTCGGACCGCAGCAGTACACCGCCGTCGCATCGTCGCATCGGCCCAGCAGCTCGACCAGATCCAGTCGACGCCCCTCGTCTGACGGGTACAGTCGCACCCGATCACCGTATGCATCCGCGAGATCGGCGGCGAACGGCATCGAACGCAGTGAGCCGCCGCAGTACGCGAGTTCCCACTCCCGCCCCTGTGCTTGGGCCACCGCGATCATCGGCAGGATCGGCGTGATGCCGATGCCGCCGGCGATGAACACGTATCTCTCGGCGTCATCCAGGGCGAAGTGGTTGCGCGGCTCACTGATCTGCACGCGATCGCCTGCGCGCAGCGTGTCGTGAACGAGGGCGGAGCCGCCGCGTCCATCCGCCTCGCGTCGCACGGCGATCTCGTATGACGACAAGTCAGTGGGATCCCCGCAGAGCGAGAACTGCCGAAGCAGATCCCCGGGCAGGGCCACGTCGATGTGCGCGCCCGGATCCCACGCGGGGAGCGGATCGCCGTTCGCGCACTGCAATCGGACGCGTACCGCGTCCTCCGCGATCTCCTCCTTGCGCTCAACGACGACATCGATCCGGTCTGCGCTCATCGTGATGTTCCTTCCTTGGCTGAGTCGTCGTGTGCGGTCCCGACAAGCGGGAAGTGACACGCGACGGTACGGGCATCGCCGCTCGCCTCGGACGCGCGGCGAAGCTCGGGATCCTCGACCGCGCATCGCGGCTGCGCCATCGGGCAGCGCGTGCGGAAGCGGCACCCACTCGGCGGGTCGAGCGGTGATGGCAGCTCTCCCGTGAGACGCGTGTCTCTGATCGGCGCGCGAGGATCCGGATCCGGCACGGAGTCGACGAGCGCACGCGTATACGGGTGCGCCGGCGCGCGATAGATCTCATCGGCGTCACCCAGCTCGACGATCCGTCCGAGATACATCACGGCGACGCGATCGCTGACGTTGCGGACCACGGACAGATCGTGCGCAATGAACAGCATGGCGAGGTCTCGCGTGCTGCGCATATCCTCGAGCACGTTGAGCACCTGGGCCTGCACGGACACATCGAGTGCCGAGACCGGTTCGTCCAGGATGAGCAGCTCCGGCTCGAGCACCATCGCACGGGCGATGGCGATGCGCTGGCACTGTCCGCCCGAGAACTCCCCTGGCCGCCGCTCGCCCATGCGTTCCGGATCGAGACCGACCTCGCGCATCACCTGCTCCACGCGCTGGCGCGTCTCGTCCGCGGGAACCCCGCGGATCGCGAGCCCCTCGGCGATGACATCCTTGACCCGACGGCGCGGGTTCAGCGCAGAGATCGGATCCTGGAAGATCATCTGCATCCGCCGCAGCACCTTCCGCATGCGACGCGGTGACGCTCCGACCGTCTCCTCGCCGCCGAACTTCACCGAGCCGGCCGTCGGCGCGGGCAAGTGCACAAGTGAACGCGCGAGCGTCGACTTGCCGCACCCCGATTCCCCCACGAGTCCGAGCGTCTCTCCGCGCCGGACGTCGAAGCTCACGTCAGCGACGGCGGACACCACGCCGCCGGGCACCTTGAAGTTCTGGCGCAGCCGCTCGACTTCCAGCAGCGGACGTTCTGCTGTCGGTGTCATGACCCGATTCACTCCGTTCCTCCTTCGAGCTCGCCGGCACTCGTCACGGGGTGGAAGCACGCGTACTCGTGCTCAGTCGCGGCTCCCACCACAAGGGGCGGAACCTGTTCGTGGCAGCGTTCCATCACCGCCGGGCAGCGTGGCGCGAACCGGCAGCCGCCCATCGCAGCGGTCGGGTCCGGCGGGACGCCGGGGATCGCGCGCAGACGGCTGTGCCGGGGCTGGGTCATCCGAGGCACAGCCTCGAGCAGCGCCCGGGTGTACGGATGCTGATGGCGCGCGAACAGCGTCGGCGTGGTCGCACGCTCCATGACGCGGCCTCCGTACATGACCATCAGCTCGTCGGTGCGACCGGCGAGAACGCCGATGTCGTGGCTGACCATGATCATGGCCATGTTCCGCTCGCGCTGGATCTCCTGAAGCAGGTCGAGGATCTGCTTCTGCACCGTGACGTCCAACGCGGTGGTCGCCTCGTCCGCGATCAACAGGTCAGGATCGCACGCGAGGGCGACCGCGATCGTCACGCGCTGCCGCATGCCGCCCGACAGCTGGTGCGGGTATTGACGCAATCTCTTCTTCGCCTCCGGGATGCCCACGAGCTCGAGGAGTTCGAGTGCGCGAGCCGTCGCGTCAGCTCGACTCATTCCAAGACGCCGACGCGGAGCCTCCGTCATCTGTCTCGCGATCGGCACGACGGGGTTGAGCGCGGTCATCGGATCTTGGAACACCATCGCGATGTCGCGTCCGAGATGACCACGCAGCTCCTCCTGCGAGAGCGACAGGAGATCGTCCCCGCCGAACCGCACGCTGCCGCCTCGGAGCGCGTCGCGCGGTGTGAGGCCCATGATGCTGCGCACCAGCATGCTCTTGCCGGATCCCGACTCGCCGGCGATGCCGACCGTCTGACCGCGGTGCACCCGGAAGCTCACGCCGTCGACGGCCTTCGCGAGACCTCGCGGCGTCGGCAGGTGGCAGGTCAGGTCACGGACGTCGAGGACGGGCTCGGCATCGCGCGATGGGAGCACGGCGTCAGTGGTGGTGCTGTCGGCGACAGAGCGGGTGAGACGGCGCATCGGACGCACCTCCTTTCAGAGCTGAGATTGTCCGACGTCGAAGCGACGACGCAGATGGTCGCCGACGGCGTTCAGCGCGTAGACGGTGGCGAACAGGAACAAGACCGGAACGAGGACGAGGTGAGGGTGCGTCGCGAACCGCGCTTCGCTCTCCGCTGCCATGCCGCCCCAGCTCGGGCTCGGCAACGGGATCCCGTAACCGAGATAGCTCACGGATCCTTCGATGACGATCATGAGCGCCATCACGACGATCGCGAACGAGACCAGGCTCATGACGGTGTTCGGAAGGATCTCGCGAAACAGCACGCGGGCATGTCCGGCTCCCAGTGCACGCGCCGCGAAGACGAACTCGCGGTTCGCCTGCGCGAGCACGGCGCCCTTCGTCATGCGGGCGAAGGCGGGCACCATGAGGACGGCGAGGCTGATGGTGAGTGTCGAGAGGCTCGGCCGCACGACCGCGGCCATGGCGACGAGGAACAGCAGAGCGGGGAACGCCTGAACCACCTCGGCGAGGATGTCGACGAGCGTCTCGATGATGCCGCGGAAGTATCCGGCCACGAGGCCGAGCAGGCCCCCGAGAACCACGCCGATCACCGAGGCGACCGTGCCGACGACGAGTGAGGTCCGCGCACCGTAGATCACGCGCGAGAACACTGAGCGGCCGATCTCATCCGTCCCGAACGGTTCGGTCAGACCCGGCGGTTGGAGCGGCGCGCCGACCATGCGGTCGTACGGCGCGATGGGCAGTACGTCCGCGCCCGCCGCGAGCAGCACGAGCACGGTGAGCCAGCCGGCACCGATCCAGAAGCTGACCTGCGCGCCGCGGGAGACGCGGCGGCCCGTGACGATGGGTCGCGTCTTCGGCGTGCGCGGGCCGGGTGTCTTTCGTGCGGCGGCGACGCTCATGCGCTCCTCCTCACCCTGATGCGCGGATCGATCAACGAGTACCCGAGATCGACCGCGATGTTGATGACGACATAGATGAGGGCCATCACGACGACGATCCCCTGGATCATCGGGATGTCACGTGAGGGCACCGACTGCAGCAGGAGCGTGCCCAGGCCGGGAAGGGCGAAGAGCGCCTCGACGATGAGTGCGCCCCCGAGCAGTCGGCCGAGTGACAACCCCATCACGGTCGTCAGCGAGAACATCGAGGGACGCAGCACGTGGCGTGCGAGGATGTATCGCTTGTCGAGTCCGCGCGAGCGCGCGAAGAGAACGAAGGTCTCGTTGAGCGTCGAGATCACGTCGGTGCGCAGCAGTCGGTAGTAGACGGCCGCTTCCATGAGGGCGAGCGCGACGGCGGGGAGGAGCGCGAAACGCAGGTTGCCGAGCGGGTCCTCACCGAGCGGGACCCAGCCGTTCACCGGCAGGATCCGCAGTTGGAGGCCGAAGATATAGATGAGGATCACGGCGGCCGCGAACGAGGGCAGTGAGAGCAGCCCCGACGACGTCGCGGTCGCGACCCGGTCGAGGCGACCGCCCACGTTCGCACCGCTGAAGAGCGCGGTCGGCACCGCGAGCGCCGCGGCGATGATGATCGCCATGAGTGCGATCTGGAAGGTCACGGGGAAACGCTGCGCGATCGCCTCGGAGACGGGGATCCCCATGCGTAGCGATTCTCCGAGATCGCCCTGCACGGCGGCGCCGATCCATTCGACGTACCGCACGGGGAACGGCTGGTCGAGGCCGAGGCGCCGTGTGAGCTCCCTCACCTGCTCGGGCGAAGCGTCGTCGCCGAGCATCGCGAGCGCGGGTGATCCCGGCATCAGGTCGAGAGCGGCTGTCGCGAGCAGCGTGATCAGCAACAGCACCGGCACGAGCCGGAGAAGACGGATTCCGATCTGACGCAGCATTGCGACGCGCTTTCTGTCGAGGGGCGGGCGGGGACGAGGATCACCGAGTCGCGGTGCCGGCCGACACGCGGCCGGCACCGCGAGGGTCACTCACGGAAGCCGAGTTCGCTCCACACGAGCGTTCCTCTGCTGTTGACGACCAGTCCGGTGATCTCGTCTGTCATGACCGAGTCGATCCGCGGCTGGAAGGTGAACAGGCCCGGCAGATCCGCCATGAACCGCTCCTGCACGATCCGGTACTGCTCGGCGCGCTCATCCGGATCCGTCGTCGCGCGTGCGGCGTCGAGCGCGTCGTCGACGTCGGCGTTCGAGTACCCGGGTGTGTTCGACGAACCGTCCGTGATGAGCAGGTTGTACAGCGCGGGCTCCGGATCCGGGTAGCGGTAAGCGCCGGGGTACGGGCTCATGTCGAAGTCGCGGTTCATGAACACGCGCTCGCGCGCCGCCGGCAGGTCGATCGTGTCGATCGTGACGGAGACGTTCTCGAACTCGCTGAGCTGGCTCTGGATGTACTGAGCCTGGCGCGCGTTCACGTCGCCCGCGACGTTGACGTAGTCGAACTCGACGGGTGCACCCTCGGCGGCGAGTTCGTCGAACAGCTCCTGTGCCCGCTCGGCGTCAGGTTCGGGGAACGTCAGGTCCTCTGCGTAGAACGGTGACGTCTCCGTGAACAGCGTCTCGATCGCACGCGCGCTCGGTGAGCCCTGCGCGACCTCGGCGAGCCCCGTCCGATCGATGGCGCGGTAGATCGCCTCTCGCGCCCGCACGTCGTCGAACGGTGCGCGCTGGTTGTTGAGGTAGATCCAGCCGCCACCGTTCACGTCGATGGAGGCGACGTTGAGCCCGGCGTTCTCGGCCTGGTCGATCAGCGCGAGGTCGGAGCTCGCGCTCGGCGTTTGCATGTCGGCCTGTCCCGTAGAGATCGCGTTGACGCGCTGGGCGGCGTCGCTCACGAGCTCCATGCGGACGGAGTCGAGGTGCGGCTTGCCCTCCTGCCAGTAGTTCGGGTTCTTGACGTAGACCTCGTGGGAGTCGCGCACCCACTCGTCGAGCATGTACGGTCCCGCTCCGACCGGATCCTCTGCGAATCCCTCGGGGTCCTCTTCCATGGCGGTCGGCGACACGATGTACGGCAGCGAGTCGGCGATGAGCTTGTCGAGATGCATCGTCGCCTCGGGCGTCGTGATCTCCAGGGTCAGCGGGTCGACGACGTCCATCGTCCAGGTGTCGACCGTGCGGCCGATCGCTTGGACGCCGACCTCGACGATGTGCTCGTACGTGTACTTGACGGCTTCTGCGTCGTAGGCGGTCCCGTCGCTGAACTCGATGCCGTCGCGGAGCGTGAGCGTCCAGACCGTGCCGTCGTCGTTCGGCGTCAGGCTCTCGGCGACGTGAGGAATGGCCTCGCCCGTCGCCGGGTCGAGATACAGGAGGTGGTCGAAGACGGCGGCGTTGCGCGCTCCGTCTCCCGTGCTCGCCATGGTGTTGTCGACGGCGGGATCGAAGCTGCGCGCGGGGATCTCGATGAGCACGGTGAGGTCGCCGCCGGCGGTTGCCTCCGCCGAGACATCGACCTCCTCCTTTTCGGCGACGGGCTGCTGCGCGCACCCCGTCGCAACGAGCGCGAGGGCCGCCGCGAGCGATGTGAAGCCCAGTGCGGGACGTAAACGGGCGACTTTGCCAGCCTGTTCGGACATCTGTCTCTCCTTGTGTGTGCCCGGGATCCACTCGATCCGCAATCCCGGGAAGGGCGGTCCGTGCGAGACGACCCATCTGGCTTCATTGCTTCGGATGTGACGCGTCGCTGCGCCGCCTGGGTCGCGTGGTGCTTCGAGTCTGGCCGTTCAGGTCTGCAGAAGTAAAACAACAATAATTTGCCTCGAAACACGGTTCATCTTCATTAACGCCGCTTAAGACGAGGCCGGCGCTGTCGCGATCAGCGTCGCCACGTGCGGCCCGAGCGCGTCGAACGCGGTGCCGAGGTGAGCGGTGATCGTGAAGTGGTTCGCGTCACGCACCCAGGCCACAGGAGGCGCCGCCCCACGGCGCTCGACGCGCTCCGCCACGATCCACGCGAATTGCTCCTGCGCATCGAGCGGATCCCATTCGGCCACCGCGTAGAGAATCGGCAACGGGCTCTCGGCGAGCGCGATGCCGGGGTCGATCGACGCGAGCAGCTCCGGATCGTCACCGAAGTAGGGCGCCATGCGCTGTCGCTCGAAACGGGTGAGGGCATACGCGCCGCCAACCATGCTGGCACTGGAGACGCCGCCGCCGTCGGCGACGTGGAAGCGCTCGTGCACGAGGTAGCACGCTACGTGCACGGCTCCCGACGACGCACCCATCAGGTGCACGCGGAGCGGGTCCCCGCCCCACGCGCCGACGTTCTCACGGATCCATGCCACGATGCTCGCGACGTCTTCCGCACCCGCCGGCCAGGGGTGATCGGGAGCCAGACGATGATTCGCCGTGACTCCGACCATGCCGTGCCGCGCCGCCCACAGCGCCACGTTGTCGTGGAAGGGAGAGCCGGCGCGGTGCTTGTCGCCGCCGACGAAACTGCCACCGTGGAGGAAGACGACGACGGGGCGTGGCTCGGCGGTGGGATCCGCGGGGGCGAACACGTCGAGCCGGTGACGTTCGTCCGACCCGTAGGCGCGATCGCGCTCGACCCGCACGCCGACGTACGGCTCGGAGTCGTGGAACGGCGCCATGAGCGCATTCGACTGCTGGAGCGTCGCGATCGTCACGTCCCGCCCGATCTCACGCAGCCCCGTGCGCACGTGCTCCGGCGCGCGGTGGGCGGAGGCGTTCAGTCCATCGCCGGAACCCATTCGATCTCCCGCCCATCTTCTGTGTCGTAGGAACGCCGGTTGGGGTCGCCGAGCTCGCCGGTCTCGGGCATCGCTCCGACGGCGACCTCCGGCGTGCGGGCCGCGGCGCGCGGCCGGTCCGCCCAGCGGAACCACGAGCGGGCGTTGTCGGAGAACACGCCCCGATGCCACTCGGCTGGGATATGCGCGGCGACGTCATCGATGTCGTCCGCGTTCCAGTGCGGGTACCCGGACGAGAAGCACAGCAGCTCCTCGATGCCGTCGAAGGTGCGCAGCGCCTGGACGATGCGTTCGGCGCCGTCCGCGTCGGGCGCACGGTCGAGCGGCCACATCGAGACGCGGAAGTGGTCGCGGAAGTACTCGCTCGGCATGCGCCGCACCCACGGCACCTCACGCCGGAGGCCGCGCCAGTTGACGTCGAGGCGGAAGAACAGGCCCGGGATCCAGGCGGCACCCGCGCCGGCGATGAACACGCGGAGGGAGGGGAACCGCTCGAACACGCCCTGCACGATCATGCTCTGCACATGCGTCATGACGGCGCTGTAAGAGAGCGCGGCAACCTCGCCGAACGTGGCGGGCAGCCCGCCAGCGGTCGGATGGCTGAGCGTATCGGCGTTCACGTCGCCGCCCACGTGGATCACGATCGGGAGGTCGAGGTCGACGGCCGCGGCATAGATGTCGTGGTAGGCCGCGTGGCCGAAGGGCCTGCTCAAGCCGTTCGCCGCCATGAGGACGCCGACCATGCGGTCGTTCTCTCCCGAGCGCCGGATCTCGTCGGCAGCTGCGTGCGGTGTCTGGTTCGGGACGATGATGAGGCCCGAGAACCGCTCATCGGACGCGAACCAGCTCTCGATCGTCCAATCGTTCATCGCCCGGCTGAGCGCGATCGCGCGGTGGACGTTCGGGACACTCGGGATGAACATTCCGCGGTCGTACGCCAGCACCGCGCGCTCGACGCGGCCGGTTCCGAAAACGTCTTCCCTCGTTCGGGCGATGTCGCTTCCTGCGGGGCTGCCCGGCGCATCGACGCCGGGGAGATAGTCTCCGCCGGGCCGACGGTACGGCGTCGCCGGCAGGATCGGCATCGCGCCCGCTCCGCCCGGCAGCGAACCGGGGATGCCGAGGTGCTCACGCCAGCCGGCTGACATGTGATCGGTGACGTCGAGCTGCGACGTCCAATGATGGTGGACGACGGGATCGATGACAGGGCCGTCGTATCCAGATGTGGCGACCACGGCGCTCACTTCCTTCCCATAGAGACCAGCACGCGGCCGTCTTCGACCGTGGCGCGGTAGGTGCGCATCTTGAAACCCGGCCACGCCGCTTCACCGCTGCGCAGGTCGAACTCCCAGCGGTGCCACGGGCAAAGAACGACGGGCGAATCCTCGCCGACCTCGAGCGTAGGCTCCTCGTCGACGAGCGTGGCGCTCAGTTTCTTCTGCAGGAAGCCGGAGCACAGCGGCGCCCCCTCGTGCGGACAGGTCGGGCGGAAGACGAAGACCTCGTCGCCCCAGCGGCAGACGCCGACCTCCATGCCGCCGATCTCGACGGTGCGCATGGCGCGGTCCTCGAACTCGTCGAACGCGCCGATATCGATGCCGCGCGAACGGCCGGTCTCGCGGATCCGCCGCTCGCGACGCTGGCCGTCTTGCCGGACGGCGCGCCCCTCCACCGCGCTCATGCGGCGGCCTGCGAGGTCGAAGCGAGGCCATTGAGCCTCAGGATGGAACGTGCGTTGTCGTAGAACACCTTCGCGCGCCACGATTCGGGGAGCCTGCTCGCCACGTAGAACGGATCATCCGCGTCCCAGTGCGGGTAGTCGCTCGAGAAGCACAGCAGCTCATCCATGCCGCCGAGCGCTTCGAACAGCTCGATGAGCTGTTCCTTGCGCGGTGTCAGCTCCATCGGCTGCGTGCTGAACTTCACGTGCTCTCGCAGGTAGTCGGTGGGCCGCTGGCGCACCCATGAGCTCTCCGCGCGCAGCTCGGCGTAGTGAGCGTCGAGGCGCCAGAAGAAGTTGGGGACCCACGCCAGGCCCGTCTCGACGGCGAGCACCTTCAGGCGCGGGAACTTCTCGAACGTGCCCTGTGCGACGTAGCTCGCGAGGTGCGTCAGGGTCGGCTGCTGGAGCAGCGTGTGCCATTCGAGCCGTGATCCGGGGATGCCACCGGCCGCGGTGTGCGCAAGACCACCCTCTGTTTCCCCCGCGGCACCATGGAGGACGATCGGCAGGCCGGCCTCCTCCGCCGCGCGATAGATCGGGTCGTAGATGGGGTGGCCCAGCGGCTTGCCGAACGCGTTCCACGAGAACAGCACGCCCGTCACCGCGTCACGGTCAGCGAGGCGTCGGATCTCGGCCGCCGCGAGTTCCGGCATCTCGGGCGCGATCACGATCGTGGTGCGCACGCGCGGATCCAGCGGCACCCACTCCTCCAGCACCCAGTCGTTCATCGCGGTCGCAAGCGCGACGCTGAACTCCGGGTTGCGCTGGGACACCTCGTGACCGATGTCGAACGCCAGATTGATCGCTTCGACCGAGGGGTAGCGGTCGAGGTACTGCGACTTCATGAGCTCGAAGCTCGTGCCCTGCCCGTCCTCTGGCAGCGCCTCGAGGCGCTTGTTCACGCCGCGCTGGAACGGATACGACAGCCCCGACGGCATCAGCGACGCGCGCACTCCGCCGGATCGCGACTCGAGCAGAGTGCGCCAGCGCTCGGGAAGGCGATGCATCACCTCGTCGACCCGACGCCACCGTTCGTGCACGTCGACGTCGATGATCGGTTGATCGAAGCTCTGAGTCGACTGAACCACTGTGTTCCCTTCGTTGCGGGTGCCGACCCGACGTGACGACACTCGTAAGGCGAGTATGGGACAGCCCATCCAGCTAGGTAAAGCAACAGTGTTATCAGCATTAGGAAAGTTAGGCTTTAGTATGGGCGCGTGGCAGCACCGCGTTACACGCTCAAACAGCTCGAGTACTTCGTGGCCACCGCGGAGGCAGGAACCCTCAAGGCGGCGGCCGAACGCTGCCATGTCTCGCAGGTGGGCATCGGCGTCGCACTGACGGAACTCGAGCGCACCCTCGGGATCCAGCTGTTCGTCCGGCGACGTGCGAAGGGCGTCTCACTCACCCCCGCAGGTCGCCACGCACTCACGGAAGCGCGGAAGGTGCTGTCGTTCGCGTCCGAGCTGCAGGCAAGTGCCGAGGCTGCGGGCGGTCAGGTGGCGGGGTCGCTGAAGGTCGGGTATCACCCGGGGCTCGGACCGTTCTACCTCCCGGACATCATGGACGAGTTCGCGCACGCTCATCCCCAGCTCGAGATGAGCTTTTTCGAGGGGTCTCAGCCCGAGCTCGAACGGCGGATCCTCGAGGGCGACCTCGAGGTGGCGCTCCTCTACAAGCGGGGTCGGGGCGAGGGAATCGCCAGGAAGGAGATCGTGACTTTGCGGCCCTACGTCCTGCTGGCCGCTGACCACCCGCTCGCGGTCGCCGAGGAGCTGTCGATGGACGATCTGGAAGACGTTCCGTGTATTCGGCTGAGCATTCCCCTGCCGGACGAGGAGGACTTCGTCGCACAGCCGGGCGCCGAGATGGTGCACACCTCAAACTTCGAGCTTGTGCGCAGCCTGGTCGGACGCGGGCTCGGATACGCGCTCTTGGCCCAGCGGCCGCCGGAGAGCCGAACGTACGACGGCCGTGAGGTCGTCGCCCGCACGCTCCGGGACCCGAAGGCCGACATCACCATCGTGATGTCGCATGCAGCCGGTGCGCCGCTGACTCGACGGGCGGCCGCGCTACTGGACTTCTGCCGCACGGTCGGCGCCTGACCCGTTGTATTCGCGAGTCGAACCGCAACTACTGACATCACCGTCGCTCTACGCGGCGTCAGGCGCGTACTCTCGGCGAA
>DGYFJ06201__coassemble_1239_pt1 | contig 11765 bp, 13 predicted proteins | sample DGYFJ06201__metabat2_high_PE_006 | metagenome-assembled genome bin DGYFJ06201 | reverse complement strand
GCACGCGAAGGGGGCCCGCTCCGGCGGGCCCCTCTTCGTGTCTCTGTGAGGCGCAGTCACCGCGGCGCGCGTCAGCGGATCGGCCAGGACCCGTCGATCGTCTCGCCCGGGGCGATGCGTCCGATGCGCACGAAGTACTCCCCGAGGCTCGCGGCCTGTTCCGCGGCCCACCCGGCCTGCGCCGCGTGCAGTTCCGCGAGCGTCGTCGGCAGATCGGTCGCGAAGCGCTCGGCCTGCGCCAGCGCGACGCGCCCGGCGGCGATCGCATCCGCGGAGGCATCGTGGGCGTCTTCGAGCGTCACGCCGTAGTGCGCCGCGACGATGTCGAGTGTGCGCTTCCCGCGGCGGTACCGATCGTGCTGCTTGTCGACGACGAGCGGGTCGACGACGGGAGACGGGACGGCGATCGGGGTGAACCCGTGGCGGGTGGCCTCGTGTCGCAGCACCGACAGGTCGAACGGTGCGTTGTAGGCGACGACCGGGATCCCCGCATCGAAGAGCGTGCGGAGGGCGTCGATGATCTCGCCGACGACCTCAGCGGCCGGGCGACCCTCGGCGCGCGCCGTCTCGGTCGAGACGCCGTGCACCGCGGCCGCGGCCGCGGGGATCTCGATCCCGGGGTCGGCGAGCCAGGAGTGCGACTCGATGACCTCGCCGGACGCGTCGAGGACGCCCACGAATGCCGTCACGATGCGGTCGTTCGCGACATCGATGCCGGTCGTCTCGAGGTCGAAGACACCGACGCGCGTGAAGAGCGCACCGCTTCCTTCATCCGGAAACCGCGCCGTGATGTCGTCGAATGCCATGCGCAGCTCCTCGGGTGAGTCCATCATCAGGCGGCCGTCGACGTCGATCAGCGCCTCGTGCGGCTCGGCGCTGGACCGGCGACGCGCCGCCGCCTGCTGGCGCGGGCGACGTGGCACCCACGAATCCTTCTCGCCTGGATGATCGAGATCCTCCACGGCGAAGAGCGGCGGGGGATCGGGCCACGACGTCTTCATACTCATCGACCGTATGGCCACCGAGCGCGGACGCGGGTGCGCCACGCCACGAACGCGCACCCTAGACTCGAACCGTGTCCGCGGTGCCGTCCTACTACGCCCACCAGCTCGACCGGATCCCCGTCGTGCGGCGCGTCGTCGATGCGGGCGGCACCCAGACCGCGTACTGGACGTATGGATCCGACGATGCCGTCGTCACCATCCTCGCTGTGCACGGATTCCGCGGCGACCATCACGGCCTCGAGCCCGTCGTCGCGCACCTCCCCGACGTGCGCTGGATCATGCCCGATCTGCCGGGGTTCGGTGAGACGCCACCCATCGCGGGGCGTGCCCACGACATCGACGCCTACGCCGAGTGGCTCGCCGAGGTCGCCGCGCGCATCGCGCCCGGAGCGATCGTGCTGGGGCACTCCTTCGGCTCGATCGTGGCCGCCGCGGCCGTTGCGCGCGGCCTGGCCACGCCGAAGCTGATTCTCGTCAACCCGATCGGCGCGCCGGCGCTGGCCGGTCCCCGCGGTCTGCTCACTCGGCTGGCCGTGTTCTACTACCGGTTGGGTGCGTGGCTGCCCGAGCGCCTCGGCACCTGGCTGCTGCGCACGCGACTGATCGTGCGCGTCATGAGCGCCGCCATGGCGAAGACGCGCGACAAGGCCCTGCGACGCTGGATCCACGACCAGCACGACCGGTTCTTCTCCCGCTTCAGCGACCGCGAGACGCTGCGACAGGCCTTCGTCGCGAGCGTCAGCCACGACGTCCGCGAGTTCGCGGCGGACATCTCCTGCCCCACGCTCCTCGTCGCCGCCGTCCAGGACGACATCACGCCGATCGAGGCGGAACGCACGCTCGTCAGGCTGTTCGAACAGGCCGAGCTCGTCGAGATCGACGACGTCGGCCACCTGATCCACTACGAGCGGCCGAGTGAGGCCGCCGCGGCGATCAGCCGTTTCATCGAGCCTCGCGGCGAGCGAGCTCCATGAGGCCGGACACGCGATAGGGGATCGAGTCGCTCATCACGAGCCGCGTCTCCGTGCGCTCGACGCCCTCGATCGAGAGGATCCGCGCGTCGACGTCGAAGAGGTGCCGTGCGTCGCGACAGGCGACGAGCGCGATCAGGTCGACCTGTCCCGACACGCCGTGCACCTGCACGACCTCGGGAACGCGGCGCAGCTCTTCGGTGATTTTCGGCAGACGCGATTGCACCAGGCCGATCGAGATGAAGGCCTGCAACGGGAAGCCGAGCGCCGCGGGCGAGATCGACCGTTCGAACGAGTGGAACACGCCGGATTCGTCGAGTCGCGCCATTCGCGCCTGCACCGTGTTCCGCGAGAGCCCGAGCTTCTCGGCGAGCGCGACGACGGTCGCGCGGGGATCGACGCTGAGCGCGGCGATCAGTTCGAGGTCAACGTGGTCGAGAGTGGCCATCACGGTGACAGTACCAGTGGAGGTGGCGCTGTCTGCACATTATGCTCAATTGTTACGCGAGCAAGTGCGCGCGATGGGTGATCACGGCGCGAATAGTTCTCAGCGTGGTGAACCGTGGTAACCGATCACCCGTGCCCCGGAGGAGGTCAGCTCGATGATCTGCTGGGAGCCGTTTCCGATGCGCTCGTCGGGGCGGGGAAGCTCTCCGTCGGTGATGTGGCGCAGGATCTGTCCGATGAGTCCGCCGTGCGCGACGGCGACGACCGGGTCGTCGCCCGCGATGTCAGCGATCTCCTCGAGCGTGGCGAAGGCGCGATCGCGCAGCTCGTCGACCGTCTCCGCATCCGGCACGTCCCGGCCACCGGGGAAGCGCTGCCAGAAATCGGCGACGAGGAGCCCCTCGGCGGCGCCGTAGTTGCGCTCGCGCAGCCCCTCGCGGAGGCGGGGGCCACCGAGACCGATCGTGCGGCCGATGATCTCGGCGGTTTCCTTCGCGCGAACCAGCGGGCTGGCGAACAGGTGGGTGTAGTCGCCGCCACGCAGGGCCTCGCCAGCGGCGGCCGCCTGCGCGCGACCGGTGTCATTGAGAGCGATGTCGCTGTGCCCCTGAACGCGACCTGCGCGGTTCCATTCGGTCTCGCCGTGGCGTACGAGTGCGATAACTGTCACACCGTCGACCCTAGGCGAGCGCGTCTGCGAGCTCGGTCAGGATGTCGCTCGTGCCGCCGTCGATCTTGGCCGTCGCCCGTGCGTCAGCCTTCGTCTCGCCGCGATTGACGATGACGACTGGATGCCCGAGACGCCGCGCCCGCTCGACCAGTCGGATCCCGCTGTTGACGACGAGCGAGGATCCGGCGACGAGCAGGGCGTCGCTCGCGCGCACGAGCTGCTCCGCGTGGCGGAATCGTCCTACCGGGATGAACTCGCCGAAGAACACCACGTCGGGTTTGAGCATGCCCCCGCACACGGTGCAGTCCGGCACCACGAGGTCGACGACGGCGTCGGGGGCGACGTCGCCGTCGGGTCCGAGCGGCACCGAGTCCGGGGTTGCGATCCACGGGTTGTCGCGCTCGAGACGGTGCGCGATGTCGCGGCGGTCGAAGACCTGGCCGCAGTGCGTGCAGAAGATGCGGCGCATCGTGCCATGCAGCTCGACGACGCGTGAGCTTCCCGCCCGCAGGTGCAGGCTGTCGACGTTCTGGGTGGCGATGCCGGTCACGACACCCGCTCGCTCCATGCGGGCGAGGGCGCGGTGTCCGGCGTTCGGCTCGGAGGCCGCGAACGCACGCCAGCCGAGATGGGAGCCGATCCAGTATCGCTCTCGGGCGCGCGCATCGCCGAGATAGGTCTGCGCCGTCATCGGGGTGCGCCTCGGCGCGCCGTCGCCGCGATAGTCGGGGATCCCCGAGTCGGTCGAGATGCCGGCGCCGGTCAGCACCGCGATGCGGCGTCCGGCGAGGACGTCGACCGCCCGCGCGATGTCGTCAGCGGGAGAGCTCCGGATCGCCACACCCTCGATCCTACGATGGTGAGGTGCACCTCGAGCGGATCCAGGACCCGGGCGACCCCCAACTGGACGACTACCGGAATCTCACCGATGTCGCGCTGCGGCGTGTGCTCGAACCGGCGGGCGGGCTGTACATGGCCGAGTCGGCGAAGGTACTCGCACGCGCGATCGACGCCGGCCATGCTCCGCGGTCGGTGCTGACAGCCGAGAAATGGCTCGATGAGGTCGAACGCATCGTCGGCCGTCTGGACGTGCCCGTGTTCGTCGTGCCCGACGAAGTGGCTGAGTCGGTGACCGGCTACACGGTGCACCGCGGCATGCTCGCGGCCATGCACCGCCCGGCCCTGCCGGAGGTGTCGACTGTGCTGCGGGGCGCCCGCACGGCGCTCGTGCTCGATGGCCTCGTCGACCACACGAACGTCGGGGCCGCCTTCCGCAACGCGGCGGGCCTCGGCGCCGACGCCGTCCTCGTCACCCCGCGATGCGCGGATCCGCTCTACCGGCGTTCGGTGCGGGTGTCGATGGGCACCGTCTTCCAAGTGCCGTGGACACGCCTGCCCGCGTGGCGCGCGACGGATGGGCCGAACGCGGGCGATCTGCTCCATGCGGACGGGTTCCACATCGCGGCCATGGCGCTTACAGACGAGGCGATGCCGCTGGACGAGTTCGCCGCGCAGCGCCCGGAGCGCGTGGCGTTCGTCATGGGATCCGAGGGGCCGGGCCTCGACCGCAGCGCGCTCGCTGCCGCGGACACGACCGTCGTGATTCCGATGACGGGCGGAGTGGACTCGCTCAACGTCGCCGCGGCCAGCGCCGTTGCGCTCTGGGCGCTCAGGTGAAGTCGGGGCGCTTCGGTGTGACGCCGTCGCCCGACGACTGGTGCCGGAGTCTGCGCAGCACCCACGGCACGAGGTGCGTGCGCGCCCACACGAGGTCGTCGCGGCGAGCCGCGCGCCACGGGCGCTCCGGCAGCGGATCCGGCCGCATTGGCTGCAGCTCGTTCGGCACGTTCAGCGTGCGCAGCACCATGCGCGCGACTTCGTGGTGGCCGAGCGCGTTCAGGTGCAGGCGGTCGTCCGCCCAGAAGCGCGGATCCTGGATCTCGGCGAGCGCCCAGAGATCGGCGACGAGGGCGTCGTACCGCTCGGCCACCGCCCGCATGTTCTCGTTGTAGATCGCGATCTTGCCGCGGAACGGACGGAATACGGGATTCCAGGCGACGTCGAAGCCGGTGAAGACGACGACTGCGGCGCCCGACGACGACAGGCGCGCGACGGTGGTCTCGAAGAGTTCCGCGATCTCGTCCGGATCCGAGGCGGGACGGATCACGTCGTTTCCGCCCGCGCAGAGGGTGACGAGGTCGGGCTTCAAGGCGAGAGCCGCGTCGAGCTGCTCGTCGTGAATCTGGCGGATGAGCTTGCCGCGCACGGCGAGGTTCGCGTAAGCGAAGTCGTCCACCTGCTCGCCGAGCACCTCGGCGACGCGATCCGCCCAGCCGCGGTGTCCGCCCGGCGCGCCGGGTTCGGGGTCCCCGATGCCCTCCGTGAATGAGTCACCGACCGCGACGAGTCGGCGCCAGGGGTGTGAGTCGTCGTTGGAGACGAACGGGGTGCGCGGGTCGTGCGGGGTCATGGAGCCTCCTCAAAGCCACACGAAATCTAATCGTTTCCCTCCGTCGATGCCACCACCTGAGAGCATTCGGCGAATGAGCGTCGCACCCCGCGGCTATCGTGGACAACCGTGCTGAGCCCGTCCTTTCCACAGCGAGCCCCCAGGGGGACAGCTGGTCGGCTGCGCGCATGGCAGCAGGAGGCACTTGAGGCGTTCTTCGACTCGAACAAGCGCGACTTTCTCGTCGCGGCGACGCCCGGCGCCGGCAAGACGACCTTCGCGCTGACAGTCGCGCGAGAGCTCAAGCAGGCCGGTGAGATCGACCGGATCGTCGTCGTGTGCCCCACGGAGCACCTCAAGACGCAGTGGGCCGACGCGGCCGCGCGCGTGTCGATCCGCCTCGATCCGTCGTTCAGCAACGCGACGCCGCAGCTCGCCCGTCACTTCCACGGTGCGGCGGTCACCTACGCGCAGATCGCGGTGAAGCCGTGGGTGCATCGCCAGCTCGTCGCCGACGCACGCACGCTCGTCATCCTCGATGAGGTGCACCACGGCGGCGACGCGCTCAGCTGGGGCGACGCGATCCGCGACGCGTACCAGCCCGCCACACGCCGGCTGCTGCTGAGTGGCACGCCGTTCCGCAGCGACGACGCGCCGATCCCGTTCGTCGAGTACGCACCCGATGAGAAGGGCCTGCGTACGTCGGTCACCGACTACGACTACGGCTACGCGCGCGCTCTCGCAGACGGCGTCGTGCGCCCCGTGCTGTTCCACGTGTACTCGGGGCACATGACGTGGCGGACTCGGATGGGTGACGAGGTCGAGGCGCACCTCGGCCAGGACAACACGAAGGACGTCACGAGCCAGGCGTGGCGCACGGCGCTCGACCCCGAGGGCGAGTGGATGCCCGCCGTCCTCGCGAGCGCCGACCGGCGCCTCACGGAGATTCGCCACCACGTTCCCGACGCGGGCGGTCTCGTCATCGCGACGGATCAGTCCACGGCACGCGCGTACGCCGAGCTGCTGCGCACGATCACGGGCCAGCGGCCGACGCTCGTGCTCAGCGACGAAGTCGAAGCGTCGCGGCGCATCGAGCAGTTCGCACAGAACACCTCGCGATGGATGGTCGCGGTGCGGATGGTCTCCGAGGGCGTCGACGTGCCGCGACTCGCCGTCGGCGTCTATGCGACCAGCTCGTCGACGCCGCTGTTCTTCGCGCAGGCGATCGGTCGATTCGTGCGCGCTCGCCGCAAGGGCGAGGCGGCGAGCGTGTTTCTGCCGCAGGTTCCCGTGCTCATGGCCCTCGCGCACGAGCTCGAGAAGCAGCGCGACCACGTGCTCGACCGTGGCGAGAAAGACGAGGACGGGCTGGATGACGGCCTGCTCGAAGCGGCTGAGCGCGAGGAATCGGCGAGTGATGAGCTCCTCGAGCAGGAGTTCTCGTTCGCACCGCTCGGATCCGTCGCGCATTTCGACTCCGTCGTCTTCGAGGGGCAGCAGTTCGGGCAGCTCGCGGTGCCGGGGAGCGACGAGGAACAGGAGTTCATCGGCCTGCCGGGCCTGCTCGAGCCCGAGCACGTGCACGAACTGTTAATGCAGCGGCAGACGCGGCAGACGCGGCACCGCACAGCGCGCGAGACCCGGGAGCGCGAAGCGGGCGTCGCCAGCGAGCTTCCGGAGCCACTGCACCGCACGCTCAAGGAGCAGAGACAGCTCCTCAACAGCCTCGTCGGCGTCTACGCACACCAGACGGGGGATCCGCACGGCCAGGTGCACGCGTGGCTGCGCCGGGTCTGCGGGGGACCGGCGGTCGCGCAGGCCACGGTCGCGCAGTTGCAGGCGCGCATCGACCTGCTGCGGCGGCGTGTGCGCAGTTGACGCGCGGCGCGCCGTCTATCCGTTTCGGTGCTCCGTAATGCTCTGAGCGCGGTCAGCGGTGCGGGCTACGTTCGTGGGGATCCGTTCGGATGACCGACCAGAGGAGCCCCGCGTGGAGCATGTGCAGCCCGACCCGGCACAGGCATCGCCGGCCGAGCGTCGTCGCTGGGCACGCTATCTCGCCGACGAACGCGCGGAGGCCGCCGTGTACCGACGTCTCGCGCGGCGGCGAGCGGGCGACGAGCGGGAGATCCTCGTGCAGCTCGCCGACGCGGAGCGTCGCCACGAGGAGCATTGGCTGCGGCTGCTCGGCGGGGAGCCAGCGCGGATGCCGCGCGCCAGCGTCCGCACGCGTGTCACCGCATGGCTCGCGACGCGGTTCGGATCCATCTTCACCCTCGCGCTCGCTCAGCGCGCCGAGGCGCGGTCACCGTACGAATCGGATCCGTTCGCGACGCCCGCGATGAGCGCGGACGAGAAGGTTCACCACGAGGTCGTGCGCGGCCTCGCCGCGCGGAGCCGGAGGCGCCTGTCCGGGACCTTCCGCGCAGCCGTTTTCGGAGCCAACGACGGCCTCGTCAGCAATCTCGCGCTCGTCATGGGCATCGGCGCGACGGGCGTGTCCGGCTCGTTCGTGATGTTCAGCGGCATCGCGGGTCTGCTCGCCGGCGCGCTGTCGATGGGGGCGGGGGAGTTCGTCTCGGTGAAGTCTCAGCGCGAGCTGCTCGACGCGACCGAGCCGAACGACTTCGCGCATGCCGGACTGCCCGATCTCGACATCGACGAGAACGAGCTCGCGCTCGTCTATCGCACGCGCGGCATGAGCGAGGAAGAGGCGGTCGCGCGAGCGCGCAAGCTCGTCGGCGACGCGCATCAGGGCCGGATGCCGGCACCGTCCGCGGCCGCCCAGGACCACGAGGTCATCGGCGGTGCATGGCGCGCGGCTGCGTCGAGCTTCTGCTTCTTCGCGGCGGGCGCGATCATCCCCGTCCTCCCGTGGATCTTCGGCCTCAGCGGGCTCGTCGCGGTCGCGGTCGCGCTCGCGCTCGTCGGCATCGCGCTGCTCGTGACCGGCGCCACGGTGGGCCTCCTTTCGGGGGCGGCTCCGCTCCCGCGGGCGCTGCGACAGCTGGCGATCGGCTTCGGCGCAGCGGCCGTGACGTACGTACTCGGACTGCTGTTCGGCGTCTCCGTGGCGTGACGCGCCCGAGCGGCGAGGGTGATTCGCGGGGGAGCGGTCACGATGGTAATGTCTTCTCTTGGTTCGGAAATCGAGCGGTCTCGCTCAGGCACCGGATCGACACCCAATGCGCGGGTGGCGGAATTGGTAGACGCGCTAGCTTGAGGTGCTAGTGCCCGTATTAGGGCGTGGGGGTTCAAGTCCCCCCTCGCGCACGCGAATGAAATGGCCCCTGACCTGGGATTTTAACTCTCGGGTTGGGGGTCTTTCGCGTTGGAAGTGCTAGAAAAAGTGCTAAGCCTTGCCCAAGTGGGCGGCGAAGCGGGTCACGGCCGACCGCTGCATGGTCGGGGTGACGTGGGAGTAGATGTTCATCGTCGTCGTGATCGTTGAGTGGCCCAACCGCTCCTGGACGACCTTGGGGTGCTCCCCGAGTTCGAGCAGCAGGGTCGCGTGCGTGTGACGGAGCCCCTTGATCGTGACTCGGTGCATGGTGTCGTACTTTTTGGTGAGCCAGTTCATGCGGCGATCCCACCGGCTGGTCATCGCGTCGGGTGAGCGTAGCTTCCCGTCGTCGTCGCCGAAGATGTAGGCGTCGGCCTTGGCGAGCGTGAACGAGAGTTCCGCGCGGGCGACCTTGTAGGACGCGAGCACTTTCAACGTGTCCTCGTCCACGTCGATCACCCGTGCGTGGCCGGTCTTGGGCGGTTTCGTCTTCGTCCAGTCGTCGGTATCGACCGCGCGGCGGATGCTGACCGTCATCCGCTTGGTGTTGAGGTCGCTCCACTTCAAGGCGAGGGCTTCACTTCTGCGCATCCCCGTGTAGGCGATGAGTCGCCACATGGGGAACAGCTCGTCTTTCAGCTCGTCCTCGTTCCAGGCGAGGAACAGGGCGAGCTGTTCGCTCGTCCAGGTGACGATTTCGGGTTTCTGTGCCCGCACCTCGCTCGTCGTTGGTGCTTTCACGGTGCGCTTCTTCTTCGCCGGGTTCACCGTCAGGTGCCCGTCGTCTATCGCGGCATCGAGGATCGCACCGAGCACGACATGCACCTTGTGAACCGAGTTCGCAGAGAGCGGTTTGCCCCTGCCGTAGGTGTCTTTGCGGCCCGACTTCTCCAAGTCGCGGTAGTGGCGGGCGATCCTCGTCGCGGTGAGCTTGTCGAGCCGCATCGTGCCGAGCTGGGGCTTGATGTGGTTGCGGATGATCTTCTTGTACCCCTTGATCGTGGACGCCGCGAGCTTCAACCCCGCCGCCCACTCATCCGCATACGTGCCGAGCGTGGGCACTTTGTTGCCGAACTTCTCATTCTGCTTGCGCTGCTTCAACGCCTCCTGCAAGGCGTCGTTGGCCTCGTCGGTGCTGGTGAACCCGGAGCGGGTGAGTCTGCGCATCCCCATCTCGGGGTACTCGGGGTCTTTCAAGACGTAGATTTGAAACCGCCACCGCTTCCCCTTATCGGTGTCGTAGTCCTGGATCGAGCCGGGCTGACGGGAGCGCGAGCGACGCTGCTTCTCACCCCCGCCGCGCTGCTGGTCGGGCTGCTGCTTTGCGGTCATGACCGTGTGCTCCTTGCCGTCCTCGTGCCGGGCTGGTGGGTTTGGGCGTAGTTGTCGATGTAGTCGGCGGCGTTGAACACGCGCCCCTCGGGGTCGAGCTGCACGCCCCGTTCCCGGATCACGCGCGCTCGTGCCCGCGCCGTCTCCAAGCGCTCTTGATAGGCGGCGATGGTCTTGGGATGCGCCTGCGTCTTCTCGGGATCGTCCTTGCTCGGGGCGGTCATACCCGCGAGCGTCGTTTCGAGGTAGTGGATGCGGTCGGTGCAGATCACCCATTCCTGCTGCCAGTAGTTGAACAACCCCTCGTCGGTGAGCACGAGTTCCCCGCGCATCCACCTGTCAATCTCTTCCGGCTCGAATCCCTCCGGCACGCCCGTGAGCGTCGTCTGCTCATCCGGCGGGGTCAGGAGGGCGGCAGGGGTGGTGCGCAGGAGGTAGGCGATGACGGTGAGGTCGTCCACGTCGACCCGGCGATCCCCGGCTTCGAGTTTGCTGATCCCCGACGGTGAGAGCTTCCGCCCGGTGGCGGCGATCCCGTCGGAGAGGGTGCGCAAGTCCATGCCGATCGCCTGCCGGGCGGTGCGGATATTGTTCGCGACGTGCGTGTTGGTGATTCCTGCGGGGTTGCCCCGCACTCGTTCTGTTTCCATAGAAGAAATCTACAACGCGGTGCTTGACAGCGCAAGCCCCGTCGTTCTATCTTGGTATGCACCCCTCGCGCGTGAACTGGAACGGATGGTGTGATGATGCGGCAGAGCACGCTCGATATGGAAGACCTGCGCAGGCGGCGCAGCCTGGTCATCACCCGCAAAGAAGCCGCCGAAGCCCTTGGTGTCGATCCCCGCACGATCACGACGAGCATCAACGAGGGCACCATCCCGCATGTGAAGCTCGGTCGGCGCATCGTGATCCCGCGCGAGAAGTTCCTCGCACTCTTCGCCGACACCGCGCCCGAGCGTGACGGGTCGTAGGCGGCGCGCTGCGGGGGTGCCGATTCGGCACCCCCGCGCCGAGTTCCCGGAGGAATGTCGGCGGTACGACGTAGACTGAATCCACGAGGCCGACCACAAGGAGGCACCCCGCATGGCTACGAAGACTCGCGTATCCGAGGCGCACGTTCAGCGCGTGATCGCGGAAGTGCAGGCCGGGCAGCAGACCGCGGGCGAGGAAATGACCCCCGAGGGCGTGGAGCTGCTGGCTCGCCAGGTGCGCGGCGAAATCACGGTAGACGAAGCCGTTGAAGTGATCGCCGCTCGCACCCGTGCACGCGTGGCTGCTCGCACCGTCTGAACCGCATTGCGTCGCGATGCCTGATCGGTACACCTATCCGGGCGGCGATGTTCTCGTCAACAAGTTCGGCGTCACCGATTACGACGACTGGAAAGACGCCGAGGCGGACTTCATCGGCGCCCGTATGGGTGCGTTGCGGGAGCATCCGATCCTCGGCGGGTACGATCTTGCGCACCTGCAAGCGATTCACGCCTATCTGACGCAGGACATGTACTCGTGGGGCGGGGAGATACGCGACACCGACACCCACCCCGGCGGAACCGGGATCGCGCACTGTCGCCCGCAGTTCATCGTGCCCGAGGCCGAGCGCGTCTTCGGC
>DGYFJ06201__coassemble_1203_pt1 | contig 12128 bp, 11 predicted proteins | sample DGYFJ06201__metabat2_high_PE_006 | metagenome-assembled genome bin DGYFJ06201 | reverse complement strand
GCCGCGCGCGTCGCGGCCGAGCAGCGGATCCAGGTCGACGCGGATCACTATGTCAGCCGGGCCGCGCACAAGCTCGTCGCGGCGCTCGACGCCTTCGACGTCGTCGTGTCGGGGCGCACGGTCCTCGACATGGGGGCGTCCACGGGCGGCTTCACGCAGGTGCTGCGGGAACGAGGCGCGGCGCCCGTTCTCGCCGTCGACGTCGGCCACGACCAGATGGCCCCCGAGATCTCAGAGGATCCGGACGTCCACGTCGTCGAGGGCATGAACGTCCGCGCGATGACCGCCGCGAGTCTCGCCGAGGCGACCGGGGTCGCGGATCCGCCCGCCGTCGTCACGGGCGACCTGTCGTTCATCTCGTTGACCCTCGTCCTTCCCGCAGCGGTCGCAGTGGCGCGAGATGACGCGGACTTCGTGCTGCTCGTCAAACCGCAGTTCGAAGTCGGCCGCACGGAGGTGCGCGGCGGCGTCGTGTCGGACCCGCAGCTGCGCGCACGCGCCGTGCGCGGCGTGCTGGACGCCGCTCGCCCGCTCGGGCTCTTTCCACGAGGCGTGATCGCGAGCCCCGTGACCGGCACCCACGGCAATCGCGAGTACCTTGTCCACCTGGCGCACGACGCCGATGCCGATCCCGAGCGGATCCTTGCGACCGTCCACTGGGATGACGCCCCGCCGCGCGCCGGCGGTGCGACATCCGACACAATGGGATGAGAACCCTGTGCCAGGGCGCTCGAGAAGGAGGACGATGAACGCGCGCAACATCCTGATCGTCGCGCACGCTTTCCGCGATGACACCGTCGCGGCGGCCGCGCGCATCGCCGGCATCGTCGAGGAGCTCGGGGCCACCCCCGTCTTCGAATCGGGCGACAGGACCGAACTCACCGCCCTCGTCCCGCAGCTGGCGGGCGCTCGCGTGCTGGGCGTGGACGTGCCGCTCGCTGATCTCGACGCCGCGATCGTCCTCGGTGGCGACGGCACGATCCTGCGCGCGGCGGAGCTCGTGCGCGGAGGCACGGCCCCCGTCCTCGGAATCAACATGGGCCATGTCGGCTTCCTCGCCGAGATCGAACGCGATGACATGGACGACGCCGTGCAGCGCGTCATCGCCGGCGACTACCAGGTGGAGGAGCGACTCGCGCTCGAGGTGAAGGTGCGCGATCACTCGGGTCGCGTCGTGTACGAGACGTGGGCGCTCAACGAGGCGTCGATCGAGAAGCAGTCCCGTGAGCGCATGATCGAGCTCGTGATCGGCGTCGACGGACGACCGCTGTCGAGCTTCGGCGCCGACGGGTGCGTCGTGGCGACGCCGACCGGATCCACCGCGTACAACTTCTCGGCGGGCGGCCCGGTCGTCTGGCCGAGCGTCGAGGCGATGGCTGTCGTGCCGATCTCGGCCCACGCGCTCTTCGCCCGTCCGCTCGTGGTCGGGCCGGAACAGCACATCGCGGTCGAGGTCGCCGGCATCTCCGGATCCCACGGCGTGCTCTGGTGCGACGGGCGCCGCACGCACCCGCTGCCTCCGGGCGCACGCGTCTCGATCGGACGTTCGGCGGATCCCGTTCGACTCGCACGGCTGCACCCGACCGCGTTCACCGACCGCCTCGTCGCGAAGTTCCAGCTTCCCGTTCACGGGTGGCGCGGCCCCAGTGGATCCGCCATGACGGACGCTGTTCCGGTCATCCCACCCGCCCGCGAGACGAACGACGAAGGGACGCGCCCCGAGTGATCGAGGAGATGCGACTGACCGGGCTCGGCGTCATCGCTGACGCCACCTTGCCGATGGGGCCGGGGTTCACGGCCATCACGGGCGAGACCGGCGCCGGCAAGACCATGGTCGTCACGGGGCTCGGCCTGCTCATGGGGCAACGCGCCGACAGCCAGACCGTGCGCTCTGGCGATGCGCACGCGAGCGTCGAAGGGATTTGGCTCGTCCCGGAGAACGGGCCGGTCGCCGACCGCGTGCGCGAGGCGGGCGGCGAGATCGAACCGGCCGGCGACGAGCGCGGCGAGCTCTATCTGTCGCGCACCATCGCCGCCGAGGGGCGCAGCCGCGCCGCCGTGGGGGGACGGTCCGCCCCGGCGGGCGTGCTCGCCGACCTCGCGGACCTGCTCGTCGCAGTGCATGGACAGTCCGACCAGCTGCGTCTGAAGTCGCAGCCGGCGCAGCGGGACGCCCTGGACCGCTTCGGCGGCGACGTCGTGCGCGACGCGCTTGCCGCTTACCGCACGGCATTCGACACCTGGACGAGGATCGACGCCGAGCTCGTGGCGCTCGTCACGGATCGCGACGCTCGTGCCGCAGAGGCCGAGAGACTGCGCGTGCAGCTCGGAGAGATCGAGGCCGTCGCTCCCGCTCCCGGAGAAGACGTCGCAGTGGCCGAGCGTGCCGAGCGACTGCAGAACGCGGAGGCGCTGCGCGAGGCCGCACAGGTCGCGCGCGAGGCGCTCTCGAGCGAAGACGGGACGGGCGACGTCGCGACGCTCCTGGGGGAGGCGCGGCACGCGCTCGATCGCGCGACCGATTCCGCGCTGGATTCCGTCCGGGAGCTCGTCGCGGACCTCGCGATCCGTGCTGGTGACGCGGCCGGGGAGCTGTCGAGCTACCTCGCGGACCTCGACGAGGAGGGGCCCCACGAACTGCAGGCCGTCGAGGACCGACGAGCGGCGCTCGCCGATCTCGTACGTCTGCACGGATCCCTCGACCAGGCGATCGCGCTGCTCGAGACCGGATCCGCTCGCCTCGCCGAGCTCGACGACGACGGCGACCGCGTCGAGCGTCTCCAGGAGGAGCGCGATACGGCGCTGGCCGAGCTCGACCGCGCGGCGGGCCGACTGAGCGCGGAGCGTCGGACCGCCGCCGAACACTTGGGCGCTCGCGTGACCGAGGAGCTGCGGGCGCTCGCGATGCCCGACGCCACGCTCGTCGTCGCGGTCAGCGACGGCGCCGCGTCTGCGCACGGCCGCGACGAGGTCGCCTTCCTGCTCGCGCCGCATGTCGGATCCGAGCCTCGCCCCGTCGCGAAGAGCGCGTCGGGGGGCGAGCTCAGTCGCGTAATGCTCGCGATCGAGGTCGTCATCGCCGCGACGGATCCCGTGCCCACCTTCATCTTCGACGAGGTCGATGCGGGCATCGGCGGCGCGGCTGCGATCGAGGTCGGCCGGCGCCTCGCGAAACTCGCGGAGACGTCGCAGGTGATCGCGGTCACGCACCTCGCGCAGGTCGCCGCATTCGCCGAGAACCATCTCAGCGTCGTGAAATCGAGCGACGGAACGATCACCGCTTCCAGCGTCACGCGCCTCGCCGGAGCCGAGCGCGAGGCCGAGATGGCCCGACTGCTGAGCGGCATGGCCGATTCCGACGCGGCTCTCGAGCATGCCCGCGAGCTCCTCTCGCTTCGTGCGTCGGTGTGAGTATGCTCAACAACAGTCCATTCCCAGCCCGCCGCGGCGGCGCGCACATCTGGATCCCGTTTCCGGGGGTTAGGATTGAAGCCCGTGACCACGACTTCTGACGCGGACGGCTTCGACACCACCAAACACATCTTCGTGACGGGCGGTGTCGTCTCTTCTCTCGGCAAGGGATTGACTGCCGCGAGTCTCGGCAATCTGCTGACGGCGCGCGGGCTCCACGTCGTCATGCAGAAGCTCGACCCCTACCTCAACGTCGACCCGGGAACGATGAATCCGTTCCAGCATGGCGAGGTGTTCGTCACGGACGACGGCGCGGAGACCGATCTCGACATCGGCCACTACGAGCGCTTCCTCGACATCAACCTGACGCAGGCCGCGAACGTGACGACCGGTCAGATCTACTCGCGGGTCATCGAACGCGAGCGGCGAGGGGAGTACCTCGGCGACACGGTGCAGGTGATCCCGCACATCACCGACGAGATCAAGCGCCGCATGCGCCTGCAGGCCGCGGACACGCCGAAGCCCGACGTGATCATCACGGAGGTCGGCGGCACGGTCGGCGACATCGAGTCGCAGCCGTTCCTGGAGGCCGCCCGCCAGCTGCGGCACGAGCTCGGTCGCGACAATGTCTTCTTCGTGCACGTCTCGCTCGTGCCCTTCATGGGCGCGTCCGGTGAGCAGAAGACGAAGCCGACGCAGCACTCCGTCGCCGCACTACGGCAGGTCGGTATCCAGCCCGACGCTCTCGTGCTGCGCAGCGACCGGCCGGTGACAGAGGCCAACATGAACAAGATCGCGCTGATGTGCGACGTCGAATCCGATGCCGTCGTCAACACGGTCGACCTCCCGAGCATCTACGACATCCCGTCGACGCTCAACGAGCAGGGACTCGACCGCGTCATCATCAAGAAGCTCGGTCTCGACAAGGCGGTCGACGTCGACTGGTCGCGGTGGCAGAAGGTCCTCGACGCGGTGCACCACCCGCGCCACGAGGTCACGATCGGCCTCGTCGGCAAGTACATCGACCTGCCCGACGCCTACCTGTCGGTGACCGAGGCGCTCAAGGCGGGCGGCTTCGCGCTCGACACGAACGTCGTCATCCGGTGGATCCCGTCCGACCTCTGCGAGACGCCGGAGGGCGCGCGTGAGCAGCTCGGATCCGTGGACGGCATCTGCGTGCCCGGCGGGTTCGGGATCCGCGGCATCGAGGGCAAGCTCGGCGCGCTTCGGTTCGCGCGCGAGCAGGGGATCCCGACGCTCGGGCTGTGCCTCGGGCTGCAGTGCATGGTCATCGAGTTCGCGCGGAACGTCGCCGGACTCGAGGGGGCATCCTCGAGCGAGTTCGACCCGGACACGACCGTCCCCGTCATCGCGACGATGGCCGAGCAGGTCGACATCCTCGGCGGAGGCGACCTCGGCGGCACGATGCGTCTCGGCCTCTACCCGGCAGAACTCACGGAGGGGTCGCTCGTGGCCGAGGTGTACGGTGCGACGTCCGTGAAGGAGCGTCACCGTCACCGCTTCGAGGTCAACAACGCCTACCGTCAGCAGATCGCGGATGCGGGCCTGACGTTCTCCGGTCTGAACCCGCAGCTCGACCTCGTCGAGTTCGTCGAGCTGCCGCGCGACCAGCACCCGTACTACATCGCGACGCAGGCACATCCCGAGCTCCGCTCGCGGCCGACGGAGGCCCACCCGCTGTTCCGTGGCCTCGTGGGCGCGGCGATCGAGCGTGCACGGTCGAGCGAGCTGTTCGAGGTCGAGGAATGACCTCGGCGTCGAACCCGTCAGCAGAGATTCGCGACGAGCCGTTCGAGGTCGATGTCGCGCGCAGCGAGACCGTCTACAACGGCTACGTCTGGGATGTCCGTGAGGATACCTTCCGGTATGGTCCGACCTCCCTCGTGCGGCATTACCTCGACCACACGGGCGCCGTCGCGGTCGTCGCGCTCGACGATGAGGACCGCGTGCTGCTGATCCAGCAGTACCGGCACCCGATCGGCACGCGTGACTGGGAGATCCCGGCCGGGCTGCTCGACGTTGAGGGGGAGGACCCCCGCGACACGGCCGTGCGCGAGCTCGCCGAAGAAGCGGACCTCGTAGCGGACACGTGGGAGGAGCTCGGCTCGTTCACGCCGTCTCCCGGCGGATCCAGCGAGGTCATCCACATCTTCCTCGCCACCGGCGTGCGCGCGGCGTCCGAGACGTTCGAGCGTCGCGACGAAGAGGCCGACATCCGCACCGCGTGGGTCCCGCTCGACGACGTCGTTCAGGCGATCGTCGAGGGCCGCCTCCACAACGCGGCGATGACGATCGGCGTACTGCTCGCCGCGCGACGGCGATCTGCATAGGCTCCGTCATGCTGCTGGATCGTGGGGTCGAGAGCTACCTGCGTCACATCTCGATCGAGCGAGGCCTCAGCGACCACACGGTCGAGGCGTACCGTCGTGACCTCGCCGGGTACACCGCATGGCTCGGCGAACGGGACGTGACCGCGCCCGACGGCGTCACGACGGATCTCGTGAGCGCGTTCGTCGCCGAGATCGCCTCTGCGGATCCGCCGCCCGCCGCCTCGTCTCTCGCCCGACTCCAGTCATCCGTGCGCGGATTGCATCGTTTCCTTGCGCGCGAGGGCATCGTCGACGAGGATCCGACCGCTCGGCTGACGCCCCCGAAGCAGGGACAGAAGCTTCCGAAGGCCCTCACGATCGACGAGGTCGAGGCGCTGCTCGCAGCGCCGTCGGGCGAGGATCCGATCGGCATTCGCGATCGCGCACTGCTCGAGCTGCTGTACGCGACGGGCGCGCGCGTCTCCGAGGCGACCGGGCTCGACGTCGACGACCTGCGTGCTGGCGAGGTGCTGCGGCTGCGCGGCAAGGGTGACAAAGAGCGCATCGTGCCGGTGGGATCCTTCGCTCGCGCCGCCGTCGACGCCTACCTCACGCGCGTGAGACCGGCGCTCGCCGCGAAGAGCACCGCGACGCCGAAGCTCTTCCTCGGGGCGCGCGGCCGGCCCCTGTCGCGGCAGAGTGCGTGGCTCGTGATCCAGAAGGCCGCCGAGGCCGCGAACCTCACGGCGCACGTCTCACCGCACACGCTCCGCCACTCATTCGCGACGCACCTGCTCCAGGGCGGCGCCGACGTGCGCGTCGTGCAAGAGCTGCTCGGGCACGCCTCCGTCACGACCACGCAGATCTACACCCACGTCTCCGCCGACGCGCTCCGCGACATCTACCAGAGTGCGCACCCTCGAGCGGTCTGACGACTTCTCGCGCAATGTTGGTCTGGCGCCTGCGGTGCGTGGCCCGAGCGGTCGCGGGGCGTTACATGACGCATATGGCTCTTCGAGACCGCGAGAAGGTGCATATGCGGAATGTCGCGAGCGTGGGCGGGGATTCTCGGGATATCCCCTCTTCCGCAGCGGGACCGGCCTCTCTATTCTTGACCCAGAACGTGCCGCGACGGGGAGGAAACGTATGGGGCAAACCGCTGACCAGAACCTGGCGGTCGAGGCCCGCGGCCTTGTGAAGACGTTCGGTGCCAATCGGGCCGTCGACGGAATCGATCTCGCGATCCCTCGCGGCGGCATCTACGGCGTGCTTGGCCCGAACGGGGCGGGGAAGACCACGGCCCTGCGGATGCTCGCGACGCTGTTGCGGCCTGACGCGGGCGAGGCGCGGGTGCTCGGACACGACGTCGTCGCCGAGCCGAAGCGGATCCGGGAGCTCGTCGCGCTCACGGGTCAGTTCGCGTCACTCGACGAAGACCTCACCGGCATCGAGAACCTTGTGCTGCTTGGCCGGCTCTACGGATTCTCCGCGAGCGCGGCACGGCGACGCGGCATGGACCTCCTGGACGCGTTCGGCCTCGCCGACGCGGCGGGACGCCAGGTCAAGAAGTTCTCCGGGGGCATGCGACGGCGGCTCGACATCGCCGGATCGCTCATCGTGACGCCGCAGCTGATGTTCCTCGACGAGCCGACGACGGGTATCGACCCACGCAGTCGCAACCAGGTCTGGGACATCATCCGCACGCTCGTCGACGGCGGAACGACGATCCTGCTCACGACGCAGTACCTCGAGGAGGCGGACCGACTCGCGAGCCGCCTCGCCGTCATCGACCACGGCCGCGTGATCGCCGAGGGGACACCCGGTCAGCTCAAAGCGCAGGTGGGATCGGGAGCGCTCACGGTCCGCGTCATCGATCCGGCCGATCGCGCGGCCGCCGCCGACGTGCTCGAGCGCGCCCTCGGCACCGACGTGGTCAAAGAACCCGACCCGGCGGCGCTGACGGCCACCGTCGCCGAGAACCACGCGGCCGCGCAGGCGCTCGCCGCGCTCGCGGACGGGGGGATCGAGACGGAGACCTTTTCGCTCGGACAGCCGAGCCTCGACGAGGTCTTCCTCGCCCTCACGGGGAAACCGCCCGAGGATGAGCGCGCGACTGCCGAAGACGTGGAGAATGCGGAGGTGGCGCGATGAGCGCCGACGTGCAGCAAGCGACCGTGAAGGTCCGCACCGTGCTGCTTCCCGCTGAGGAGCGCCCTGCGCCAGCCGGGCCGATCAGCTCGTCGATCACGTACGGGTGGCGCGCACTCCTGAAGATCAAGCACATCCCGGAACAGTTGTTCGACGTGACGATCTTCCCCGTGATGATGACCGTGATGTTCTCGACCATCTTCGGCGGGGCGCTCGCCGGGGACATCAGCGGATACATCCAGTGGCTCATCCCCGGCGTCTTCGTGCAGACACTCGTGATGATCACGATGTACACGGGCATCACCCTCAATCGCGATATCTCGAAGGGGGTGTTCGACCGCTTCCGGTCTCTGCCCGTCTGGCGACCGTCGCAACTGGTCGGCGCGCTGCTGGGCGACCAGGTGCGCTACACGATCGCGGGAGTGATCATCCTCGCCGTCGGGTTCCTGATGGGGTTCCGCCCTGCTGGCGGGTTCGCCGGGGTGGCGGTGTCGTTCGTCTTGCTGCTGGTGTTCAGCTTCTGCCTGTCGTGGGTGTGGACGATGGTCGCGCTCATCATGCGCACGGAGCAGGCGGCAATGGGCGTATCGATGTTCATCCTCATGCCGCTGACGTTCGTGTCGAACATCTTCGTGGATCCGCGCACGATGCCGGACTGGTTGCAGGCGTTCGTCGACGTCAATCCGGTCAGCGTCATCGTGGGCAGCATGCGTGACATGATGAGCGGCGTCTACGACGCGGGATCCATCGGACTCGTTCTCGTGTACTGCGCCGTGCTCGTGGCGGTCTTCGGGCCGATTTCGATGTTCATCTACAACCGCAAGAACTGACGTTCCCTTCCGCATCCGCCTCGTGCGGTGTTCCTGCGTGCTGCGAGGTAACGAGACGGATACACTCGACGGAGCGTGTCAGGAGGAACATCGGTGGCGAAGAAGAACGACGACGTCGTTATCGGCCCAACGGGCCGCCCCTACAACGGTTTCGTGACGCCGGAGAAACTCGACAGACACGGGCCGGCGCGGATCATCGCGCTGTGCAATCAGAAGGGCGGCGTCGGCAAGACGACGACGAGCATCAACCTCGCCGCCTCGCTGGCCAGCTACGGGCGCCGCGTGCTCGCAGTCGACTTCGATCCGCAGGGCGCGCTATCGGCCGGTCTCGGCATCGCGACGCACGACGTGCCGACCATCTACGACCTGATGCTCGACACCAAGAGCGACCCGCACGAGGCGATCATCCCGTCGAACGTCGACGGCCTCGACGTGATCCCCGCGAACATCGACTTGTCGGCAGCTGAGGTACACCTCGTCAACGAGGTTGCGCGCGAGATGATCCTCTCGCGCGTGCTCAGCAAGGTGGCGAAGGACTACGACGTCATCCTCATCGACTGCCAGCCGTCGCTCGGGCTGCTGACCGTCAACGCGCTCACCGCGGCGCACGGCGTGCTGGTGCCGCTCGAGTGCGAGTACTTCGCGCTGCGCGGCGTCGCGCTGCTGATCGAGACGATCGAGAAGGTTCAGGATCGACTGAACCCCTCGCTCGAACTCGACGGCCTGCTCGCGACGATGTACGACGCGCGCACGCTGCACTCGCGTGAGGTGCTCGAGCGCATCGTCGAGACCTTCGGCGACAAGGTCTTCGAGACCGTCATCGGGCGCACCGTGAAGTTCCCCGACGCGAGCGTTTCGGGCGTTCCGATCATCGAATACGCGCCGAGTCACGACGCCGCCCAGGCCTATCTCCGCCTCGCGCGCGAACTCGTGCACCGAGGGGCGGTCGCGTAGTGACCGCCCCGATCCGCCGCAGGCGGCAGACCGACACTGCGCTGTGGGCGTCGCGCCGCGCCCCGCGGCGCGACGCAGTCGCATAGGGCGATGACGGATCCGTCGGACGCCGCACTCGACGCCGCGGCGCGCCCGTCGGACGAGACGGGGTTCCGCGTCTCGTTGGCGAACTTCGACGGGCCGTTCGATCTGCTGCTGAGTCTCATCACGAAGCACGAGCTCGACATCACGGAGATCGCGCTGTCGGCCGTGACCGACGAGTTCATTTCGTACCTCAGAGAGCTGGGGCCGGAGGAGGAGCTCGACCAGGCCAGCGAATTCCTCGTGGTGGCCGCGACGCTGCTCGACATGAAGGTCGCAGGCCTGCTGCCGCAGGGCGAACTCGTCGATGCGGAAGCAGTCGCGGTGCTCGAGGCGCGCGACCTGCTGTTCGCCCGTCTGCTCCAGTACCGCGCGTTCAAAGAGGTCTCCACCTGGTTCGCGGAGAACATGTCCCGCGAAGATGCGCGCCGCACGCGTGACGTTCCGCTCGAGGAGAAGTACCGTGCGAAGACGCCCGAGCTGACGTGGACGCTGTCGCTCGACGACTTCGCGGCGCTCGCGACCCTCGCGTTCGCGCCGCGCGAGATTCCCACCGTGGGACTCGACCATCTGCACGCGCCGCAGGTGTCTATTCGTGAGCAGGCCGCGATCGTCGTGTCGTCGCTGCGCGCGCTCGGATCCACGACGTTCCGTGAGCTCGCGGCGGGCGCCGACGGGCCCGGCATCATCGTGGCGCGCTTCATCTCGATCCTCGAGCTGTACCGGCACGCGGCCGTTGCCTTCGAACAGCTCGAACCGCTCGGCGAGCTGACGGTGCGCTGGGTGGCCGAGACGTGGACAGACGAGACGCTTGCGACGCTGGGAGCCGACTATGACAACTGACGACGTCGAGGTGCGCCGGCGGCTCGAAGCGATGCTGATCGTCGCAGACGAGCCCATGAGCGTCGTGAACCTCGCGACCGCGGTCGGCGCACCCGTCGCGGGAGTGCGACGCGCGCTCGCTGCGCTGAAGGCCGACTACGACGGCGAGGACGCCGGACCGGTGCGCGGATTCGAACTGCGCGAGGTCGGGGGCGGGTGGCGCATCTATGTGCGCGAGAGCCTCGACGACATCGTCACGTCCTTCATCGGAGACCAGGCCCCGGCGCGGCTGTCGCAGGCGGCGCTCGAGACGCTCGCCGTCATCGCGTACAAGCAACCCGTCACGCGGTCGCAGGTCGCCCAGATCCGCGCTGTGAACGTCGACTCCGTCGTTCGCACGCTGCTCGCGCGCGGGCTGATCACCGAGATGCATGCGGATCCCGAGACCGGGGCGATGCACTACGGCACGACCGATCTGCTGCTCGAGAAGCTCGGCATCAACGCGCTGTCCGAGCTGCCGCCGATCTCTCCGCTCCTCGATGACGGCGCGGACGGCTTCGACGACTTCGCCTGAGCCGCGGGCTGGGCAAGGGATCAGGCCGGATCCGTCAGAATAGAGGGATGTCGGATCAACAGCCCGAGGGCGTGCGCCTGCAGAAGGCGCTCAGCGCTGCCGGCGTCGCCTCGCGACGCGCGTCGGAGAACCTCATCGTCGCCGGCCGTGTGCGGGTGAACGGATCCGTGGTCACGGAGCTCGGTACGCGCATCGACCCCGATGTCGACCTCGTCGACGTCGACGGTCAGGCTGTCCAGCTCGATGTGTCGAAGCGGTATGTCGTGCTGAACAAGCCGACCGGCGTGGTGAGCACGATGCGCGATGATCAGGACCGACGCGATCTGCGCGAGTTCACGCGCGAATGGCCGGAGCGCCTCTACAACGTGGGTCGTCTCGACACCGACACCTCCGGGCTTCTCGTTCTGACGAACGACGGGGAGCTCGCGAATGTGCTCGCGCACCCGCGATTCGGCGTCACGAAGGTGTACATCGCGAAGGTCACCGGTGCCGTCTCCGCGCAGACGGTCGCGCGCCTGACCCGCGGCATCGAGCTCGACGATGGCCCGATTCAGGCGGACAAGGCGCGGGTGCTCGATTCCTCGCGCGGTTCGAGCCTCGTCGAGCTGACGCTCCACTCGGGCCGCAACCGCATCGTGCGGCGCATGATGGCCGAGGTGGGGCACCCCGTCGTCGAACTCGTGCGTCGACAGTTCGGCCCGCTGAATCTCGGCACACTCGCCTCCGGTGCGACGCGCGAACTCGATAAAGTGGAGCGCGGCGCGTTGCTGACCCTCGCGCGCGAATCCCGCGAGAAGAAGGAGACCGAGTGACGACCGATACGCTCGTGCCCGGTCGTCGAGCGCGCGTCGACGGATCCGTGCGGATCGTCGGGGCGGGCCTGCTCGGATCCAGCATCGGCCACGCCCTCTCGCAGAACGGTGTCGACGTGCGACTCACCGACACGTCGCCCGCGCAGCTGCGGCTCGCCATCGACTA
>DGYFJ06201__coassemble_1202_pt1 | contig 12129 bp, 11 predicted proteins | sample DGYFJ06201__metabat2_high_PE_006 | metagenome-assembled genome bin DGYFJ06201 | reverse complement strand
GGCGAAGCTGACGACCGCGACGCAGGCCGGGGACGCCCCGGGGTTCGATCTCGTGGATGCCGGGTTCGTCATCTCGAGCGCCGCCGAAGCGGACACCCTGCTCGAGATCGACCAGAGCACTGTCGCCGGTCTCGAGACCGTGCCGCAGGGCACGATCGACGCCGGCAAGGGTGTGGGCATTCCGTATCGCGCATCGTCCGTTCTGCTCGCCTACGACACGACGACCGTCGACGAGCCACCGCGCACGCTCGACGAGCTGCTGACCTGGATCGAGGACAACCCGGGCGAGTTCGCTTACAACTCACCGTCGACCGGCGGCTCGGGCGGCGCCTTCGTCACGACCGTGCTCGACAGCTATCTCTCTGCTGACGACCAGGAAGCGATGCGCACCGGTTATGCGAAGGAACTCGAGGTCGGGTGGGACGCCGGATTCGAGCGTCTCGGTCAGCTCGGGGAGTTCGTCTACCAGGGTGGTGTGTATCCGAACGGCAACAACCAGGTGCTGGAGCTGCTCGCCGGTGGTGAGATCTCGATGGCGCCCGTGTGGAGCGACCAGTTCATCACGGGCCAGGAGACGGGGCTCATCCCGGACACGGTGGCCTACGCGCAGATCAGCGACCCGAGCTTCACGGGGAGCGCGTCGTACCTCGGGATCCCGAGAACGAGCGAGCAGCACGAGGCCGCGATCGATCTCGTCAACTTCGTGCTCAGCTCGGACGGCCAGCAGATCATCGCCGACCAGATCTCCGGATATCCGGTGGTCGCTCTCGATGCGCTTCCCGGCGAGGTGGCCGACCGGTTCGCCGACGCGGATCCTGATGCGCTCCGCCCGGGCTATTACAGCGAGATCTCCGCCGACATGGCGAACGAGTGGGACAAGCGCGTTCCGTGAGCGCGGAGACTCTGACGGCGACGGGCGGGGTACGCACGGCGTTGCGTGAGCGCCCCGCCCGTTCGGCCAGCGAGCGCGCTGCGGCGCGCCACCGCGTCGTCGGCTTCTCGATGGCGCTGCCGCCGGTCGTGCTCATCACTCTGTTCGTCGGCCTGCCGGTGCTGCTGTCGATTGGCTTCAGCTTCGGTATGACGGGCGGACTCAACAGCACCGCGGCCGCCATCGGGCAGAACGTCTATGAGGCCGATGGGCTCGTGACGCTCGACGCCTACGCGCAGCTGTTCGCAGACGTCCGCTTCGGACGTGACCTCGGTGCCACCGTGTTCGTCACCCTCGTGACCACGGTGATCACTCTCGCGCTCGCGATCGGCATCGCCGTCATCCTGCGCCTGCGCGGCGGCTGGTCGGGCGCGGTGCTCTCGGGAATCGGAATCGTGCCGCTGTTCATCCCGGTGGTCATCGCCTCGTGGGCGATCCTGACCTTCTATTCGGGAGACGGTTTCATGCGCAGTGTGTTCGCGCAGTTCGGGCTCGACGCGCCCGTGTTCGGGTTCACCGTCACCGGTGTCGTCATCGCATCGGTATGGGTCAACCTGCCGTTCGCGCTCCTCATGTCGACGTCCGGCATGCAGGCTGTTCCTGACGCGCTCATCGACGCCGCCCGCGATGCCGGGGCCTCGACGTTCGCGATCGTCCGGAGTGTGCTCGTGCCGATGGCGGGGATCCCTCTCGTCATCGCCGCGACGTTCACGGCGATCGGCGTGCTCGGGCAGTTCACGGTGCCGTACTTCACCGGCCCCAACGCGCCGCAGCAGCTCGGTGTCGACATCAGCAAGTACTTCCAGTCGTTCAATCAGCCCCAGCAGGCCGCGGCGATCGCGGTCGTCGTCTTCGTCATCGCATCCGGCGTGGCCGCGTTGTACGTGTGGGCGAATTTCCGCAGCGCCAAACAGGAAGGGAGGGTGTGATGTCGTCGCTCCTGCGGCGCGCGGGAGGCCGCGTGCTCTTCGCCCTACTCGTGATCGCGATCGCCGGGTTCATCCTCGGACCGCTCGTGTGGCTCACGGCTCATGCATTCGCAACCGAGTGGACTTATCCATCACTGCTGCCCGCCGGTCTCACCCTCGACTGGTGGAGCGTGGTCCTCGCGGATCCCGGTCTGTTCTCGGCGATCCAGAACTCCCTGTTCTTCGCCCCGATCACCGTCGCAGTCTCCGCGCTCGTGTGCTTGCCCGCGGCGTATGCATTCTCACGATTCGACTTCCCCGGCCGCCGCATCTTCCTCGTGGGTCTGTTCGCGACGAACGCCTTCCCGAAAATGGGGCTGTTCGTCGCGATGGCGACCGTGTTCTACGGCCTGCGGCTGATGGAGACGGCGCTCGGCATCATCATCGTCCATGTCATCGGCACCGTCGTGTTCATGACCTGGATTCCGGCCGCGGCGTTCTCCGCCGTGCCGCGCTCACTCGAGGAGGCGGCGCGTGACGCGGGCGCCGGAAAGCTGCGCGTGTTCCTCACTGTGACGTTGCCGATGGCGCTTCCGGGGATCCTCGTCGCCGCCGTGATGTCGTACCTCGCCTCGTTTGACGAGGCGCAGGGCACCTACCTCATCGGAGCGCCGTCGTTCATGACGATGCCCACCGAGATGTACTCGCTCGTCCTCAACCATCCCAAGCAGGTCGCCGCCGTCTTCGCGCTTCTGCTGACCATCCCCTCCGTCGTCCTCCTGCTGCTGACTCGCCGATACATCATGGGCGGACAGCTCGCCGAAGGCTTCCAGATCCGTTAGGAGCATCGTGACCGACACGACACCTTCTTCCCACGTCCCCGGTCTGCGCCTCGCGAGCCTGACGAAGAAGCTCGGCGGCCGCACGATCGTCGACGACCTGTCGCTCACGATCGCACCGGGAGAACTCGTCGCGCTTCTCGGGCCGTCCGGCTGCGGCAAGACGACGACTCTCCGCATGATCGCGGGCTTCCTCGCGCCCGATCACGGCGGCGTCGAGGTCGCGGGGCGAGACGTCACGTCATTGGGACCGGACAAACGCCCCAGCGCCATGGTGTTTCAGAACTACGCCCTGTGGCCGCACATGACGGTCGCGAAGAACGTCGGCTACCCCCTGCGTGTGGCCAGGACGCCTCGCCGTGAGGCCGACGAGCGCATCGCCGAGGTGCTCGAGCTGGTTGGCCTCACCCACCACGCGCGCAGTCGTCCTGCACGGATCTCCGGCGGGGAGCAACAGCGCGCATCGCTCGCGCGGGCCCTCGTGCAGCGTCCGAAGCTGCTGCTGCTCGATGAGCCGCTGTCGAACCTCGACGCCAAACTGCGCGTCCGCGTTCGTGAGGAGATCCGTGACATCCAGCAGCGACTCGGAATCACGACGGTGCTCGTCACGCACGACCAGGAGGAGGCGATGGCCGTCTCCGACCGTGTCGCCGTGATGAACGGCGGCCGGATCGAGCAAGTCTCGGATCCCGGAGACCTGTATCGCGCGCCGGCGACGGAGTTTGTCGCGAGATTCATCGGGAAGAGCAACTGGGTGCCGGCGCTCGACCTCGGCGAGGGCGAGGACGGCGTGCAGTACATGGTGCGTCCCGAGCACGTCTCCCTCGCTGGCGACGGGATCCCGGCTCGTGTGACGCGCGTGCTGCCGCACGGGCACTTCCTCGAGGTTGCTCTTGCCGCGCGCGGCCACGACCTCCGGGCCTTCATCAGCGGAGAGGCGCCCGCGGCCGGGGAGCAGGTGCGGATCCGTTTCTCCCACGCGCTCCGCTACGTCGATGGGATCCTCGCCGAGGACCATCATGCCCCCGTCGAAGCGGAGCTGGCGGCGTGACCGGGCCGCGGCTTGTCGCGCATCGTGGGCGACACGGATCCGCAGCAGCGCGGGAGAACACTCTCGCCGCGATCCGCGATGCGATCGCGTGGGGCGCCGACGTCGTCGAGATCGACGTCCGACTGACGATGGACGGCGCCGTGGTGCTGCTGCACGACGCGACGCTCGAGCGACTGTGGGGCGACCCGCGCCGCATTGACCAGATGACGCTCGACGACGTGTCGGCGGTCGGTGGCGGTGAGCACCGGATTCCCCCGCTCGCCGCCGCGATCGACCTCGTGCGCGATACGGGCGTGCGCCTGCTCATCGACATGGAGATCTCGGATCCGGCTGGCCCCGCCGCAGACGTCGTCCGCGGTGCCGACGCCGAGGAGCTCACGGAGTGGTGCGGTGCGTTCGAAGCCATGCGGGTGATTCGTGCACAGCTGCCCAACGCCGTGATCCACCAGCCGTGGTCGTCCGCGGAAGCGCCGACCGAGGACGATCTCGCCGAGCTACGCCCCGCGTTCGTCAACACGCAACACCTGCTGGTCGGCGGCGCGTTCGTCGATGCCGTGCACGCGCTCGGCGTGCGTGTGGCGTGCTGGACGGTCAACCACGCCGCCCAGGCCGCGCATCTCGCAGGTCTCGGCGTCGATTCGATCACGACCGATGACCTCGACGCGGCGCGCAGAGCACTCCCCGACGAGGCTGCTCGGCAACTCGCGATCGTGGACGAGCTCGCGAGGGAAGCTGCCGGCGCCGTACGCGCAGCGTTCAGACAGGGCGTTCGCGCGATCGACACGAAGCGGAACCCCGCCGACCATGTCACCGAGGTCGACCGCGCGATCGAGCGCCGAGTACGCGCCGTCCTCGGCGCGCAGTTCCCCGAACACGACATCGTCGGCGAAGAGTACGGTGGAGCGACCGACGGGACCGTGCCGTGTTGGTACCTGGACCCGGTTGACGGCACGGCGAACCTCGCGAACGGCATGCCGTGGACGAGTTTCTCGCTTGCACTTGTCGAGGGCGGTGAGCCGGTCGTCGGCGCGATCCTCGACCCGCATGAGAGCGTGCCGATCGTCGCGTCGCGCGGTCGAGGAGCTTGGCGTGAGGGGGTGCGGATCGTCGCGCCCGCGGTCGCAACCCCGGAACCGCTCGTCGGTCGCATGGTGGCAACTGAACTCGCCGGCGCGGCGCCGTGGGCAGGTCTGCTGCCGTTGATCGAGCGTCTCGCCGCGAGTCACTGCACGCTGCGGATCCTCGGTTCGGGCACGGCAACGCTCGCGGGGCCCGCGCTCGGTCGTGGCGCGGCGGCGCTCGTGCACCGCTACAGCGCGATCGACCACGCCGCGAGCCTCGTCATCGTCCGCGAGTCGGGCGGGGTTGCGCGCGTTCTTCCCTCCGGCATCGCGCTCACGGCGGCTCACGCCGGCGCGGCCGCGGCGCTCGAAGACCTGCTGGTCTGACCGTCTCGGGGGAGACAGCATTACCCCTCGTGACGCCATGAGTCGTCACACAGATGCCGAGGTCGCGTTCACTCCCTAGTGTCGTCTCGAGGGCGATCCACGGAGGGCAGCGATGAGCACCGACACCACGCCGAACACGGCCAACCGGGGGGCACGGACCCGCGCCGCGCGCGGCGCGAAGAAGCCGCACGGCCAGTGGAAGATCGACGGCACCGAGCCGCTCAACGCGAACGAGGAGTTCAAGCGCGAAGACGGCGGACTGAACGTCCGCGAACGCATCGAGAACGTCTACGCGAAGGGCGGGTTCGCGTCGATCGATTCGACCGACCTGCACGGCCGATTCCGCTGGTGGGGTCTTTACACGCAGCGCAAGCCGGGAATCGACGGCGGCAAGACCGCGACGCTCGAGCCGCACGAGCTCGAGGACGAGTACTTCATGCTGCGGGTGCGCATCGACGGCGGCCAGCTGACGACCGAACAGCTGCGCGTGATCGGCGAGATCTCGACGGACTTCGCTCGCGGATCCGCTGACCTCACCGACCGGCAGAACGTGCAGCTGCACTGGATCGAGATCGAGAGCGTTCCCGAGATCTGGCGGCGACTCGAGGCGGTTGGACTGCACACGACCGAGGCGTGCGGCGACGTGCCGCGCGTGATTCTGGGTTCCCCCGTGGCGGGCGTCGCGGCCGACGAGCTGATCGATCCGACGCCACAGATTCGCGAGATCTCCGAGCGCTACATCGGGGATCCTGCCTTCGCGAACCTGCCGCGCAAGTACAAGACCGCGATCACGGGTCACCCGAGCCAGGACGTCGTCCACGAGATCAACGACATCTCGTTCGTGGCGATCGACCACCCGGAACACGGCATCGGATACGACGTCTGGGTCGGCGGCGCGCTCGCCGCCGTTCCCCGCCTCGGGGAGCGGCTCGGCGCCTGGGCACGACCCGACCAGGTGGCCGAAGTGTGGAGCGGTGTCACGAGCATCTTCCGCGACTACGGTTACCGGCGCCTGCGCAACAAGGCACGGCTGAAGTTCCTCCTCGCAGACTGGGGGCCCGAGAAGTTCCGTGAGGTGCTGGAGACCGAGTACCTCGGCTACGCGCTCGCTGACGGTCCGGCGCCGACGCGGCCGACGGGGCCCGGCGACCACATCGGTGTCCACCGTCAGAAGGACGGCCGATTCTTCGTGGGAGCGGCGCCGCTCGTCGGTCGCCTGTCGGGGGAGCGGCTGACGAAGCTCGCCGATCTCGCCGAACGTCACGGGTCGACGCGCGTGCGCACGACGCCGCACCAGAAGCTCCTGGTGCTCGACATCGACGAGGAGCGCGTCGAGTCGCTGATCCAGGGGCTCGACGAGCTCGGCTTCAGCGCGCGACCGAGCCTCATCCGCCGCGGCACGATCGCCTGCACCGGCATCGAATACTGCAAGCTCGCGATCGTCGAGACGAAGGACACTGCGGCGCGTGCGGTCGAGGAGATCGAGGAGCGCTTCGCCGGCACCGACCTGCCGGCGCCGCTGAGCCTGCACGTCAACGGCTGCCCCAACTCCTGCGCTCGGGTGCAGACCGCCGACGTCGGCCTCAAGGGCCAGCTGATCACGGACGACGACGGCAACAAGGTTCCGGGCTTCCAGGTGCACCTCGGCGGCGGTCTCGCATCGCAGGATCGCGACGAAGCCGGGCTCGGGCGCACCGTGCGCGGCCTCAAGGTCGCCGCGGACGACATCGCCGACTACGTCGAACGAGTCGCGCGCCGGTACGACGCCGATCGCGAGGGCGAGGAGACGTTCGCGCAATGGGCACACCGCGCCGATGAGGAGGCACTGCAATGACGACGAGCCTCGCCCCGCGCACGCGCGGACGCCGCACGGCGGACGAACTCGAGCGGGTCGCCCGCGACGGCATCGCGGCGCTCCGGAGCGGAATGGATCAGGAAGCCGACGCCCGTGCGGCGCTCGCCTGGGTCGCCGAGACGTTCGACCCGGGAGCCGTCGCCGTCGCCTCGTCGATGGCGAACACCGTGCTGCCGCACCTCGTCTCGCAGTCGATCCCCGGCGTCGACGTGCTCTTCCTCGACACGGGCTATCACTTCGTGGAGACGATCGCCACGCGCGACGAGGCCCAGCGGCAACTCGACATCCGCGTCGTCGACGTCACGCCCGACCTGACGCCGGGCGAGCAGGATGCCGCATACGGATCCGACCTGTTCGCGACCAATGCCGAGTACTGCTGCGCGATGCGCAAGGTCGAGCCGCTGCGCGACTCACTGCGCGGCTACGAGGTGTGGATCTCGGGCGTGCGCCGCGAGGAGTCGTCGACGCGCGCGTTCGCCCCGCTCGTCACGTTCGATCACAAGAACGGCCTCGTCAAGGTGAATCCGCTGGTGGGGTGGACGAGCGACGAGCTCTCCGCGTACGCCGATCGCCACGGCGTCCCGATGAATCTGCTTCTGGACAACGGCTACCCGTCGATCGGCTGCGAGCCGTGCACGCAGCCCGTGGCCGACGGCGCGGATCCGCGGTCCGGTCGCTGGGCGGGATCGACGAAGGTCGAGTGCGGCATCCACGTCATCTGAACGACCCACATGACACGAATGCACCTTCCCCGCCGGGGAAGGTGCATTCGTGTCATGTTCAGCCCGCGTCGGGCGTGAAGTTCAGCGAGAGCGAGTTCATGCAGTAGCGGTCGCCGGTGGGCGTGCCGAAGCCGTCGGGGAAGACGTGGCCGAGGTGGCCGCCGCAGCGTGCGCACCGCACCTCGGTGCGCTGCATGCCGTGGCTGCTGTCATCCAGCAGCTGCACGGATTCGGGCCGGATCGACTCGTAGAAGCTCGGCCAGCCGCAGTTCGAGTCGAACTTCGTGCCGCTCTTGAACAGCTCGGCACCGCACGCGGCACAGGTGTAGAGGCCGGCGCGTTCCTCGTCGAGGAGCTCGCCCGTCCATGCGCGCTCCGTGCCCTGCTCGCGGAGCACCGCGTACTGTTCGGCGGACAGTTCGGCGCGCCACTCCTCGTCGCTTTTCTGGATCTCGTAAGCCATGTCCTCAGGATACGCCCGCGTGTCGGCGCGGGATCCGTCGCGCCGGTGCCGCGGACATCCGCCGTAACAGCGGAGCGAAACGCCTCCGCGGATCCGCGGTTCTGGCGATTCTCCGCGGTTGCGGAGCTCGATCTCCTCGCCGCGCGGCGGTCGGTGCGAGAGACTGGCCGGATGGACGCGAACGAGGTGCGCGAGCGCTACGAGCGCTTCGCGCGGCAGGAGGCTCCCGGCCGCAGCGACCGATACGCGGAATGGGCGGAGGGGGTCGCGGGCGACGAACGCATCGCGGGGATCCTCGCCGAACTGTCCGCGCCGCACCGCCAACCACCGCTCGTCTTCGCGGTGACGCGCATGCTGGGGGCCGGCCTCGGCGGGTACGCCGAGTGGGCAGAGTTCTTCCTCGCGAACGCCGAGCGCATCGTCGCCGAGTGCGCGCAGCGGACGACGCAGACGAACGATCCGCTGCGGTGCGCCCCGCTCCTCGTCGCCCTCTCTCGCGTGCGCGGCCCGATCGCCCTCCTGGAGGTCGGCGCATCGGCCGGGCTCTGCCTGCTGCCGGATCGGTATGCCTACCGGTTCCGTGATGAGGACGGATCCGAGACCGCCCTCGGTGACGGCTCCGTGGAGATCGTGAGCGAACTGCGCGGCGGCCTCCGCGCGCCGCGGCGCCTGCCCGACATCGTCTGGCGCGCGGGCATCGATCTGCACCCGCGAGACCCGCGCGACGACGCCGACCGCGCCTGGATCTCGGGACTCGTCTGGCCGGGGGAGGCGGCGCGTCAGGAGCGCGTCGACGGCGCTCTCGACGTCGCGCGGGCGGATCCGCCACTCGTCGTCGCCGGCGACGCGTCGGCCGGGACCGCGCTTGCCGATCTCGCCGCCGGTGCGCCGCAGGACGCGACGCTCGTCATCACGACGCCGGGCGTGCTGCCGCACCTTCCGCACGCGGCGCGTACGCGCCTGCGCGAGGAGATCGCCGGACTCCCTGCGCGGTGGATCACGATCGATCCGCCCGCGCTGCACGACGCGTGGGACCCGCCGATCGACGCGGAGAGCTGGGACGGTTTCGTGCTCGCGATGGACGGCCGCGCGATCGCGCAGACCGACCCGCTCGGAGCCTGGATCCGCGACGCGTAGGTCCCGCCGGACGCGATGCGCCCGCTCGCGGCGTGACGTGGCCGGTCCCATCCGTCGCTTCCCAGGCGCGCCTCGACCGCAGCGCCTGCCGCGCGCGCTACCGTCAAGACATGTCGAACGCTCAGCTCGATCATCAGCGTCAGGGCACGCTCGATGAACGGTCGCGGGCAATTCTCGCCTTCGAGGCCGAGTGGCCGAAGCACACCGCCGACAAGGAAGAGGCGGTGCGCGAGCGCCTCGGGCTCGAGCCGGCGCGGTATTACCAGCTCCTCGGCCGCCTCGTCGATGATCCGCTCGCCCAGGCGCACGCCCCGATGCTCGTCGGCCGCCTGCGCCGCCTGCGCGAGGCCCGGGCCGCGCGTCGCGCTCGCCTCCTCAGGTGATCGCTGACGCGATTCTCTATGATGAGCGGGATGCCGACCTCCATCTTCCCGCGTGATCGCTTCGACGACGTTCCGCGCGATTCCGCACGCGTCGGCGCCCACCGTGCGCCTCCGCCGCGTCTGCGGTGGCTGGTCATCCTGCTGTGGTGGGTGCTTGCGGTCGTCGTGCTGACCGCGGCTGGCATCTTCGCGTTCCTCGCGCTGTCGAACACGCAGGCGATCGATCTTCCCGAGCCGCCGCCGACGGCGGAGCAGACGGAGGAGGTCGAGGGTGTCCTCGACACCGACTACTTCGTTCTCGTCGTCAACGGCACCCCGGAGGCCGAGGCGGCCGATGCGGTGCGTGAGGCCGTCGTCGACGCCGGCTGGACCGAGGACACGGTGGCGGACCTGCCCGCCGACGTGACCGACTTCGAGACGACCACCGTCTTCTATGTCGACACGGAAGATGAAGCCGCCGCCCGCGGGCTGGCAGAGGAACTCGGCGTCGACGCGATCGCGCAGAGCGCGGACTTCGACGAGCAGAGCGAGGGCGGATTGACCGTCGTCGTCGGGCTCGATCGCCTGTCCGGAGACTGATCCCGGGGGAGGGGTTTGCACTCGAGGGGGTCGAGTGCCAGAATGCTATTAGCACTCCGGCCCTAGGAGTGCTAATGACCACCGCCTACGTCCGGGAGGGACGAAACACATGGCAAAGATGATCGCTTTCGACGAGGAGGCCCGTCGTGGCCTCGAGCGCGGCCTCAACCAGCTGGCCGACGCCGTCAAGGTGACGCTCGGCCCGCGCGGCCGTAACGTCGTGCTTGAGAAGAAGTGGGGCGCTCCCACCATCACGAACGACGGTGTGTCGATCGCCAAGGAGATCGAGCTCGAGGACCCGTACGAGAAGATCGGTGCCGAGCTCGTCAAGGAGGTCGCGAAGAAGACCGACGACGTCGCCGGTGACGGCACGACGACGGCCACCGTCCTCGCCCAGGCGCTCGTCCGTGAGGGCCTGCGCAACGTCGCAGCCGGTGCCGACCCCGTCGGCCTCAAGCGCGGCATCGAGAAGGCCGTCGAGGCCGTCACGGCCGAGCTGCTCGCGAGCGCCAAGGAGGTCGAGACGAAGGAGCAGATCGGCGCCACGGCATCGATCTCCGCCTCCGACCCCGAGATCGGCGCGCTCATCGCCGAGGCGATCGACAAGGTCGGCAAGGAAGGCGTCGTTACCGTCGAGGAGTCGAACACCTTCGGCACCGAGCTCGAGCTCACCGAGGGTATGCGCTTCGACAAGGGCTTCCTGTCGCAGTACTTCGTGACGGACCCCGACCGTCAGGAAACGGTCTTCGAAGACCCGTACATCCTGATCGTCAACAGCAAGATCTCGAACATCAAGGATGTTCTGCCCGTTGTCGACAAGGTGATCCAGGCAGGCAAGCAGCTCGTCATCATCGCCGAGGACGTCGAGGGCGAAGCGCTCGCGACGCTCGTCCTCAACAAGATCCGCGGCATCTTCAAGTCGGTCGCCGTCAAGGCTCCCGGCTTCGGCGACCGTCGCAAGGCGATGCTCGCCGACATGGCCATCCTCACGGGCGGCCAGGTCATCAGCGAAGAGGTCGGTCTCAAGCTCGAGAACACGACCCTCGACATGCTGGGCCGTGCCCGCAAGGTCGTCATCACCAAGGACGAGACCACGATCGTCGAGGGCGCTGGCGAAGCCGACGCAATCGCCGGACGCGTGCGTCAGATCCGTCAGGAGATCGAGTCGACCGACAGCGACTACGACCGTGAGAAGCTCCAGGAGCGCCTCGCGAAGCTCGCCGGTGGCGTCGCCGTCATCAAGGCGGGTGCTGCAACCGAGGTTGAGCTCAAGGAGCGCAAGCACCGCATCGAGGATGCCGTCCGCAACGCGAAGGCAGCCGTTGAAGAGGGCATCGTCCCAGGTGGTGGCGTTGCGCTGATCCAGGCTGCTGCCGATGTCTTCGACAGCCTCGAGCTCGACGGTGATGAGGCGACCGGCGCTGCAATCGTCAAGGTCGCAGTCAACTCGCCGCTCAAGCAGATCGCTCTCAACGCAGGCCTCGAGCCGGGTGTCGTCGCCGAGCGCGTTCGCGGCCTGGAGCTGGGTCACGGACTCAACGCAGCAAGCGGCGAGTACGTGAACATGCTCGACGCCGGCATCAACGACCCGGTCAAGGTGACCCGTTCGGCGCTGGAGAACGCGTCGTCGATCGCAGGTCTCTTCCTCACGACCGAGGCCGTCGTCGCCGACAAGCCCGAGAAGAACGCACCGGCTCCTGCCGGTGACCCGACCGGTGGCATGGACTTCTAAGTCACCGCACGGTATTCGAAGAACCCCGCACCCTCGGGTGCGGGGTTCTTCGCGTTCAACACCGGAACAACTTGTGGTTCG
>DGYFJ06201__coassemble_1163_pt1 | contig 12472 bp, 10 predicted proteins | sample DGYFJ06201__metabat2_high_PE_006 | metagenome-assembled genome bin DGYFJ06201 | reverse complement strand
GCTCGAGCAGCGTGAGCCGCCCCGCGACCATCAGGACGTCCAGCCCGCCCGATGCCGCGCCGAGCGCGAGCGCGCCCGCGTCCATGGATCCGAGCCCGGACGCCCGGACGACGCCCTCGCGCTTCAGATCCGCGAGCGCGGCCGTACCCGACGCGAGGTTGCGTTCGAGATCGCCGGAATGGTCGGGATCGTGGAGGTAGACGAGGTCGATCGATGTCAGGCCGAGCCGGTCGAGCGACTCCTCGATCGACCGGCGCACGCCGCCCGCCGAGAAGTCCCACTGTCGCTTGACGACGGTGGGCACGTGGTAGAAATTCTCGACGTCGAGCTGGTTCTCACCGCCGGGGTTGGGCACGAGCAGCCGCCCGGCCTTCGTCGAGAGAACGAACTCGTCGCGAGGCTTCGTGCGGAGGAACGCGCCGAGCCGTCGCTCCGAGAGGCCGAGGCCGTAGTGCGGGGCGGTGTCGAAGTAGCGCACGCCGGCGTCCCACGCGGCCTCCAGTACGGCAAGCGCGTCGTCATCGGTCACCGGGCGATTCAGGTTGCCGATTCCCGCGGCGCCGAAACCGAACGATGGCAGCGCCAGGTCGCTTCGGCGAGAGACCTCACCCACGGAAGGTGTACTCCTCCCGGCTCGCGGCCAGCATCTCCATGCCGTTGCCCGGGGCGGTCGGCGCGTGATAGACGCCGCCGGTCACGTGAGTCGGCGTCACGAAGTGCTCGTGGAGGTGATCGACATACTCGATCACGCGGCCCTCGGTCGTGCCGGTGACGGCGACGAAGTCGAACATCGACAGGTGCTGCACGGCCTCGCAGAGTCCGACGCCGCCTGCGTGGGGGCAGACCGGAACGCCGAACTTCGCCGCCAGCAACAGAATCGCGATGTTCTCGTTCACACCCGCGACCCGAGTCGCGTCGATCTGCAGCACGCTCAGGGCGTTCGCCTGCAGCAGCTGCTTGAACATCACGCGGCCGGCGCAGTGTTCGCCGGTGGCGACAGGGATCGGGGCGACGCCCTTCGCGATGGCGGCGTGGGCGAGGATGTCGTCCGGGTTCGTCGGCTCCTCGATCCAGGCGACGTCGAACTCGGCGAGGCGTCCCATCCACTCGATTGCCTCGTCGACGCCCCAGCGCTGGTTCGCATCCGTGCCGATGCGGATGTCGGGCCCGACGGCCTCGCGTGCGAGACCCATACGTCGGATGTCATCGTCGACGTCGCCACCGACCTTGAGCTTGATCATGCCGAAACCGTCGGCCACGGCCTCGCGGCACAGGCGCACGAGCTTCTCGTCCGAGTACCCCAGCCAGCCGGGCGTCGTCGTGTAGGCGGGGTAGCCCTGCTCGAGCAGCTCGGCCTCGCGCACGGCACGGCCCGGCTCAGCCGCCCGGAGGATCTCGAGCGCGTCCTCGCGCGTGAGCGCGTCGGTGAGGTAGCGGAAGTCGATCAGGTCGACGATGTCTTCCGGACTCATCTGCGCGAGCAGGCGCCACAGCGGCAGCCCGGCGCGCTTCGCCTTCAGATCCCACAGGGCATTGACGACGGCGCCGATCGCCATGTGCATGACGCCCTTCTCCGGACCGAGCCAGCGCAGCTGCGAGTCGCCGACGAGCTCGCGCCAGAAGGCTCCCATGTCATCGAGGATCGCCTCGGCGTCGCGCCCGACGAGATGCGGCGCGAGGGCGCGGATGGCGGCGGTCTGGATGTCGTTGCCGCGCCCGATCGTGAACACGAAGCCGTGGCCGGAGTGCCCGTCATCGGCGTCGGTGGTGATCTCGACGTACGCCGCCGAGTAGTCGGGGTCGGCGTTCATCGCATCGGAACCGTCCAGGTGCTCGGACGTCGGGAAGCGGATGTCGACGGTGTCGACGGTGACGATCGTGCTCACGTGATCTCCTCGGGGTCTTGTTACAGCGTAGACATCCGATGTCTGTGCGGTCAATCGTGCGACGGGTAACCTTACGAGCGATGAGGATCACACGTCGCACGATGCTGTTGGGCGCGGGGGCTGGGGCGCTCACCGTTCTGCTTGCGTCGTGCACGCCGACGCCGGCTCCTCCGCCGGAGGAGACGCCGACGCGCGAGCCGACCGTGACACCGACGCCCGTGGGTGAGATTCCCGCCGCGGCGGCGTATTTCCGCACGGCGTGGACGACGGATCCGTACGCGTACGGCGCGCGCAGCGTGACGCCCGTCGGGGCGACGGTCGCTGATCGCGAAACGCTCGCGACGCCGCTCGGCAACCGAGTGTTCTTCGCGGGCGAGGCGACGAGCCAGACGGCGCCCGGCACGATTCGCGGGGCCGTCGAATCGGGCGAGCGCGCGGCACGCGAGGTCTCCGAGGTGATGGACGACGGTGAGCGCGTCGCCGTGATCGGCGCCGGCGCGGCTGGCGCGACCGTGGCGCGCAGCCTCCTGGAGGCGGGCGTCGACGTGACGGTCCTCGAGGCGCGCGATCGTGCCGGCGGGCGCCTGGCGACGCACGACGGCGACGACTGGCCGGTTCCGCCCCAGGCTGGCGCGTGGCTGCTCGGATCCGACGACACCGAGACGGCTTCGCGCATGGCGCTGCTCGGCGTCGGCTCCGTCGCGGTCTCCGGTGTGGCGGGCTTCTCGCGCGACGGCGAGGTCGAGCCGCCCTCGGGGGAGGACATCGCGAGCGCCATCGCCGATGTGAAGGCCGCGTCATCCGATGTTTCCCTGGCCGAGGCGATGGCGGAGGCGGGCCTCGCCGATTCCGACGAGCATGACGCGTTCGTGGCCGCCCTGTCGGCGATGACGGGCATCGACCCCGCCACGGCCTCCAGCTGGTACGCGCCGACCCTGCCCGACGGATCCTTCGACGCGCTCGCGAGCGACGTCGCCCCATTCGTCGAGGCGCCTCTCGGCGACCTCGAGGTGACGTACTCGACGACCGTCTCGAACGTCGTCCACGACGACTCCGGCGTGAGCCTGCGCCTCGCGGGTGGGGAGGCGCTGACCTACGACCGCGTGATCGTCACGGTGCCGCTCGGCGTGCTCAAGGCGGGCGCGATCGAGTTCGATCCGCCGCTGACGTTCTCGCACCGCGGCGCGATCTCGGCGCTTGAGATGGGCGCGATCGAATCGGTGTGGCTGCGCTACGACGCGCCGTTCTGGGCGACGTCTGCGGCGATCTGGCACGTCGTCGGACCCGCGCGCCCGACGCCGACCCCTGAGCCGACCGACGAGGACCCCGACCTCGAGGCCGAGGACGAGAGCGAGGATCCGGTCGATCCGACGATCCGCACCTGGATCAACCTGCTCCCGACAACAGGCGAGCCGATCCTCGTGGGGATCGTCGGTGGCCCGGCGGCGCGCGTTGTGGCAGAGCTCGACGACGACGCGCTGCTGACTCTCGCCGCCGAGTCCCTCATGCCGTTCACGGATCCCGACGCCGCCGAAGAGTGACGGCGGCTCACCGCCTCGCCGAGCGTCGTGGAATCTCTCGAGAATTCGCGGATCTGTCGACTTCCTCGAGATGCTCGGCGAGTTTCCCGATGCTCGGCAAGATGGCGCGGGCCGCTCCGCTGCAGCGGAGCGGCCCACATCACAGATCAGACGCGCGCGCTCGCGATCCGGGCACCCTCGCCGAGGGAGGCGAGCTTCGCCCACGCGATCTGCTCGTGTACGCGGCCGCCGAGGCCGCAGTCGGTCGCGGCGACGACCCGCTCGGGGCCGACGATCCGAGCGAACCGTTCGATGCGCTGGGCGACGAGCTCGGGGTGCTCCACGAGGTTCGTCGAGTGGCCGACGACGCCGGGCACGAGGATGAGGTCGTCGGGGATGAGGTCCTTGTTCTCCTCCCACACCGTCCACTCGTGCTCGTGACGGGCGTTGGCCGCCTCGAACGAGATCTGTCCAACGTTCGCGCCCAGCACCGTCTTCAGGATGTGCTTCAGTTCGATGTCGGTCGCGTGCGGGCCGTGCCACGAACCCCAGCACAGGTGCAGGCGGATCTGTTCCTTCGGCAGACCCTGGATGGCCTCGTTGATCGCATCGACGCGGAACTGCGTGAAGGCGTTATAGTCCGCGACGCTCGGCTCCGGTTGGATCTGGTCCCAGTTCTCGGCAAGCGACGGGTCGTCGAGCTGCAGGATGAGGCCCGCGTCGGTGATGGCCTTGTACTCCTCGCGCAGCGCGCGCGCCCACGCGGTGATGTGCTCGTTCTCGGTCTCGTAGAAGCTCGTCGTGATGCGAGCCGCGGATCCGGGGGCGATCGCCGTGATGAAGCCACGCTCGCCGTCGCGGAGCGCGTCCGTCAGGTGCGCGACGTCGCTGGCGACCTTGTCGTGCCCCGTGTAGGTGATCTCGCCCGTGTTCGTCGGGAACGCGGTCGCATTCTTGCCGGTGCCGATGCCGGCGGAGCGATCCGCGTACGCCTCCGCGAACAGCTCGCGATCGCGCCGGTCGAGGAACGAGGTCAGCTGAATGTTGCCCGGCGTGCTCTCGACGCGCTCATAGGTGAAGAAGGAGTTGTCGGTCAGCTCGAGTCCCGACACGCGCTGGAACGAGTAGCCCCACCAGGCGCCGTAGTCGATCGGGTTCGACATGGCCTTGCCGAACTCCCCATCTCCGGGCTGGGTGATGCCGGCGCGGCGCTGCCGCTCGACGACGTCCGCGACGGCCGCCGCGACGAGCTCGCGGTACTCCGGCGTAGAGGTGAGGGTGAAGCCGTCGTCCTCGAACGTGCGGGCCGCGTTGGCCTCGATCAGCTGCGAAGTGCGCGGCAGGCTCCCGGCGGTGGTGGTCTCGATCCGCGTCATAGCATCTCCTTGGGGTGGGTGGTGATCCGACGGTACCGAGCCGGCCACCGCCACCGCATGTCGCGTGACCTCGTGTGACTGTCCGGAACCGTCTCGCGCCAGCGGCTGAGCGCGATGAGGCCGCACGCGACGGCGGCGAATACGGACAGCGCGATCACGCACGTGCCGAGGAACTCCGGGATCCCGGAGACCTGCCGCAGGTCGAGGAAGTAGTACGGGTACCAGCCGATGTGCGACCCGCGCCACAAAGTGAAGACGCCCCACAGCACGGGATAGAGCAGGACGAAGGCGACGAGGCGCCAGCGCGCCGCGCGCCGGCCGGGTCCGATGTTCCACGCGACGATGGCGATCGCCGGCAGGAGGAAGTGCAGAACGTGGTCGGACCAGGGCACGGTCATCGGGACGCCGCGCACGCCCGATTGCCATACCAGGAGCGCGAACACGAGCCCCGCCGTGATCGTCCAGCTGAGGACGACCGTGCGCGCGTCGGTGAACCACCGCGGATCCTCGTCGCGCCGCATCGCGATCGCTCCGCCGATGACGGCGATGAACGCGAACGCGATGTTGGATTGGATCGTGAGGTACGCGAAGAAGTTCTGCCCGGCGATGGTCTGGGAGCTCAATCCCCACAGCTGGCGGTGCACGAGGGCAACGACGCACAGCGCTGCGGCTCCGAACCGGACCGCTGCAAACCACTTCCGTGCCGTCACCGACCGCCCTCCCTCTCGGCGTGCAGTCGAGTCTACGGAGTGCGCCAGCCCGCCTCCCGGCGCGCGGGGGTCGCCGCGCAGAAGGCACTTACTGAATATCAATCGGTATGATACTTTGGCGATGCGCTGCGGCGCCCCGAACACAAGGATGTGGAGATACCCATGAGACTCAGCAGAATCGCGCCGACGGCTCTCGTCGCGCTGTCGGCCCTCGCGCTCGCCTCATGTGCGAGCGATGCCTCCTCGGAAACCGGAGGCGACGCGAGCCAGGGCGGCGACGCGAACGGATCCGTCAATACGGACGCGCCGCTGTACGACGCGCTGCCGGACGACATCAAGGACGCAGGCCAGATCACGATGGCCGGCGACACGCACCCCCCGTACCGGACGATCGAGGCTGACGGTTCGTTCACCGGCATCGACCCCGAGATCCAGGCGGCTCTGTCCGAGCAGTTCGGCGTGCCGTTCGTCATCGAGACCGCTTCCGGGCTCGACGCCATGCTCACCGGCATGCTGTCCGGCCGCTACGACGCCTTCAACGGCCCGCTGCGCACGACAGAGGAGCGCGAAGCGGAGTTCGACACCGTCGTGTGGATGACGACCCGCACGTCGTACGTGTACCTCACCGAGCGGGAGGACGAGCTGTCGGACCCCGAGGCACTGTGCGGATCGCGCGTGTCCGGCGTGTCCGGCTCGGTGTCGGAGACGCAGCTCGAGCACTACACCGACTGGTGCACCGATGCCGGGCTGGACGCGCCCACCTTCGTCGGCCTGGCCGACTCCAACGCGACGTTCCTCGCGGTGAACTCCGACCGCGCCGACTACGCCGCGACGACCCAGGGCGGCGCGATCGACCTGATGGCCGCGGACCCCGACAAGTACGACTACCTCGTGCAGACCGACGAGCAGGGGGCGGGCGTCGACCAGCTGGCGATCTTCATGCCGAAGGAGTCCGGCCTCGCCGAGCCGATGCTCGAGGCATTCCAGGCGCTGTTCGATAACGGCGAGTACGAGCGGATCATGTCCGACTGGGACATCACCGATGTCACCGTCGACGAGCCGGCGCTCAACCCGATGACGAGTGGGTGACGCACTGATGACACGCCTGGAGCAGTCGGCAGGAACGACCGCCCCCGTCGACGTCGCTGCCGCGCGCGCGAGGATCCGGCCCGGTCGGATCCTCGGCGCGGCGATCCTCGCGATCATCGCCCTCAGCGTCATCTGGTTCCTCGTCAGCAACGAGCGGTTCGAGTGGGACGTGGTCGGGCAGTACCTCTTCCACCCGAGCGTGCTCGTCGGGCTCGGAATGAGCGTCGCGTTGACCGCCGTCGGCATGATCCTCGGATCACTGCTCGGCACGTTCCTCGCGGCCGGCCAGCTGAGCGACTTCCTGCCCCTGCGCGTCGCATGCATCACGTTCGTCGGATTCTTCCGCGGCGTCCCGCCGCTCGTGCAGCTCATCTTCTGGTACAACCTCGCCTACCTGATCCCGCGGATCGAGCTCGGCGTGCCTTTCGGCCCCGAACTGTTCAGCTGGTCGACCAACGACATCATCACTCCGCTGACCGCCGCCGTCATCGGGCTGTCGCTGCACGAGTCGGCCTACATGGCGGAGATCATCCGTGGCGGAATCCTCTCGGTCGGCCAGGACCAGCGGGACGCCGCGGCAGCGATGGGCTTCGGCCGCTGGCGCACGTTCTCGCGCGTCGTGCTGCCGCAAGCGATGCGCGTGATCTTGCCCCCGGCCGGATCGCAGGTCATCGCGCTGATGAAGGGCACCTCGCTCGTCAGCGTCATCGCGATGGGCGACCTGCTCCACTCCGTGCAGGTGATCTACAACCGCACCTACGAAGTCGTCCCCATGCTGCTCGTGGCGGTCGTCTGGTACCTCATCGCTGTGACGTTGCTGACCCTCGTCCAGCGCCGCGTCGAGGACCACTTCGGCCGCGGTTCGACCCGCACCCCCACCCGGCCCCAGCGGCCGCGATCGAAGGAGGCCGTGTGATGTCCGCAGATTCGTCCGGACTCATCGTGCAGCCGAAGGTGACCGACGAGACCCCCGTGATCGAGGTCTCCGACGTGCGCAAGCGCTTCGGTGACCAGAAGGCGCTCGATGGCGTCTCGATGAGCGTCTACGAAGGCGAGGTCGTCGCGATCCTCGGCCCCAGCGGATCCGGCAAGTCGACGCTCGTGCGATGCATCGACCAGCTCGAGACGATCGACGGCGGATCCATGCGCCTCGACGGCGAGCTGCTCGGCTACGAGCGCCTCGGCGGCCACCTGCGGCCGATGACGCCCTCCGGGAAGCAGCGCCAGCAACGGCGCATGAGCATGGTGTTCCAGCAGTTCAACCTCTTCCCGCACTGGACGGTGCTGCGGAACATCACCGAGGCCCCCGTGCACGTGCACGGCGCCACGCCCGCGGCCGCCCGCACGCGCGCGCTCGAGTTGCTCGAGCGCGTGGGCCTCTCGGACAAGGCCGACGCCTACCCGCGCCACCTCTCGGGCGGGCAACAGCAGCGCGTCGCGATCGTGCGTGCGGTCGCCGTCGACCCCCGGATCCTCCTCTTCGACGAGCCGACGAGCGCGCTCGACCCGGAGCTCGTCGACGAGGTGCTGCAGACGATGAAGCAGCTCGCGCACACCGGCCGCACGATGGTCGTCGTCACCCACGAACTCGAGTTCGCCCGGAACGTCGCGGACCGCTGCGTGTTCATGGCGGACGGCCGCGTCGTCGAGGATCGTCCCGCCGACGCCTTCTTCGACGACCCACAATCCGAACGTCTCCGGACGTTCCTCGCCCGATCGGGCCGCACCACGCAGCGGGAGAGCTGATGCCGAGACTCGCGATCGAGTCCGCGCGACGCCGACCTGCCCACCACTCTGTGAAGGAGACGACATGACCACGAGGCCGCTCGAAGGAAAAACGGTCATCGACCTGACGACCGCGCTGTCGGGGCCGTACGCGACCCTGCTGCTCGCGGGGCTCGGGGCGCGCGTGATCAAGGTCGAGAACCCCACGCGCGGCGGCGACACGTCGCGGAACAACTCGCCGTATGTCACCGAGGGCGGGCTGAGCCTCAGCCGCACCTCCGACGACGACATGTCGGTGTCGATGATGCTGCGGGGGCGCGGCAAGGAGTCGATCGCGCTCAACCTGAAGGATCCCGAGCACCGCGACGTGCTGCTCGACCTCATCAAGAGTGCGGACATCGTCGTCGACAACTACAGCGCGGGTGTCACCAAGCGCCTCGGGATCGACTACGAGACCGTGCGGCCCCTGAACCCGAAGATCGTCTACACGTCGATCAGCGGCTTCGGCGCGACGGGCGACCACGGCGACCGCAAGGCGATGGACACGATCGTGCAGGCTCTCAGCGGCGTCATGACGACCGCGGGCGAGCCCGGGGAACCCCCCGTGCGCTTCGGCCTGCCCGTCGGCGACCTCGTCGCCCCGCTCTTCGCCGTCATCGGCACACTTTCCGCAGTCCTCCAGTCGGAGCACACGGGCGAGGGCCAGCACGTCGACGTCTCGATGCTCGGCGCCCTCACCTCGCTGGTCGCGTGCGAGCCGTTCGATGCGCTCGAGTCGGTCGGCTTCCCGCTTCGTACCGGTGCCTACGTGCCGCGCCTCGCGCCCTTCGGGACGTTCCGTGCGATCGACGGATGGTTCGCCGTCACGGCCCCGACAGACCAGTTCTCGGCGTCGGTACTGAAGGCGATCGGGCGCTCCGACCTGCTGGGCGGCGCCGAGTTCGGCAGCCGCGACGCGCGCGTCGCGAACGCCGATCGCCTCCACGGCCTCATCGCGGGATGGGCCGCCGAGCGCACGCTCAACGAGGCGATGGCCTCGCTGTCCGCCCACGGCGCGCCGGCGGCGCCGGTCCGCTCGACGGCCGAGGCGGTCCGCGACCCCGACGTCCAGCAGCGCGGCGAGGTCGTGCCGCTCGTGCACCCGAAGTTCGGTCACTTCGACGGCCTGTACGGATCCGGACTGCCCGTCGTGTTCTCCGGCAAGCCGTCCGATCTGTCGGGGCCGGCGCCGAAGCTCGGCGAGCACACCGACGCGATCCTGCGCGAGCTGGGGTACGACGAGGAGCGCATCGCCAGCCTGCGCCTGGAGCGCGTGGGATGACAGGCCGTCGCCAGGTCGGCATCGTCGGCGCCGACGCCCCGCGCCAGATCGTGTTGGCGGCGGGTGCCGTGCCCGTCCGCCTGCATGGCGCGTGGCACGGCGAGGTGTCGCGTGACGCATCGGAGCTGCTCGGAGTCTCCGACGCCGTCGCGCTGCGCCTGCTCGACGGGCTTCTCGGCGGCGCGCACGACGGACTCGACGGCCTGGTCGTCTGTAACGACTCCGCCGCGAATCTGCGGTTGTTCTACGTTCTGCGCGTCTTGGCTGGTCGCGGGCGCGTGAGGTTTCCCGTCACGCTGCTCGACGCTCCCCGCGGCCTCGGCGCTCCCCGGGAGCGTTTCGTGGCGCGCCAGTACGCGCGACTCGCGGCGTTCTGCTCGTCGCTCACCGGCAAGCCCGTCGATGCGCACTCCCTTGCGTCCGCCGCGACTCGCGAGCGCGCGCTCGGCGAGGCGTTGGCCAGGCTCCGCGCGCGGCGTGTCGGCGGCGAGTGCACCGGATCCGCGGCGCTCGCCGCCTATGCCGCCGCGGCGACGCGCGCTCCGGAAGACGCGGTCGCGTTCATCGACGCGGCCCGCACGGCTCCGGCGGCAGACGCGGCGCCGATCGTCGTGACCGGATCATCGCATCCCGATCCCACCGTGTACGACGCGATCGAAGCGACCGGCCTGGTCGTGCGCGCCGAGGATCACGACGCGGGCGACGCCTCCTGGATCGGCGAGGCCGCCGACGGCTCTTCCCTCGAGGAGGTCTGCGCGTCTCTCGCACGTGAACATGCTCGGCGGCCTCCGTTGGCTGCGAGGTCGCGATCCCGCGAGCGGGCCGCGGCCCTCGCCGCCGTCGTCTCGCGCGTCGATGCGCGCGGCGTGCTCGCGCTCGCTCGCGACCTGGACGACGCACCCGCATGGGATCTTGCCGCGCAGCGCACCGCGATGAGCGATGTTGGACTGCCGCTCGAAGAACGCGTGCGCATCGCGCCGGAGAGCGCCGCCCGTGACGCGTCGGAGGCCGCCATCGCCCTGCGCGCCCGGATCGTGAAGGAGCCTGCATGAGCACCGAACGCCTGCGCGCCGCCGCTGAGGCGACGCGCTTCCAGAAGGCCTGGTTCCAGGACGTGGCCGAGCGCGCCCGCGCGGGAGAGCCGATCGCGATCGTCAACGCCGACGCGCCGCACGAGATCCTGCGGGCGCTCGACATCCCGTACGTCGTGACGCAATGGTGGTCGTCGATCGTCGCCGCGAAGCGGATGAGCGCAGCCGCACTCGAGCGTGTCGCCGCGCAAGGCCTGCCCGACTTCAGCCTGCAGTACGACGCCATCCCACTCGGCGAGCAGGATCTCCCGAGTGACGACCGGCCGTGGGGTGGGCTCCCGCAGCCGACCTTCGCCATCGCGGAGCGCAGTGGCGACGTGACGCAGAAGATCTTCGAGCAGTGGGGCGAGCGCGACGGAACCGAGACGTTCCTCCTCTCGCGCACGGGCGCGGATCCGGTGCCCCCCCGGTGGTGGGAGCTTGTCCCGCATCGATGGGAAGAGGCCTTCGGATCGGACCGCATCGATCTCCTGCAGGACGAGATCGGCGAGCTGGTGGCCTGGCTCGAGGAGCGCACGGGCCGCACGCTCGACCACGCACGATTGCGGCGGATCCTCGAGCTCGGCAACGAGCAGGCGGGGTGGAACAAGAAGACACGAGACGCGATTGCGGCGGCCCGGCCGACGCCGATCGCCGTGAACGACTCGATGCCGGCCGTCATGGTGCCGCAGTGGCATCGCGGAAGCGAATGGGCGGTGGGCGCGGCGCGTTCCCTCTACGAAGAGGTCGTCGAGCGGATCGACAGCGGCCAGGCGGTCTGCGCGGACGAGCGCGTGCGCCTCATGTGGGTCGGCCGCGGGCTCTGGTCGGACCTCGACATGTATCGCCGGTTTCAGGACGAGTTCGGTGCGGTGTTCGTGTGGTCGATGTACCTCGCGATCGCCGCGGACGGCTACGCGCGGCACGGTGACGACGCAATGCGCACGCTCGCGGCGCGCTTCGTCGGCATCACCGACCAGCTCTACGTACCGCCGTGGTCGAGCGAGTGGTACGTGAAGGAGGCGCTCTCTCACGGCGTCGACGGCGTCGTGCACCTCGTCGCGGACGACACACCGGGCGCTGGTCTCATCACCGAGGCGTTGGAGGAGCAGGGCATCCCGGTGCTGGAGATCCGCGCCAACAACGCCGACCAACGCTCGAGCGGCGCCGCGCGGATTCCGGAGCGCATCGCGGACTTCCTGCGCACGCGCGTGTCCGCGCGCCGCTGACGGGTGGGTGTCTTCCGGCCGTTCCGCCAGCGCAGCTTCTCGCTGTTCTTCACGGGGCAGGTCGCGTCGAACGTCGGGCTGTGGTTTCAGAACCTCGCGCTGCAGCTCGTGGTTCTCGGTGCGACGGGGAGCGCACAGGCGCTGAGCGGCGTCACCGTCGCGCAGTTCCTGCCGATCTTCCTGCTGGGCGTGCCCGCGGGGCGTCTGGCCGACCGGATCCGTCCCCGCACGATCCTCATCGTCACCTCGATCCTTGCGGCTTGCGTCGCGGTATGCGTCGCGTTCGTCGTAGCGGGAGATGATCCGCAGCTCTGGCAGATCTATACGCTCATCGGGGTGTTCGGCACGGTCCAGGCGTTCGAGCGTGTCGCGGGCCAGACGATCATCTACGAGCTCGTCGGGCCGAAGACGCACCCGGGAGCAGTGTCGATCAGCACCATCGCGATCGCGGCCGCCCGCTCGGTGGGGCCGGGCCTCGCCGGGCTCGCATTCCAGGCGCTCGGGGCGCCCGCGTGCATGCTTCTCAACGCGGCCTCCTACCTGCTC
>DGYFJ06201__coassemble_1161_pt1 | contig 12484 bp, 13 predicted proteins | sample DGYFJ06201__metabat2_high_PE_006 | metagenome-assembled genome bin DGYFJ06201 | reverse complement strand
TATCCCACTTATGCATCTTTGATGCATAAGTCTTCCTGATAGAGGAAAAAGGTCCCGCCGATGCGCGAACGACGCGACCGCCCTACGGTGTGCGGATCCGGAGGAACGGCACCCGCCGCCGCAGCACGAAGCCGAGCTTCTCATACGCCGAGACGGCTGCGGTGTTCGTGCCCGATGCGTGCAGGAAGGCCTCGTCGCCGCGCGCGCGGATCGCGTGGGCGATGTCGAGCGTGAGGGCGGAGGCGAGACCTTGCCGACGCGCCGATTCGTCCACCGACACCGCGCTGATCTCGGTCCACCCGTCGGCGCGCAGGCGCTCGCCCGCCATGGCGACGAGGCGTCCGTCACGCCGGATCCCGACGTAGCGCCCGAGCTCGTGCGTGCGCGGCAGGAAGGGACCGGGCTTGTTGCGCTCCACGATCGCGAGCATGTCGTCGACGTCGTCGGCGCCGAGCTCGACCGCCTCGGGGTGGGGCCTCGTCTCGAGACGCTCGGTCGGCACCAGCTGCACGCCGAGGCCGCGACGCAGGTACTCCCACCCGTCCGGCAGCTCCGGCTCGGCATGCGAGGCGAACACCTCTGCGCCGTGCCCGTACACGTCGATGATCGCGTCCCAGACGTCCGGGTCGTCCCACGACGCGACGCCGCCGAACGCCGAGATGTCCTGCGGATAATGCTTGACGAGGTCGTTGCCCTCGGCGAATGCGGCATGAGGACCGGTCAGCGCGGACCAGGCGGGGTTGTCGAGAACGTGGCGGCCCGTGGCGACGACGGGTTCATCCTGTGCGTGATGGGAGGCGGCAGAGCGAGGCGTGAATTCAAGCATCGTCGCCATTGTGCGCCTCTCGCCTGAGAGCCGACACCGGATCCGGGCGCCGCTCCGCCGCCGGACACGATCATCGGGCCGCGAACGACACCGTCAGCTCGTCGCCGGAGAATTCCGCCGCCTTCTCGCCGGCCATCTCGAGTCCGCTGCCGTAGAGCATCCCGACCTCGATGTCGCCGCTGACGCTGAGACCGACCTCGGTCGTGTCGACCGGCACCGCGAGGGAGGCCGTCTGGTCGCCCTTCGCGTCCCGCGTCTCGTCCTCGACGTGGATGGTCTCCTCCGTGACCTCGCCGTCGACATCGATCGCGAGCGCCGCATCGAGCTTCTCGATGCTGCCAGGAATCACCGGGTGCTCGGCCGTCACCTCGTAGTTCCAGTCGACCTCGAGCCACGCCTGGCCGGGAGACGCCCAACCGTCGTCGGCGGTCCACGCCGTCAGCGTCGCCGTGACGATCTGGAACGAGTAGTCGATCGTCACGTCCTCCGCCGGCGAGCTGTGGGTCTTGGTCGGGAAGGCGTCGTCATCGATCGCGAACGTGTGGTGGAGTTCCTGGCGCGCGGTCGGCAGGTAGTAGGCGGCCGCGACCTCGTCGTCGACGCGTTCGCCGGTGAGCACGTCGACGTACTGGTCGTGGCCTTCGGAGGAGACCACGAGTCGTGTGGATCCGTCGTCGGGAGCGGAGACCAGGATCCGGTGGTCCTGCTGATCCTCCAGCGCAGAGAGGTGCTGCTGCGCGCCTCCCGCCACGAGAGAGAGGTCACTCGTGGCGACATCGTCGCCGGGCGCTTCCGAGTGGGGTGTGTACGTCACGTCAACGATGCGAAAGGCCTCACCCTGGGCCGCGCCGTACTCGGCCGCCTCACCGTCCGTACCGGGGGCGGGATCGAGTCCGACCTCCTCGGCGGCGACGGCAGTCACTTCCTGCACTTCATTGACCGTGAGCGTGCCGCTGGGGGTGATGATCTCGCCCTGCTCCGGACGGATCGTGCCGGTCACCGTCACGTCCTTGGAGATGTCTTCGTAGACGAACCCGGGGTCAGTCGTCAGCGCCGGCGCAGCGTCCTCGCTCGCCTGGGTGGGTCCCTCGGTCGTCTGCGCGGGTTCCTCGCTGTCAGCGAACCCGGCGGTCTGCGTTTCGGTCCCGCAGCCCGCCAGCACGAGCATCGACAGTGCCGCGATACCGATTCCGCCGCGAGCCAGCATCGCGCGCTTCGCCGTGTGTGTCATGAGTCTCTCCTTCAGAGGCGTGGATGGTTCGCCTGTATGTCGCGGACCGGCACCGATTGGTTGCATGAGATCGGAAGAATTCTCATTCCACGACGCGGACGATGTGACGCGCCTCGAGTTCCACCCCGTCGGAAGTGCGCGAACGCAGCACGACCTCCCCCGTGCCCGGGCTCGTCGCGACCATCGTGACCTCCGCCGAGTCGGTGACGAATCTCTGGGTCGGCAGCGACCACGACCATGACGTCACGCCGTCGACCGTCGCAGTGAAAATCGCCTCTTCGCCGACGTCGATCTCGGACGGACCCGAGATGCTGATCGACGCTCCGGCCACCGCTGCGGGGGGCGCGGGTTCGTCGCCGAGCCACAGACCCAGTGTGAGGGCGCCCGCGAGAGCGAGCAGGACGGCACCGATCGCGGCAGCGCGCGACCGCCATGCCCGGGTCGGGCGAGGAGGATCCGGCGGTGCCGCCGGCGCGGAGTCAACCGGCGCCGTGGGTGCCGGCGGCGCGAGGGCCGCCTCGACCTCGCGGAGCCATGCCTGAGCGCCGAGTTGACGGCGTTCAGGCCGGACCGACATGCCTCTGCTGAGGACGCGCCTGAGCTCGGGCGGGATCGCCGCGCCCTCGGCAAGCCACGTCAGCAGCGCCGACATCGCCCAGATGTCGGCCTGCGTATTGACGACGCCGACGGCGTCCTGTTCGGGCGGCCGGAATCCGGACGTCCCACCCGCCACCGTCAGGCCGGAGTTCAGCGCGAGGTCCTTGCACATTCCGAGGTCGGCGAGCAGCAGCCGCTCGTCGTCGCGGACGAGGGACGATCCGCTCGTGCCCTCGTCGCCAGGCGAGCTGTGCGCGCCCGAGGCGAGCAGCAGGTTCCGGGGGCTGAGGTCGCGGTGCACGAGGCGTGCGCGGTGGACCGCCTCGACACCCGCCGCCAATGGACGCGCGACGGCGAGCAGATCGGCGGGCGACGCGCGCCAGCCCTGGTCGCGCAGCCACGCGACCCGATCATCGAGCGACCGCCGGTCGGCGTACTCGAGCACGAGGTAGGGCTGCTGCTCCGCGGACTCGCCGATGTCGTGGATCGCCGCGACGTGCGCGCCGCCTACCCGCCGCAGCGAACGTCCCTCCGCGATGAACCGTTCGCGGATCTCGGGATTCAGGCTGTGGTTTTCGGCGAGGATCTTGATCGCGACCGTGTCGTCGAGCCGTTCGTCGACGGCGCGGTACACGGTGGCGAAGGATCCGATGCCGATCGGGTCTTCGACGCGGTAGTGGGACAGCCGCCAGTTCACGGATCCACCTCCGCCCCGTCGAGTTCCCGAAGGGTTCCGGCGATCAGCGCGCGTCCGCGACTCACCTGCGATTTCACCGTGCCGACGCTGCGCTCGAGGTGCGCCGCGATCTCGGCGTACGACATCCCCTCGATGTCGCGGAGGGTGACAGGGATGCGATAGAGCTCGGGCAGGTCTGCGAGGGCCTGTCGCACCGTCACTCGCGTCGCGATCAGCGAACTCATCCGGGCCGCCGGGAGCAGGTTCTCGTCGATCGTCGATGTGTCGCGCTGGCGGCGGAGGTGGTCGGCGACGCGCCGCCTGACGATCGGGTGCACCCAGCTCGTGAACCTGCTTCCGCGCCGATACGAGCCGATGGAGCCGACGATCGAGATCAGCGCATCCTGCGCGACATCGTCGATCGCGTCGCGGTCAAGCAACATGGATCCGGCGAACCGGTGTACGACGCCCGATGAGTCCAGCGTCTCGACCAGGAGCTCCAAGGCCGCCGAGCTGTCGGCAGCATGCCTCGCGAGGACATCGAGCGCGTCGTCGGCGCGCCCCGCGTCGACGAGCGCGGATGCTGCGCGAGACGCGGCCCTCATGTTCGCCGCGCGAAGGGCGGCGCTCAAGTCCTCCACCCCGCGCTCCCCCATACGCGGAAGTCTATCGAGGTCCTTTTCGCCCCCTGCGCGCGGCTGCGCCGGCTCGCTCTGTCGCAGCCGCATACCCTGGAAGCATGCGCGAGATCTCCTGTGTCACCGTGTTCACCGGATCCAGCCCCGGAGCGGAACCCGCATTCGCCGACGCCGCCGTCGCGGTCGGCACCGCGTTCGCGGAGGCGGGGATCGGGCTCGTCTACGGCGGCGGCAACGTGGGCCTCATGGGCGCGGTCGCGACGGCGGGGCGCGACGCGGGCGGCGAGGTCGTCGGCGTGCTGCCCGAGGCGCTCGTCGACAAGGAGATGGCGCACCCGGACCTCACGCGACTCGAGATCGTCGCCGACATGCACGAGCGCAAGCAGCGCATGGCTGATCTCAGCGACGCGTTCGTGATGCTCCCCGGCGGCATCGGCACGCTCGAGGAGTTCTTCGAAGCGTGGACGTGGCAGCAGCTCGGGATCCACGACAAGCCGATCGCGCTGTACGACGTCGGCGGCTTCTGGGATCCGCTGCTCGAGATGATCGACCGGCTCGCGGACCAGGGCTTCGTTCGGGAGCACTTCCGCAACGGGCTCATCGTGTCGCGCGAGCCGCAGGACCTGCTCGAGAAGCTGCGGGCCTGGCAGCGGCCCGCGCCGAAGTGGGAGCCCGCCGCGGGCGTCGTGTAGCGACGTGCTCGATGTCTATGCACCGGTCGTGCACGGCATCGGCGTGCGCGACCACAAAGAGTTCGCGGAGGACTCAGTGCGCCGCGTCGCCAGGCATCTCGAACGTGCGAGCTGGCGTCGCGATTCATGCCCGACGACGTGCGACGGCTTCGCGATCGGCCACGTGCACCTCGTCGACGACGGCGACAGGAGCCTCGTCGTGGATCCGATCACGTGGTTCGACGAGATCCGCACCCCGTCGCGATGGCGCGCCGCGTGGTGGTTCCTGCGCGCACTGTTCGTGCTGTGCGCCGTCCACCTGCTCGTGAACGGTCAGGTGCTGTTGAGCGCGCCATCCGTCGCCGGACTGCCGCGCTACGTGTGGCGCGCGCTGCGCGCGATGACGTGGATCCTGCTGCTCGGCGCGCTCACGATCGCGCTCGCCGTGCCGCTCACCCTCGCGGTCGCGCTCGTTCCCCGGGCACGGATCCTCGCGACCGACGCACTCGGTTGGACGAGCGATCCGGAGACGCGCGAGAAGGTGATCGCGCGTGTGACGTCTCGCGTGGTCGCGACCCGGGCACGGCACACCGTGCTGATCGGGCATTCGCAGGGCGGCGCCATCGCGACGAACGCGTGCCACGTGCTGGAGCCGGCGACGACGACCCTCGTGACCATGGGCAACGGTCAGGCGCTCCTCATTCCGCTCCGCGCATCCCGCGGCATCCCGTGGACATCGTTCGCCGCCCTCGTCGGCGCGATGATCGCCTATGTCGCGGCCGCGCTCGTCATCATGCGCACCCTGCTGCTCGGCGCGATCGAGCTGACCGCGGCGGTCGTGCGCGGGCTCGCGCTCCTCGTCCGCGCGGCGACGGATCCGGGCGCGGCCCCCGATCACGTCGCGGCGGCCGGCGCGGGAATCGTCGCGGCTGTTGAAGCCCTCGCCCTCTCGCCGCAGTTGTTCCTCGTGCTGATCGCGATCCCCGTGGTCGCCGTGACCGTGCTCGTCTACGCGCGCCTGCTGGCGCCCATCGTGCGCGACATTCGGCACCTGCTGGATCCTGCGATTCCCGGCATCGACCTGTGCGCGCGATTCGACGGCGTCTCGCACCCGTTCGCCATGCTCGGACCGCCGCGTCGCGTCGCCACGATCACCCAGTCGGCGTCGTTGCTCGACCACATGCTCTACTTCGATAACCGCGCGGAGGTCCTGACCGAGATCGAGCGGTGGATCACAGGCGCGGGTGGAGAACGCACGCCGGACCCGCGCGCATCAGTGGCACGGCGACGAATGCGACACCTCGTGCGCAGCCTGCGTGCGGCCCGCGCCGTGGTCGCGCTCGCGGCGATGGCGATCGCTTCACTGCTGGTGCCCAGCGCGCTCGCGGCCGCGACCATCGGCGGTGCCGCTTACGCCGTCATGACGCTCGTAAAGCACCTCGCGTGGCGGGCCGTGCAGCGGGACGGGTGAAACGGCGACGTGATCCCACTGTCATCCCGCGCGCCTAGACTGGGCTCATCCCGCACCGCCTGACTCCTGGAGCCTCCGCGTGACCACTTCGCCCGTCGCTGACACCGTCTCGAATGCCGCTGCCACGCCGGAGCGCGACCAGCCCTACGAGATGCTGGGCCTCAAGGCCGACGAGTACGCGCAGATCCGCGAGCTGCTGGGGCGCCGCCCCACCTCCGGCGAGCTGGCGATGTACTCGGTGATGTGGAGCGAGCACTGCTCGTACAAGTCGAGCAAGAAGTACCTGCGCCGCTTCGGTGAGAAGGTCACCGAAGAGATGACCGAGCGCCTGATGGTGGGCATGGGGCAGAACGCCGGCGTCGTCGACGTCGGCGAGGGCTGGGCTGTCACCTTCAAGGTCGAGAGCCACAACCACCCGTCGTACATCGAGCCGTTCCAGGGCGCGGCCACCGGCGTCGGCGGCATCGTGCGCGACATCATCTCGATGGGCGCGCGTCCGGTTGCCGTGATGGATCAGCTGCGCTTCGGTGCGATCGACGACCCCGACACGGCGCGGGTGGTGCACGGCGTCACGGCGGGCATCTCGTCCTACGGCAACAGCCTCGGCCTGCCGAACATCGGCGGCGAGACCGTCTTCGACTCCTGCTACCAGAAGAACCCCCTCGTCAATGCGCTGGCCGTCGGCGTGATGCGTCATGAGGACATCCGCCTCGCCAACGCGACCGGCGCCGGCAACAAGGTCGTGCTCTTCGGCGCGCGCACGGGCGGCGACGGCATCGGCGGCGCCTCGATCCTCGCGTCCGACTCGTTCAGCGACGGCGGGCCGACCAAGCGGCCGGCCGTGCAGGTCGGCGACCCGTTCGCCGAGAAGGTGCTCATCGAGTGCTGTCTCGAGCTCTACGCGGGCGAACTCGTCGAGGCGATCCAGGATCTCGGCGCCGCGGGCATCTCGTGCGCGACGAGCGAGCTCGCCGCGAACGGCGGATCCGGCATGAACGTCGAGCTCACCGAGGTGCTGCTGCGCGACCCCTCGCTCACGCCCGAGGAGATCCTCATGAGCGAGTCGCAGGAGCGCATGATGGCGATCGTCGCTCCCGAGAAGCTCGAGAAGTTCCTCGAGGTCACCGGCAAGTGGGAGGTCGAGACGAGCGTCCTCGGCGACGTCACCGGCGACGGACGCCTCATCATCACCTGGGACGGCGAGACGATCGTCGACGTCGACCCCACGACCGTCGCGGTCGATGGCCCCGTTTACGACCGGCCGGTCGCCTACCCGTCGTGGATCGATGCGCTGCAGGCCGATTCGACGACGCGCCTCCCCCGCGTCACGAAGCCGGAGGAGCTGAAGGAGCAGTTCGCGCAGCTGATCGCGAGCCCGAACATCGCCGACACGAGCTGGATCACCAACCAGTACGACTACTACGTGCTCGGCAACACGGCGCTGTCGTTCCCCGACGACGCCGGCATGATCCGCGTAGACGAGGAGTCCGGCCTCGGCTTCGCGATCGCGACCGATGCCAACGGCCGCTACTGCCAGCTGGATCCGTACGCTGGCGCCCAGCTCGCGCTCGCCGAGGCGTACCGCAACGTCGCGGTGACGGGAGCCGTTCCCGCGGCCGTCACCGACTGCCTCAACTTTGGCAGCCCCGAGAACCCCGAGGTCATGTGGCAGTTCTCGCAGGCCGTCGACGGTCTTGCGGACGCGTGCCAGGCGCTTTCGGTTCCGGTGACGGGCGGCAACGTGTCGTTCTACAACCAGACGGGCGATGTCCCGATCCATCCCACGCCGGTGGTCGGCGTGCTCGGCATCATCGACGACGTCTCGCGCCGCATCCCGAGCGGTTGGCAGGACGCGGGCGAGAACATCTACCTCCTCGGCACGACGGCCGACGAACTCGACGGATCCGCGTGGAGCGACGTCGTCCACGGCCACCTCGGCGGACGGCCGCCCGCTGTCGACCTCGACGGCGAGAAGCGCCTGGCCGAGCTGCTGCGGGCGGCGCGGGACGAGTGGCTCATCTCGAGCGCGCACGACCTGTCGGAGGGCGGCCTCGCAATCGCCGTCGCCGAGGGCGCGATGCGGTTCGGCGTCGGCGCGCGCGTGTGGCTCTCGGAGCTGATGGATCGCGACGGCGTCGACCTCACCAGCGCGCTGTTCTCGGAGTCGACGGGCCGTGTCATCGTGACGGTGCCCCGCGAGGAGGACGTGAAGTTCCGCGGCCTGTGCGAGGGGCGCGGCTATCCCGTGCTGCGTATCGGCGTGACCGACACCCAGCCCGATCTCGAGGTGCAGGACGTGTTCACCTATCCGGTGGCCGAGCTGCGCGCGCTGTCGGCGGCGACGCTGCCGGCGCACTTCGGCGAGACGGTCGCGGAGGCCGTGTGAGTTCCATTCCTCCCGAGCTCGAGTTCGCCGACGACGACGGCGACGGTCGCCTCGAACGCCGCAACCGGCGGATCCGCGCGGTCGCGTGGGTCGTCGTCGTCTCACTCATCATTGCCGGCGGCGGATCCACGGTCCTGCTGACCCTCTTCGGCTGACGCCGCGGCATCACGGACTTACGCCGGTCGCACCCTCCCGCGGGCGGGTAACCGCGGAGATCTCTCGTAACCGCGGACGCGAACGCGCTTCCGGATCCGCGGATCGGGCTTATCTCCGCGGTTACGTCGTGCGCCTCACGCGTCGCAGGTCGCGCAGATGCCCGTCGAGGGCAGCACCATGAAGCAGGTCATGCAGATCGGCTCGGGCTTCTCGGGCGCCGACGGGCGGGCCGGCCGGCGCGGAGCCGTGCGCGTCTGCGTGCGGGCGCGATTCTCGGGGTGGGTGACGCCCCACGCTCCGTGGAACCGGCGGCTCGGCCAACGCTCGACGTCGCCCGCTCGCCGAATCGCATCCTCCTCGGAGCGGAAGCCTGTCGTGTACCCCACGTGCACCTCGAGTGCCGGCCCGCCGCCGCGGCGATTCACACGGAAGTGCGAGCCGTAGCCCACGAGATCCGCCGCGTCCGTGTTCTCGACGATGCGGCGGATGAGCTGCTGGTTCGCGAACGGCGTGCGGTACCGCTGAAAGGCTTCGTCCAAGGTGGCGAGCGGCGTCGCGCGCTCTCGGATCTTGCGCGCGCCGATGAGGTCGGCGGTCTCGGGAGTCTCGGTCATTTCCTCCACACTACGGCGTGCGGGTCACCAGCGGGGCGCCCGGATCCACGGACGAAACACGAATGGGTCGCCAGACATTGCACGTTCGTGCGCTCCCCCGCTGCAATGTGTGGCGACCCACAGGGCCGGGCACCGATGGGTCGCCAGAGTTTGCAGCCTGCGGCAAGCCGCGGCTGCAAACTCTGGCGACCCTCACGCGTGGGGAGGCCGCGCACGAGGAACCCCCGCCCAGCAGAGGTGCGGGCGGCGCATTGCCCGCGCGCCGACTGTCAGGCGCTGAGTTCGCCCGCGACGCGGCGCTTGAGTTCGCTCTCGGCCGCGTCCGAGAGCACGAGGAGACCGTCGAGTTCCTCGCGGATGCGTCGATACGCGGTCTGCCGCTCCGCCGCGGTCGCCGAGGTGTCCACCGCGACGTTGAGCATGTGCTGCGCGCGCGTCAGCCGCTGTCGCTCCGCCTCACTGAAACCGGTATCCCGCACGCGCCGGGCCTCCTGCTCGGCGACGTCGAACGCGACCTCGTAGTCGTGCACGGCGTCGCGATACTCCGCATAGGCTTCCGCGTCAACGCGCGCGTGCGCGGATTCCGGGCGCAGCCCGTCGGCGACCTTCTTCGCCCGGAGGAACGCGGCGGTGTGCCGGTCCCTGCCGTCGCTCATCGTCGGGAAGGCGATGAGCTTCGCCGCGTCGAGCTCGTAGTCGAGCCAGCGACGCGAGACGTCGTCGTGCGTTGCCATGAGGCGTTCGAGACGGTCCGCGCGACTGGCCGCATCCGCCTGGGCGATCGCCTCGGGATCCATGGACTGGTTCGCCTGCGCGATCTCGGCCTTGGCGCGCATGACCTCGAGTCGCTGTTTGTGGCGCTGCTTCGACTGCTTCGACCACCAACTCCCGAGCGCGCTGAACCCGCTCGCGATGGCGCCGCCGAAGACGAGAGCGAGCCACCAGTAACTGCCGAGAAAGCCGAACAGGGCGTCCATGTGCACAGCCTACGACGCGAGGCGGGTGCGCACGGAGGATCGGCGAGGTGCTTGACACATCCTGAGGTCATATGGTTCATTAGTCGAGTAACTAACCAAGCAACCCCGGGAGGGCGCGATGGACGAGGGCAGGCCTCTCTTCATGCAGATCGCTGATCTCGTCGAGGACCAGATCGTCGACGGGACCCTCCCCGAGGACGAGAAGGCACCGTCGACCAACGAGATCGCCGCCTTCTCACGCATCAATCCCGCGACCGCGGCGAAAGGAGTGAACATGCTCGCCGAAAAGGGAATCCTCTACAAGCGTCGGGGCATCGGCATGTTCGTCTCGCCGGGGGCCCGCGAGCGCGTCCTCGCCGAACGCAAGGCCGCCTTCGCCGACAGCTACATCGCCCCCCTGATCGCCGAGGCCCGCAAACTCGGCCTCGGCCCCGACGACATCGCACAGCTCATTCACGAGCACGCGACGCCCCAGACATCGTGACCAGCGGCACGCGCCGCCCGTTCAAGGAGAACCAGATGGACCCCGTGATTCAGGTCCGCGACCTGACGAAGAAGTACAAGGAGGCCACGGCGCTCGACAACGTCAGCTTCGACATCGAGCGCGACGCGATTTACGGCTTCCTCGGCCGCAACGGCGCCGGCAAGACGACCGCCATGTCGATCCTCACGGCGCAGAACTTCGCCACGAGCGGATCCGTGAAGGTCTTCGGCGAGGATCCGTACGAGAACGCGCGTGTCCTGCGACGGGTCTGCTTCGTCCGCGAGAGCCAGAAGTACCCCGACGACGCGACGCCGACGCACGCGTTCCGCACCGCGCGGCTGTTCTTCCCGAACTGGAGCCAGGAGCTCTGCGATGAGCTGATCACCGAGTTCCAGGTGCCCGTGAAGCAGACGATCAAGAAGCTCTCGCGCGGACAGCTTTCTGCAGTGGGCGTGATCATCGGGCTCGCGGCGCGGGCAGAGATCACCTTCTTCGACGAGCCGTACCTCGGCCTCGACGCCGTCGCGCGTCAGATCTTCTATGACCGCCTGCTCGCCGACTACGCGGAGCATCCGCGCACGATCCTGCTTTCGAGCCACCTCATCGACGAGATCGCGAACCTCATCGAACGCGTGCTCGTGATCGACAAGGGGCGGATCATCATGGACGAGTCGGCCGAAGACGCCCGCGAGAAGGCGACGAACATCGTCGGCGACGCCGAGATCGTCGAGCGCTTCGTGACGGGCCGCGAAGTCCTGCACCGCGAGAGCCTCGGCCGCGTGACGTCTGTGACGTTCCTCGGGAAGCTCTCCCCGACGGAGGCGTCTGCCGTCGCGGAAGCAGGTCTCGAGCTCGCGCCCGTGTCGCTTCAGCAGCTCATCGTGCGCCGCACGCAACATGCTTCCGCAGGTGACTCGCACAACCTCAACGACATGGCCTCCGAGGCCGACCAGCAGGAAGGAGCCCTGCGATGACCACGGCACACCCCCTCTCTTCCCTCGCGACGCGTGAGCGTCAGACGGGAAGCCGGATCCTCAGCGTGATCCGGCTGCAGTTCATCAACACGCAGACGTTCATCTGGGTTCCGCTGCTCGTGCTCGCGGGCGCGATCATCTGCTCGCTGCTGATCTACCTGATCATCCCGGTCGATGAGCCACTCTACGGCGGAGGCGCCCAGGCACCGATGTGGGTGTTCCTCACTGTGGGGATCCAGGCGCTCACGCTCTCGCTGCCGTTCTCGCAGGCGATGAGTGTCACGCGCCGCGAGTTCTACATCGGCACGGTCGCCGCCGCCGCCATCAGCGCGGCAGGCCTCGCGACCGTCTACCTCATCATCGCGGGAATCGAACAGCTGACGAACGGCTATGGCGGCATCGGCTACATCGCCCACCTGCCCTGGTTCTTCGCCGACGGCTGGGCGCAGGCCTGGCTGGCGTTTTTCATGTTCACGCTGTTCGCGTTCGTGGCAGGGTTCTGGTTCGCCACGGTCTTCAAGCGCTGGGGCCCGCTGATGCTGACCGCCGTCATCATCGGGCTGTCGCTGCTGCTGATCCTCGCGGTGTTCATCGTCACGCGCCTCGAGCTGTGGCCGGACGTGGTGACGTGGTTCGCGACGACCGGCCCCGGTCTGTTCGCGGTCTACGGACTGATCGTCACGGCGGCGATCGGGGTCGGTTCCTACCTCACGCTGCGCCGCACCGTGGTCTGAACCGCAACCCGACGCAGTTCCTCAAGTCTCCGACGAGTCCGGCGCGATT
>DGYFJ06201__coassemble_1148_pt1 | contig 12598 bp, 13 predicted proteins | sample DGYFJ06201__metabat2_high_PE_006 | metagenome-assembled genome bin DGYFJ06201 | reverse complement strand
CCGAGCAGGTCGCCGCCATGCAAAGCCGGTTCGACGACGTCGTCACGCAGATGGGGGATCCGACCGCGCTGCGCACGGAGCTCGCCCGCATCGCGGACGAGAGCGAGTGGGAAGACGCGGCTCACGCCGATGACGAGGCCCGCACGGCGATCGACGATGCCGCCGCGCTCCTTGCCGAGGCGGAGGAGCAGGCGTCCGATCCGACGGGGAAGCCGCGCGCGTCGCTCCGCGCATGCGCCCACGCGCTGACCCGCGCCGAGCAGGCCTCGCGCCTGCTCGAGGAGACCCACCGCCTCGTGCGTCACGCGCATGCGGCGATCGATGACGAGCGGATGGCGGCCGAGTCGGCGATCCGTGCGGCGATCGGAACGCAGAAGACGCTCGACGCCGAACAGGCACCGCGGCTGGCCGAGGCGATCCGCGTCGCGGGTGTTGCGCTCGAGCAGGCTACGCGAATCGCCGAGCGGCGGCCGGTGACGGCGAACGAACGCATCGCCCGTCTGCGCGACCGGCTAGACGAGGCCCTCGCGGAGATGCGCACCGAGCAGCAGCGGCTGCGCGGCGCTCGCAGCGCGCTCCCCGGATCCCTCAATGCGGCGCGCAGCGCGCTCGCGCGCGCCGAGGCGGTCGTGCTGGACGCGGAAGTCGATGCGCGGGTGCGTCTCGACAGCGCGCGGCGCGAACTCGCGTTCGCACGCCAGTCGCACGATCCGATCGAGGCGCTCGATGCGTCGCGGCGCGCCCGTCGTGACGCTGAGGAGGCCGCGGTCCTCGCGCGCTTCCGCAAGCGACGCCACTGATCGCGATCCCGTCGTTCGTGTGACGCCCCGGCCCCTTCGTGACGGCGGGAAGCGTCATCAGCGTCACACGAACGCCACGGAATAGGCCTCAGACGCGGAAACGCCCCGCATCTCGAGATGAGATGCGGGGCGCGGTTCGGCTCAGATCAGAGCGGAACGATGTTGTCAGCCTGCAGGCCCTTCGGGCCCTGGGTGACTTCGAACTCCACGCGCTGGTTCTCTTCCAGCGTGCGGTAGCCATTCGACTGGATCGCACTGAAGTGCGCGAAGACGTCCTGGCCGCCCTCGTCAGGGGAGATGAAGCCGAAGCCCTTCTCCGAGTTGAACCACTTGACGGTGCCCTGGGTGCTCATGTACTGCCGTTCTATTGGGGCGAACGTCGGCGCAGTTTCACGCCGACGGTCACAACTTAGCCCACCAACATGTCTGCGCAACAGGGTGAGGCCAAAATTGTCACCTGAACGAGAAACAGCCCTCACCGTTGGGGGGAAACAGTGAGGGCCGGACGACCGAGAGAGGACGTCTCTATAAAGGGTACAGGCCGCAGATGCCGGGTGGCTTCGCTCACAGCGAGACCGGGGGTGAAATGAGAACTTCCGGGGTGAAGGGCCCCGGCGTTCGCGTCACTCGGCGTCCGTGCGATGGATGCCGAGATCCACGCGCCCGGGTGCGAGGTCCTCGCGCAGGGCGCGCGTGCCGCGATAGTCGCCGTCCCGAAGCCGGCGGAACGGGCGCACCGGCTCCGTGTCGACGTGGCGCAGACGCTCCCGCAGACGCTCGATCTCCCGCTCGACGCCCGCACCGTCGATGCCGTCGGCGTCGTAGATCACGTGCAGGTCGACCGTTTCGATTCCGATGTACCAGAGCACCCCGTGGGTCAGCGGGAACAGCAGCGACTCGAGATCGCCGCTGATGCCGCGAGGGCCGAGGGTGCGCGCATCCTCGCCGGCGGTGACAACGATGAGCGCGCGCCGTCCGGCGAAACGGCCGTCGCCGTAGCGGAGCGGAACGCCGAGCTCCGGATCGACCTCACCGAACGCGAAGCCGCCGGTGATGACCCTGTCGAACCACCCCTTCAGGATCGCCGGCGGCCCATACCACCACAGCGGGAACTGGAGAACGAGAAGGTCGGCGGCGGCGAGCTTGTCCTGCTCGGCGCGGATCTCGTCAGCCAGTTCCCCGGCCTCGTACGCCTGGGCCAACAGCTCGCCCAGGTTCCCGGCACTGCGGGCGAGCGCGCCGAGATCGGCCTCGCGCAGAACGGGGTCGAAGCCTTCCGCGTAGAGGTTGCTGGTCGTGACCTCGTACCGAGACGCGAGTGCGGCGGTGCCGATGTCGAAGAGCCGCCCGTTCAGCGACGCGCTCCGCGGGTGCGCGTGCACCCACAGGGCGGTTCTCCGTCGGCCGTCGCTGGTCTCGCTCATCGTTCCGCTCCCCGCATCGCATCGATCTCACCCGAGTGACGTTCAGTAACTTACTATACGTAAGTACACGGCGCGCGCGTCCGGGCTCACCAGGCGATCGGACCGAACTCGTCGCGCAGCGTGCCGGAACGGACCTCGCCGCCGAGCCCGACGATGCGCGCGATGGCTTCGGCGGTGGCGGCGGGCGGGCGTCCGATCCCGAGGCCAGCGGTCAGATCGGTCGCGGTGGTGCCCGGCTCGACGGCGATGAACCGGATCTCCGGATGCGCCTTCGCGTACTGCAGCGTGAGCATCGTCGCCGCCGCCTTCGACGCCGAGTAGAGCGGCGCCGCAAGCCCATACTCCGGCCGGTCGGGATGCGTCACGGCCCAGAAGGATCCCGCGCTGCTCGAGATCGTGATGACCGCGGGATCCGCTGATCTGCGTAGGAGCGGAAGCATCGCCTCGGTCACGCGCACCAGCCCCGCCGCGTTGGTGTCGAACGCCTGCAGCGCCGCGCGCCCGGTCAGCTCGAGTTCGAGGACCCCCGCGTTGTTGATGACCAGATCCAGCCGCCCCTCGGCGTCGTCGATCGTCGCCGCCGCCGCGGCGACCGATGCATCGTCGGTGACGTCGAGCTGCACGAAGCGAGCACCGATCGCGTCCGCTGCGGCCGTCCCGCGCGCGATGCTGCGCGCGCCGAGGAAGACGCCGTGGCCCTCGGCCACGAGGCGTTTCGCCGTCTCGTAGCCGATGCCCTTGTTCGCGCCGGTGATGAGCGTGGTCGTCATGTTCGTCCTTTCGAAATGAAACAGGGGGAGTGGGTGTTGCCAACGGTATGAGCGAGACGATTCGGCAGGCAGAGCTCCGACCAGCCGGGGGATCCGCAGGGCCCCCTTCTCGCGAACCGCGTCACGTCGCGGCGTCGGACATCGCCCGCGAGCGCCGCAACGCCCTCGGCGTCTACCTGCAGGCCCGGCGCGCTCGGATCACGCCCGAATCCGCGGGGGTCCCCTCGATCGGACGCCGCCGCGTGCCCGGTCTGCGCCGCGAAGAGGTGGCGATGCTCGCGGGCATCAGCGTCGACTACTACCTGCGCCTCGAGCGCGGCCGCGACCGCAACCCGTCCTCACAGGTGCTCGAGGCGCTCGCGCGCGTCCTCCAGCTCGACGACGAGCACCGCGCGCACCTGATCGCGCTCGCGCAGAGATCGTCGCCCGGATCCGGCGACGCCCCTCGCGGCGCCTCACCCGACCCCGGGGTCCTCACCCTAGTGGAGTCGATGACACAACCGGCCTTCGTCGAGGACCGCCGTTCGGACATCGTGGCGTCGAACGCGGCCGCCCGCGCCCTCTCACCCCGCCTCGCACGCGGCGGAAACCAGCTGCGCGACGTCTTCCTCGATCCCGATGAGCGCGCGCTCTTCCCCGACTGGCAGCACGTCACGGTCTGCCTCGTCGAGGGGATCCGTCATGCGGCGCCGCACGCCGCCGAGGATCCGTTCCTCGGCACGCTCATCGCCGAGCTGCTGCAACGCAGCGGGCGCTTCCGCGAGCTCTGGTCGCGTCACGACGTGCGCGGCCAGCGCGGTGCGCGCGTGCGCATCGACCACCCGCACGTCGGCCTCATGACGCTCCACCGCGAGCGGCTCGCGATCGCGGGCAGCGAGGGACTGACGCTCGTCGTCCTCCACGCCGACCCCGGGTCGCCGGACGCCGGCCGGCTCTCGTCGCTCGGACGCGAGCTCGCTGCCGTCGCCTCGAGGTGATCTACCTGCCGGCGGCCGAATCAGCAGAGGCCGCCGCGACCGCGACGATCACGCGTTCGAGCGTCGCCCGCGCGTCGGCCTCGGGGATCCGGTCGGTCAGCGCCGCACGCGCGAGAGCCTCACCTGCGCCCACGATCGCTTGGAGGGCGGCGTTTCCCACGGATTCGACGTACGGCTCGAGCGCCGCGCGGCACATCGCGAGGTAGGCGCTCTCGGCTTCGAGACGCACCTCCGAGAGCTCATCCGACTCGGTGAGCGCCGCGATGACGTCGGCGAGCTCGCGTCCCTCGGCGAGGGAGCAGGCGATGTACGCATCGGCGATGAGGTGGGCGACGCTCTCGAGACTCCGCTCCGCCCGTTCGAGTGCGGCGGCGAGCGCCGCGCGCTGTCGCTCTTCGAATTCACGGTAGAGCTCCGCGAAGACGCCGGACCTGTCGCCGAAGTGGTCGTAGACAAGCGGCTTGGTGACACCGGCGCGGTCCGCGAGTCGCGCGAGCGTGAACTCGCCCGTACCGGCGTCCCGGACCAGGTCGCGTGCCGAGTCGAGCAGTTGCGCGCGCCGCTCCGCCTTCGACATTCGCCGCCGCACGGCGCCGGATCCCTCCGTAATCTTGACCCCCTGAGACGCTGTCCGACTCGCTAAGATACCATCCGTCACCGGCGGCCGGTCGAAGCGCGCTGATCATGTCCGCGAGTCGATCCGGCGCCTCCCGGTGCGCGAGGTGCCCCTGACCGGGGAGCACGTGCGTCGTCGCGTGCGGCACGCGACGCGCCACCTCGGTGAACACGGTGCCGTACGGGTGCTGCCCGCGGTTGCGGTCGCCGACGATGAGGTCCACGCGCGCCGCGAGCAACGGGAGATCCTGGGGCGTGCGGTTGATCGCGGCCGTCTCCGCGTAGATGGGTGCGCCGAGGCGCCGCAGTTCCGCCCACGTGTCCGAATCCGCCCGCAGTGCGGCGATCGCATCGTCGCCGGCACCGGTCGCATCGCGAAGTGCGACCTCGACGACGCGGTCGAGATCGCCTTCCTCGTACGCGCGCCGCAGGCCGGTCAGCGCCTTCCTGCCGAACGGCGCCATGATCGGTTCGTACGCGATGACGTGCGGCACGGCGCGCTGAGACGCGAGGTGCAGCGCGATCAGACCGCCGTAGCTCCAGCCGAAGAGCGCGCGAACGTCGACCAGCTCGCGCGCCACGGCCTCGGCGTCGGCGACCTCCGTCGCCAAGCCGTACCCGTCCGGGATCGGCCCGGAGGGACATCGGCCACGGCGATTGATGACCGCGACCGTCGGCCAGCCCTCGATGCGGCATGCGACGGCCGCCCATGATGCGGCATCCGCCATGACTCCGGGGATCATGAGCATCGCAGGGAGGCCAGGATCGCCGTGGATGTCGACCGTCACCCAGCCGTCGTCGACGTCGATGCGTTTCTGAATCAATTGCTTCATAACCCTAATTATGGATCAGTTGATCTAGAATTGCCCTATGACGAAGGGAACGGCGGGACGTCCGCGAGCGTTCGACCGCGATGACGCCCTCCGCCGGGCTGCGCACCTCTTCTGGCGTCACGGCTTCTCGGGAACCTCGACGAGGATGCTGACCGCGGCCCTCGGCATCTCGAGCTCGAGCTTGTACGCGGCGTTCGGGACCAAGGGAGACCTCTTCGCCGAAGCCGTGCGCACTTACGCACATCGATACAGCGACGCGTACGCACGCGCCGTCCGCGAGCCGATTCTCCCGCGGGTGATCGAGCGGCTGCTCGTGGACTCCGCGCACGAATTCACTCGATCAGACGACGGCCATCCGGGATGTCTGACGAGCAGCGCGGTGATGGCGGACGCATCGGCCAGCCTCGACGTCCGTGCCTACGTCGCCGAGCTGCAGCGCGACGACGAGAGACGCCTCGTCACGCGCATCGCTCGCGCCGTCACCGACCGACAGGTCCACCCGGACACGGATCCCGTCGCGATCGCGGCGCTCGTCCAGACCATTTGGCATGGCCTGTCCGCGCGCGCGGAGCTCGGCGCGACGCGGGACGAGCTCATCGGGGTGGCGACGCATTCCGCGACTCTCATCTCCTACGGCCTCGACACGAACGGAATCACGCTGACCCGGTGATCCGGGCAGCGCGTCCACGGCTGTCTCGGCGATCGCCTTGAACGTAACCGACGAGGGCACCGCCGCACAGGCGGCCGCGATCGTCAGCGACGTGACGCTCCCGGTCGACAACGCGCACGTCGCGGGCGGCACCGACCGCGCGTTACGCGGTCTGACCGCGGCGCGCTCGGCCGCCGTCCACGGTTCGCCGCCATGTCTCGCGAGCGAAGAATGCAGCGAATCGCGCCGCGGTCCCCGTTCGGCGTGCGCGGGTGAATCCGGTGCCGCGCATCGTGCGCAGAATGCCCACGAGGTCGGAGAGACGGATCCGAAGGTGTGTGCGCACATCGTGGCTCGACTCGTCGTCGGCGAACATCACCACCGAAAGGCTCGTCAGGTCACGCACGACGCGCCATGGGGTCACCCCGGTGATCGTCTTCGTTCCCACCAGAGTCCAGCGGCGGCCGTCGCCGCCGCGGAATCCAAGCACGTACCGCATCGCCACCGCATCGTCCGCGGGGAACAGCGAGAGCGTGCCGGACGTCGGCGCGCCATTGACGCTGTCGCCGAGGGTGATCTCCCCCTCGACGGACAGCTCGTGAAGGGGGTCGGCGAAGAGGCGGTCGATGCTGCGGGCCGACACCGCCAACCGCAAAGCCACCGGTGTCGGTGCGCTGTCCGCGGTGCGCATTCGCTCGGAGAAGCCGATTCCGCCTCCGCGCGTGCTCTGACGAAGCTCGGCGGCGAACGCGAACGACGCGTCTTCCGGAGCCGGTGTGCGGGTGACCGCGTCCCACTCCGGCGCACGCCAGTCAGGGCGTCCATCACGCCGAATCAACTCCTCGACGGCTTGCTCGGCCGCCGCGAGGATCGTCGCCGAGGGGTTGACCCCGGTCGACGCGGGAAGCGTGGATCCGTCCATCACGTAGAGGCCGGGGTGACCGTGCACCTCCCCGCACTCGTCGACGACGCCGCTCGTACGCTCTGGCCCCGCGGGGACGCCGCCGATGGGGTGCACGGTGGTCGTGCGACGGAGTGTCGACCAGGTGATCGGGTGGTAGAGGCGAGCACGCAGGAGACGCGAGAGCATGGGACCAAGCCTCCGCTGCGAGCGGTAGAGCGCGGCCTGCCACCCGTTGCGCCACCCGAGAACCACATTCCCGAACCGGTTCAGACGCAGCTTTCCTGCGCCGGAATCGTGTCCCATCGCCAGCACGGCGAACACGCGCCGCACATCCGGCTGTGCCGTGTGGCGACGCCACCACGAACGTGCCGTCTGACCGGGAACGACCGCGTCGAACAGCTCATGCAACACGACCGGGAACGCGCCGTCCTGCACCTGGTACCAGACCGATCCGCGCCCTTCGGGAACGTCGACCGCCGTGCTCGTCGTGATCGTCGGTCCGGTCGTCATGTCGCCGCTGCCGCGCGGCAGCTCGGCCAGCGCGAGGAAGTCGCCGTTTCCGGAGAAGCCTTCGCCAAGGCGTGATGACAGGCGCGGAAGGCCGCCACCAGCCGCGCGTGAGCGCAGCAGGAGCTCGGTCGTGCCGACCGCCCCAGCGGCGACGATCACCCGCCGGGCGCGCCACGTGCGACGTGGGGCGTCCGGTTCCGACGGATCCGTCGTGACCACCGAGTACCCGGTCGCCTCCTCCTGAACCGCGACGGCCTCCGCGCCGGTCACGCCGCGTGCGCCCTGGCGTTCCGCGACCGCGAGGTAGGTGGCATCGAGGGAGTTCTTGGCCCCGTGATTGCAGCCGATGACGCATTCACCGACGAACGCGCACCCTCGGCGGGGCACGCCGTGACGATTCGGTCGCCACCGCTGCGGGTCGCCGAAGGTGATCGCGAGATTCGGGCGGATCGTCGCCTCCGGTCGGTCGCTGCCTCCCATCATCTGCTCGATCAGCGCGGTGCGCTCTGGCGGTCGGCCGGTGCGCGGGTCGTCGGTCGCCGGCTGGACCTCGAGCATGTGCGCGGCGAGGTCGTAGTACGGGTCGAGCCGTGGCCGGCGCAGATGCGCCGGCCACTTCCCGCTCAGGCGATCGTCGAACGGGCGCGAGAACACGTTGGCGTAGGCCAGCGAGCCCCCGCCCCAGCCGGATGCCTGGACCGCGATCATGCCGACGAGCCACCGGAGGTCGTAGAGTCCGCGGTCGACGCCCCACAGCCATCCGTCGCGGAGACGCGGGTCACGGGGGAAGTCTCCCGGGTTCCACCGCCGACCCCGCTCGAGGATGATGACGGAGTAGCCGGCCTGGGCGAGCCGCGCCGCGGCGACCGCTCCTCCGAATCCGCTGCCGATGACAATGACGTCGGCGTCGTGATCCTGCCCGGTCATGTCGTCTCCCTTTGCTCGCCGGTGCCGCCAGGCGCTGCCGTCTGCTGGTCAGTCGCGTCCCGGAACGCCGCTTCCGCGATACTCCTCGAGGCCGAGGACGAGCTCGAGCACGTCTGGGTGAGCGGTGAATCGACGGCGATGGATGTCTGCGATCCGTCGGCCGACCTCCGGATCGGGATCGTCAGTGATGTCGAAAGAGTGGAAGCGGCTCACGAGGGGAAGGCCGACCCGATCGATCTCGAGGTGCGCGGGGTGGGTCATCATCGCCTCGTACGCTTCGAGGTCGGCGAGCGTGGAGACGGCGCCGAAGTCGAACCCGTCCCCGACGTCGGTGCCGAAGACGATGGGGGTGACCCCGTCTTCCGGTCCCATCTGGGAGCTCGCCTCCGCCATCCGCTGAAGGCCGGCAGCGACCTGGTCGGGTGTGACATCCGGGCGAATGGCCATGCGAATGATGTGGGTGATCATGGTGTCTCTCCAGTTTCTCTGTGTGTGGAACGAACGTGGCTCGCGCGAGTCACGTCGTGTCATCTGCGGCCGTCATCCGCCTGCAGGCGGCGGGCGGTCGCGGCGACGACGGCGAGGATCAGAGCGAGCGCGACGAGCCCCGCGCCGCCCAAGAACGTGGCGGTGAAGTCCATCTGCGAGGCGTTCACCCCACTGGCACCGCCCAGCGCGATCCCGGTGAGGGCGGCGAGCCCGACGGCACCGCCGAGCGTCTGAGCGGCATTCACGAGGCCGCTCAACAGGCCGCTCTCGTGCTCCCCGCTGTCGCGGAGCGCCATCGCCATGGCGTTCACCATGCCCAGGCCGAGGCCGGTGCCCACGAGTGAGAACGCGACGAGGTGCGTCCAGCCGAAGGTTTCCGACGGGTCGAGAGCGATCCCGAGGATCCCTGCCAGCAGGATCGCGAGCGACACGGCAAGGGCGTGCGCGATGCCGACGGCGCCGGCCAGCAGTGGGGCGAGCGCGCTCGCGACGATGATCATCACCGCGATGGGGACCTGCGCGAGGCCCGTCGCGAGGGCGCTCATTCCGAGCACGTCCTGCTGATAGAGCGGGAGGTAGAAGAAGAGGCTCGTCATCGTGCCGCCGGCGAGCAGCACGATGGCGCTCGCGATGGCGACCCGGGGCCGGCGGAAGACACCGAGCGGCACCAGCGGCTGCGATGCCCGACGTTCGGCCGCGACGAACGCCACGAATGCGGCGAGCGCGACGGCGAGCGCGATGAGTGTCGACGGCGCGGTCCACCCGATCTCGGCCGCGGTGACCATGCCGAGCGCGAGCGCGCTGATGCCGACCGTCACGCTCACCGCACCCGCGGTGTCGAACCGCTGGGGGAGACGACGCACCGGAGGGAGTGTGCGCCTCACGAGGACGGCCGCAGCGAGGCCGAGCGGAACGGGGACCCAGAACACGGATCGCCATCCGAAGACGTCGGTCAGCGCGCCGCCGGCGAACACCCCGACGAGGCTCCCTGCGCCGGCGACCGCGCCCCAGACGCCGACCGCGCGAGTGCGCTCGGCCGCCGACGCATACATCGCGAGCACCATCGCGAGGGCGGCCGGGATCGTGACGGCGGCTCCGATCCCCTGGCCGACGCGACCCGCCAGCAGCGCGGCGCCGGTCGGCGCGAGAGCTGCAACCGCGGAGGCGCCGACGTAGAGCGCCATCCCCGCGAGGAACATCCGTCGCGCGCCGAGCGTGTCAGCCAGGCGGCCGCCCAGAAGTACGAGGCCGGCGAGCGCGATCACGTAGGTATTCGCGACAGCCGCGGTCTCCGCGGCCGTGAGCGCGAGCCCGTCGCGGATCGCCGATGCCGCGAGATTGACCATCGCACTGTCGAGAACGATGACGAACATCGAGCTCGCGAGCAGCGCGAGCGCGGATCCGCGACGCAGACGCATTCCGGTGACGGTCGAGATGGATGACATGATCTTCGCTTCCGTAGTGATTGGTCACTAATTAAAGGGCAAAAAAATAGGCGTCCGTGGCCACCGATCCTCACGAACCGGACTCGAGGAATCGCGCCGCCCATTCGTCTGAGCCGGCGCGGGCGGGCAGATCCATCGCCGCGGCGACCATGTAGAGCATGCCCGCCGCGAAGAAGTCGTGAGAGGTGTCGTCACCGATGTCCCCGAGTGCCGCCATGCTCTCGAACACGTCGCGGGTCCAGCCGCGCATGAGCTCACTGATGTCGTCATCCTCGGAGGCCGCAAAGCCCTGCAGGAGCATGAGCATGTTCTCCCGGTCAGCCATGAGCTCGCCCCACGCATCTGCCATGGCCTCGAGCGGGCGTGCCGCGTCGCGCTCGCCCGCGGCGAGCATGGTCCGCGAGACCCGGCCGAAGACCCGCTCGAGGGCCGCGACGAAGACCTGCTTCTTCGTCGGGTAGATGCGGAAGATGTTCGGCTGCGACACGCCGACGTCCGCCGCGATCGCGACGGTCGATCCCCCATGCAGCCCCTTACGGCTGAACTCGCGCAACGCGGCCTCGAGGATCTGCTCACGGCGCTCCTCAATCGGCACGCGGCGGCGAGGCTGGTCGGTGGCCATATAGATAGTGAACACTCACTACATGCTGTTTGTCAAGCCCAAATCGAAGCCGTCACCCACGCCGGGCGCGCTGCGCATGCGCGCGGGCCTTCATGCGGTTGCCGCAGGTTGCCATCGAGCACCACTTGGCCGTCCCCGGCCGACTGTGGTCGATGAGGAAGAGGTTGCATTCGGCGTTGGCACAGGCCCGCAAACGGTTCGGCAGCGCACGCTGAACCTCGGACCAGGCGACGAGCACGCGTGCCGCGAGGTGCTCGTCGGCGGGAGCCGTGAGTCGCCAGCGCAGACCCGAGGCCTCGACCTCCGGCGCGAGCGCGACCCCCTCGGCGAGCGCGGCCAGCTCCCCCACCGCGCGAACGTCACCGCCGACCACTCGCTGAAGTGCGTTGCGGACGCGGCGAAGGCGGGCGATCTCGGCAGCGGATCCGGTGCCGCCGAACCGTTGCGCGAGACGCGCGCCGGCATCCCCCGCCAGCTCTTCGCGGCGGCGGTCGCCGTCCGCGGGGCTGCTGTTGAGCACGGCCAACAGCAGCTCCTCGTCTTCCAGCACGAGCACCCTCCGCATTCGTTCTCGAGCACCCGACGTTGCCCGCCCGGTGCGACCCTGCTACGTTACTGACTAACCAGTTACCTTACTTTAAGGGGTTAATCATGTCAGGTGTTCACCACCGCACCGTTTCCGTCGACGGTCTCGAGGTCTTCTATCGGGAGGCCGGGCCCCAGGGCGCCCCCGTGCTCCTGCTGCTGCACGGGTATCCGACCAGCTCGCACATGTTCCGTCACCTGATCCCGGCTCTCGCCGACAGGTATCACGTGATCGCCCCGGATCACATCGGCTTCGGGCGATCGTCGGCTCCCTCCGTCGACGAGTTCTCCTACACGTTCGACAACCTCGCGACGATCACGCGCGCGTTCCTCGACACCGTGGGCGTGACGCGTTACACCGTGTACGTCCAGGATTACGGGGCCCCCATCGCGTGGCGCCTCGCGCTGTGGGATCCGTCGGCGATCGACGGCATCATCTCGCAGAACGGGAATGCGTACGACGCGGGATTCGTACCGGAGTTCTGGGCCCCGATCTGGGAGCACACCGCGGCCCCGACGACCGAGACGGAGAGCGCCCTGCGCTTCGCCCTCTCCCGCGAGGCGATCGAGTGGCAGTACACGCACGGCGTTCCCGACGTGACGACGATCGATCCCGACGCATGGGAGCACGACATCGCGCAGATGTCGCGACCCGGCGTCGATCTCGCTCAGCTGGCGCTCTTCACGGACTACGTGAGCAATCGCGCGCTGTATCCGAAACTGCAGGACTGGATCGCGCAGTCACGGATCCCCGTGCTCGCGCTCTGGGGCGCGAACGACGAGATCTTCGGGCCCGATGGCGCGCGAGCCTTCCAGCGGCACGCGCCGCACGCGCGCATCGAGCTGCTCGATGCCGGGCACTTCGTGCTCGAATCGCATCTGGACGAGGCCGTGGAGATCATCCGCGACTGGCGCGGCGGGTTCTGACACCCGCGCGCCGAGCGGGTGCCCGAGGACAAATGGTGCGCAAGGGGGGACTTGAACCCCCACGTCCGTAAGGACACTGGCACCTGAAGCCAGCGCGTCTACCGATTCCGCCACTTGCGCG
>DGYFJ06201__coassemble_1142_pt1 | contig 12667 bp, 8 predicted proteins | sample DGYFJ06201__metabat2_high_PE_006 | metagenome-assembled genome bin DGYFJ06201 | reverse complement strand
GCGTTGGACAGCACGGGCTCGACCACGCCGTCCAACGCGCCCGCCACGGTCTTCACGAACTCGTCGCGCTGAGCATCGTCGAACACCTCACGCACCAGGGTGCCGGGCTGGCCGAAGTCGTCGTCGTCCGCACGCAGGTTGTATGCGTGTCGCGTGAGTTCGCCGTCGGCCTCCCACCCGTTCTCCACAGGGCCTTCTTCGTCTGACCACGAGTCGCCGAACGAGTTCGGGGCGTACACAGAACGCGCACCGGTGTGGTCGTACCACATGTTGCCCTCGAAGTTGTAGGTGTGCACCTCGTTGATGGGGCGGTTGACCGGCAGCTGCTGGAAGTTGGTGCCGACGCGATAGCGCTGGGCATCCTGGTACGAGAACGTGCGACCCAGCAGCATCTTGTCCGGCGAGTTCCCCGTGCCAGGGACCATGTTCGCTGGCGAGAAGCTCGCCTGCTCGATCTGGGCGAAGAAGTTGTCCGGGTTGCGGTTGAGCGTCAGCGTGCCCACCTTGATGCGCGGGTAGTCCTTCTTCGACCAGATCTTGGTCAGATCGAAGGGATTGAACCGGTATTCCTTGGCCTCGTCGTACGGCATGATCTGGAAGTACAGATCCCAGGACGGATGCTCGCCCCGTCCGATGGCCTCGTAGAGATCCTGCCGGTGAACGTCGGCGTTGGCTCCGGCCAGCCGCTCGGCCTCCTCGTTCGTGAGGTTCTCCATGCCCTGGTTCGTCAGGAAGTGCCACTTCACCCAGAACCGCTCACCCGCGGCGTTGACCAGCGAGTACGTGTGCGAGCTGTAGCCGTTCATGTGGCGCCAGGTCTTCGGAAGCCCTCGCTCACCCATCAGGTAGGTGACCTGGTGGGCGGACTCCGGGTTGTTGGTCCAGAAGTCCCACTGCATCGTGCTGTCGCGCAGGCCGTTGTGGGGCAGGCGCTTCTGGGAGCGGATGAAGTGGGCGAACTTCATCGGATCGCGCACGAAGAAGATCGGGGTGTTGTTCCCCACCATGTCGAAGTTGCCCTCTTCGGTGTAGAACTTCAGCGCGAAGCCCCGCACATCACGCCACGTGTCAGGTGAGCCCAGCTCTCCCGCCACGGTGGAGAAGCGCGCGAGCATCTCGGTCTTCCTCCCCGGCTGAAGGAAGTCGGCCTTGGTGTACTGCGAGACGTCCTCGGTGACCTCGAACGTGCCGAAGGCACCGGCGCCCTTCGCATGAGGACGGCGCTCGGGAACGTTCATCCGATTGAAGTGCTGCATGGTCTCGATCAGGTGATGATCGTGCAGCACGATCGGACCGTCATTGCCGACGGTGAGTGAGTTCCGATCACTGACGGCCGGGATGCCCGCCTGCGTGGTGGATCCCGTGGCGTTCGGCGTCTTCTTCTCCATCTCGTCCTCTTTCTCCTGCGGGTCGGAACCGTGATGCATGAAGCTCGACGGTCGCCGTGTGGCTCATGCTCTAGTCAAGCCCGGACCGGCTCGGAAGTGAAGGGGGTTGACACCGACGCCCCGTGCGGTCGGCGCAGACTCTTCTGCTCCATCGGCCCACGGGTGCTCGCTACACCCCGTAATAGAGCTCGAATTCGTAAGGGTGCGGGCGCTGAGCGAGCGGGAGGATCTCATTCTCGACCTTGTAGTCGATCCAGGTCTCGATCAGCTCTTCGGTGAACACGCCGCCTTCGAGGAGGAAGGCGTGGTCCTGCCGCAGCGCCTCGAGGGCCTCGGGCAGTGTGGTGGGCAGCTGCGGGATGCCCTTCGCTTCCTCCGGCGGCAGCTCGTAGAGGTCCTTGTCGATCGGCGCCAGCGGCTCGATGCGGTTCTTGATGCCATCGATTCCCGCCATGAGCTGCGCGGCGAAGGCGAGGTACGGGTTCGACGACGCGTCGGGCGCGCGGAACTCGAGGCGCTTCGCCTTCGGGTTGGCACCCGTGAGCGGGATCCGGACGGCCGCCGAGCGGTTGCCGGCCGAGTAGACGAGGTTGATCGGCGCCTCGTAGCCCTTCACGAGCCGGTGGTACGAGTTGATCGTCGGGTTGGTGAAGGCGAGGACAGCGGGCGCGTGGGCGAGGAGACCGCCGATGTACCAGCGCGCGACATCGGACAGCTGCGCGTAGCCCTGTTCGTCGAAGAAGAGGGGCTTGCCGTCGAGCCACAGCGACTGGTGGGTGTGCATGCCGGAGCCGTTGTCGCCGAAGACGGGCTTGGGCATGAAGGTGGCGGTCTTGCCCCACTTGTCAGCGGTGTTCTTCACGATGTACTTGAACTTCAGGACGTCGTCGGCGGCGTGCACCATCGTGTCGAACTTGTAGTTGATCTCGGCCTGGCCGGGGGCGCCGACCTCGTGATGGGCACGCTCCAGATCAAGGCCCACCTCGATGAGGTTCAGCGAGATGTCGTCACGCAGGTCGGCCTGCTTGTCGACGGGCGGCACCGGGAAATATCCGCCCTTCGGCTGCGTCTTATTACCGAGGTTGCCGCCTTCCTCCTCGCGGGCGCTGTTCCACGAGGCCTCGATGGAGTCGACCTGGTAGAAGCTCTTGCCGCCGCTGACCTCGTAGCGCACGTCGTCGAAGATGTAGAACTCGGCCTCGGGTGCGAAGAACGCGGTGTCGGCGATCCCTGTCGAGACCAGGTACTTCTCGGCCTTCTTGGCGACCTGACGCGGATCCTTCGCATAGATCTCGCCGTTGCGCGGGTTGTAGATGTCGAAGATCATCACGAGCGTCTTGTGCGTACGGAACGGGTCGACGTACGCCGTTGTGACGTCGGGGATCAGCTGCATGTCTGACTCGTCGATTGACGCAAAGCCGCGGATCGAGGATCCATCGAACATCTGGCCGACCGCGAAGAAGTCCTCGTCGACCGTCGACGCGGGGATGTTGAAGTGCTGCTGGACGCCGGGGAGGTCGGTGAACCGGATGTCCAGGAACTTGACGTCCTCCTCCTTGATGAATGCGAGCACTTCGGAAGAGTCAGTGAACATGAAAGCTCCAGTTATGGGAATTGTCGGGTGGACCCGAGGCGGGCTGACCCGTCGAAACTACTCCGGGGCCGTTGCTCCGGAGTGTCTCGGATGTTTCCCCGATGTTACGGCGCACGCGATCGACGGGACAAACCGGCATCGCTGGTGTTCTCCCAGACGCGGCACACCGGCGCCTCAATAGGGTGGAGGAGTGACCCCCGATTCACGCGAACACGACTATCCCGGTAAGTCGATCGGGCTGCCGCGCAGCGGACCAGGCAGCATCGCGCCGCTCTCGCGCCGCGTCGGTGCGCTCGCGACGGACTGGATCGCTGTCGTGCTGCTGTCCGCGGCATTCTTCGACTACGCCTGGTGGTCGACGCTGGCGATCTTCTTCGTGATCCAGGCCGTGTTCATCCTCACGATGGCGGGGAGCCCCGGACACCGTCTGTGGGGAATGCGCGTGATTCGCCAGGGCGGCGGTTGGGCCGGTGTGTGGCGACCGCTCCTGCGGGCCCTGCTCACGGCGCTGGTGATCCCGGTCGCGATCTGGGATGAGAACCACCGCGGGCTTCACGACGTGCTCGCCGGCACGATCCTCGTCCGGCGCTGACCTCGCCCGCGGGCGTCAGCGGGGCTTGGGGGCGCGGACTTTCATCGGGTCGACGCCCTTCGGGATGGGGAGCGAGGACATCGCGCCCTGTGAGATCGAGTCGGTGCGCGCGATGAGCTGGGCCATACCGCGTCGGTCGACGACCTTCGGCAGACGCTTGATCGTCTTGGCGAGTCGATCGATCGGCACGCTGTCTTCGTCATGTCCGACGTAGAACACGTTCACCGGCACGGCGTCGTGGGTGATGCGGCGCGCGGTCGTGCGCTCCTTCTTGATGAGTTTCTCGAGACGCTTGCGCGAGCCTTCGCCGACGAGCACGACACCGCCGCGCCCGACGGCGCGGTAGACACCGTCCTTCGACTTGGGGTTGAACGAGACGGGCTCGTCGCCGCCGCGCCACTTCCGGCCGAGCAGGTTCGACACGACGTGGCCCGCCGCTCCCATCTGACCGTCGATCTGCGCGTACATCGCCTTCGTCGCGAGCCGGTTGAGCAGCAGCATCGCGAAGATCATGCCCGCCATGAGACCGGTGAGGCCCCAGAAGATGTACGCCCACCAGCTCTGCTGCAGGACGGCCGCGAGGCCGAGCGCGATGCCGATGCCAGCGACGAGGATCAGGGGCAGGACCCACACGACCCACGGGTAGGGCTTGCGGGTGAACCCGATCAGGCTCTTGATCGTGCTGAAGATTCCCGGGCGCTTCTCGGCGGCGGGCGTGCGTGAGGCCATGACAGACAGTTTACCGGCCTCGCAGGGTGCTTCCGGCGGCGTCGTGCCGCGCCCACAGGAGGCGACCTTCTGGAACCGTCCACAGCGGGGGTCGGGACGCTCGAGCGAAGCGACCGGGATCCGTCCAGGCTGGGACGCATGACAGTGCTGACCGCGACGGAAGAGGCGCGAGACGCGCTTCTCGGAGATCTGCGACGCATTCGCCGTCTCGCGCCACCCGAGGTGCCTCTTCCGGCGACGCGGGCGACGATCGGGGGCGAGACACTCCTGCTGGTGGACGCGGTCGACGCGGCCGGCTGGCCGGGGTGGCGCTGCGCGGGGGCCGAGCATCTCGCGGGACCGACCGACGTGCGTCGGCGCGACGACGGTCACGACGTCGTGCTCGCGGACCTCGCGGAGACCTGTGCGCATGCGTGCGGCGTTCGGGAGGAGGGCGGAACGGGCTGGCACCGGGGCGAGGTCGTGACGCTCGTCGTGTCGATTCTCCGCGGTGTCGTCGAGGCGGCGCAGCGCGGACTGACCGACGACGCCTCGGGCGATTGGTGGATGACGCGCGATCGGCGCCCCGTCTTCGTGTTCGGCGGCGACGCCCGCGGAGTCTCCCCGATCGGCCAGGCGTCGCGTGACCTCGTGCGGCGGATCATCTCCGCGTGCGACGATCGCGTCGTTTCGCGGGCGTGCGACGACATCCTCGTCGCCCTCGAACGGCCGGAAGGCGTCGAGCGAGCGATCGAACGCTTCGAGCAGACGCTCTTCGATGCGGCCGCCCCGCAACCCGTGGATCTCGAACCGTCACGGGCGAGGGGCCGCGGCGTACAGGAGCCGCGCGTCATCCGACCGGAGGACGCGGAGCTATCGGGGGCGACACAGCGCGTACGTGCGGTGCTGGAGAACCTGCTCGACGCGCGCGTCGCGGGGAGTGTGTCTGATGCGATGGCATCCGTCGCCCGCGTCGTGGGCCGCCGTCGCAAGCGTCGCCCAGCGCCCACCCGTCCGTCGGCAGAGGGCGGCCAGAAACGGCAGCGTGGGCGCGTGGCGCTCGTGGCGGGAGCGGCCGCGATGATCGTGATCGCCGTCGGCGCGCTGTGGCCGAGCGATGACGCGGGCCGTGCGCAGGAGCGATCTGACCCCGACGCGGGCGCCGTGCGGACCACCGCCGCCATTCGGGAGGCCGGGAAGGCGGCCGGGCCAGACGAGACCGACACGACCGACAAGACCGACAAGACCGACAAGACCGCGGACGCGGTCGGTGCCGAGCCACGCGCCGAGCTCGAAGACGATCGAGACGACGCCGCGCTCATCGCGGACGACCCCGTGCGGGCGGCCCGCGCCTTGCTCGCCGACGGCACCGCATTCTCGGGCGCCGCCGCCTATCCGGCAGCAGACATCGAGCTCGTCGACGATTACGGGGCGGTCGCGCTCTTGGCGGTGAGCGCCGCAGAACGCGCCCCGCAGTTGCTCGTGATCGAGCGTGTCGAGGGTACGTGGCGCGTGCGGGATCTGTATCGACAGGGAAGTACGTGACGCGTGCCGATACGACGACGGCGGCCGCGACCGAAGTCGCGACCGCCGTCGTTCGGGGTGTCAGATGCCGAGATCAGCGGCGAAGTTCGCCTCCTCGAGGCGGTTCTTGACCGCTCCGAGGTAGCGTGCCGCGTCGGCGCCGTCGATCGTACGGTGGTCGTACGAGAGCGCGAGGTACACGTACGAGCGCACCGCGATCGCATCGGCGCCGTCGACCTTCGCGATACCGGGACGCTTGAACACGATGCCGGTTCCGAGGATCGCCGACTGCGGCAGGAAGACCAGCGGGGTGTCGAAGAGCGCGCCGCGCGATCCCGTGTTGGTGATCGTGAACGTGCCGCCCGACAGGTCATCCGGCTTCAGCTTGCTGTCGCGCGTGCGTGCGGCGAGATCCGCGATACCCGCGGCGATCTCGGCGAGGTTCTTCGACGAGGCGTCGCGCAGCACGGGCGTGTACAGGCCCTTGTCGGTGTCGACCGCGATCGAGAGGTTCTCGGCGTCGGGGTAGACGATCTTGTCGTCTTCCATCGTCGAGTTGATCACCGGGTACGCCTTGAGCGCCTCGACAGCGGCGAGCGAGAAGAACGGCAGGAAGGAGAGCTTGTTGCCCGTCTTCTCGAGGAACTCGGCCTTCTTCTCGTCGCGGAACTGCGCGAGCTTCGTGACGTCGACCTCGACGACGGTCGTCAGCTGAGCCGTCGTGTTGAGCGACTCGACCGCACGGCTGGCGATGACCTTCCGCAGGCGCGACATGGGCTCGGTCGTGCCGCGCAGGGGCGACGTCTCGAGCTTCGTGGCCGGTGCCGACGCGGTCTGCGTCTGCCCGGCGGAACCGGAGGAGGAAGCCGCGGCCAGCACGTCGTCCTTGCGGATACGACCGCCGACTCCCGAGCCCTTGACCGAGGTGAGGTCGACACCGTGCTGCGCGGCGAGCTTGCGCACGAGGGGCGTAACGTACACGCGCCCATCCGCGTCCTCGTCGGCGGCGGGCGTCGGTGCCGGCTTCTCCGCTTCCGCGGGCGTCTCGGGCTCCGACGCCTTCTCGGGCTCCGCGGCCTTTTCAGGCTCGGGGGCCTTCTCGGGTTCCGGAGCCTTTTCGGGCTCCGCAGACTCTTCGGCCTCGGGGGCCTTCTCGTCTTCCGCGGCCTTTTCGGGCTCGGCGGCCTTTTCGGGCTCCGGGGCCTCTTCCTTCTCGGCGGGCTTCTCGGCCGGAGCCGCGGATCCGGAGCCGACGCGCGCGAGCACCGCGCCGACTTCGACCGTGTCGTCTTCGGCCGCCATGTGCTCGAGCACGGTGCCAGCGACGGGCGAGGGCACCTCGGTGTCGACCTTGTCGGTCGAGATCTCGAGGAGCGGCTCGTCGACGTCGACCGTGTCGCCCACCTGCTTGAGCCAGCGCGTGATCGTGCCCTCCGTGACGCTCTCACCGAGCTCGGGCAGAATCACGTCTGTCGCGTCGCCTGAGTCTGCCGACGCGTCGCTCGACGCAGCCGGAGCCTCCTGTTCAGCGGGCTGCTCGTCGGCCTGCTCGGGCTCGGCGGGCGCCTCTTCGGTCTGCTCGGGCTCGGCGGCCTGCGGTGCGTCGTCTGCGGCAGCGGAGTCGTCGGAGGCGTCGCCGCCCGACCCTTCGCCGTCGCCGACCATCGCGAGTTCCGCGCCGACCTCGGCCGTCTCATCCTCCTGAACGAGGATCTTCTCGAGCACACCGGCGACGGGCGACGGGATCTCGGTGTCCACCTTGTCGGTGGAGACCTCGAGCAGCGGTTCATCGACCTCGACGGTGTCGCCGACCTGCTTCAGCCAGCGGGTGACCGTTCCCTCGGTGACGCTCTCGCCGAGAGCGGGGAGGACAACGGAAGTGCTCATATTCGAGTCTCCTTCAGGAAGGGAAAGTGCTTCTTTCAGCCTAATGGATCGGGGTGGCCGTCACGCGTCATCCGGTGATCCGCGCGCGAGCGTCGATCACATCGTGTGCAGGGGCGATCCCGCGAGGGCGAGGAATGCCTCGCCGAGAGCTTCGCTTTGTGAGGGGTGGGCATGGACGAGCGGCGCGATATCAGCCGGGTGCGCGTCCCATGCGACGGCGAGCTGCCCCTCCGTGATGAGCTCTCCGACGCGCTCGCCGACGAGGTGAACACCGATGACCGGACCACCCTCGAGGGCGACAACCTTGACGAATCCTGAGCGCGCGGTGCTTCCCGCGGAGACGATCTCGGTCTTGGCGTTGCTCGACAGCGGCACCTCCTGCACGACCACCCGGCCTGAGCCGTGGGCCGCGATCGCCTGTGGTTCGGTCAGTCCCACCGAAGCGATCTCCGGGGTCGAGTAGGTCACCCGGGGGAAGAGGGAGTCGTCGAGCGGCGAGGGGGACAGCCCGGCGATCGTCTCTGCGACGAACGCGCCGTGTCGGAAACCGCGGTGGGCAAGCTGCGGGCCCGCGACGATGTCGCCCACGGCCCACACGTGGGCGGCCGTCGTGCGCAGGGCGTCGTCGGTCGCGACGAAGCCGCGCTCCGTGTCGATCCCGAGCGTGTCCAGACCGAGCTCGCCGGTGGCAGGGGAGCGGCCGACAGCGACGAGGAGATAGTCGGCCTCGAGGTGAGACGTGATCTCGTCGCGCTCGATCGAGACCGTCACGCCGTCGCCGTTCTCGGTCGCGCCCGCGACGCGCGCACCGAGTTCGAGCGCGATGCCGCGACGACGGAGGGCTTTCTCGAGCGCGGCCGAGGCGGACGGATCCTCGTTCTGGAGGAGGCCGTCCATGGCCTCCACGATCGTGACGTCGGCGCCGAGGGCGTGCCAGGCGCTCGCGAACTCCACGCCGATGACGCCGCCGCCGAGGATGACGACGCGGCCGGGGATCTCATCGAGCGCGAGAGCGGCGGTCGAGTCGAGGATTCGGCCTCCGAACGCGACACCGGGCACGATGCGCGGCACCGCGCCGGTGGCGAGCACGACGTCCGTGCCGATCCAGCGATCCTCGCCGACGGCCACGGCAGGCCGACCGTCGGCGTCGGCGAGGACGCCGCGCCCGGTGACCACGGTGATGCCACGTGCGGCCACAAGCGACGACAGACCGCGGTGCTTGCCGTCGATGAGCTTCGTCCGCCACGCGCGTGCCGCGGCGGCGTCGATACCCCCGAGCGTCGCCTCGACGCCGACAGTGCCAGCGCGCCGGACGGTCTCGGCGACCTCCGCGGTGTGCAGGAGAGCCTTCGTCGGCACGCACCCGCGGTGCAGGCACGTGCCGCCGAGGAGGTCCGCCTCGATGATGGCGACGGAGCTGCCGAGCTCAGCCGCGCGCAGCGCGGCCGCGTAGCCGCCGCTGCCGCCGCCGAGCACGACGAGATCGAAGGTGTGGTCGGTCATGCGGTGCCGCCCTCTCGTCAGCGTTCCTCCGCCGTGCCGCCTGCGGCGACGAACTCGATGAGCGCGCGCGTGGAGGCGCCGGTCGGTCCCTTGTCGGTGAAGCCGAAGGGGCTCGTCGTGCTCATTCCGGATCCGGCGATGTCGAGGTGGACCCAGTCGATCTGCTCACCGTTCTTGTCGTTATCGACCCGCCCGATGAAACGCTGCAGGAACAGGCCTGCATAGATCGTGCCGGCGGCGCGATTGCCGACGTTCGCGTTCTGCATGTCGGCAACGCGCGAATCGAGCTCGGGCTTCATGTGCTCCGCGAGCGGCAGGCGCCAGGCAGGCTCGCCCGTGCGCTCGGCGGCCGCGAGGAATGCATCGGGCGCCTCGCCGTGGCCGAGCACGCCGGTGTGGCGCGTGCCGAGGGCGACGACGACGGCACCCGTCAGCGTCGCGACGTCCACGATCACATCCGGACTCTCTCGGCTCGCGGCGACGAGACCATCGGCGAGGACCAGGCGCCCTTCGGCGTCGGTATTGGTGACCTCGACGGTCGTGCCGTCGGCAATCGTCAGCACATCGCCCGGTCGTGTCGCGCGACCCGAGGGCATGTTGTCCGCGATGCACAACCAGGCCGTGACGCGCACGGGAAGCTCGAGCTCGGCGGCGGCGCGGACGACGGCGAGCACCTCGGCGGCGCCCGTCATGTCTTCCTGCATGCCGACCATGCTGGCGGCGGGCTTGAGGGAGAGTCCTCCCGTGTCGAACGTGATGCCCTTGCCGACGAGCGCAATGTGGCGCTCGGCACCGTCGGGTGCGTAGTCGAGGCGCACGAGGCGGGGCGGGCGCTCAGACCCGCGACCGACGCCGAGGATTCCGCCGAACCCGCCGTCGGCGAGCGCCTTCTCGTCCCATACGGTCGTCTGCACCGGCAGGTCGGCGACCGCGCTCGTCGCGACGTCCGCGAGCTGTTCCGGCGACTGGCGATCGGCGGGCGTCGAGACGAGATCCTTCACCAGGGCGACTGCCCGTGCGTGCGCACGCACGGGGGCGAGATCCTCCTCGGACGCCGACTCCGGCGCGTGGACGACGACGTTGCTCGCGCGGCGTCCGTCGGCACGGTCCTCGTCGGATCCGCTCTTCAGCGAGTTGAATCGGTAGCCGCCGAGCGCGGCGCCCTCGGCAGCGGCTCTCCAGGCGCCGTCGACCTCGGAGACGACGTGAACGGCGACGGTGTCGACGCCTGTCAGCTGGCGGACGGCGGCACCGACCTCGTCGCGGATGACGTGCGCGTCGGCGCCACTTCCGAGCCCGACGACGGCGAGCGGCGCCGCGGTGAACTCGGGAGCATAGACCCGCGCGAAGGAGCCCTTCTTGCCCGTGAAGGCGATCGCCTCGAGCGCGGGGCGCAGTCCGTCGAAGCCCTCGAGCGCGTCGTCGTCGAGCGTGGGGAGGGCGAGGACCAGCACGTCGGCTTCCTCAGCGGGGAAAGGGACATGGGTGATCGAAATATCCGGAAGGGGCATGCGAACCATCCTAGGTTCGCATCCGGAGCCGCGGGGGCGCGGGGGTCTCTAGACTGGGGGCATGGCTTGGAATCCGGAGATCTTCGACCGGGTGGCGAACGCTCCCGTCGTGCCGCCGCGCCTTCCGCTGGTCGTGCTCCTGACGGGCTTCACCGATGCGGGTGGCACCGTATCGAGCATCGTCGACTACATGCGGGACGATCTCGACCCGCAGCCGGTGGCCGTTTTCCGTAACGACGCTCTGCTCGACTACCGGGCGCGTCGCCCCGTGATCACGATCGACCAGGATCACCTGTCGGAGTTCCGGGCCCCGCGCCTCGAACTGTCGCTGGTGGCCGATGCGCTCGGACAGCCGTTCCTGCTGTTGTCGGGATACGAGCCGGACTTCGGGTGGGAGGGGGTCGTCGACGTGCTCCTCGCGCTGGCCGACGAGTTCGACGTGTCGACCATGACGTGGGTCCACGCGATCGCGATGCCGGTGCCGCACACGCGCGAGATGACGACCACGGTGAGCGGATCGCGCGCCGACCTCGTCCAGGCACACTCCGTCTGGAAGCCGCGCACGCAGGCGCCGGCGACGCTCGGGCATCTCATCGAGTTCCGGATGTCGGAGGACGGGTATCCGGTCGCGGGATTCGTCATGCTCGTGCCGCACTACCTCGCCGAGACCGACTTCCCGGGAGCGACCCTCGCGGCGCTCGACCGGCTCATGACCGCAACGGGCCTCGTCTTCGCACTCGATGGCGTTCGTGAGGAGCATCGCGCATATCTCGGCCGCGTCGAAGACCAGATCGCGAACAACGACGAGCTCGCACGCATGGTCGAGGCGCTCGAGGAGCGCTTCGACACGTATATGGCGGCCGACGGTCAGGCGGGTGAGGCGGACGACCAGCGATTCGACGAGGGCGACCTGCCGAGCGCCGACGAGCTCGCCGCCGAGCTCGAGCGTTTCCTCGCCGACCGCCCCGGGGACGATGAAGGCCGGTTCTAGGGAATACAAGAGGTCTCGGCGGCGTTGTCACAGGTGCGGTGATGACTGGTCGTGAGCCACCGCATTTGTATGAGAGAATGATGGCCCGCGCCGTTGTCGGATCCACGCTTTCGAGCGTTGGACTTGACAAGGGCCTTAATCGTGTTCGAACACACCCGGAGCGCTGGCGCCAGGCGACATCCGGCGAAAGGTGAAGCGTGACTCCTGCCACGAAGACCACGAAGACCGACGAGAAGATGGCCGAGACGGCCGAGAAGACCACAGCAGCCAAGAAGACCGCGGCCAAGAAGCCGGCCGCGAAGAAGCCTGCGGCGAAGACCGCGAAGGCGACGGCGGCGAAGAAGACGACTGCGTCCGCGGAGAAGAAGACCACCGCGGCTGCGGCCAAGAAGACGACCGCGGCTGCGGCCAAGCGCACGGCGGCGAAGGAGCCGGCCGACAAGGCCAAGCCCGCGCGCAAGCGGAAGACCGATGTCGTCGACGAGATCATCGCCGAGCCGACCCCCGAGGTCGAAGAGCAGCCGAAGCCGAAGACGGAGCAGAAGGAGCCGCTCCCGACCGGCGCGATCGTCATCAGCTCCTCCGAAGAGGAGGACGTCCCGGTCTACTCGACCCAGATCACGGGTGCGACGGCCGACCCTGTCAAGGACTACCTGAAGCAGATCGGCAAGGTGCCGCTGCTGAACGCGGCCGAAGAGGTCGACCTGGCGATGCGCATCGAGGCGGGCCTCTTCGCGGAGGAAAAGCTGTCGAAGATGTCGGCGGCCGACAAGTCCACGCAGCTCGGACTCGACATGCAGTGGGTTTCCCGCGACGGAAAGCGTGCGAAGAGCCACCTCCTCGGCGCGAACCTCCGCCTCGTCGTGTCGCTGGCGAAGCGCTACACGGGCCGCGGCATGCAGTTCCTGGACCTCATCCAGGAGGGCAACCTCGGCCTGATCCGCGCCGTCGAGAAGTTCGACTACACCA
>DGYFJ06201__coassemble_1115_pt1 | contig 12975 bp, 12 predicted proteins | sample DGYFJ06201__metabat2_high_PE_006 | metagenome-assembled genome bin DGYFJ06201 | reverse complement strand
GAATCAGCACGGTGTCATTGCGCGCGGGGGCAGAACAACGTCCCTGGACATCACAACTAGAGCCGCTCAGCTCGGGCGTGCGCGGAGCTGAGCTCCGAAGACACGAAAACGCCCCGGACTTCCGCAGAAGTCCGGGGCTGTGGTGGGGCTACCAGGACTTGAACCTGGGACCTCTTCATTATCAGTGAAGCGCTCTAACCGCCTGAGCTATAGCCCCGTACGTCTCGGACCACCGGTCGTCAACCTTCAAGAGCATACCCCACGGAATCCGGCCTCTCCAATTCGTGTCTGCGTCCCGGGCGTGGCGACCCGGAATCGGCGCGGCGGCCCCCCACGCACACGAAAGCGCCCCGGGCAAAAGCCCGGGGCGCTCGCAAAGCCTCAGTTCGAGGTGAAGCCGACGAGCAGCCCGCCGGTGATCTTCACGCACATGTTGTAGATGCCGGCACCGACCGCACCCATCACGGTCACGACGATGAGATTGAGGATCGCGACGACCGAGCCGAACGCGAAGACCTGCGGCAGGCCAACAGCAGCTTCGATCGAGAGGCCGTCACTGAATCCGGCGAGGAACTCATCGACCTGGCTGATGAGGCCGGTCGACTGGATCACCAGGAACAGCAGGATGAACGAGACAAGCGTCACGATCGCGATCGCGATGGCGACCAGGAATGACAGCTTGACCGCAGACCAGAAGTCAACGTAGACGAGGCGCAGCCGCACCTGCTTCGACGACGTCTTCTGCGCCGACTTCTTCGCGAGCTTGTCCGCAACCGTGCTCATTCGTCACCTTCGGAGTTTTCGGGTTCTGGTTCGTCCTCACCCAGACCGCGCTCGCGATTTCGAGCGATGGTCAGGATGTGGTCACCCTTGTCGGGACGGGCGAACACGACTCCCATCGTGTCGCGGCCCTTCGCAGGCACCTCGGCAACGGCCGAGCGTACCACCTTGCCCTTGGCGAGAACGACGAGCACCTCGTCATCTTCTTCCACGATGAGTCCGCCGGCGAGCTCGCCGCGATCGTCGTGCAGTTTGGCGACCTTGATGCCGATTCCGCCACGACCCTGCTGGCGGTACTCGGAGATCGCCGTGCGCTTCGCCCAGCCGCCGTCCGTGACGGTGAACACGAAGGTACCGGGGCTCGCGACCGATGCGCTGAGCAATTCGTCGCCGTCTCGGAACGCCATGCCCTTCACGCCGGAGGTTGAGCGTCCCATCGGGCGCAGCGAGTCGTCCGCCGCCGGGACCTGCAGCGACATGCCCTTGCGGCTGATGAGCAGCAGGTGGTCGTCGGCATCCACGAGCATCGCGTCGACGAGCTCGTCCTCATCGCGCAGGTTGATCGCGATGATGCCGCCCTGGCGGTTCGAGTCGTACTCGGTCAGGCGCGTTTTCTTCACGAGGCCGTTGCGGGTCGCGAGCACGAGATACTCGTGATCCTCATAGCTCTTGAGCTCGATCACCTCGGCGATCTGCTCGTCGGGCCGCATTGCGAGCAGGTTCGCGACATGCAGGCCCTTGGCGTCGCGTCCCGCCTCGGGGAGCTCGTACGCCTTGACGCGGTAGACGCGGCCGGCGGTCGTGAAGAACAGGATCCAGTGGTGCGTCGTCGTCACGAAGAAGTGCTCGACCACGTCGTCTGCGCGCAGCTGTGCGCCACGCACGCCCTTGCCACCACGGTGCTGGCTGCGGTAGAGGTCGCTCCGCGTGCGCTTGACGTATCCCTCGCGCGTGACGGTGACGACGACCTCCTCCTCCGCGATCAGGTCTTCCATCGAGACGTCGCCGTCGAAGCCGTGCAGGATCTCGGTCCGGCGGTCGTCGCCGAACTTGTCGACGATGCCGGTCAGCTCGGTCTTCACGATGTCGCGCTGACGCTCTTCGGAGGCGATGATCTCCTTGAAGTCGGCGATCTTGGCCTCGAGCTCATCGGCCTCGTCGATGATCTTCTGGCGCTCAAGCGCAGCGAGGCGACGCAGCTGCATCGCGAGAATCGCGTCTGCCTGCACGTCGTCGATGTCGAGCAGGTCCTTCAGTCCCGCGCGCGCGTCGTCAACCGTCGACGAACGGCGGATCAGCGCGATGACCTCATCGAGCGCGTCGAGCGCCTTGAGGTAGCCGCGCAGGATGTGCATCCGCTCCTCCGCCTTGCGCAGACGGTAGCGGGTGCGCCGAACGATGACCTCGAGCTGATGCTCGATCCACAGCGTGATGAACCGATCGAGCGGCAGCGTGCGCGGCACCCCGTCGACGATCGCGAGCATGTTCGCGCTGAAGTTCGACTGCAGCTCGGTGTGCTTGTAGAGGTTGTTCAGAACGACCTTCGCGACCGCATCGCGCTTGAGCACGATCACGAGTCGCTGGCCGGTGCGCCCGGACGTCTCGTCGCGGATGTCGGCGATGCCCTGCACGCGTCCTTCACGCGCAAGTTCGCCGATCTTGACCGCGAGGTTGTCGGGGTTGACCTGGTACGGAAGCTCCGTCACGACGAGGCACGTGCGCCCCTGGATCTCCTCAACACCCACGACCGCGCGCATCGGGATCGAACCGCGCCCCGTGCGGTACGCCTCGTGGATCCCCTTGGTGCCGAGGATCTGCGCCCTGGTCGGGAAGTCCGGTCCCGGGATCCGCTGCATCAGCCCGGCGAGCAGCTCCTCGCGCGGGAGCTCCGGGTTGTCGAGGACCCACAGCGCACCGTCGGCCACCTCGCGCATGTTGTGCGGCGGGATGTTGGTCGCCATGCCCACGGCGATGCCGACGGATCCGTTGACGAGCAGGTTCGGGATCCGCGCGGGCAGCACGACCGGCTCCTGCTCGCGGCCGTCGTAGTTGTCATCGAAGTCGACGGTGTCTTCTTCGATGTCGCGCACCATCTCAAGCGCGATCGGAGCCATCTTCGTCTCGGTGTACCGCGGAGCCGCAGCTCCCTGGTTGCCGGGCGTGCCGAAGTTCCCCTGCCCGAGCGCCATCGGGTAGCGCATTGACCACGACTGCACGAGACGCACGAGAGTGTCGTAGATCGCGCGGTCGCCGTGGGGGTGCAGCTTCCCCATGACGTCGCCGACGACACGAGCGCACTTCGAGAACGACTTGTCGGGGCGGTAGCCGCCGTCATACATGCCGTAGATCACGCGGCGGTGCACGGGCTTCAGGCCGTCGCGCACGTCGGGCAGCGCGCGCCCGATGATGACGCTCATCGCGTAGTCGAGATAGCTGCGCTGCATCTCGGACTGCAGGTCGACCTGGTCGATGCGCCCGTGGTTGTGGCTGGCGTTGATGTCGGGACGTTCTTCGTCAGTCATGTTCTCTGTCTCTCAAACAAGTCGCGTCGTCGATCAGATGTCGAGGAAGCGAACGTCCTTCGCGTTGCGCTGGATGAAGCTGCGTCGCGACTCGACGTCCTCTCCCATCAGCACCGAGAAGATTTCGTCGGCCGCCGCGGCATCATCGATCGTCACCTGCCGCAGGGTGCGCGTCTCGGGATCCATGGTCGTCTCCCACAGCTCGTGGGCGTTCATCTCACCGAGACCCTTGTACCGCTGGATGCCGCCCTCATTGCTCTTCGGCAGACGCCAGCCGCGCGCCTGCCCCGCCTCGATGAACGTGTCGCGCTCGCGGTCGGAGTAGACGTACTCGTGCTCAGCGTTCGTCCACTTGAGCCGGTACAGCGGCGGCATCGCGAGGAACACGTACCCGGCCTCGATGAGCCCGCGCATGTACCGGAACAGCAGCGTCAGCAGCAGCGTCGTGATGTGCTGACCGTCGACGTCCGCGTCCGTCATCAGCACGATCTTGTGATAGCGCGCCTTCTCGATGGCGAAGTCCGGCCCGATCCCCGTGCCGAACGCCTGGATCATCGCCTGCACTTCCTTGTTGGCGAGCGCCTTGTCGAGGCGTGCGCGCTCGACGTTCAGGATCTTGCCGCGCAACGACAGGATCGCCTGCGTCGTCGGGTTGCGGCCGTCCACGGCGGATCCGCCGGCCGAGTCGCCCTCGACGAGGAAGATCTCCGAGATCGACGGATCCTTGCTCGTGCAGTCCTTGAGCTTGTCGGGCATCGCGGCCGACTCGAACACGCTCTTGCGTCGTGCCGTCTCACGCGCCTTGCGTGCCGCCAACCGGGCGCTCGCGGCGTCGATCGCCTTGCGGATCACGTTCTTCGCATGCTGCGGGTTGCGCTCGAACCAGTCGCCCAGCTCCTCATTCACAATGCGATGGACGTAGCCACGCGCCTCGGTGTTGCCGAGCTTGGTCTTGGTCTGGCCCTCGAACTGCGGTTCGGAGAGCTTCACCGAGATCACCGCGGTGAGCCCCTCGCGCACGTCATCACCCGTGAGGTTGTCGTCCTTCTCCTTGAGCAGACCGTTCGTCCGCGCGTAGCGGTTCATCAGCGCGGTGAGCGCGGAACGGAAGCCCTCTTCGTGCGTTCCGCCCTCATGCGTGTTGATCGTGTTCGCGTACGTGAACACGTTCTCGCTGTACGAGGTGGTCCACTGCATCGCCACCTCGAGGGCGATCTTGCGGTCGGAGACCTCGGATTCGAAACTGATGATCTCGTCATGCACGCGTTCGGCGCGGCGCGCATTGTTGAGGTAGTCGACGTAGTCCATGAGCCCGCGCTCGTACAGGAAGACATCCTGACGCTGCTGCGACTCCGGAGCGCCCTCCTCCGTCTCGACCTCTTCGGTCGAGGTCGGACGCGCGTCGTAGAGCTCGATCTTCAGGCCCTTGTTGAGGAAGGCCATCTGCTGGAAGCGCGTGCGCAGCACTTCGTATTCGAAGTCGACGGTCTCGGTGAAGATGTCGGGGTCCGGCCAGAAGGTGATGGCGGTGCCGGTCTCGTCGGTCGTCTCGCCCTTCTCGATGGGCGCCGTCGGGTGGCCGCCCTCGGTGTACGTCTGTCGCCACACGTGACCATCGCGCTTGATGACCGCGTCGAGGCGGGTCGAGAGGGCGTTCACAACCGAGGATCCGACGCCGTGCAGTCCGCCGGAGACGGCATATCCGCCGCCACCGAACTTGCCACCGGCATGCAGAACGGTCAGGACGACCTCGAGGGTCGACTTGCCTTCCTTCTTGTTCTCGGCGACCGGGATTCCTCGCCCGTTGTCCTCGCAGCGGATGCCGCCGTCCTCGAGGAGGGTGACGGTGATGGTGTCGCAGTAGCCGGCGAGCGATTCGTCGACCGAGTTGTCGACGATCTCATAGACGAGGTGGTGCAGGCCGCGCGGCCCCGTGGAGCCGATGTACATGCCCGGACGCTTGCGCACCGCCTCGAGCCCCTCGAGCACCTGGATGTCATCTGCGCCGTAATCGTTCGTGACCTTGTGATGAGGGGTCTCGCTCGTCATAAAGGTGATGCTCCTTGTGGTCTTCGTCGCGACCACCAGCTTACCCGGTCGGGCCTCCAGAAACGACGTAACAGGCCCTCTAACGCGATAAAAAGACCTCAGATAGGGTCGGACCCGTCTCAGCCGTAGGTATCGCGCGGTCCGCGCCCCTGAACGCGCCTGAATCCGTGTTTCCAGGTGGGGACCTCCGGGCCGAAGAAGCGGATCTCTTCCACACCCGCGTCCGGGTACAGCTCGATGATGCGCGTGAGAAAGTTCGCGCGCATGAGGTGCATCTGCTTGCTGCGCGCCGTCGAGTCGCACCGCACGACGACGAGGCCGCGCGCGAACGTCTCGATGTGCGAGTGCTCCGCGTTGTCACTGCCGGCGATCTCTTCCCAGTTCAAAGCGAGGTCCTCGCGCTCGAGCTGCGGCGCCCATCCGCTCGCGGTCGTCAGCGCGGAGATCGCATCGCCGAGCGTCCCGGGATCCCGCCCCTTCGCGAACGGCTGGCTCCCGTCCGGATCCCCGCGCCGGCGCTTTCTGCGGCGGGCCGCCTTACTGAGCGGCAGGCCGCGCAAGCGCAGATACGTGGCGACCGTCTCGGGAATACCCGGCGGGCGCTGCTCCTCGCTCACGTCTCCTCCTCGAGGGGGTGCTCCGCGAGCGCGCCGAGGATCCGACCGTCGTCGATGCGGATCGCGTCGGCGCGGAGGGACACGGGGATGTCGGTCGCGACGGCGGCCGTCACGAGGACCTGCTCGTAACTCGCCACGATGCCGGCCAGGCGACCGCGGCGGGCGGCGTCGAGCTCGGCGAAGACGTCGTCAAGGATCAGGATGGGGTCTCCGCCCGGCGATTCCGCGCGCAGCAGCTCAGCAGACGCCAATCGCAATGACAGGGCGACCGACCAGCCCTCACCGTGGGACGCGTATCCCTTCACCGGCAGACCCCGAAGATGCAACACGAGGTCGTCGCGGTGCGGCCCCACAAGAGTGAGACCGCGGTCGAGCTCCTGCGTGCGCCGGGCGAGCAGGGCCTCGCGGAACCGCTCACTCGTGGCGCCCGACGCGCCGATCTCGACCGCCTCGGGGTCATCCTCGGGGTCGGATCCGCCGATCGAGAGCGCCCACCCGATGCGTGGCGAGTGATCCTCGCCCGCGATCGCCGCGTACGCACGCGCCAGCGGCTCGGTCATGTCGGTTGCAAGCCTCTGCCGCGCGTCGATGATCTGCGCTCCGAGCTGGATCAACTTGTCGTCCCACACGTCGAGCGTCGTGAGCTGTTCGGCGCGCATTCCCCTCGCGCGCGCGGATTTGAGCAGCGTCGTGCGCTGTTTGAGCGTGCGGTCGTAGTCCGACATGACGCTCGCGAGTCGCGGCGTGCGCTGCACCAGCAGCTGATCGGCGAACCGGCGACGCGACGACGGATCCCCGCGGACGATCGTGAGGTCTTCGGGAGCGAAGAGCACCGCGTGCATGTAACGCGGCAGCTCGCTGGGCCGCACCGGATTGCCGGAGATGCGCGCGCGGTTGGATCCCTGCCGATTCACCTGCAGTTCGAGCGCGACGCTGCGGGATCCGTGCGCGAGGCGTGCCCGGATGAACGCGGCGTCGCGACCTTCCCGCACAAGCGGAGCGTCGGAAGACACCCGATGGGACCCGAGCGTCGCGAGGTAGGCGACCGCTTCCGCGAGATTCGTCTTGCCCTGGCCGTTGCGACCGACGAGCAGGTTCGTGCCCGGCCGCAACGGCAGTTCGGCCTCGGCATAGTTACGGAAGTCGACGAGGCTCAGGTGCTCGACGATCACGCCTATCGCAACAGAAGGTTCGGCTGCAGGAGGTACTTGAAGTTGTCGCTCGAGGCGTCGTCGACCGACGTCTGCGCGGTCACGAGGATCGGGCTGAGCTTGTTCGCGTTGTCGCTGGAGGTGAACGTGATGCGCGCGAACTCACTCTTCACGGCGCCGAGCGCCTCGAGGAGGTACTGCGGGTTGAGCCCCAGCGTCGTCTCGTCACCGCCGGTGAGGGTCGCATCGACCGACTCCGAGGCGCGGGCCTGGTCGCCGCCAGCGGCGTCCATCGTCACCTCGGTCGGGCCGAACGTGAAGCGCAGAGGGGCCGAACGGTCGAGCACGAGGGCGACGCGGCGGACAGCCTCGTTGAGGTCACTTGTCGAGACGACGGAGTAATGACCCGTCTGGTCGGGGAACAGACGCTGCACGGGCGGGAAGTTGCCCTTGATCAGCAGCGACGTGACGGTCTTGTTGCCGGCCGTGAAGGAGATGATCTCGCGGTCGCCGGACCCGCTGAACGCGATGGAGATGTTCCCGCCGTGCGAGAAGGTCTTGCCGACTTCGATGAGGGTGCGGGCCGGGACGAGCGCCTGCGCTTCGTGCTGGCTGCCGTCCCAGTCGATGGCGCGGAGCGCGACGCGGTAGCGGTCGGTGGCGACGAGCGTGAGGGTGTTCTCACTTACCGCGAGCTGAACGCCCGTCAGCACCGGCGTGACGTCGTCGCGTGAGGCGGCGAAGGCCACCTGCGAGATGGCGGTCGCGAAGTCTTCACCCGGGACGAGGCCGGACTCGCCGGTGACCTCGGGAATGGCCGGGTACTCCTCGACGGGCATCGAGGCGAGAGCGAAGCGAGCCGGTCCGCAGACGACGGCGATGTTGCCATCCTCCTCGGTGGAGATCTCGATGGGAGCGTTCGGGAGACGACTCGCGATGTCGCTGAGCAGACGGCCGTGGACCAGGATCGTGCCCGGCTCATCGATGGTCGCCTCGATCGTCGTACGGGCCGAGGCCTCGTAGTCGAAAGCCGACAGAGAGAGGGATCCGTCTTCGGTCGCCTCGATGAGGACGCCGGCGAGGATGGGCTGCGGGTTGCGCTGCGGCAGCAGCTTGACGACGAACGAGACTGCCTCGCTGAAGACATCCCGGTTGACGTGGAACTTCACGTAGCTCTCCCTCACGTGATGGTAAAGCGGATACGACACGCGCACTTCGGTGCGCACATGTCGCGGAGAACCAATGCTAGTGCGTTCGAGGGTGTTCCCACGAACGGTTGCCGCCTGAAGGTGATTGGATCGCCCGGTAATGAAAGAGAGATCTCTTAACGGCGTTAACAGCTGTGGAGAATGTGGATAACTCTGTGGAACGCAGCGCGGACTAGGGAACTACAAGGCTGTGAGTTGTGGATCAGGTGCGGAGACATCGTGGAGGCGTGATCGCTGTACGAGGTCGCGTTCACAGCTGATTTCACAGTCATGGTGCGTGTCGTGCACAAGTGGCACGGCGTGTTTCCACAGTTATCCACAGGCTCTCCACATGGCCGGAAGCGTTACCCGATCGGTGGGAAATCTGTCAAGACCTCCTGGGGATAACGTCGAGAATCTGTGGATAACTCAGCGGCGCCCGAGCAACGCCGTGATCTCCTGCACCTGGTTGTAGACCTGGCGCTTCTCCTTCATGAGCTCGGTGATCTTCTTCGTGGCGTACATGACCGTCGTGTGGTCACGGCCGCCGAAGAGCTGCCCGATCTTCGGAAGCGAGAGGCTGGTGCGCTCACGGCAGAGATACATCGCGATCTGACGCGCCTGCGCGACCGCCTGCGCGCGACCGGGCCCGTACAGATCCTCGACGGTGAGCTTGAAGTAGCCGGCCGTCGCTTGGATGATGTCGTTCGGAGAGACGACGGTGTCCTCCGGCTGGTCGACGATGTCGCGCAGGACGCCCTCGGCGAGCTCGCGGGTGACGTCGGAGCGGTTGAGGCTGGCGAACGCGGAGACGCGGATGAGCGCCCCCTCGAGCTCGCGGATGTTCGTGGAGACCATCGACGCGATGTACTCGATGACGTCTTCCGGGATGTAGATGCGCTCGCTTGCCGCCTTCTTGCGGAGGATCGCGATGCGCGTCTCGAGGTCGGGGACCTGCACGTCGGTGATGAGACCCCACTCGAAGCGCGATCGCATGCGGTCCTCGAATCCCGTGAGGAGGCGCGGGGCGACATCGCTCGTGATCACGACCTGCTTGTCGTGGTCGTGCAGCGTGTTGAACGTGTGGAAGAACGTCTCCTGCGTCTCCGACTTGCCCTGGAGGAACTGGATGTCGTCGATCAGCAGGATGTCGAGGTCACGATAGCGGGCGTTGAACGCCGCGCCGCGGTTGTTCGCGATGGAGTTGATGAAATCGTTCGTGAACTCTTCACTCGAGACGTATCGGACTCGGACGCCCGGGAAGAGGTTCTGCGCGTAATCGCCGATCGCGTGGAGCAGGTGGGTCTTTCCCAGACCGGAGTCGCCGTAGATGAACAGCGGGTTGTACGCCTTGGCCGGCGCTTCGGCGACGGCGACCGCGGCCGCATGCGCGAAGCGATTGGACTGCCCGATGACGAAGTTGTCGAACGTGTACTTGGGGTTCAGACGCGTCTCGCTGCGCGGCTGTGCCTGAGGCTGCTCGATGGGGCGCGGGCCGGTGCGTTCCGCCGCGCTCTCGCGGGCCTGCGCCTCCTGCCCGATCGGATTCGGCTCGGGCACGTACGGCTTCTCGGCGAGCTCCGGGTTCGTCACCACGCGGAACGACTTGGCCTCGCCATCGATTTTCGTGAGCGCGTCCATGATCGGCTCACGCATGCGCTTATTGATCTGGCCGGCGGTCAGATCGTTCGGGACGTCGAGATAGAGAGCACCGCCCATGACGCCCTGCGCCACGGCGAGACTGAGGAAGCCCTTCAGCTGCGGCGTGATGCGCTCATCCTGCTCGAGTTCGGCGAGAACGAGGCGCCAGATCGGTACGTCCGGGGCATCTGTCATCCGTCACTCCCTCATTCTTCACAGCCTGTGGATAACTTCGAACACGCTAGCCAGGTACCGGCCCGGGCGCAAACGGTCGGTGGTCGGATCCGCGTGTCCTTGCCGCTGCGTTCGTGCCCCTGTGGGGATACTGACAGGTTGGCTCCGCGGTTTGCGCCGGAGGCTGCGGTCGACGTAGTCTATTTCGGTTGACTTGTGCCCATTGTGGGCATTCATGTAAGACGTCTCCGGCCCTACGAGTTCCGGCGACACGTCCTCCCGGAGTGAGAAGGCTATGAGCAAGCGCACTTTCCAGCCCAATAACCGTCGTCGTGCCAAGAAGCACGGCTTCCGCGCCCGCATGCGCACGCGCGCCGGCCGCGCGATTCTGAACGCGCGCCGCGGCAAGGGTCGCACCGAGCTCTCGGCGTAACGCACAGACGTCGCGTCGGGCGTGCTCTCCCAGCAGCAGCGCATCACCCGCGGGATCGACTATCGACACGTCGTCCGGCGGGGAGCGCGCTGTGCGGGGGCGACCCACGTGATGCACGTCGTCCGTACCGACGACCCGCGGCCGCCCCGTTTCGGCTTCATCGTGAGCAAAGCGGTCGGCAACGCGGTCACGCGCAACACCGTCCGGCGTCGCCTCAAGGCCATCTGCCTCGAGGCGACGCCGCAGGTGCGTCAGGGGGCCGACATCGTCATCCGCGCGCTGCCGACGGCGGCGACAACGCCGTTTGCTGAATTGCGCAGCGACATCCTTCGCAGCATCGCGCGTCGGGCTGCATCGTGAGCGTGCTTCCGGCGTCCGCGATCGGATCCGCGCCCTTCCGCATGGCGGGCGGATTCCGGTTCCTCCCGCGCAATGCCGGGATCCTGGTGCTCATCGCGTACCGCGCGACGATTTCGCGCCTCTACGGTGATGTCTGCCGCTACTACCCGTCGTGTTCGGCGTATGGCCTGACGGCCGTGCAGCAGCACGGTCTCGTGAGAGGATCGGGGATGGCGGTCTCTCGCATCGCGAGGTGCCACCCCTGGGCCGTCGGCGGCGAGGACGATGTGCGTCCGAACCCCGATCTCTCGTTCGACTTGACTCCCCGCGGCTTCGTTGTGCCGCGTCGAAAGGACTGACTCCCCAGTGGAAGACTTCTTCGGAACGATCCTCTTCCCCATTCGGTGGGTGATCGAGGCCATCCTCGTCGGCTGGCACTGGCTCCTGACCGCGATCGGCCTGCCCTCCAGCAGCGGCCTGACCTGGGTGCTTTCCATCCTCGGCGTGGTCGTCGTCGTACGACTGGCGATCTTCCCGCTCTTCGTCAAGCAGATCAAGAGCCAGCGGAAGATGATGGAACTCGGTCCTGAGATGAAGAAGATCCAGGAGAAGTACCGAGGCAAGCGCGATCAGCTCTCGCGCGAGGCGATGGCCCGCGAGACGCAGGGCCTGTACAAGAAGCACGGCACGTCTCCGGTGTCCGGGTGTCTGCCGCTGCTCGTGCAGATGCCGATCTTCCTGTCGCTGTTCTGGACGCTGCGTGACATCAACTCGTGGGCGGGACGGGACGAGCCGGGCCTGAACCAGTGGCTGTTCACCGCCGAGCGCGTGCACGACTTCAACGACGCGTCGCTGTTCGACATCGCGCCGCTCAGCAATACGCTGATCGACCACTTCCAGTCGCCGATGGGGACGTCGACCGCGGCGATCGTGCTGATGGTCATCCTCGTCGGTCTGATGATCACCACGCAGTTCATCACTCAGCTGCAGATCGTGTCGAAGAACCTCTCGCCCGCGGCGAAGCAGGGTCAGGCCTACCAGATGCAGCGCATCATGCTGTACATCATCCCCTTCGCGATGATCTTCTCCGGTGTCTTCTTCCCGCTCGGCGTCGTGACCTACTGGTTCTTCAACAACCTGTGGACGATGGCGCAGCAGTTCTACATCATTCACGAGAACCCGACCCCGGGATCCGAGGCCGCGCTCATGCGCGAGGAGCGCCTGCGGAAGAAGGGCAAGGCGGTCAACCTGCAGGGCAAGGTCGTGTCGATCGCCGAGTACGAGCGTGAGCAGGAGGAACTGCTCCGCAAGATCGAGGCGGAGCGACAGGCCAAGGCCAAGCGCGTGCAGCCGAAGAGCGCCAAGCGGGCGAAGCGCGACGCGCAGCGTGCCGCACAGCAGAAGAAGCAGCCGCAGAACCGCGGCGAGCCCGACAAGCAGGGCGGATCCGATGACGCCGGGGAGAAGACGACGTGACGATGAACAGTGACGGGCCGACGGTCGAGGAGCTCGAGCGCGAAGGGGACGTCGCGGCGGACTTCCTCGAAGGCTTCCTCGACATCGCGGACGTCGACGGCGACCTCGAGCTCGACGTGCGCCACGGGCGCGCCTACGTCTCGGTCGAGAGCGACGACGACTCGCTCAAGAAGCTCGCGCACCCCGATACGGTGCAGGCGCTGCAGGAGATCACACGACTGGCGGTGCAGCGTGAGACCGGCGAGTTCTCGCGGCTCATCCTCGATGTCGCGGGATCGCGCGACGCCCGGAAAGACCAGCTGTCCGTGCTTGTCGATCAGGCGATCTCCCGTCTGGAGGATGGTGCGACGCAGGCGTCGCTTCCGGCAATGACGTCGTACGAGCGGAAGATCATTCACGACATCGTGGCCGAGCGCGGCTACGTCTCGGAGTCGTACGGCGAGCGTGACGACCGCCACACGGTGGTGCGCAAGGCGTGAGTGTCGAGCCAGAGCCCTCGGTCGCGGCCGCACTGTTCGGCGAAGGGATCGATCGCGCGCGCCGGTTCGCGGGCGCTCTGGCCGAACACGGCGAGGAACGGGGCCTGATCGGACCCCAGGAGCTGCC
>DGYFJ06201__coassemble_1108_pt1 | contig 13078 bp, 10 predicted proteins | sample DGYFJ06201__metabat2_high_PE_006 | metagenome-assembled genome bin DGYFJ06201 | reverse complement strand
CCGTGGAAGGCGCCGTACAACCTCGGCGTCGCCTTCGCTGGCGCCGGGCTGCTCGCGGAGTCGCGCGGCGAGTTCGAGCGCGCGCTCCCGCTGGTCGAGGGCGTCGACGCGTGCCCCGTGCACATCAATCTCGCCCTCGTGATCGAGCGCATGGGAGACCGCGCGCGCACCTCGGATCCGGAGGGCGCCGCGCAGCTCTACGCCGACGCCCTCGAGGTGTCCGCGGACGCCCCGGCTCACTGCCGCACCGACGAGGCCCGCCAGCAGTCGCCGGATCCCGAGCGGGACCCCGCGGAGACGCTCGACGAGCTCGTGGAGCGGCTGCGCGGGAAGCTGCAACAGGACCAGGCGCCGGAGGACGAGGGCGGGCCGGACGACGGGGACGCGCGTCCCGACGGCGACAGCCTCGACGAGATCGAGGAGCGTCTGCAGAACGGCCAGCGCTCGCGCGACGAGCTGCGCGAGGATCGGGCGCCCGACGAGGGCACCGACACCGGAGGGCGACCATGGTGAGGATCCCCGGAACCGGGCGCGGCTACGCGGGCGGACACGCGGGCGCGCCGCCCGTGCCCCCTCCCGGTGGCTACCGCGGCGAGCGGCGCTTCCCAGAGCACCCCGTCGCGGGTCATTTCCTCGCGCAGGCACCGCCGCCGCGATCCGGCCCTCGCCTCCACCCGGTCGGCTGGATCGCGCTGCTCGCCGCCGGGCTATTCTCGGCGCTGCTCATCGCCCTCGCGACGGTCGGGGAGGCGCACAGCGCGCTCGGTACGTCGATGCTCGTGCTGCAGGTCGTGGTCGTGGGCCTCGTCGTCGCGGCCCTGTGCATCCGCCGCGCGCGCCTGGCCGCGGCGATCGCGCTGACCGTCTCGCTGCTCGTCAACGTCGGCACCGTCGGCGCCGTAGGGGCGCTGCTCAGCGATCCGCTAACACCGCCGTCCGCGGGAACGACGGCGGACGGGCCCGCCGACGGCGACTACGCGGGCATCAAGGACGTCGACCCGCAGTCGGTGCTCCTGGCGCCGTCGCTCGAGGACGTCCAGGACCACACGAACGAGCTGTCGGAGCGGATCCGCGAGAGTCTGAGCGCGGAGTTCGGCCTCACGTGGACGCGCATCGCCGACGCGAGCGCGCGACCGGAGCGCAACGGCTACGGCGGCGAATCGATGCTGCAGCAGTACACCTCGCCGACGTGGCGAACCGACCAGCCGATCCGCGATCACGACCAGAAGCTCGAGGTGATGGCCGCGATTGACCGCGAGCTCGCGGTCGCGGGCGAGTACTACGCGTTGTATCCGCTGAACGAGCCGGACGGATCCATCGATCCGCGCGCGCTCGAGTCGCTGTACGGCAGTGCGGATCCGCGCGAGCAGTCCGTCTGGGAGTACGTCGCCCAGCGATACGGGACGCCCGGGATCTCGAGCCCCTCGCCCACCCTGCTGTACGCGACGCTGACGGATCTCAGCAACGACGACGACGGGCAGGTTCGGGCGCGCGAGGAGGCCGAACGGACCGACGGCGAGCCGCTCGAGGGTTTGAACCTGATGTTCATCTCCGCGCAGCTGCTCGCCGAGGGCGACCGCGACGCCTTCGCCGACGCCACCCGCTGACGGGCGGCGCTCACCCCGTCAGGAGCGGGCGAGCCAGCTCACCGCGTTGCCGAAGAGCGTCGCGTATCCCGACCACTCCATGAACTCCGTCGGCGCCCAGTGCGGCGACACGTCGGAGGCGAACGCCAGCGTCCGACCCTCGCCGACCTCGCGGACGACGACCAGTGGATCGCCCTCCACCGTCGCGAGGACCGTCGCGTCGTCGCGCGCCTCGAGGCGCTGATATCCGAGCAGGATCGGCCAATCGGCATCGAGCCCGCGCGTCACGTCATGCTCGACGTCGGTGAGTGCGCCGGGAACGCCCTCCGGAGTCTCGACGCGGTCGTCGTACCGAGAGATGGTCACGGGCAGGACGTCTTCGAGGGGCGTGCCCGCGTAGTTGGCCTTCGCCTGGAACCCCTGGAAGCTCAGGTAGCCGCCGGCCATCATCAGGCCGCCGCCGCGCTGCACCCACTCGCGTAGGAGCTTGAGCCGGTTCGGCGTCGGGCGCCCGTGCGTGAACACGGACGGCGGAAGCAGCAGGGTGTTCGCACCGACATCCGAGAGCAGCACCACGTCGTACGCGTCGAGCTCCTCGAGGGTGAGGGGGAACTTCTCGGCCACGTCGTGGGAGAGCATGTGCGTGACCTCGTGCCCCGCCCCGTCGAGGGCCTGGAGGAGCTCAGCACACCCGATCTCGACCTGGGTGTGGGGGAACGGGTCGAATCCCTTGTGGTCGACCGTCGCGCTCACCCAGGACTCGCCCGCCAGCAGCACCTTCGCCATTCGTACATCACTCCATCACACTCATGCGCATGCCATGCGCGAAGGCTCATGTCCTCCCATCCTAGGTCGGTTCGCGCGTGCGGCTGCGCCGCGGAAGGAGCCGTGCGCCTCGCCGGACCGGATCGAGGGATCTGCTCCTTCCGAGGCCGATATCTCCTTCCGAGACGCAGCGGGTCAGCGGCCCTTGGGCGGGGCGAGCTCCGGAGCGGTCACCGCGGGAACCTCCTCGAGGCGGGCCAACGCCTCCGCGATCGCGCGGTCGAGCTGCGGGTCCGCGTCGGAGAAGAGCGCCGCCGGGTTGTGGATCACCTCGATGTCGGGGTCGACGCCGTGATTCTCCACGCCCCATCCCTTGCCCTCGAGCCAGTAGCCGTAGCGCGGCTGCGTCACACGCGTGCCGTCGACGAGGTCGAAGCGACCGTCGATGCCGACGACGCCGCCCCACGTGCGCGCTCCGACGACGGGGCCGAGCCCGAGCGCCTGCGCGCGGGCGTTGACGATGTCGCCATCGGATCCCGAGAACTCGTTCGCGACGAACACGACGGGCCCGCGGCGAGCGCGATCCGGATCCGGGACGAGGTCGTCAAACTGGCGCGCCTTCGTCCACGCGACCACGCGCGAGGCGAGGCGTTCGATCACGAGCTGGCTCGTGTGCCCGCCGCGGTTGTACCGCACGTCCGCGATGACGCCTTCAGCGGTGCTCACGGTGCGCAGATCGCGGTGCAGCTGCGCCCAGCCAGGCGCGCCCATGTCTGGAACGTGCACGTAGCCCAGCCGGCCGCCCGACTTCGCGGCGACATAGTCGCGACGCGAGTGCACCCAGTCCTGGTAGCGCAGTGCGTTCTCGTCGGCGAGCGGCACGACGACGACCCGTCGATCCTCGCCATCGCGACGCAGCGTCAGTTCGACGGGCTTGTCGGCGGCGCCGATGAGCGACGCGCCGGGCCCGTAGGCCGGATCCACGGGCGCCCCGTCGATCTCCGTGACGAGGTCGCCCTCCTGCGCGCCGACTCCGGCCGCGCGCAGCGGCGAGCGCGCCCCGGGGTCGCTCGACTCGCCGGGCAGGATCCGGTCGATGCGCCACCCCTCGGCGGCGGGAGACAGGTCGGCGCCCAGGAACCCGATCGCGCGCGACGGATCGCCGAGCGGCGACGCCGGCATCACGTACGCGTGCGACGTGTTGAGCTCGCCGACGTGCTCCCACATGAGGTCGACGAGGTCGTCGTGCGTGCGCACGCGGGAGACGACCTCGCGCCAGCGGGCGGTGACCCGCTCCCAGTCGATGCCGTCCATGTCCTCACGCCAGAAGTGGTCGCGCATCAGGCGCGCGTTCTCGTCGAACATCTGGTGCCACTCGGCGACGGGATCCAGCTGGAAGCGCAGGCGCGCGAGGTCGACCTGCACGGGGTCGTCTCCCCCGTCGGCCTTCCGCGCGGCGCGCACGATCGAGACGTCGTCGTCCTTGCGCACGACGATGCGCTCGCCGTCGCCGGACACGTCGAACGAGTCGATGCCCTCGACGACCGTCCAGCTCTCGCGGTCGTCGAACGACCAGCGCACGAGGCGGTTCGGCTGCTTCTCGCCCGGCACGCCCGCCCGGCGCGAACCGAGGGTGCCGACGTCACCGCCCTCCGCGATCCACACGACCCCGCCGGCGGTCGCCGACAGGTCGCGGTAGTCATCCGAGACGACGGGGAACGGAACGATGCGCTGTTCCGCGCCCTCGACGTCGAGGTCGGCCGAAGTGGGCACGCGCTTGGTCGGCTTCTTGGGTGTGGACAGTCGCCATCCGTCGGACGATGGGCCGAACGGAGCGGGCTCGGTCGCCGACAGCGGCAGCAGCCAGGGCCGGGTGACCCCCGTGAACGACAGGTCGAACGCCTGCCCGTTGTAGGCCGGGTCAAAGGTGCGATTCGACAGGAAGACGAGGTGCTTGCCGTCACGCGTGAAGTCGGGGTCGTGGTCGTGGAAGCGCCCGTCGGTGAGCTTCACGGGGGCGTCGTCGGACGCCGCCTCGACGATCCACAGCGCGTGGAGCTCGCCCTCGCCGTCGGTCGGCTGCGACCAGACGAGGTAGCGGCCGTCCGGCGAGAATCGCGGTGAGAGGGCCTCGCCCTGCGTGCTCCGCGCGACATCGCGCGCGGTCGCGGCCTCGACGTCGATGAGACGGACCGCACCGTCGTGCGAGATCGCCGCGAGGCGCTCGCCCTTCGGATCCGCCGCGAGGTGCAGGACGCGCCCGAGCTGGCCCGTGAGGATCGGCAGCGGCGCGTCGGATCCGTTGACCGCAGCCACCTGGATCCCGTCCTCGCCCTCGACGTCGGTCACGTAGGCCACGCGGCCGGTCGTGCCGAGGACGACGGGCTCGCGCGTGCGCACGCCCGAATCGGCACCGGGCAGGGCGCGCGCCGGACCCGAACGGTGCGTGAGCCAGAACGGCTTGCCCCGCCAGATCACCGCGCTGCCATCGGCGCCCGCATCGGGGGCCACCTGCGTGAGGTTCTCGTTCGGGTCGAGCGCAACGGGCTCGGGGGCGACTCCGGGCACGTCGATCTCGATCGTGCGCGGCTCGGCGTCGAGCGCGTCGAGGATCCGCAGCTGGCCGCGGCTGTGCCACACGATCCGCCGGCCGTCGGTCGCGGCGTCGCGCACGTAGCCCTCGGCCGCGGTCTGGAAGGTGAGCTGGGTGGGCGCGCCGGTTCCGGGCTCGTCCCAGATCCACAGGTTCGCCTGCTCGTCGGCGGTGTCGGGAAAGCGCGCGGCGCGGTCGGAGACGAAGCAGAAGCGGTCGCCGATCCACATGGGGTCGACGATCGAGGCCGTGTCGTCCGCGAGCAGTCGCGCCCACGCGCCGCCCTGCGAGCGGATCCACAGCCGCGGGGCGGTGCCGCCGCGGTAGCGCTTCCACCAGGCAGGCGGGCGGCTGCCGGGCGTGACGAGCGCCTCGCGGCCGTCCGGGTGCCGTGCGACGCCCCACGCCATGCCGAGGTCGAGGCGCTCGACCGCGCCGTCGAGCGCGACGGCCTTGACCACCGTGTGCCGCATCTCAGACTCGCCGGCGCTGGATCCGACCAGCACCGTGTTCTCGTCGCGCCAGCCGAAGACCTGCAGCATCGTGCTGCCCCAGTAGGTGAGGCGGCGCACCGCGCCCGTCGCGATGCTCGCGACCATGACCTCGGGCTGGCCGTCTCGGTGAGAGACGAAGGCGACGTGCGCGCCATCGGGAGAGAATCGCGGCTGCCGCACGGGGGCGCCATCGCTCGTGAGCCGCCACGCGCGGCCGCCCGCCACCGGGGCTAACCAGATGTCATCTGCCGCGGTGAAGGTGACGTGGTCGCCGTGAACATGTGGATACCGGAGATACGCGGATGCCATGGCTCCACGCTAACCCTCCGGACCCGCGCGCGGGGGCGGTTTGCGAGAGCGCCACGGGTATACCAGCATCACTCCGTCCGGCTCCGCCTCGACGATGGGATCGGAGGAGGCTACCGCAGCCCGGCGTCGTGGACGTGGCGCGCAAGCTGCACCCGGTTCGCCGCTCCGAACTTCGTGAACAGGTTGCCAACGTGGGTCTTCACCGTCGCGACGCCGATGAACAGCTCCGCCGAGATCTCGCTGTTGGACAGGCCGCGCGCGACGGCCGCGGCCACCTCGCGCTCGCGTTCGGTCAGCGACGCGACGATCTCGCGCACGCCATCGTTCGGAACGGGGGCGTTGTTCGTCGCGGCGGCGATGAGCTGGGTCGTCACGCTCGGCGAGAGCATGGGCTCGCCCCGCGCAACCCGATGCACCGCGTCGACCAGGTCGGCCGGGGGCGTGTCCTTGAGGAGGAAACCGGCGGCGCCGTCCCGGAGCGCATTCAGCACCATGTCGTCGGTGTCGAACGTCGTCAGCACGATGACGCGCGTCGGATACCCCGCCGCCACGATCTCGCGCACCGCGGCGAGGCCGTCCATGATCGGCATCCGGATGTCCATGAGCGCGACGTGCGGTGTATGGCGGGCGACGAGCTCGACGCCCGCGCGACCGTCCGGAGCCTCGCCGACGATCTCGATCCCCGAGCCACCGCCGAGCATCATCGTGAGGCCGGCGCGCACCAGCGGATCGTCGTCCACCAGCACGACGCGGGTGACGTCAGTCATCGGTCTCCCCTTCCCATGGCAGCCAGGCTCTCACGGCGAAGCCGTGCTTGCCGTCCGGGCCGTAGTCGATCGTGCCGCCCGCGAGGTCCACGCGTTCGGCCAGGCCCGCGAGCCCCAGCCCCGATCCGTCGGCGACAACGGGGCGCACGCCGGGCGCGGCAGAGCCGTTCGTCACCTCGATCGCGAGCAGCCCTCCAGGTCGTCCATCGACGCGAACGCGGACCGGCGCGCCGGGCGCGTGCTTGCGCGCGTTCGTGAGCGCCTCCTGCACGAGGCGGAACGCCGTGCGCGAGACGAGATCGGGCGGATCCCCCTCCGCGAGCGAGCCTTCGAGGTCCACGTCGACGCCGGCCTCGCGCACCTCGGCGATCAGGGCCGGGAGCATCTCGAGCGTGGGCTGCGGCGGCTCGATGCCCGTTCCGTCCGGCCGCAGCACGCCGAGCACCTGGCGCAGCTCGGCGAGCGCCTGGCGCGCGTTGTCCTGGACGAGTCGCGCCGCGGACGCGGTCTCGTCCCGCGAGAGATCGTCGCGATATGCGAGGCCGCCGGCGTGCATCGCGACGAGCGAGATGCGGTGCGCGAGCACGTCGTGCATCTCGCGTGCGATCCGCGTGCGCTCTCCGGCCTGCGCCGCGTGGACCTCGAGTCCCCGTTCGCGCTCCGCTTCGACGGCGCGCTCGTGCAGGGACATCAGGAGCGCCCGGCGAGCGCCGATGAACAGCCCGAATCCGGCCGGTGCGAGGAACGTGACGACCACACCGACGAACATCAGCACGCTGGGTGTCGGGCCGAACGCCTCGGAGGGGAAGAGCACGTAGAAGGTCATCAACGCCGCGACGAAGACGACGCCGTTGATCACGATCGGAGCCCACCGGCGATGGGTCGCGTTAGAGACCGCCGCCAGCATCGCCGGCCCGGAGCCGGTCGCCGACGAGATGCTGCTCATCGCCGCGGTAACGGTCGCGATCGTCGTCGGCGCCCTGCGTCGCAGCGGCAGGAGGGCGATCGCGACCACGCAGACCAGCGCGTCGATGCCGGCCAGCGCGAGGATGAGCGCCTGATCGGGAATGTCCGCGCCATCGACGGCCAGGACCCCCATCTCGGCGACGAGAATCAGCGATCCGTACATCGTGACGTGTCCGACGAGCGCCATCAGCACGACGACCAGATAGCGCCACACGCGCGACCAGACGCGCAGGCGCGTGCCTGTCGCGTACTCGATTCGCGGATCCGCTGTCGTCACGCATCGAGCCTACTGAGGCGACGCCCGCGTTCCCTCCTCCGCATGGCTCGAGTGGTTCCGCCCATCGGTGGAGGCGAACCAGCCTCTCGCGCGATGTGCGCGGGAGGCCCTCCGCGGGAACGTGGAGGCATGATCGAAGCGAACCAACTCACCAAGAGGTATGGAAACACCGTCGCCGTTGACAACGTGTCGTTCACGGCGAAGCCCTACCGGGTCACCGGGTTCCTCGGCCCGAACGGCGCGGGCAAGTCCACCACGATGCGCATGCTCGTGGGTCTCGCCCGACCGGACTCGGGCGAAGCGCGGATCCTCGGGGTGCCGTTCGTCGACGTCCCCAATCCCGGTCGCCATGTCGGCGTGCTGCTCGACGCATCCGCCATGCACAACGGCCGTACCGGTCACGAGACGCTGACGCTCGCGGCGATGACGATGGGCCTCGGGCGCGGTGCCGTCGACCGCGCGCTCGACCGCGTCGGCCTGTCGCAGAAGGAGGCGAAGCGCCGCACCGGGGGCTACTCGCTCGGCATGCGCCAGCGGCTGGGCATCGCGCAGGCGCTGATCGCGGATCCGGCCGTGCTGATCCTCGATGAGCCGGCGAACGGTCTCGACCCGTCCGGCATCCGCTGGATGCGCGACATCGTGCGCGGCTTCGCGAGCGAAGGCGGAACCGTCCTGCTGTCTTCGCACCAGCTGGCGGAGGTCGATCAGACGGCCGACGACATCGTGATCATGGGCCAGGGCCGCGTGATCACGCAGGGGTCGCACCAGGAGCTCACCGCCGACGGATCACTCGAGGACCTGTTCTTCACCGCCACGGCGGGAACCGACCGCGAGGAGAGTGCCGCATGAGCACCATGACCACGACACACACCCCGGTTCTCGAGGGGACCCGCCCGTCGTTCGCGCGCCTCGTGCGCGTCGAGCTGCGCAAGATGGTCGATACGCGTGCCGGACTGTGGATCCTGATCTCGATCGCCGTCATCACGGCGGGCGCGTCGGCCCTGCCGCTCTGGATCCTTCCCGCGGAGGGGCTCACGTGGTCCGCGCTGATCGACTTCGCCTCGGCGGGGTGGGCACTGCTGCTGCCGTTCCTCGGCGTCCTTGCGGCGACGAGCGAGTGGTCGCAGCGCACCGGGCTCAGCACCTTCACGCTCGAACCGCGACGCACGCTCGTCAACATCGCGAAGCTCGTCGCGTCGCTGATCCTCGGTCTCGGGATGCTCGCGGCGACGTTCGGCGCCGCGGCAATCGCGAATCTCGTCGGCATCGCGGCGTTCGACGGCGACGGGTCCTGGTCCCTGTCGCTCGGATCCGCTCTCGGATACGTCGGCGGCATGGCGATCTACGTCACGATGGGCGTCGGTCTCGGCCTCGCCCTGCTGAGCACTCCGCTCGCGATCGTCACGTTCATCGTCGCCCCGGTGCTGCTGAGCGTGCTCGTGCTCGTGCCGGCGCTCAGCGACGTCATCCCCTGGATCGACCTGTCGACCGCGAGCATGCCGTTGCTCGCCGGGACGCTCGCCGGTGAGGAGTGGGCGCGCCTCGCGACGGCGACCGCGCTGTGGTGCGGCGTCCCGCTCGCACTCGGCCTCTGGCGCACCGCGCGGCGCGAGGTGGCGTAGGAGGAGCGGGACGGCCGCGAGTGCGGGTCCGCCCCGCGGCCATTCGCGAGTGCGGACACGTCCTTTTCCGCGCGGTTCTGGGTCGATCCGCACTCGCGAAGGGCGGCCTACGTCAGCGGCGTGAACTCGACGATCGGGATCCGGGCGTCGCCGCCCTGCGCGACGCCCATCGCGTTCTTGAGGCGCAGCCACGCGTCGGGGTGGGCCGCGCGATAGCGGTCGAGCACCGTATCCGAGGCCACGTCGTCGAGGAGGTCCACGGCGACGCGCTCACGCCGCACGCCGCCCGTACTCAGGTACGCGACGCCGTTCGCCCGGAGATTCCGGTACCACTGCGCCCGCGTGCCGAAACCGGAGGCCACGCGCAGGGCGCGCCCTTCCCGCTCCACGATCTCGACAACGGCGTGTCGCGGCTCGCCGGACGACCGCCCGAGGTGCTCGATCATGACGAAACGCGGCCCGAGGAGCCACCCGAGGCCCGCGCGATACATCGGGATCGGCAGCCGCATGAGCCACCGCGTGCCGAGTAGTCGGGCGATGACGCGATCAATCATCGCCGAGGGCCTGTCTGAGGCCGCCGCAGCTCAGCCCTCGCGGATCGTCATCTTGGCGATCTTGTCGCCGACGACCGCGAACGTGAAGGCGCTGCGACCGTTGGCGTGGTTGCTGCGCCAGTCGCCGACGACGGTCACCTCGTCGGCCGAGACGGCAACCTCTTCGGGGGTGAGCACGCCCTGCGAACCAATGAACTCGCGGTCGCTCCACGCTTTGATTGCCTCGCGCCCGACAAAGTCGCGGCCCCAGTCGTCTACCGCGCCACCCTCGACGAACGCGTCGAGGAACCCGGCGTCGTCGTGGCGGTTCACGGTGGCGATGAACGACGCCACGGGTTCGGGGATCTGCATCTCGGCCATCGGCACTCCTGACGCGTCGGTTACGGTTCGCACATCCGAGTCTTCCGCACGCCCAGCGGCCCTGTCCACCCCCTACGTCCGCCCTGTTGTGACGACGTCGCCGCCAGGGACCGGCTGCGTCAGTCCACGAGGTCGTGGCGCACGATGACCTGGTCGCGGCCGGGGCCGACGCCGATCACCGAGATGCGCGTGCCGCTCATCTTCTCGAGGGCGAGGATGTAGTCCTGCGCGTTCTTCGGCAGATCCTCGAACGTGCGAGCCGAGGTGATGTCCTCGCTCCAGCCGGGGAAGTTCTCGTAGATCGGCGTCGCGTGATGGAAGTCGCTCTGGTTGACCGGCACCTCGTCGAGGCGCTCTCCGCCGACGTCGTACGCGACGCAGACGGGGATCTCGTCGAGCCCGGTCAGCACGTCGAGCTTCGTGACCACGAGGTCGGTGAAGCCGTTGATCCGCGTCGCGTACCGCGTGATCGGAGCGTCATACCACCCGACGCGGCGCGCCCGACCGGTCGTTGTGCCGAACTCGTGGCCCTGCGTCGCGAGCCACTCGCCCTGCTCGTCGAACAGCTCGGTCGGGAAGGGGCCCGCGCCGACGCGGGTCGTGTAGGCCTTCACGATGCCGACGATGCGGTCGAGGCGGTTCGGGCCGACACCGGATCCGGTCGCCGCGCCGCCCGCGGTGGCCGACGACGACGTCACGAACGGGTAGGTGCCGTGGTCGATGTCGAGCATCGTGGCCTGTCCGGCCTCGAAGACGACGACCTCATCGCGCTCGAGCGCCTCGTGCAGCAGCAGGCTCGTGTCGCACACCATGGGACGCACGCGCTCGGCGTAGCTCAGCAGGTCGTCGACGATCTCGTCGACCGTGATGTCACGTCGGTTGAAGACCTTGACGAGCAGGTGGTTCTTCTGGTCGAGGGCCCCCTCGACCTTCTGGCGCAGGATCGACTCGTCGAAGAGGTCCTGGATCCGGATGCCCACGCGGCTGATCTTGTCGGCGTAGGCCGGGCCGATGCCGCGACCGGTCGTGCCGATCTGCCGCTTGCCGAGGAAGCGCTCCTGCACCTTGTCGAGCGTGCGGTGCGCCTGCGTGATGATGTGGGCGTTCGATGAGATCTTCAACTTCGACGTGTCGACGCCGCGCGCCTCGAGCGCCTCGATCTCCTCGAACAGCACGGCCAGGTCAACGACGACACCGTTGCCGATGACCGGCGTAACGCCGGGCGAGAGGATGCCGGACGGCAACAGGTGCAGCGCGTACTTCTCGTCGCCGATCACCACGGTGTGGCCGGCGTTGTTTCCGCCGTTGAACTTCACGACCCATTCGGTTCGCCCACCGAGCAGGTCAGTGGCCTTGCCCTTGCCCTCGTCGCCCCACTGGACGCCGACGATCACGATTCCTGGCATGGGTCTTCCCCCTGAGACTCGGGTGTTGGACACCCCATCCTATCCGGGCGGGGCGGGCGACGAAACGGCGCAATATGATGGCGGCATGGACGGCCGCGCGCTCGTCGGGCGTGAACGCGAACTGCAGCTGGCGTCTCTCGTCCTCGGCGAGGCGATGGGCGGCGAGGCGCAGGCTGTCGTTGTCCGCGGTCCGGCGGGCATCGGAAAGAGCGCGTACCTGAGGGTCGTTGCCGCCTCGGCGAATGGTTTCCGCGTCGTCCGCATCGCGGGCCATCCGGCCGAGTCCGAGATCCCGTACGCGGGCGTCGCGCAGGTGCGCACCGCCCTCGGTGAACCGGATCCGCTCACCGCGACCGCGGATCCGCTCGCGACCGCGACGGCGCTGCTGCGGCTGATCGCCGCGAGCGCCCCGCTCCTCCTCATCGTCGACGACGCGCAGTGGCTCGATCCCGCGTCACGACGGGCGCTCGTCTTCGCCACGCGACGCCTGGACGCGGACGCGGTGTGCGTGATCTTCGGCGAACGTACCGACGGCGAGGAGACAGCCGAGCTCGCGGGCCTGGGAAGGGCGCTCGACCTCACGCCCCTCTCCGACGACGCCGCGACAGAGCTGCTGCGCCGCATCGCGCCCGACGCGGCCGCGCTGGTCGTGCGGCGTCTCGTCGCGCACGCGGCCGGGGTCCCGCTGACGCTGACCGAGATCCCTGTCGACCTCGCCCCCGCGCAGCTCTCCGGCGCCGCGCCGTTGCCCCGAGAGCTGCCGCTCGGCGGACAGCTCGGACGCCTCTTCGATCGCCGCATCGGCGCGCTCTCCGATATCGCGCGGCTCGCGCTGCTCGCGCTGTGCTTTGACCCGGTACCACGGTCCGAATGGGGCCGGCTGCTCGCGCGACTCGACGTGTCGCCGTCGGACACGGATCCGGCCGAGCGCGCCGGCCTCATCGACCTCACCGGCGAGACGCAGGCGTTCGCGCACCCGTCGATTCCCGCAGCCGTGCGACGCGCGGCCCGGAGGACGGAGGTCGCGACGGTCCACGCCGCCCTCGCCGCACACTTCGCCCCGGATCCGTTGCGGCACGCCTTCCACCTGCGTCGCGTCGACGATCAGGATCCCGCAGTCGTCCGGCGCGCACTGGTCGCCGCAGCCGAACACGCCGCGAGCCGCGACGGCCTCGCCGAAGCGGGGGACCTGTTCGAACAGGCGGCGCGGCTGGCGGATCCGCCGGACGGGGAGCTGCTGCGGCGCGCGGTCGACGCCTGCACGCGGGCGGGAGCGGGGCCGGCCGCCGAGCGTCTGCTGATCGAGTTAGCGGAGCGCACGCCGGACGCGACGGACCGCGCACGCCTCGGTGCGGCGCGTGCGTACGTGTCGATGTGGA
>DGYFJ06201__coassemble_1105_pt1 | contig 13147 bp, 7 predicted proteins | sample DGYFJ06201__metabat2_high_PE_006 | metagenome-assembled genome bin DGYFJ06201 | reverse complement strand
GACGGATCCGTGTACACCTACACGGCCGGCGCCGAACGCGCGCGAGTCAGTGAGAGCACCGTCCCCGGCGATGCGCTCGCCGCGATCAGCGGCGACGACTACCTGTGGATCGCGTCGGGAGGCGACCAGCTGGAGGTCATCGCGGCGGATCGTACGGGTGCGACGCGATCGGACGCGATCACGGGGGAGTTCGTCGACGTTCGCGGATCGGCGATCGCGACGATCACCCCCGATCGGGTCGTCCATCTCTGGCGTTACGCCGCAAGCTGATCGGATCGCCTATCGGCGCGCCCGAGCGCGGCCCGGGTCGAGAGCACGGTGATCGATGCCGTAGAATCTTCGACGGTGCCTTGTCCGAGCGGCCGAAGGAGCACGGCTGGAATCCGTGTATGCGGGGCAACTCGCATCAGGGGTTCAAATCCCCTAGGCACCGCCAAACACGTGGGCCCCGGCGGCAGCGCCGGGGCCCACGTTCGTCTCGGAACGCATCGATCACGAATCGAGAAGCGCCGCTGTCCGGGTCGATTCCCCGCGTATGCGCGCGACTGACGCGTCACGCAGATCACGGGCCAGTGTCGCGCGGACGCTGCCACAGCGACCGCGGCAGCAGCGCGCGACCGACGCGCGAGGTGAGTCGTCGTGGCGCCAACGCGCGGGCCACGCGGCGCAGCGGAACCGCGAGATCGACCCCGTCCGCCTCTCGCGGCGCGAACGAACGATGCTCGATCGCCCGCACGAGGGGATCCACGTGCTCGGCCGCGGCCCCGGAGCGCACGAGGCGATCGCCGAACGCGCGCGGGGACTCCGCTCGTGAGGGCCCCAGGCCGACGTCCGTCGCGGTCGCGCACAGCTCACGCCAGGCGGCCCCCACGTCGCCGCCGCGCGCCGCGCTCCGCCGCACCGTTCGGATCCCGAGACGCACGAGCGCGGGGACCGCACCGAGGAGCAGGACGCCGAGCAGTGCGAAGAGCGCCGCGGTCGCCGTTGACGTCGCGTCGGGAAGGGATACCGCGGCGGGGCCGTCCGTCACCTCGTCGGTCTCGGTCGGCTCGGCGCTCGGTGACGTCTCCTCCTCGTCCGGGTCATCCGGTGCCGTCGTCGAACCCGAATCGTCCACCCCGGAACCACCGGTGTCGACCACGACGTTGCGTGCCTGAGCGACGCCGGGAGTCGGGTCGAAGGGTGTCCACCCGATGCCGATGAAGTACACCTCAGGCCAGGCGTGCAGGCGGTTCGCGGCGACCGAGTAGACCGACATGTCGTCGATGCTGCGTCCCGTCAGGTCGCCGGGCAGATAGCCGACCGTGATGCGGGTGGGCAGGTCGAGCGAGCGGGCCATGAGCGCGAACGCCGAAGCGAAGTGCACGCAGTACCCGGCACGCGCGTCCAGGAACTGCTCGATAGCGGCGATGTCGCTGCCGTCGAAGCCATCCTCGACGGGCGTCTCGAGCGAGTATGTGAAGCGGGGGGAGCGCAGCCACTCCTGCAGCCCCAGCGCGGTCTCGTAAGGAGTGCGGTCGTCGGCCGTGACCTCGCGGGCGGCCTCGCCGATGGCGCCCTCAGTGACGGCGTCGGGAACGTCGGTCGCGCCATCCGGGAGCGCCTCGCGGATCGCCTCCCCGGTGACGGAGTTCGTGTACGTTCCGCCGAGCCCGGCTTCGTCGGCCCAGGGGGAGGCGTCGAACTGTGCGCGCGTCGGTGCCAGCGGGTGCGACTCCGCGCGGTAGCGCTCGCCCTGAGACGTGGTCGATGAGGAGCGCGCCGTGCGGCTCGAGAGCATCGCGTTCCACCCGTCTCCCGCTCCGGTGACCGACACCGCGTCGCCGGGGAGCGGCAGATACTCGGTGTCCAGCTCGACGTCGCTCACCCACGTGCGCACGTCGTTCGACTCGATCTCGCCGACGACGCCGGATCCGGCGGTCGGATCGAACCCATCCTCGAGGGGCTGGGAGGCGCCGCCGTCGATCTGCCAGCCGGTCTCTCCGAAACGGGTGTGGGTGGCGAGCCGCAGATAGGGCGCGACGATGCCGTCGGTCCGCACGCGGAGCACCTCCTCCGTGGACCGGGCGCGCAAATCATCGCCGAGATCGATCGACACGTCGATGCTGGTGGGGCGCGCGAACGTGCCCGAATCGGCCGCGGGCAGCACGGGGACGCGCGGTGCGATGACGAGTGCGGCGATCGCGGCGACGACCGCGATCGCGATGCCGCCCGCTCCGCGGATCCGGCGGGTCCGCGTGCGCGAGAGGCGACGGGAGGAGAATGCGATCATCGCGATGAGTGCGAGCGCGAACGGGACGGCGAACGCGAGGTGATCGCCGCGCGGCACCGCGAGCTGCGGCATGACGAAGACGCAGATGAGGGGGATCGCCGCGAGGATCGGCAGCCGAATCGTGACGGCGAGCTGGTCGACGAGCACGGCGAGGAAGCCGATCGCAGCGAGCAGCAGGAACATGAGGGGCGGGTCGACGTCGACCGGCGCGATGCCGGTGACGACCTGGTCGGCGGCTGCCGCGACCACATCGCGGACGCCCCCGGTGATCACGCCGTCCAAGATCGACCCGGGGTACGCCCACGCGAGGACCGCCAGCCACGCCACGATTCCGGCCGGCAGGGCGAGGCCGCGATGGATCCAGCGCGCCCCGTATCCGACCGCAACGATCACCGCGACGACGGCGGCGCCGGGGAGGAACCACGCGGGCAGCAGCAGCGTCGTCATCGGTGTGAGCGCCGTGACCACGGCGGCGAACACCGCCAGCGCGGCGATGAGGGAGGGCGGTCTGCGGCGCGTGGTCATCGGTCGCCGCCGTCCAGGGCGCGGGCCCAGCTGAGGGCCACATCGTCGAGCGCGGCCGCATGCCAGCCCGCGGTCTCCGCGCCGATGGAGGTCGGATCCGCGGCCAACAGGATGTGCGTCGCGGGCGTCGCCGCCGGCCGGGGTGCGCGTCCGATCGCGACGACGAGCCCGGCGCCGTCGGCCCGCTTCATCGTCGGCTCGCCCTGCCCGTGCGGGTCGAGCCGCGCGCATGTCACGAGGAGATCGTCAAAAGCCTCAGCGGAGTCGACGGAGCCGAGCATCGAACCGTCGGCGGCCATCACGTCGACAGCGAAACCGTCGATACGCAGACGCGCGACGACGGAGACGCACGCGCTCAGAGCGCGCTCGAAGTCGCTGTCAGCGCGCCACGCGTCGTCGGCGAGATCGAGGATCACGGCCGCGGTCGGGGTGGTCTCTCGTTCTTCTTCTCTGACCATGAGGTCGCCGTGGTGGGCCGACGCGCGCCAGTGCACGCGGCGCATCGAATCGCCGGGGAGGTAGGGGCGGGGGACGAGGTTGTCGGTTCCCTGGCCGATGCGTTCGTGCCGGGTCGGCTCCTCGCCGTCCTCACGTCCGCGTGCGTGCACTGACGCGAGCGCCACGACAGGGGGCACCGCGATCACCTCGTCCACCCCGCCGACGGCGACTCGGCGTCGAGCGACGCGGAGCGGCGCCAGCAGTTCGACGCGCAGCGGTCCGACCGTCTGTGGGCCGCGACGCGAGGCCGTGACCTCGCTGCGATAGGCGGCGTCGGTCGATGCCGGAATCTCGCGGATGTCGAGTCCGTCCGAGGCGCCGTCGACCGCGTGGTCGATGAACTCGATCGCGCCGCCGACGATCGCCGCCTCGATGCGCAGTGTCTCGCCGACCGCGACGATCTCCGCGCTGAGGGTGCGGGAGACGGCGCGGGGAACGGCCGCGAGACGCACGACGATGGCCCCGAGCGCGACGATGCCCGCGAACACGAGTCCGAGGTAGGTCAGCTCGATTCGATCGATGCCTATCCCGGCCGCGACAAGCGCAGCCGCGAGCGCGAGCATGGCGAGCCCGCGACCCGTGGGAACCACCCGGCCGCGTGCCGGTCTCTTCGATCGCCGCCGTGTCACCGATCCGCCACGGGAACGTGCACCTGGCCGATGATCTGCTCGACGATGCGTGCGGCGGCGTCGGTCGACGTGCGGCCCGTCGCCGCGTGCCGCGCCGGGATCAGCCGGTGTCCGAAGACGGCGTTCGCGAGCGAGGACACGTCATCCGGGATCACGAAGTCCCGGCCGGCGAGTGCCGCCGTCGCTTTGGCGGCGCGGACGAGTTGCAGCGTCGCCCGAGGGCTCGCACCCAGCCGCAGGTCGGGATGCGACCGGGTCGCGTGGGCAAGAGTCACCGCGTAGCGTTCGACGAGGGGCGAGACGTGGACGCGGTGTGCGTACGCCACGAGGCCCGCGACCTCGTCGAGCGTCACGACGGGGCGGACATCCGTCAGAGGATTGTGCGTGTCGCGCTGGCGGAGCATGAGGGCCTCGGAGTCCATGTCCGGGTACCCCATCGAGATCCGCATCATGAAGCGATCGAGCTGTGCCTCGGGCAGCGCGTACGTGCCGTCCATCTCGAGCGGGTTCTGCGTCGCCACGACGAGGAAGGGGGACGGCAGCAGATGCGTCGTGCCGTCAACCGACACCTGGCGTTCTTCCATCGCCTCGAGCAGCGCTGACTGGGTCTTGGGGGAGGAGCGGTTGATCTCGTCCGCGATCACGACGTTCGCGAACACTGCGCCGCGGGAGAACGCGAACTCGCGCGTCGCCGGGTTGTAGACCGACACGCCCGTGACGTCGCCCGGCAGCAGATCGGGTGTGAACTGGATCCGGCGGACGTCGGCGTCGATCGACGCGGCCAGCGCGCGGGCGAGCATCGTCTTCCCCACGCCCGGCACGTCCTCGACGAGGAGATGGCCCTCGGCGAGGAGCACGATGAGCGAGGCGCGCACGGCCTCGTCCTTCCCGTCGATCACGCCGCGGATCGTGTTCTCGATCCGATCGGTGGTCGACTGGAATGCGTCTGGGGTCATCGTCGTCTCCGCCATCATGCGTCAGCCTAGCGAGGCGACCGGTCCGCTCAGGCTGATAAGCTGGGATCAGCTCTCCGCGTGACGGCATCCAGGCCAACTCCCCCAGGACGGAAACGTAGCAAGGGTAACCGGGCTCTGCCGGGTACGCGGAGAGTCTTTTTCGTCTCGGCGGATCCGCCCAGGGCTTCCAGCCGCCCACGCGACGCGGGTAGGTTGAATCGCGTGGCACGGAGCATCTACATCACTTCCGCGGAGGGGCAGTCGGGCAAGTCGACCGTCGCCCTCGGCGTGCTCGATTCGCTGAGCCGTGTGGCGCCGCGCGTCGGCGTGTTCCGCCCGATCGCGCGTTCGACGTCCGAACGTGACTACGTGCTCGAGATGCTCCTCGACCACACCGACGTCGACCTCGCGTACGACGACGGCGTGGGGGTCACCTACGACGACGTCCGCGCGGATCCCGAGGGGGCCCTCTCGACGATCGTCGCGCGCTACAAGCGGGTCGAGGCGCAGTGCGACGCGGTCGTCGTGCTCGGCAGCGACTACACCGATGTGGGGAGCCCAGCCGAGCTCGCCTACAACGCGCGCATCGCGGCGAACCTCGGCGCGCCCGTGCTGCTCGTTCTCGGCGGCCGCCAGCCGCACGGCTCGGCGGAGTCCCTCGGATCCGCGCCGCCGCGCTCGCCGGAGCAGATGGGGCAGCTCGCTGCGCTCTCCGTACTCGAGCTGCGCCGACAGAATGCCGAACTCGCCGCGACGATCGTCAACAGGGCGGACGCGGCGCTCGCCGCCGAGATCGTGTCGGCGGTCGCGGCGCGCGTCGAGGACGGTCCGGTGTGGGCGCTGCCGGAGGATCCGCTTCTCGTCGCGCCGACGATGGGTGACGTCCTGCGCGCCGTCGACGGCACGCTGATCGCCGGAGATGAGCAGCTGCTCGCGCGTGAGGCGCTCGGGGTCACGGTCGCGGCGATGTCGATGGTGAACGTGCTCGCCCGCCTCGACGAGGGTGATGTCGTGATCGTGCCGGCCGATCGCAGCGATGCCCTGCTCGCGACGCTGACGGCCCACCGGTCGGGAACCTTCCCGTCGCTCGCAGGCATCGTGCTCAACGGCGACGCCGCGATTCCTGACATCCTGCAGCGGCTGATCGACGGCCTCGGCCCGCGCTTGCCGATCATCACCACGCCCGGTGACACGTATCCGACCGCCATGCGCGTGATGACCGCGCGCGGTCGGCTCGCCGCCTCGAGCCCGCAGCGCTACAGCCGGGCGCTCGGCCTGTTCGACCAGAACGTCGACATCGACGAACTGACACGTGTGCTCGGCATCGCCCGCGCGACCGTCGTGACGCCGCTGATGTTCGAGTATCAGCTTCTCGAGCGCGCCCGATCTGCGCACCAGCGCATCGTGCTTCCGGAGGGCGACGACGACCGCATCCTGAAGGCCGCCGCGATCCTCCTCGAGCGCTCGGTCGCGCACCTGACCATCCTCGGAGATCCGGAGCGCGTCCGCTCTCGCGCCGTCGAGCTGGGACTGGATATTCGCGCCGCCGACGTGCTCAGTCCGTTCGACCCCGCATATGTCGAGCGCTTCGCCACCGAATATCAGCGACTGCGCGCGCACAAGGGCATGACCTACGACAAGGCAGCGGACCTCGTCAGCGACGTGTCGTACTTCGGGACGATGATGGTGCACCTGGGTGACGCCGACGGAATGGTCTCAGGCGCCGCACATACGACGGCGCACACGATCCGGCCGTCCTTCGAGATCATCAAGACCGCGCCCGACGTCTCCGTCGTCTCGAGCGTTTTCCTCATGGCGCTCGCCGATCGCGTGCTCGTCTACGGCGACTGCGCCGTGATCCCGGATCCGACGAGCACTCAGCTCGCGGACATCGCGATCTCGTCGTCCGAGACCGCCGCGCTGTTCGGGATCGATCCGCGTGTGGCGATGCTGTCCTACTCGACGGGGGCATCGGGATCCGGGGCGGACGTCGAGAAGGTGCGCGAGGCGACGGCGCTCGCGCGCGCACGCGCTCCCGAGCTGCCGATCGAGGGGCCGATCCAATACGACGCCGCGGCGGACGCGGCCGTGGCTCGTACCAAGCTGCCCGACTCAGACGTCGCCGGGCGTGCGACGGTGTTCGTCTTCCCCGACCTCAACACCGGGAACAACACGTACAAGGCGGTGCAACGGTCGGCCGGCGCGGTCGCCATCGGGCCCGTGCTGCAGGGGCTCGCGAAGCCGATCAACGACCTCTCGCGCGGCGCGCTCGTCGAGGACATCGTCAACACGGTGGCGATCACCGCCATCCAGGCGCAGACCGGGCAGGCCGGATGAGCGTCGTCCTCGTCGTCAACAGCGGGTCGTCGTCGTTCAAGTATCGCCTGATCGACCTGGACGCCGAGCAGGTGCTCGCCCACGGTCTCGTCGAACGGATCGGCGAGACGGCGGGCGTCGCGACGCACACGGTCGTCGCGCGCACGGAGGCGGGGGAGCCGGCGCCGACGGTGGTCGACGTCACGCACGAACTGACCCGGGCGATTCCCGACCACACGACCGGTTTCGCCGTGATGCTCGAGGCCTTCGCGGCGCACGGCCCGTCGTTCGACGAACACCGCCCCGACGCGGTGGGACACCGGGTCGTGCACGGCGGAGCGCGCTTCTTCCGCGCCACCATCGTCGATGACGCCGTCGAAGAGTCGATCGACGACCTCTCCCTGCTCGCACCGTTGCACAACCCCGGGGCGCTCGAGGGGATCCGGGCCGCCCGCGCGGCGTTCGCGGACGTCGACCACGTCGCGGTCTTCGACACCGCATTCCACCAGACCATGCCGCCGGAGGCATATACCTACGCGCTCGATCGCGAGACGGCCAGCCGACACCGGATCCGTCGGTACGGGTTCCACGGCACGAGCCACAAGTACGTCAGCGAGCAGGCCGCGGCGTACCTCGGTCGGCCGATCGAGACGGTGCGTCAGATCGTGTTCCATCTCGGAAATGGGGCGTCGGCGACCGCGATCGATGGCGGGCGCTCCGTGGAGACGTCGATGGGGTTCACCCCGCTCGAGGGTCTCGTGATGGGCACACGCACGGGAGACGTCGATCCGGCGATCCTGCTGCACCTGCAGCGCACGGCCGCGTATGACGCGGACGACCTCGACGACCTCCTGAACCGCCGCAGCGGCCTCGTGGGGCTCGCTGGCGCGAACGACATGCGCGATCTCGTCGCTCGGGCGGAGGCAGACGACCAAGCGGCGCAGCTCGCAATCGACGTGTACGTCCACCGGATCCGCGCCTATGCCGGCGCCTATCTCGCACAGCTCGGCGGTGCCGACGTGATCAGTTTCACCGCGGGCGTCGGCGAGAACGCCGCCCTGATCCGCGAACGTGCGCTCGATCGGCTCGGCTTTCTCGGCGTGCGGATCGATCATGACCGGAATCGATCGGTGCCGCGTGGTGAGATCGCACAGATCTCCTCAGACGACTCCGATATCGTCGTGCTCGTCGTACCAACTGACGAAGAGGTCGAAATCGCCCGTCAGACCCTCCACGCCGCAACCCTCCGGAGAGCCGAGTGACCGACCGCGCCACCCCCCGCCTGCAGGACTATGAGGCCGTCCTCTTCGATCTCGACGGCGTGCTCACCCCGACTGCCGAGGTGCACATGCACGCGTGGCAGACGATGTTCGACGAGCTGTTCGCCGCCTGGGACATCACGCCGCCGTACACGGACGAGGACTACTTCGCCTACGTCGACGGCAAGAAGCGCTACGACGGCGTCGCCGCGCTGCTGCGCAGTCGCGACGTCGAGGTGCCGTGGGGCGACCCGACGGATCCGCCTGAGACACCGACAGTCTGCGGCGTCGGCAACCGCAAGAACACGGCGTTCACCCGCGTCCTCGGACGTGACGGCATTGCGCCGTACGTGGGATCCGTCGCCCTGCTCGACGAGCTCGAGCGCGCCGGGACGCCGGTGGCAGTCGTCTCGAGTTCGAAGAACGCCGACATCGTCCTGCGCGCCGCGGGCCTGCGCGAACGGTTCGACGTCGTCGTGGACGGCGTCGTCGCGGAGGAACGGAACCTCCCCTCGAAGCCTGCCCCCGACGTCTTCATCGAAGGCGCCCGCGCGCTCGGCGTGGATCCCGCCCGGACCGTCGTCGTCGAAGATGCGCTCGCCGGCGTGGAGTCCGGCATCGCCGGGGGCTTCGGCCTCGTCATCGGCGTCGACCGCGGCGTCGGGGCCGACAGCCTGCGCGCCGCCGGCGCCCACCACATCGTGACCGACCTCGCCGACCTGCTGGAGACCCGATGATCGACCGCGAACGCTACCCGACCGACCCGTGGCGTCTCGTCGAGACGCGCTTCGACGAGGCCGACCTCGGCGTCACGGAGACGACGTTCGCCATCGGCAATGGCTTCCTCGGCATGCGCGCTGACCACCCCGAGGGGCTCCAGGCGCACGAGCACGGCACGTTCATCAACGGGTTCCACGAGACGTGGCCGATCCGGCATGCGGAGAACGCCTACGGCTTCGCCGAGGTCGGGCAGACGATCGTGAACGTGCCCGACGCGAAGATCATGCGCGTGTACGTCGATGACGAGCCCATGTCGATCGACATGGCGGAGATCACCGAGTACGAACGGTGCCTCGACTTCCGCGACGCGACGCAGCGCCGACGGGTCCGATGGGTGACGCCGACGGGCAAGGAAGTGCTGCTCGAGTCGACCCGGATGATCTCGTTCGAGGACCGCCACCTCGCGGTCCTCCAGATGAGCGTCACGGTGCTGAACGCCGACGCGCCGGTCGTCGTCAACTGCCAGATCATCAATCGCCAGGACGGCGAGGACGTCTATGGGGGACGCCCCGCCGCAGCGCATCGCGCGGACCCCCGCAAAGTCGAGCACGTCACCGAGCGCGTGCTCGACCCCCAGGAGCACTGGCAGGTGGGCACCCGATCGACGCTGTCGTATCGCGCGGCGTCCAGCGGCATGACGCTCGCGGTCGTCGCCGACCACGTGGTCGAGACCGAGAACGACTTCGAATCGCGCGGGCTCATCGAAGCGGACATCTCTCGCAACGTCTTCCGCGTGAACGCGAAGGCGGGCGTCCCCGTGACGGTCACGAAGTACGTCAGCTATCACACCTCTCGGGGCGTTCCCGTTGCGGAGCTGATCGACCGTGCGCGTCGCACGCTCGACCGTGCGACCGACGCCGGAGTCGACGCGCACCTCGAGCGACAGCGCCGATTCCTCGACGCGTTCTGGGACAGGTCGGACGTGCGGGTGCCCGGCCATGACGAGCTCCAGCAGGCGATCCGCTGGGGCCTGCTGCAGGTCGCGATGGCGTCGGCACGCGCCGACGGCTGGGGAGTCCCCGCGAAGGGCATGACGGGATCCGGTTACAGCGGACACTATTTCTGGGACACGGATATCTACGTGCTGCCGTTCCTCGACTACACCTCGCCCACCTGGGCGCGTAATGCGCTGCGGTGGCGCGCATCGACGCTTCCCGCTGCGCGGCGTCGAGCCTCGCAGCTGAGCGAGGACGGGGCGCTCATCCCGTGGCGCACGATCAACGGCGAGGAGGCATCCGCCTACTACGCCGCCGGCACAGCGCAGTACCACATCAACGCCGACGTCGCGTATGCGCTCGTGAAGTACGTGCGCGCCACCGGCGACGAGGCGTTCATGGCGAGCGACGGCGTCGACCTGCTCGTCGAGACCGCGCGCCTCTGGTCGACGCTCGGCTTCTGGCGCGAGGACTCGTTCCACATCCACGGCGTGACCGGTCCGGACGAGTACACGACGGTCGTGAACGACAACCTCTTCACGAACGTGATGGCGCGGTTCAACGTGCGTGCGGCCGCTCGTGTCGTGCGCGAGATGGCCGACCGCGCCCCCGAGCGGTATCAGGCGATGGCGGACCGCCTCGCGTTGCGTCCCGAGGAAGCCGGCGACTGGGAGCGGCTCGGCGATGCGATCCACATCCCGTACAGCGCCGAGGCCGGCATCCACCCGCAGGACGCGCTGTTCTTGGAACGCGAGCTGTGGGATCTCGAGAACACGTCGGACGAACACCGTCCGCTGCTGCTGCACTTCCACCCGCTCGTGATCTACCGGTTCCAGGTGCTCAAGCAGGCGGACGTCGTGCTGGCGGAGTTCCTGCAGGGGAATGCCTTCACGGAGGCCGAGAAGCTCGCCGACTTCGAGTACTACGACCCGCTCACGACAGGAGATTCCACGCTGTCGGGCGTCGCGCAGGCGGTGATGGCCGCCGAGGTCGGCTACCAGGAGCTCGCGCTCGAATACTTCGAGCACTCGCTCTTCGTTGATCTCGCGGACCTGCATCGGAACACGGCAGACGGCGTGCACATCGCGGCTGCCGGCGGCGTGTGGACGGCCCTGGTAAGCGGATTCGGCGGCATGCGGGATCACGGCGGCGAACTCAGCTTCGACCCCCGACTTCCTGCCGCCTGGCCCGAGCTGTCGTTCCCGCTGACGTGGCGTGGGACGCGCATCGACGTCACGGTGCGCCCCGCTGAGCTGGAGATCGGCGCCCGTGCGGGGGAGGGGAAGCCCGTGGCATTTGCGGTGCGCGGAGAGAACTTCACCGTGGCGCCGGGAGCACGCATCGTGGTTCCGCTCGCCGACCAGGGGCCGGTCCGCCCGGGGCGCCCGCGGCTGCGCCGGCGCGCGGAGGACGGCGTCTATCCGCACGCGAGTGTGCCACCGTCGATCGACTACTACGAGGTGCCCGAGTGATCGATCACGCCGATCGATGATTCTTGTCGGACCTCAGCCCTAGGGTGGAACCGTGAGCACAGCCCTGTACCGCCGCTACCGTCCCGAGGCGTTCGCCGAGATGATCGGCCAGTCCCAGGTGACCGAACCGCTCATGACGGCGTTGCGCACCGATCGCATCGGACACGCGTACCTGTTCTCCGGTCCGCGTGGCTGCGGGAAGACGACCTCCGCCCGCATCCTCGCGCGCTGTCTGAACTGCGCCGAGGGGCCGACCGACATCCCGTGTGGCACGTGCGAGAGCTGCGTCGAGCTGTCGCGAGACGGCGGCGGATCGCTCGACGTCGTCGAGATCGACGCGGCGAGCCACAACGGCGTCGACGACGCGCGCGATCTGCGTGAGCGCGCCGTGTTCGCCCCGGCACGCGATCGCTACAAGATCTTCATCCTCGACGAGGCGCACATGGTGTCGCCGCAGGGCTTCAACGCGCTGCTGAAGCTCGTCGAAGAGCCGCCGGAGCACATCAAGTTCATCTTCGCGACGACCGAGCCCGAGAAGGTCATCGGCACGATCCGCTCGCGCACGCACCACTATCCCTTCCGACTCGTCCCGCCCGCGGCGATGCTCGATTATGTCGAACAGCTGTGCGGGCAGGAGAGCATCGCGCCCGACCCCGGCGTGCTCCCGCTCGTCGTGCGCGCCGGCGCGGGCTCGCCACGAGACACGCTGTCGATCCTCGACCAGCTGATCGCGGGATCCGAGGAGGCATCCGTCTCGTACGAGCGCGCCGTCGCGCTGCTCGGGTACACCCACGGCGAACTGCTGGACGAGGTCGTGGATGCATTCGCCTCCGCGCAGCCGTCCGGCGCGTTCGCCGCCGTCGACCGCGTGGTGCAGACAGGCCAGGATCCGCGACGCTTCGTGGACGACCTGCTCGAGCGCATGCGCGACCTCATCGTGATCGCCGCGACGGGCGACGACGCCGCGTCAGTCCTGCGCGGTCGCCCCGCCGACGAACTCGCGCGGATGCAGACGCAGGCAGCCGCGTACGGCACCGCCCGTCTGTCGCGCGCCGCCGATCTGGTCAGCGCCGCGCTCGACCAGATGACGGGGGCCACCTCTCCGCGACTGCAGCTCGAGCTCCTGGTCGCACGCGTGCTCACGGCCGACGGCGCCGTCGGAGAAGGGCCCGGGTCAGACGCGAGTGCTTCTCGCAGCGATGACGCTGGCCCGAGCAGTGCACCCGCCACCGAGACGTCACCATCCGGTGCCGGGCAGGACGCGCGCGCCGGCACGTCGCCCTCGAGGGTGGAGGATCCGGCACCGGAGCCCGCTCCGCCCGCTGCAGCGCCACCCGCGGCCACGGCATCTGCAGCGCCGCCGTCAGCCCCGCCCGCCGCCGCGCCGTCGGAGACGACTCCGGCCGCAGCGGTCGCTCCGCCCACCGCGCCACCCGGTGCACCGTCGACCGAGCGGGTGACGACGGCGCCCGCGCACCCCGCGGGCGAGGCGTCGGATGCGCCCG
>DGYFJ06201__coassemble_1104_pt1 | contig 13169 bp, 6 predicted proteins | sample DGYFJ06201__metabat2_high_PE_006 | metagenome-assembled genome bin DGYFJ06201 | reverse complement strand
GTCGGTGCGGCGGCGGGAGGAGCGGGGGCCCGCGGTGGGGCTGGATCCTGCGGCGCCACGGGGGCCGGAGCAGCCGCCGACGCGGTGGGATGGGCGGGCGCGGCCGGGCGGCCGGGGACGACCGGAGCCCACGCGGACGCTGAGGCAGCGACCTGCGGCGAGGCGTCCGGTGCCGCAGCGGTCCCCACGGGCGCGTCGTGCGCTGCCGCGAGCGGCGCGAAGGCCACCTGCCGGACGGCGGCACGCGACTCCGAGACGTCGACGACGAGCGTTCCCGTCGCCTTGTCGTGCCAGCCCTGGTGACGACCGGACTTGTCGAACAGCGGCGAGAAATATCCGACGACGATCACTCCCGCGAGCGCCCAGAGGACGTGTCGCCCGAGGGCGCGGCCGAAGCCGACTCGCTCCCCGGTCTCGGCGCGCACGATCCGCACGTCGAACCAGCGCTGCGCGAGCGAGCCGCCCGTCGCCTGCATCACGACGTAGGCGAGCGCGAGGACGAGTCCGATGCCGGGGATCGCTGCGAGCCAGCCGAGGGCGATGCCTCCGGTCAGGAGCGCGTCGACCCCGATCGCCGCGGCGGCGAGCGCGCCGAACGCGCCGCCGATGGCGCCGATGATGGCCAGATCCACGAGACAGACGAGCGCGCGCCGACCGAGCGACGCGACGGCCCGGGTCTCCGCACGCGGTGCCTCGCGCTTCTGGCGCGGCTCCGGCGCGCCGCCGGGTGGCCGGTACGCCTGGCTTGCGTAGCCTTCCTGCCCCGTCGACATGCTCATCTCGTTGACGCCTCCTGCGCTCTGGTTCGTGCTTCTGCGACCTTCTCACGCAGGCGCCGCATTCCGCGACGGAACGGTGCGTTCCGGCCGATCGCGCGGACGGCGAGGCGGGCCCGCAGGCGCGCCCGGCGCGTCGCCTTCCGGCGCATGTCGTCGACGACGTCGTCGACGCTCTGCCAGTATGCCGCGACGTCGTCGTCCGTGGGGTCCCGAGGGGCGAACACGCGCGCGTCTGCCTCGGAGGCGAGCTGGGCCACGCGCGGCTGTTCGAGGGTCGTCGCGATCGTGACGGCCTCCTCGTGCCGCGTCGCCCCGTCGGGCAGCGGCTCGCCGCGATACGCGCCGTAATCGGTCGCGCGGTCGATGAGCTCGTGCCAGCCGCCCGCGATGCGCGCGCTCGGATCCGCCGCGCTCAGGCGCCGGCGGCGGCGCGCGAGCTTGAGGCCGCCGATGATCACGAACGGTGACAGCAGGAGCGCGATGATGAGCAGGCCGATGCCGGTCGCGGCGATCACGCGCCACGCCACGGGCGAGATCAGCTCGTCCTCCGGTTCGTTCTCGCCGCGCTCGTTCGGTACGAGCGGCGGCTCATCGGCGGGCTGCTGCGGGGGCGGCGGGGGCTGCAGCACCTGCGGGCGCGGTTCCTGACGCGGGCTCTCGGTGATCTCCTCGGGAACGTTGTCCTCGGAGGGCGTCGGGTCGAACGTCACCCAGCCGAATCCGTCGAAGGCGACCTCGACCCACGCGTGCACGGTTGCTCCGGACGCGACGAACGGATCCACGTGCGGGTCGTTGTCGTCTGCGTGGAAGCCCATCACCACACGGGCCGGCATCCCGAGCGCGCGCGCCATCGTCACCATGGCGACGGCGTACTGCTCGTCGTCGCCGACGCGCTGGTCGGAGGTGAGCAGCTGCGTGATGCGCTGCGCGCCGTGTCCCGCGCGCGACATCGGATCGTCTTCCGCGCGACCGGTGTCCTCCTTCGAGAGCCCGTGGCTGAACGCGCTGTTCTGCAGCCATTCCTCGAGCGCGGCCGCCCGCGCATACGGTGACAGGGCTCCGTCGACCTCGTTGTCGGCCTCGTCGATGATGTCCGCGGCCGTCGTCGCGGCCTCGTCGGGCACGCCCTCCGCCGCAGGCAGGGGCACCTTCGCGAATGCCGCGTCGCCGATGTCATCGGCCGTCGGACGTTCGGGGACGACTGCCGTCACGGTGTACTCGTCTCCGGGCCGCAGTCCGTCGGTCACGAGGCCCGTGCCGGTCTGCTCGTTGAAGAACGTGCCTCGGCGCAGCAGTTCGGCGCGCTCGTCCGCGCCCGTGAAGGCCACCGTGTCGACGATGCCGAGGTCCGGCAGCCACGGGCCCTCGTACTGTTCGATCCGGACGTCGACCTCGACCCGCTCTCCCTCGGCCTCGCGAGCCATCTCGCTGCGCAGCGGTTCGAATCGACCTGACTGCGCATCGCCATCCTGCGAGACGCGCGAGACGAGTCCGTCGTATCCGTCGAGGACCGCGAGCCGCATGCGCGCCCCCTCGGGGAGTCCGGATGCGGAGAACAGCGGCTCGTCGGACGTCGGGTGATCGCGGACGATCGAGCGCCAGGACTGCAGCGGGCTGGCGTATTCGTGCAGCTGGAACGGCGGGACGATCGTGTCGCGCGCGACGTCGCGCACCTCGTGGGGCGGCGCAAGGAGCTGCGACGCGATCCCCGCACCGGCCGCGACTGCGACGATCGCCGCCCCCGCGACCACGCGCGTCGCGGTCCGTGCCGATGTACCGGTTCCCGCGGTTCCCGCGATCGACACCGCGGCCCGCCGAGGCGACCACGCCTCCCGTACCGCCAACCACACGATCGCGACCGTGACGAACGCGGCGCCGAGCACGTACGGCAGCCAGGCCGGGGGATCCGGCGTGCTGAGGAGGATCGCGAGCGCAACGGACCCCGTCACCGGCAGCAGCGCCCAGGCAGGCGGCGTGACCCGCAGCGCAAGGCTGCCCGCGACGACCGAGGTCACGAGGAGCGTCGTGAACGGCACGAGCAGATGTCCGTCGGCCGGCGAGACCGGAATCACCGTCGTCAGGAACGACTTCCACATCGTCACGGAGCCGACCGCGAGCTCGCGCAGGGTCGTCAGCGTCGGCACGATGCCGCCGATCGTGGTCGCTGGCAGGCCGAATGCGCCGCCAGCGAGGAGGTAGCCGGCGACGGTTGCGCCCGCGAGCGTGAGCACCCCCCACCGCCAGACCGCTCCCGCCGCGGCGATCGCGAGCCCGAGCACGAGACCGCCGTAGGCGCCGACGAAGAGGTGCGGGCCGTCGAACAGCGGCCAGAACACCAGAATCGTGACGGACAGCATCGCGACGAGCGCCGCCAGGTCCAGCACCCAACGGCGCGCGGACGGCGCGGAACGGGTCTCGCTCATCCGAGCACCCTCCGCATCACGCGCGGCAGCTGGTCGAGGCGGCCGACCGAGACGACGTCGGCGTCGCCGATGCGGCGAATCGTCGGATCCGCATCCTCGTCGGCGACGCACACGAGCGCTCGCGCGCCCGACGGGATCCGCGAGACCGCGGCGCGCACGTCACTCGTCGACGCACCGCGTCCCGTGACGAGCGTCACGAAGCTCGCCGAGGGCGCCTCGGATCCGATGACCGCGCCGAGCTCGTCGATGCCGTCGCGGATCCGCGCGTGTTCGATTCGCGAGAACGAGTCGAGCATGCGCCGCTCGTCGTCGCCGCGCAGCACCGCGAGCTGGGTGCGCAGTTCGACGTCGAAGGAGTCGCGGACGCCGCGGCGCGCCACCGACGCCGCGATCGAGACCGCGAGTTCGAACTCGGCGTCGGAGCGGTACTCGTCGCGCGACCGGGAGAGGCCGATCACGAAGTGCGACCGCCGGGTCTCTTCATAGGTACGGACCATCATGGTTCCGGTGCGAGCGGTCGAGCGCCAGTGCACGTGACGCAGGTCGTCGCCCGGCTGGTATTCGGAGAGAGCGTGGAACGCGATGTCATCGCGCGCGAGGTCGCGCGTGGGCAGGCCCTCGAGGTCGCGTACGAAGCCGAGCGATTCGCCGCCGAACCAGGCGGTCCGCGGGTGGACGAACAGTTCGACGGGGTCGGCGCGGCGTTCGATGCGCTCGAACAGGCCGAGGGGATCCCCGCGGAGCACGCTCACGGGGCCGACCGGCAGCACGCCGCGGCGTCGCGTGGGCATCTCGAACGTCTCGGCGACGTTCTCACCGGATGCGAGACGCCGCACGGAGAACACGCCGCGGTCGCGCCCGATGGGCAGGACGATGCGCGCCGCAGCGAGTGCCGTCGCCGTGGTGTTGGCGATCGCGACCTCGCCGCGGGCGGTGTCGCCGACGATGACGCCGTCGCGCGCCAGCACGAGGTCGATGTCGTGCGCCGTGCGACCGAGCAGGAACAGCGCGCAGGCGACGATCACCACGGTCAGCGCGATCGCGCCGGTCGTCAGCTCGCGCCAGCCGAACATCGGGCCGAGGGTCCACAGGAGGATGGCGCCGGTGATGGCGGCCCACCCGATCGGCCGGATGACGGTCGCCACGGCCTGCACGGCGCGCCAGGCGCGCCCGAGCAGGTAGCCGAGCACCTCGCGCCCCGTGACGCGCTCGGGCGCCGGGGCGGGCTCGGCCGACGGCGGCGCCCACTGGGGGGCGTCGCGCGCGGGCTCCGGAACGGCCGACGTCATGGTCACGCCGTGTTCTGCTGCGCCCGGGACTGCGGGGCGGGAATCTCGCTCAGAACGCGCTGGACGACGGTGCTCTGGACGACACCGGCGAACTCCGCTTCCGGATCCATGACGAGGCGGTGCGCCCACGTCGGCTGCGCCAGCACCTTGATGTCGTCGGGGATGACGTAGTGACGGCCCTGTGCCGCCGCCCAGACCTTTGCGAGCCGGATCATCGCGAGGGCACCGCGCACGGAGACGCCGAGACGCGTGTCCTGGTCGGTCCGCGTGGCCTCCGCGAGCTCGGCCACGTACCGCAGCACCGCGCCGTCGACGTGCACGGACGCGCCGAGGTCGGACATGTCGGCCATGGCCTCGGTCGTGATGAGCGACGACAGCCGGCTCGACGGGTTGCGCTCGGCGGATCCGGCGAGGATCTGCTCGGTCACCTCGACGGTCGGGTAGCCGATCGACGCCTTGACGAGGAACCGGTCGAGCTGTGCCTCCGGCAGACGGTAGGTGCCCGCGGTCTCGATGGGGTTCTGCGTGGCGATGACCAGGAACGGGCGCCCGACCTCGTGGGTGACACCGTCGACGGTGACACGCGCCTCCTCCATCACCTCGAGCAGGGCGGACTGCGTCTTCGGCGACGCGCGGTTGATCTCATCCGCCAGCAGAATCGACGTGAAGACCGGTCCCTTGTGGAACGCGAACGAGTGGTTCTGCTGGTCGTAGATCGTCACGCCCGTGACGTCGCTCGGCAGCAGGTCGGGCGTGAACTGGATGCGGCTCGACGTGCCTTGGATCGTCGCGGCGATCGACTTCGCGAGGCTGGTCTTGCCGGTGCCGGGTGCGTCCTCCAGCAGCACGTGCCCCTCCGCGAGCATGGCGGCCAGCACGAGGCTCACGACGTCACGCTTGCCCATCAGCGCGCGGTCGACGTTGTCAACCAGGCGGTTGAAGGTCCCCTGGAACCAGCCGGCCTGCTGCGGGTTCATGGTCATGTGTGTCTCTCGCTTTCGATGGCGGATCCTGCTCCGCGGTCAGTTCGTGTTGTCTGTCGTCTCACGCTCGACGGTCACCGAGTTGGACGCGCGCATGCCCTGCGGAACCTGCGGGAAGTCGTCGTCGATGCGCACGCGGTACTCACCGGGCTCGACGCGATTCGAGAAGCATTCGACCTCGGTCTGGCCGCGGCCAGACGGATTCGCATAGCCGAACCAACTGTTCCGGTATCGCGCGCGCTCCCACTTGTCGTCTTCCTCGTTCCACTTCTCGCACACAAAGGTGTACCCGCCGTAGTGGTCGTTCGGCGGCGCGAGATTCTGCCAGGCGAGGGTGAAGGTGCTGCCGCGGTCCGATGTCGGATCGGAGTCCTCGTGCGTCAGCGTGAACGACGGTCTCGGCACGCCGATCTCGGTCGACGCCGAGCTGCTCTGGCCCTCGGTGTCCCAGACCGTCGCCTTGACGCGGGCGTTCGTTCCCGGCGGGAAGAGCCGGTCGAACCGCTCGGACATCCCGGGCGAGGGCTCGCCGGACCCGCCCTTCTTCCACTCGCGCGTGACCTTCTCGCCATTGGCGTCGGTGACCTCGAGGAGGATGCGGCGAATGTTGCGGCCGTTGTACGAGGTCGTCACGTCGACCGCGACGTTCTTCGCGTGCGTCGTACCGGGAGCGCGGAAGATCTGCGGTTCGAACGGCTGCCCGTACGGGCGCACGGTGTCCGCGGTGCCGGGCTCGCCCGTCCGCGTGCCCTCGCCGTCGACCGACGTGACGGCGCGGATCGAGACGGTCGTGTCCTCACCGTTCGTGGCCGGGAGCGTCGCCTTCGCCTTGCCGTCGCCGACCGAGAAACCGTTCGGGAGGCCTCGCCAGTCTCCGCCGTTGACCCGGTACTGGTACCGCACCTGGTCCTGACGCACGCCGTTCGGGTCCGCCTGCTTCCACCGCGCCTCTACCGCGTTGTCGAGTGGCTTCGCGGCGACACCGGTCACCGGTCCCGGAGGTGAGTAGGAGCGGATCGGCGAACTCTTCTCGCTGAACCCGCCGCGCCCCTCGCGGTTGGTCGCCGCGACAGAGAATCGATAGTCGGAGGCAGAGTTCGGCAGCACGATCGTGTGCTTGGGACCGTCGTTCGGGACCTCGACGCGGCGGACCACGTCGCCGCCCTGGTGCACGCGGATCGTCCACTGCGAGATCCCGTCGCCGCCGTTGCTCTTGCCCGTCTTCCACGTCAGGCGGAACTCGTTCTCGCCATAGGGCTGATCCGTCCGCTCGATCGCCGGTGGCTGCGGCGCATCCGGCACCGTCGCCGGCTTCTCGAACGCCGACCAGGGGCTCCACGCCCATTCCGCCGTGGCCCGCACGTCGGCACGGTTCGTCGCGGCGACCTGGAACCGGTAGCGCGTGCCGTTCGTGAGCCCCTCGAAGGTGCGGCGCGTCGCCGTGGACCCGTCGAACTCGTGCAACGTCACCTGAGTGCCGTCGTCGACGCGCACGAGGTACCCCGTGATTGCGGACCCCTCGTTCTCCGGGGTGTTCCACGCGATCCCGAGGCGCTGATTCCGCTCGCCCGGTTCGAGCGTGAAGGACGGCGCTCCGGGTGCCGTCGGCTTGACGTCGGGTCGCACGACCCGGCTGCGGTCCGACACCGGCGAAGACCCGACCTCGTTGATTGCCGTCACCTGGAACTGGTACTCGCGGTCGTTCACGAGGCCGCCGAGCTCGCAGACGGTCGCCTCGCAGGTCTTCGTGTAGCCGCTGCCGAGATAGTCCTCCACGAGGTACTCGGTGATCTCGGAGCCGTTGTTCGATGGAGCCGTCCAGGTGAGTGTCGCCGTGCGGTTGCCGACCTGGGTGGCATTCGGCGTGCCGGGCTGATCGGAGACACCGAGAACGGTCGCGGTGATCCGCCCCTGCACGTATCGGTCCGGATCCTCGGTGATGTCGCCGATCGTGTAGCGCGCCGTGACGTACCCGTGGAAGTCCTCGTCGGGCGTCAGCGTCACGCTGCCCTCCTCGACCTCGATCGACGCCTGCCCCGACTCGATCTCGGCGTCGACGATGCTGAGCGGGCCCTCGTCCTCGAACGGGTTCGTGTCGTTCTCGAGCACGGGCACGACCACCGGTTCGCCCTGGTGCACCTCGCCGAGCTCGTCGTCGTTCGCGGCGGGCAGCGGTCGGCTCGACGCCGCCACCGCGACGTGCACCTGTCCGACGACGGGGTCCGCCTCGCCGTCGTCGACCAGGACGTCGATCGTCGCGTCATCGCCGCGCGAGTCGGGACCTGCCTCGACCGTGAGCGACGCGCCCTCGAGCGTCGCCGTCATGCCGTTCGGCACCGCGCCCGGGTCGGCGAGCGAGAACGACAGGTCGTCCTCGTCGATGTCGAACGCGCGCTGTGCGAGGTCGAGCGTGACGGGGCCGTCCCCGGCGCCGATCGTCGTCGACGTGTTCGTGAACTCCGGCGACTCGTTCCGCGGCTCGGTGACGGTGATCGGGATCGTCAGCACGGAGCGACGCCCGGTCGGATCGTCGGGGCCGTCGCCGTCTGTGACCTCGAAGGTGATGTCGTCCGTGCCCTCGTAACGGTAGACCGACCGGTACTGCAGCGTCTGCGGATCCATCACGAGCGAGTCGCCGTTGCCGTGCTTGACCGAGACACCGTCGGCAGACACGACGCGCGGCTCGCGGCCTTCGGCGACCTGGACGTAGTCGGCGAGAGGGATCTCGGCGATCGTGTCGCTCTGGACGACGATCTGCGCGCCCTCCTTGAGAACGGGGCGCAGGTCATCCTTCGCGGGCACGATGAGGAAGGCCGAGGCCTCGCCGCCGTCGACGTCTGTGACGGTGTATGGAATCGCCCGGCGGCGGTCCTCGATCGCGACGCGCACCGTGCCGGTGCCGTCATCCGCGAGCTTCTCGACGCCGGCGATGTCCAGTTCGAGCTCGTCGACGGTGCCGTCGGGATCCTCGTCGTTCTCGAACAGCGCGATATCGGCCGTGAAGTCGCTCGTCACATCATCGATGAGGACGCGATCGTCGCGCGCGATGGGCGCCTCGAGCGGCACGTCGTCTGCGACGGTGACCTGCACGACGCCCTGGGCGGCGTTGCCCTTCTCGTCCTCGATCGTGTACTGAAGCTGCCCGGATCCCTCGTCGTTCGGCGCCGTGACGATCACGCGGTCCTTCGACGTCACGGCCGTCAGGTCGCCGGCGAGCACCTCGACCGAGTCGGGCACGAGGCCGATCTGGTCACCTTCCGGGTCAGCGTCGTTCGCGAGGACGGGGACCGAGACGGTCCGTCCCGTGCGCATCGCGATCTCGTCACTCATCGCGTGCGGCGCCTGGTTGACCTCCGGCGGCGGAGCGATGCCCACCCGCACGGTGCCGATCGATTCGGCGCCGAACGTGTCGACGACGCGGTAGTCGAACGTGTCGACGCCCGATGCTCCACGATCGGCCTCATAGGTGAGATGGCCCGCACCGGTCTCGGTGACGCGGCCCTTCTGCGGCGCGGACGAGATGCCGACGAGATCGACCGAGTCGCCGTCCGGATCGATGCGTTCGAGCGGGATCTCGATGCGCGCCTGGGCGCCCGCGATCGCGCGACCGGTCACCGCCTCGGGAACGGGCGCGGAGTTGCTGTCCTCGTTCCATGGTGTGATGTTGATCGTCACGGAGGCGGCGTCGCGCTGCCCCTTGCTGTCGACGATGCTGTAGACCGCGGAGACCTGACCCTCGGCGTCCGGCGCCGCACGGAAGCGCACCTCGTCCTGGGACACGAAGAGGTCGCCCACGTCGTCGTCCGGGCGCTCGACGAACTCGGGCGCGACCGAGAACGTATCACCATTGGGGTGCGAGTCGTTCGCGGTGACGGGGACCGTGACGATGTCGCCCGCGCGGACCGTCGCGGTGTCATCGGCGGCGATCGGGGGGCGCACCTTGTCCGTCGCGGGGACCGGCACCACGACGATCTCGCCATCGGCGGCGCGATCGCCATTGTGGATCCGATACTTCACAACGACCTGCTCGCCGAGCATGGCGGTATCGGTCAACTGGACGGTCGACTGCCCGAGGACCGCGGCCGAGACTCCGGACCCGCCGGGTGCTTCGACGGACTGGACGACGAGCACGCCGGCCGCCGGATCGTGGTCGTTCTGCAGCACGTCGACGAGGACTTCGCCACCGCCGGGGAGGTAGGCGATGTCGCGCACGGCGACGGGATCGCCCGCCTTGCCGTCCTCACGCTCGAGCACGTCGACGCGCACGAGGCCAGCCGCCGACTGCGCACCGGCCGACGCGGTGTAGTCGAGGTAGTAGGTGCCCGGGGTCTCCCCCGTGATGGAGAACGTGCGCCCTTGCGCGTCGATCTGCGGCGAGACGCCGGCGGTCTCCGACACCTGCGAGAGCATGAGGTCTTCGCTCGCCGCGTTGACGTCGTTCAGCAGGGGCTCGACCGTCGCCGTCTCGCCCGCGTAGAACGCCACATGATCGGCGTTCGTCACGGGGCGGACCGTGCCGACAGGGCGCACGTCGAGGCTCAGCGTGCCGGTCGCCGAGGCCGTGCCGTCGGAGACGGTGACGTCGACCTCGAGCGGGCCCTGGTAAGGCGAGAGCGAGCGGTACGTGACGCGACCGTCAGCCGTGAAGTCGACTTCGTCGCCCTCGGCAGGAACGACGTTCGCGAGGTAGACGTTGTCGCCGTCGGGGTCGATCCAGTCGGGCAGCACGTTGTAGGTCACCGAACCGCCGGTTTCCACGGCGACTGTCGGGCGCAGGTCCTTCTGCTCGGGCGGCGCGTTCTCGTCGGCGTCGCGAACGCTGATCTCGACGCGCGCACTGTCGGTGCCACCGCGCCCGTCATCGACCGTGTACGCGAACGACGCCGTGGCGCCTGCGGAGTCCTCCGGCATCGTCAACTGCAACGCCTGCCCGTCCTGCACCACCTGCACGCGGCCCGATTCGGGCTGATCGTCGATCGTGATCGTGAGGACATCGCCGTCCTCGTCCGAGTCGTTGTCGAGCACGGGGAGCACGGAGGACCGGCCGGCGCGCGCGCCGTACTCGTCGTCCTCCGCGACGGGGGGCGTGTTCTCCGCCGTGCGCTCGGGCGGCTGGATCTCGGCTTCGTCGGTGTGGGTGACCTCGTCGGAGTCCTGGCCGTCGCCCTCGGGCGGCGTCAGATCATCCCAGTTGTTGATGACCTGCATCGCGTCCGATGCGAGCCACGACGTGCCGACCGACGCGTCGTTCAGTGCCACCTCGCTGCCGTTCGTCCGGAAGACGAGGCCGTCATCCGATGCGCCCTCCACGGTCTGCGCGAGGTCGTCCGCGGATCCCGCGCAGTCGCGGACGACCTGATGGGTGCCCTGCCACGCGGCGTACGCACAGCCGTCGACGACGATGGGCTCGGCTGGCCGGCTGGCCGAACCGCCGTTGGTCGTGCGCTGCGGCTCGGATCCGTCGAGCGGCACAGAGACGAGCGAGCTCGCCGTCGCGACGCGAACGGCGTCGCCAGCCTCGGCATCGTCCGCGAGTCGCGCTGAGTCGCCCTCGCCGATCTCCGTCGCGAGTCCGTCGGCCGAGTGCACGGTGCCCGTGGCCTCGTCGAGGAGGATCGCTGTGGAACCCACCGACGAGATCTGGATGTCACTCTCGGAGATGCCCTCGAGCCGCCGTTGCTCGGGTTCTCCGGTCGCGGATCCGTCGGATCCGGTCTCGATCGTCGTGAGGAGGCCGCTGCCCGGCGCGTACGCGTACACCGTGCCGTCGGTTCCGACGGTCACGACAGCCGTCGTGCCGACCTCTACGACGGGTTCGGCCTCTTCGGCGTCGAAGGCGCCGACCTCGTCGACCGGCAGCACGTGGAGCGCACCCGTGTCGCCCGCGAGGAGCGCGAGGGTATCGCCACCTCGTTGCACCGCGGATCCGGCCGGCACCTGGACATGGCCGTCGAGCACCATGCTCGCGCCGTTCACACGCGCGATCTTGTCGTCGCCGTGATCGAAGATGACGACGTCATCGCCGCGCTGCATGACGTCGACCTGATCGTTCGTGATGCCACGCAGCTGGCCGTCGAGCAGGGCCGACGACGCGTTGAGGTGCCCCATGACTTCGCTCGACGTCTTGGTCACCCAGACGCTTCCGGCGTCCAGCTCGACCTCCGACGAAGGGTTGCCGTCATACGCGACCGCGAAGCCCGCGAGCGTGACGGATGCGGCGACCACGATGGCCGCGCCGGCGAGAGCGCCACGGCGCTCGTTCGCCCAGCCCATGAAATTCATTGAGCCGCTTCCCCCAGGCAGTCGCGTGCGATCCGTCTATCAAACTCGCCCATCTTATCGATAGCGACATTCCGAACACTGAGAGCATTCGTAGCTCGCGCGCCGCGCGACAGAGAGACGCGCTCGGGGATCAGCGCGGCGTGTCGTCGCCCGCGTCTGACTCATCGCCGGCGTCGTCGTCTCCGGCGGCATCATCGCGGCCGCGCAGCAGTACGGGGCCGTCCTTCGGTTCGGTGACGTCGCGCGGATCCACGACGAGCAGCAGCAGCGCGAGCATGAGCACGACGACGATGAAGGTGATGCCCGCGACGATCGCGGCGAGGCGCCATGCACCCGCGACGACGTCCGCACCGGCCCCCGTGAAGGCACCGGTCGACAACGCGGTGACGAATCCGGCGAACAGCGCTGCGACGAATGACCAGCCGAGCAGGTGCACAGGCTTCATGAGGTCGCGGCGCGTGGGCTTGTCGGTCATGCGGGTTCCTTTGTGGCGACGGGGGTGCGAGGTGCCGGCGAGAACGCGCCGATGCCGAGGTAGACGGCGATGACGGCCGCCCAGCCGCCGAACAGGCCGACTCCGATGATCGTGCCTGTGAGCGTGAACCAGCTGTTGGCCTCGGCGATGAAGTAGTCGAGTGCGTAGCCGGGCGAGACGAGCAGCGAAGCGATCGCGAGCACGCAGGTGAGCGCGCCGACCGTGATCCGGTCGCGCGCGTCGACGGATCCGGCCCGCCGCGCGACGAGTCCGCCGGCGAGCTCGACGATGCCCGCGGACGCGGCCCAGATCAGCAGCGCGAGATGGAAGCGCTCGTCGACACCACCGGGCAGTGCGACCGCGAGAACGGCGCCGAGGGCGTACGTCGCGGCGAGCAGCAGCCGAGCGACATCGCCGCGGCGCAGGATCTGCTCGGCGATGAGGAGGACGACCGTCGCGATGACGAACGACTGGAACGCGATGAGCGAGAACTCGCCCGTACGCGCCTGCGTGAACGTCACGACCGCGGCGGCGATGGCCGCGATGGCTGCCCGCAGCACCATCAGCGTTCTGCTGGTGCGCAGCGGCAGGGGGCGAGACATGCGGATCCTCGTGACGGCGGACGGGGCGATCCCATCCTATTCCGCTCCGCCTGGGAGGCGTCAGGCCACCCGGCGCCCCGCCACCAGGCGCACAGTCCGGTCGGACGCGGCGACATCCTCCTCGTCGTGCGTGACCCACGCGATCGCGCGGCCGCGCTCCGCCTCACTGCGGAGGATCTCGCGCATATCCCTTCTGCTCGCGGCGTCGAGCCCCGCCGTCGGCTCGTCGAGGAGCATGATGCCGGCCTCGCGGACGATCGCCTGCGCGATGAGCGCGCGCTGGCACTGACCCCCCGAGAGCGCGTGGATCGGGCGGCGCGCAAGCGCCGACAGTCC
>DGYFJ06201__coassemble_1086_pt1 | contig 13443 bp, 11 predicted proteins | sample DGYFJ06201__metabat2_high_PE_006 | metagenome-assembled genome bin DGYFJ06201 | reverse complement strand
GCGTATCCCCGTTGCGCGACAGGAAGCCCGCGCGGACGCGCGCGTGAAGCAGTCGCGCTGAGGCCGTCGCGGTCGTAGGGCTGCCGCGGTTCTGCTGCAGCTCGCGCTCCGTGCGCCTGCAGTCACGGTGCTGCTCTCGTCGCTGCGCGCGTGCCTTGCCGCCCCCGCAGTCCCCTCGGATCCGCAGAGCGGATCCTCACCGCCAGGCCCGTTTCCAGCGGGGGCGGCAAGGCACCCGCCTCGCTGCTGGGCCCTGCCTCCCTCGGACGCGACGGTGCCCGCTCCACCGGGCCGTGTTGGCCGGGCGCAAGCGGGCACCGGGTCTGCGTGTGTGCGGCTACTCGACGCCGCGGATCTGCGGGGTGTGGAAGTCGCCGCCGGCCGCGCGCTCGGAGGCGCCGACGCGGTCGAGGTAGGCCGTGGCGCCGCCGTCGATGAAGGGCCAGCCCGCACCGAGGATGAGCGCGAGGTCGATGTCCTCGACCTCGGGGACGACCCCTTCGTCGAGCATGACCCGGATCTCGCGAGCGAGCTCGTCCTCGACGCGCCGCAGGATCTCCTCGCGGCTCGCGGGGGAGGAGCCGACCGTGATCGCCTTCTTGGCCTTCTTCGCCCAGCCGGTGATCCGCTTCTTCCTGTCGCGCTCCAGCGGCTCGTCGATCTCCGCGAGAGCGTGGAGGTTCGGCGAGGAGTGGAAGCGGTCGGGGAAGTGCGACGACATCGTATCCTGCACGTGGGCCGCGACCTTCCAGCCGACCAGGTCGATCAGTTCGAACGGGCCCATCGGCAGTCCGAGCGGGACGAACGCCTGCTCGACTTCGGTGAGCTCCGTGCCCTCGTCGATCGCGCGTGCCGCCTCGCCCATGACCTTCGCGAGGAGGCGGTTCACGATGAACCCGGGGGCGTCGGCCGAACCGATCGCGTTCTTGCGCAGCTTCTTCGCGATGACGTACGCCGTCGAGACGGCCTCGTCCGACGCCTGCGGCGTGCGCACGACCTCGACAAGCGGCATCACGGCGACGGGGTTGAAGAAGTGGAAGCCGACGAGACGCTCGGGGTGGGAGAGAACGGATCCGATCTCCTCCACCGAGAGCGACGACGTGTTCGTCGCGAGGATGGCGTCCTCCGCAACGTACTGCTCGATCTCGCGGAACACGTCCTGCTTGACCGACGTCTCCTCGAACACCGCCTCGATCACGAAATCGCAGGCCGCGAAGTCGGCCTTGTCGGTCGTGCCCGTCACGAGTGAGCGCAGGCGGTTCGCGGTGTCGGTGTCGATCCGGCCTCTCTCCTCGAGCTTGCCGATCTCCGAATGGATCGAGGAGACGCCCTTCTCGACGCGTTCGGCCGAGACGTCGGTGATGACGACGGGCACCTGCAGGCGTCGGACGAAGAGCAGCGCGAACTGTGTGGCCATGAGCCCGGCGCCGATCACGCCGACCTTCGTGACGGGTCGGGCGAGATCCTTATCGGGCGCGCCGACGGGACGCTTCGCGCGCTTCTGCACCAGGTCGAACGCGTACATCGACGCGGCGAACTCGTCGCTCGCGATGAGATCGGCGAGCGCCTCATCCTCCCGCGCGAACCCGGCCTCCTTCGTTCCCTTGGCGGCCTGCTCGAGGAGGTCGAGGGCGCGGTAGGGCGACAGAGGCATGGGACCGATGCGGTTCTCGAGCATGCCGCGCGCGATCTTGATCGCGGCTGGCCACTTCGTCGCGCGCTCGATGCGGCCCGGCGTGTTCGAGCGCTCTACCTTTTCCTCGCCGGTCAGCACCCGGTCGGCCCAGGCGAGCGAATCCTCGAGGAACGACGCCGGGCTGAAGATCGCGTCGAAGATGCCGAGATCGAACGCCTGCTGCGGCTTAAGTGTGCGGTTCTGCTTCAGCGGATTCGAGATGATCACCTCGAGTGCGTTCTCGATGCCGATCAGGTTCGGCAACAGGTACGCGCCGCCCCAGCCGGGGACGATGCCGAGGAAGACCTCGGGCAGCGCGATGGCCGCGGCGGAGGAATCGATCGTCCGGTACGTGGAGTTCAGCGCGATCTCGAGCCCGCCGCCGAGTGCGAGACCATTGACGAAGGAGAACGACGGCACGCCGAGGTCGGCGAGTCTGCCGAGAACCTGGTGTCCGCGCTGTGCGATCTTGAGCGCGAAGTCACGCGTCGAGAGCGCCGAGATGTTCGACAGGTCGGCGCCGGCCGCGAAGATGTACGGCTTGCCGGTCACGGCGACGGCGTCGATCTCGCCCTTGGCCGCGCGTGCGGCGAGACTGTCGAGCGTCTCGTTCAGCTCGCGGAGCGTGAGCGGACCGATCGTGTTCGGACGCTTGTGATCGCGGCCGTTGTGCAGCGTGATGAGAGCGAGCGTGCGGCCGCTCGGCAGTGTGACGTCGCTGACGAGCGAATGGGTGACGACTTCGTCCGCCGAGGCGGCCTCGAGGTCGCTGAAGTCGATCGTGCGGTAATCGGTCATCTCGTCCGTCACTTCCTCTTCGCCTTCTTGCCCGTGTAGTGCGGGTTCTCCCAGATGACGCTGCCGCCCTGGCCGAGGCCGACGCACATGGCGGTGAGGCCGTATCGCACGTCAGGACGCTCTGCGAACTGCGCCGCGAGCTGGATCATCAGGCGGACGCCGCTCGCCGCGAGGGGGTGGCCGACGGCGATGGCGCCGCCCCACGGGTTCACGCGCGGGTCGTCGTCCTCGATGCCGAAGTGGTCGAGGAAGCTCAGCACCTGCACGGCGAATGCCTCGTTGAGCTCGAAGAGGCCGATGTCGTCGATCGACAGCCCGGCCTTCGCCAACGCCTTCTCGGTCGAGGGGATCGGGCCGATGCCCATGACCTCCGGCTGGACGCCGCTGTACGCGAACGAGACCATTCGCATCTTCGGCTCGAGGCCGAACTCCTTCACCGCGTCTGAGCCCGCGAGCATGCTCACCGTTGCACCGTCGGTCAGCGGCGAGGACGTACCGGCGGTCACCCGACCGTGCGGGCGGAAAGGGGTCTTGAGACCGGCGAGATCCGCCATGGTCGTCTCGGGTCGGCGACCCTCATCCTCCGTTGCGAGGCCGTAGGCGCCGTCCGCGCCGGCGATCGCGACGGGTACGAGATCCGGCTGGACATGCCCGGCCTCATATGCGGCCTGCACCTTCTGCTGGCTGAGCATGCCGAACCGGTCGGCGCGCTCCTTCGTCAGATGCGGGAAGCGGTCGTGAAGCCGTTCCGCGGTGACCCCCATGTTGAGCGCCTCCGGGTCGACGAGCCGCTCCGCGACGAAGCGCGGGTTCGGGTCGACGTTGGATCCGATCGGGTGGCGTCCCATGTGCTCGACGCCGCCCGCGATGGCGAGGTCGTACATGCCGACGCCGACCGAGGCTGCCATCGTCGTCACGGCCGTCATCGCGCCCGCGCACATGCGCTCGATCGCGAGTCCCGGAACGGTCTGGGGCAGTCCGGCGAGGATCGCCGCCGTGCGCCCGAGGGTGAGTCCCTGGTCGCCCGTCTGCGAGGTCGCGGCGATCGCGACATCGTCGATTCGGTCGGCCGGGACGTCGCCGTTGCGTTCCATCAGACCGATCAGCGCCTTGACGATGAGGTCGTCCGCGCGGGTGTTCGCGTACATGCCCTTGTCGCTCGCGCGACCGAAGGGGGTCCGTACGCCGTCGACGAAATGCACATCCGTCAGCTGGGCCACTATGCCTCCTGAGATTGGGGGTTCGCGGCCAGCCTATGGGGTGTGTACACCGCTGGGGTGATTCGGTTGGGGCGATCCTACGAAGCGGCGTCGGACTCGGCGTCCGCAGATTGCGCCGCCTGCACAAACGCTCCCGCGATGATCGCGGCCGTCTGGCGGACCTGCCAGTCGCGTGCGCCGTGGGAGGCGAGCGCTTCGGCGATCGTCTCCTCCGTGACCGGCGACGGCGGCTCCCAACTGACGCGACGGAGATGCTCGGGCGTGAGCAGATTCTCTGTCGGGATCGAGAGGAACTCCGCGTGGGCCTCGACGGCGGGCTTGGCGGCTTTGAGACGACGGTCGGCCTCGGGGCGCCGTCCCGCCCACGAGCGCGGGGGAGGGATCGAGTCGCTCCGTACGCGCTCCGGGGGGAGCTCTGACGCCGTGCGACCCGCGACGATCGCGGCCCACCAGCGATCCAGTTCCGTGCGGCTCGCTCGCCCGGTGAACGCCTTCGTCGCCGCGAGATCGCTCTTCGACTGCGGATCTGCGAGCACGGCCGCGACGAGAGAACGGTCCGGAACGAGGCGGCCCGGGGCGGTGTCGGTTTCGCGCGCGAGCGCGTCACGCGCGCTCCAGAACGATCTCGCGATCGCGAGGCCGCGCCGTCCGCGGATCTTGTGGAGTCCCGTGAGGCGTCGCCACGGCTCCGCCGGGGCGGGTTTCGGCTTCCGGGTGAGCACGTCGGCGAATTCCTCGTCGGCCCACTCTCGCTTGCCCGTCTCGTCGAGTTCGGCGGCGATTGCGTCTCGAACCTCGAGGAGGTGCTCGACATCGAGTGCCGCGTACTCGAGCCAGGTGTCGGGCAGCGGACGCGTCGACCAGTCGGCGGCGGAGTGTTCCTTCTTGAGCTCGATGCCGAGCGTGCGCTCGACAACAGCGGCGAGACCGACGCCGGGCCAGCCGAGCAGGCGCGCGGACAGCTCGGTATCGAAGATGCGTGGCGGAATGAGGCCGAGCTCGGCGAGCGAGGGGAGATCCTGGCTCGCGGCGTGGAAGACCCACTCCTCGTGGCCGATCGCGTCCTGCAGCGCCGAGACGTCTCCGATCGCGGGCGGATCGAAGAGGAAGACCCCCGTACCACGCCGGTACACCTGTACGAGGTAGGCGCGGGCGGAGTAGCGGAAGCCCGATGCCCGCTCGACATCGACCGCGACCGGACCCGAGGCGTCTGCGAGCGCGCGGCAGGCCGCCGCGAATTCCTCGTGGGTGTCCGTGACGCGGTATCGGATGGCGGGGGTCCTCTCGGAGATCGGGTCTGTGGGGTGTTCTCGTGCCGTCACGGTCAGCGGGCGCCGGGCCGCAGCACAGCGATGTCCTCCGACCCCGGCGGGAGCCCGGCGAGCATGCACACGAGCTCCGCCCAGGCCTCGATGTGCGACGGCGTCGGCGCAGCCGGCGACCATGACGCACGCAGCTCGATCTGTGCACCGTCGCCCTGCGGGGCGAGCGATCCGAATCCCCGGGAGAGCATCTTGGTCGCCGTGCCGGATGCGGCGCGGTACTCGGCGCCGCGATCCGCCAGCGCGTCGGTCAGCCACGACCAGGCGACGTCGGCGAGCAACGGATCTGTGCCGATCTCCGGCTCGAGCGGCGCACCGGCGAACGAGACGATGCGCCACGCGCCCTGCCAGGCGTCGGGTTCGTCCGCGTCGTGCAGCAGGACGAAGCGTCCGGTGCCATGCGCCGACTCGCCGTGGGCGTCGGGACGCACGTCGGCGGAGAACGCGATCGCGTGCGGCGCGAGGCCGCCGGGGGCGGGGATCTCGGTGACGGTGAGGTCGTCGCGGAACCGTGCTTCACGCAGCCCGGCTGCCGCGGCGTCGAAGACGGCGGGGGAACGGCCCTTGTCACTCACGCGGTCAGACTAGGCTGAGAACGTGGTGACAGAACCCAGGCGCGCCGCGCGGGAGGGAGCACGCTTCCTCGGCCTGGCGGGCCTCGCCGTGGGGATCGGTGCCGGGATCGTCGTGGGCGGCACGGCAGCGGCGTTCGCCGTCGCGCGCAAGGCCGTCACGCCCCTGACGAGGCGGATCGCGGACACGGAGATCGTCGCGATCGATCGCGCCGCACAGACCATCACGTTGTCGCGCACGGCGGACACGGTGCTGCCGGGCCGCTACGGGCTGTTCATCAACGGATCGCGCGGGTATCTGAAGCTCGGATCCGTGCTGACGTCGACGGAGACGACCGTCACCCGCAAGCTGCTCTCGCACGTGGGGGCCGGCACGCGCATCGGGCGCGCGGCCACGTTCAGCGGCTGGTACTTCTCCCACCCGTCCGAGCTGCACATCCCGTATGACGCGGTCAGCATTCGGACGCCCGTCGGCTGGTGCCCTGCGTGGTTGTTCCCCGCCAAGGAGGGCGGCGAGCGATCGACGTGGGTCATCGCCGTGCACGGTCGCGGAACCACGCGTTCCGAGGTGCTGCGCGCGGTGCCCGTCTTCCGTGACGCCGGCGTGACGACCCTCGCGGTGTCGTACCGCAACGACGGGGATGCCCCGCGGTCGATGTCGGGCCGCTATGGCCTCGGCGCGACCGAGTGGGCCGATGTCGAGGCGGCGATTGCCTTCGCGATCGATCGCGGCGCGCGGCGCATCGTGCTGATGGGGTGGTCGATGGGCGGGGCGATCGTGCTGCAGACCGTGTTGCGCACCGCTTACGCCGACCGCATCGACAGCGTGATCCTCGATTCGCCCGTCGTCGACTGGCGCAGCGTGCTCGATTTCCATGCGCGAGGGCTGCGCGTTCCACCTCCCGTCACGCAGATCGCCCTGCGACAGCTGAGCATGCCCTCGTGGTCGCGCGTCGTTCGGGCAGGCGAGGGGATCTCGCTCAACGATCTTGACATCGTGCGGCGTGCCGACGAGCTGATGCATCCGATGCTGGTCCTGCACAGCGACGACGACGGCTTCGTTCCGTCGGGGGCGTCGCACGGCCTCGCAGACGCACGCCCGGATCTCGTCACGCTGATCACCTACACTGAGGCTCGCCACACGAAACTCTGGAACTACGACGAGCAGAGGTGGCGCGACTACCTGCAGGGCTGGCTCAGGGAGCGCGGTCTCGGCCAAGTAGTCTGAGAGGCGATGACTTCCCTCGACACGGCCACGATCGTCCGGCTCAGCGACCGCCACCCGCGCCTCACCGGCGACGAGATGCTGGCGAGCCTGGTGCCGCCTCCGCAGTTCGGGTCGGCGACGTTCGAGACCTACCGAGCCGACGAGGCCTATCCATCGCAGCAGGAGGCGAAGGAGCACCTTCGACGGTTCGCGACGGGGGGCACGCCGCCCGTCTCACGAGGCGGCCTGTTCTCCTTCGGCCGCCGTAAGCGCTCGGCACAGCCGGAGATGAAGCCCGGCGTATACCTGGACGGCGGCTTCGGCGTCGGCAAGACCCACCTGCTCGCGGCCATCTATCATGCGATGCCCGCGCAGCGGAAGTACTTCGGGTCCTTCATCGAGTTCACGTCTCTCGTCGGTGCGCTCGGCTATCAGAACACCGTCCAGCTGCTCACGGGATCCGCGCTGCTCTGCATTGACGAGTTCGAGCTTGATGATCCGGGCGACACGATGGTGATGACGCGCCTCCTCGGCGAACTCGTCAAGACGGGCACGCGCCTCGCGGCAACGAGCAACACGCCCCCGAACGCACTCGGCGAGGGGCGCTTCGCGGCCCAGGACTTCCTGCGCGAGATCCAGTCGATGTCGGCGAGCTTCGAGACGATCCGGATCGACGGCGTCGACTTCCGGCAGCGGTCGCTCGACGGCGGCGCGCTCGTGCTCGAGGAGGACGCGTACGAGAACGCGCTCGGCTCAGTGGGGGCGCCGATCTCGGACGACGGCTTCGACGAGCTCGTCGACCACCTCGCCGACGTGCACCCTTCGCGGTACATCCGCCTCGTCGACGGCGTTGCGGCGGTCGGGCTGCGCGACGTGCGCCAGCTGACCGACCAGTCGCAGGCACTGCGATTCGTCGCGTTCGTCGACCGCGTGTACGACGCGCAGATCCCGGTGCGCGCGACGGGGACCCCGCTGGACGCGGTGTTCTCGGAGGAGATGCTCCGCGGCGGCTATCGCAAGAAGTACCTGCGCGCGATCTCGCGTCTCATCGCCTCGACGCACGCGTGAGGCGAGCGCGTGCACGCCGGTGCGCGAAACACACCGTTCACATCGGCGACGAGGCTTAATACGGCGGTAACAGTGCGTGCACCTCGCGGGTAACGAGCGACGGCGACCATGAGCAGGTCCCCGCTTCACTCGACCCGTTAGGAATCACCATGGACAGCGGAAATCTCGCCTGGGTCATCATGGCGACCGCCCTCGTACTCGTCATGACGCCCGGCGTCGCGTTCTTCTACGGCGGCCTCGTCAAGGCGAAGAGCGTCGTGAGCATGATGATGCTCAGCTTCGGCGCGCTCGGGCTCATTGCGGTGCTGTGGGTGCTGTACGGCTACAGCATGAGTTCGGTCGACGCACAGACGCACTTCGCCGGCAACCCCTTCGCCGACTTCGGTTTGGCCGCGACGATCGGCGACGACCCGACGGGCGAGAACACGATCGGGGTGGCCTTCGGCGCGACCTTCGCGATCATCACCGTCGCGCTCATCTCAGGCGCGATCGCCGACCGCGCCAAGTTCGGCGGATGGATGGTCTTCGTCGCGATCTGGGCGACGCTCGTCTACTTCCCCGTCGCCGCGTGGGTCTGGGGCGGTGGCTGGATCCAGAATCTCGGCTCGCTCATGTTCCCCGGAGCTGGCGTCGAGGTCATCGACTGGGCCGGCGGCACCGCGGTGCACATCAACGCGGGAGCCGCGGCGCTCGCACTCGCGATCGTGCTCGGCAAGCGCGTCGGCTTCCAGAAGGGCATCCAGAAGCCGCACAACGTGCCGCTCGTCATGCTCGGAGCCTCGCTGCTCTGGTTCGGCTGGTTCGGCTTCAACGCGGGCGCGACCGCCGCGCCCCTCGGCGCGGACGGCAACCTGCAGACGGGGCTGATCGTCATCAACACGCTCGTGTGCCCGGCGGCCGCGGTGCTCGGGTGGATCGTCGCCGAGAAGCTCAAGGACGGCAAGGCGACGTCGGTCGGCGCCACGTCCGGCGCCGTCGCGGGCCTCGTCGCGATCACGCCCGCCTGTGCGCACCTCGAGCCGGTGTGGGCCATCGTCCTCGGCGTGGTCACGGGAGCGATCTGCGCGCTCGCGGTCGAGCTGAAGTGGAAGCTCGGCTACGACGACTCCCTCGACGTCGTCGGCGTCCACCTCGTGGGCGGCTTCATCGGAACGGTGGCGCTCGGCTTCGTCGCGATCGACACGGGCCTGTTCACCGGCGGCGGCATCGAGCAGCTCATCCTGCAGGTGGCGGGTGCGGTCGCGACGTTCGCCTATTCGTTCGGCGTCGCCCTCGCGCTCGGCTTCGCGATCGACAAGACGATCGGCTTCCGCGTGCGCAATGAGGACGAGATCGCCGGCGTCGACGTGTCGATCCACGGCGAAGAAGGATACGCACTGGTCGAGAACTGACCGACCTCTGCGCCCCGACGATCGCGCCTGCTCAGCCGAGCACGGCGCGATCGTCGAACGTCGCGCCGCGGACCTTGCCGAATTCGGCCATCAACGACTCGACCGTGAGCGTGCGCTTCGTCTCGGCGTCGGCCGAGAACACGATGCGACCCTCATGCATCATCACGAGGCGATTGCCGAGGTCGAGCGCCTGCTGCATGTTGTGCGTGACCATCAGCGTCGTCAGGCCGCCCTGCTCGACGATGCGGCCCGTCAGCGTCGTGACGAGCTTTGCGCGCTGCGGGTCGAGCGCCGCCGTGTGCTCGTCGAGGAGCAGGATCCGGGGGTGGGTGAACCCGGCCATGAGCAGCGACAGCGCCTGGCGCTGCCCGCCCGAGAGCAGGCCGACCTTCGCCTTCAAACGGTTCTCGAGCCCGAGCTCGAGCGTTGCGAGCTCTTCGACGAAGCGCGCGCGTCGAGCTTTCGTGACCCCCGGCAGCAGGCCGCGGCGGCGGCCGCGCAGCAGGGCGAGCGACAGATTCTGCTCGATCGTGAGGTCCGGGGCGGTGCCGGCCATCGGGTCCTGGAAGACTCGCCCGACGTACTTGGCGCGCCGGTGTTCCTTCAGCCGGTTCACGGGCGTCCCGTCGATCTCGACGCGGCCGGCGTCGACGGGAAGCCTGCCGGCCACCGCGTTGAGCAGCGTCGACTTGCCGGCGCCGTTGGATCCGATCACCGTGACGAAGTCGCCTTCCTCGAGGCGCAGGTCGACGCCGCTGAGCGCGCGTCGCTCGTTCACGGATCCGGGGAAGAACGTCTTGCTGATGCCGTCGATCGTGAGCATCGTCAGGCTCCCTTCGTCTCCACGGGCGGTGCGGCTGCCGGGGCCGGTTGACGCCCGCCACGCAGGTCACGCCAGGAGGGCACGCGTTTGAGGAACCCCCAGCGCGGCAGAAGCAGCGCGACGACGACGAGCGCCGCCGTGACGAGCTTCATGTCGTTGGGATCGAGGCCCTTGAGCGCGACGAAGATGATCAGGCGATAGATGACCGCGCCGATGACGGCTGCGAGACTCGCCAGGAAGATGAAGCGCTGGCCGATGACCGCCTGTCCGAGGATCACGGAGGCGAGACCCACGAGGATCAGGCCGATGCCCATGCTGATGTCCGCGAAGCCCTGATACTGGGCGACGAGCGCGCCACAGAGGGCGACGAGCCCGTTCGAGAGCGCAAGCGTCAGCATCGTCGTGCGGTCGGTGTCGGCGCCGAGGCTGCCGATCATCTGCTTGTTGTTGCCAGTCGCCTGGATCGCCAGACCGAGATCGGTCGACAGGAACCAGTCGACGAGCAGCTTCAGGAGCATGACCCCGGCGAAGAGGACGATCGCCGCGAACCAGGTCGATCCGAGCCAACCTGCCTCGCGCAGCGGCGTCATCACCGTGGTCTCGCGCAGCAGCGAGAGATTGGCGCCGTCCATGATCCGCAGGTTCACCGACCACAGGGCGATCATGGTGAGGATTCCCGCGAGCAGGCCGTCGATGCGGCCCTTGGTGTGGAGGAGGCCGGTGATCAGACCGGCGATGAGGCCGGCCCCCGTCGCCGCGAGCGTCGCGACGACGGGGTTCTGGCCGGATGTGATCATCGCGGCGGAGACGGCGGCCCCCATGGTGAAGCTTCCGTCGACCGTCAGATCGGGGAAGTTCAGAACACGGAAGGTGAGATAGACGCCGAGCGCCATCACGCCGTAGATGAGCCCGAGCTCGACCGCTCCGATCATGGGTGCTTATTCGATGACGTTATCGGCGCGGTCGGTGACCGACGCGGGCAGCTCGACGCCCATGCGCTCAGCGGCCGCGGGGTTGATGATCAGCTCGATGTCGTTCGACACCTCGACCGCCATCGTGGCGGGGTCGGTGCCGTCCTGGAGGATGGCGGCGGCCATCTCGCCGGTCTGATATCCGAGCTTGGAGTAGTCGATGCCGAGCGTCGCGATCGCGCCGCCCTCGACCGGGCCGGAGTCACCGGACACGACGGGGATCTGGTTCTGTTCGGCGACCTGGATGAGCGCGGCGATGCCCGAGACGACGGTGTTGTCGGTCGGGACGTAGATCGCGTCGACGTCGCCGAGCGACTGCGTCGCCTGCTGCACCTCGGCCGAGTTCGCGACGGTCGCCTCTTCGATCGTGAGTCCGAGTTCCTCGGCCGCCTCCTTGGCGAGCTCGACCTGCACCTCGGAGTTGACCTCACCGGAGCTGTAGACGATGCCGACGGTCTCGGCGTCGGGCGCGATCTCCGCCAGCAGAGCGATCTGATCCGCGACGGGGTTGAGATCGCTCGTGCCCGTGACGTTCCCGCCGGGGGCGTCGTTCGAATCGACGAGACCAGCGGCTTCGGCGTCGGTCACGGCCGTGAACAGCACGGGCGTGTCGACGATGGCCTGCGCGGCGGCCTGGGCAGCCGGGGTCGCCACCGTGAAGACGAGGTCGAGGTCGGCGCCGGCGAAGGTCGAGGCGATCGTGTTCGTGTTGGGCACCTCGCCCTGGGCGTTCTGGTCGTCGTACTCGACCTCGAGCCCGGCATCGGCGAGGGCGGACTTGAAGCCCTCCGTCGCGGCGTCGAGAGCGGGGTGCTGGACGAACTGCAGGGCGCCGATTGAGTAGGTGTCGGAGCCGGCGGCGTCATCGCCACCGGCGGATCCGTTCTCCTCGGGGGACGACGAACAGGCGGCGAGCGTGAGCAGGGCAACGGCACCGAGCGCGGCGACGCCGCCGCGGCGCGAAAGGGTGTGAATACGAGGGGACATCTTTCGAATGCTACCGGCCCCTGGGCGGATCCTGGGAAACGCGGACCTGAGCGCGGTCCGTTAGCGTGTCGTCATGGACTATGCACCTCTCGGAAGCAGCGGCCTGGTCGTGTCGGCGCTCGGCCTCGGCTGCAACGCGTTCGGGCGACGGATTGACCAGGATCAGACGACGGCCGTGATCGACGCGGCGTTCGAGCACGGCGTGACCTTCTTCGACACCGCGGACACGTACGGGCAGGGCCGGTCCGAGACGATGCTCGGCGAGGCATTGCGCGGACGCCGTGACGAGGTCGTCATCGCGACGAAGTTCGGCATGGACATGGGCGACACCTATCCGGGAGCGCGCGAGAACCGCGCGAGCCGCGGCTACATCGCCCGTGCGGTCGAGGGCAGCCTCTCGCGGCTCGGAACCGACTGGATCGACCTCTATCAGCTCCATACACCCGACCGGATCACGCCGATCGACGAGACGCTCGAGGCGCTGACGGACCTGGTCCGCGCCGGGAAAGTGCGCTACATCGGGTGCTCGAACCTCGCCTCCTGGGAGGTCGCGGACGCCGCGGCCGTCGCCGACGCGGTGGGCGCGGAGCGGTTCATCACGGCGCAGAACGAGTACTCGCTCTACAACCGCAGCGCCGAGGCCGAGCTCGCACCCGCGCTGGAGCATTACGGGATGAGCCTGCTGCCGTACTTCCCGCTCGCCTACGGGCTGCTGACCGGCAAGTACGCGCAGGACGAGGGCGCGCCGGAGGGGACCCGCCTGGCGAAGGAATCGGCGCGCTTCGACGGGGCGAAGTGGGACGTGATCGAGGCGTTCCGCGCCTTCGCGGGGGAACGGGGCGTGTCGATGCTGGACGTCGCACTCGGCGGTCTGCGCGCGCAGCCCACGGTCGACACGATCATCGCGGGCGCGACGAGGCCAGAACAGATCGCGGCGAACGCGGCGTCGGTGCGCTGGGAGCCGACGGGCGACGATCTCGAGGCGCTCGATCAGATCGTGGCGCCCGGTACCGGATCGGGCTACCTGACGTACGCGACGAAGCGCGTCACGCCGTAGGAGCCTCGGGGGGAAGACTCTGGTGGGCGATACGGGACTCGAACCCATGACCTCTTCCGTGTGAAGGAAGCGCGCTAACCAACTGCGCCAATCGCCCGTGTGGAGTTGTCTGCGCCGGAGCGGCACAAGGACTCATAGTACAGGACGGTGGCGCGTGATCCGCAACGCGGAGGACGGTCGGGGGTGTCGGGAGCGCCGCGGCGCCGGACACGCCCGGCTGCGTCATCTGGTTTTGTGCGCTCCGAGATGTGGGCTAATGTAGTGCAAGTGCCCGGCGGGAGATCGCTGGAGTCACGACGCGGATGTAGCGCAGTTGGTAGCGCATCACCTTGCCAAGGTGAGGGTCGCGAGT
>DGYFJ06201__coassemble_1083_pt1 | contig 13529 bp, 12 predicted proteins | sample DGYFJ06201__metabat2_high_PE_006 | metagenome-assembled genome bin DGYFJ06201 | reverse complement strand
CGTCACAGCCCGGCGACGTCCGCCACGGCCGCGTGCGCCAGGGCGCGGGCCTCGTCGTGGTAGCGCTGGATGGCGCGGATCGCCATCGTGAGATCGCTGTCGCGCAGCGCGCCGATGAGGTCGCGCAGCGCGCGCTGACCGTGGAACTCGCGCCAGTCCTTCTGATCCCACAGCGACCGCCACGCCCATGCGATGCTCAGTCGGCGATACGACTCGAGCAGTTGCGCGGATCCGGACTGGGCGACGATGGTGTGGTGCAGCTCCGTGTGCAGCGCGAGGAACTTCTCGCGCCCGTCCGGCGCATGCGTGAGCTCCTCCATCTCGTCGACGATCTCCGCGAGCGTGCGGATCACCTCGTCCGGGACGCGACCCACGAGGTTGGCGACGACGCCGATCTCGATGTTCGCCCGAGCAGAGTAGATGCTCTCGATCAGGTCGCCGCCGATGGGCGCGGGGGTGAAGCGGCCGTCCGGCAGCCGGTCGACGAGGGACTCCGTGGAGAGGGTCACGAGCGCGTTGTTCACGTCGTCGGGCCGGGCCTCCAGCCGCGCTGCGAACGCCTCGACGTCGAGCGGTTCGCCGACGCCCACGTCGCGCTGCAGCACGAGCCGCCGCATCTGCTCGTACGTCGCGTGCTCGCGCAGCCGGTCCCAGCGACCGAAGGATCCGCCGAAGTAGGTCAGCGGACGGCCGTCGACCGCCGTCGCCTCACGCACCTCGCCGAACAGCACGGTGTGCGTGCCGACCGTCGCGGTCTCGCGCAAGCGGCACGAGAAGGTCGCCAGCGCGCCGTCGAGGACGGGTGCGTCCACGACCGCCGAATCGCGGTGGGCGACGCCCGCGAACTTGTCGCCGGGGCCGGCGAACTGGCGCGCGAGTGCACCCTGGCCCTCCGCGAGCACGCTCACCGTGAAGGATCCGCTGCGCACAATGGCCTCGCGCGTCGAGCTGCGTTCGTTCATGCAGGCGAGAATGACGGGCGGGTCATCCGAGACCGGTGCGACGGCGGCGACCGTCGTGCCGTACGACTTCCCATCGACCCGCGTGCACAGCACGGTCACGCCGCTCGTGAGCGCCCCGGCCGCGCGCGCGTACACGTCGATCTCGTCGACGCCGTACTCGAACCTCCTCATGGCCGCACCGCTCGCCGTTACGCGGACGGCCGCGCGAGTCCGAGGTTCTCGCGGAACGTGGAGCCCTCGTACTCGGTCCGGAAGTAGCCGCGTTCCGTCAGCTCCGGCACGAGCAGGTCGCAGATCGCGTCGAGCCCCTCCGGGTTGAACGGCGCGTTCATGTTGAACCCGTCGCACGCCTCCGACTCGAACCACTCGATCATGAGATCCGCGGCCTGGGCCGCCGTGCCGACGAACCACACGTGGCCCGTCGAACGCGCCCGATCGACGATCAGCTCGCCGAGCGTGAGCCCCTGCTCGACCGCCTTGCGCCGGAAGATGTGGTACCTGCTGCCCATCTTCGGATCCTCGGAGAAACGCTCCGCAGGGATGCGCTCGTCGAAGCCGATGTCGTCGATGTCGAGGAACAGATCCCCCGCCACCTGACGGCGGCCGGCGTCGAGGTCGACGTTGTCAGCGAGCTCCTGCGCCATCTCCCGCGCCTCCGCCTCGGTGCGGCCGATCACCGGGACGATGCCCGGCAGCACGGTCACCGTATCGGGGTCGCGCCCGTGCTCCGCCACGCGCTTCTTGAGGTCGCGGTAGAAGGTCTGCGCCCCGGCGAGGTGCGGCTGCGCCGTGTAGATGAGGTCGGCAACCTTCGAGCCGAACGCCATGCCCGTCGCCGACGAGCCGGCCTGCACGAGGATGGGGTGGCCCTGCGGCGGCCGCGGGATGTTGATCGGCCCCTGGACCGTGAACCGTGCGCCCGCGTGGTCGATGGGGCGCAGACCGTCGGTGTCGAGCCAGCGGCCGGCCTTCCTGTCGACGAGGATCGAGTCGTCGGACCAGCTGTCCCACAGCTGCTTGACGACGTCCACGTGCTCGTCCGCACGGTCGTACCGCTCCTCGGCCTCCGGCACCCCGGATCCGCCGAAGTTCGCGAATCCGTCGCGCGAGGTGACGATGTTCCAGCCCGCGCGCCCGCCCGACATGTGGTCGAGGCCGGCCATCTGGCGCGCGACGTTGTACGGCTCGGTGAAGGAGGTCGAGACCGTGCCGATCAGGCCGATGTCCTTCGTAACCGCGGCGAGCGCCGACAGCGTGCTGATCGGCTCGTAGAAGCCGTTCATCATGATGTCGCCGCGCATGGTCGCGTTCGCGTGGACGCAGTCGCCGAGGAACACCGCGTCGAGCTTCGCCCGTTCCGCGGTCCGCGCGAGGTCGGCCATGAAGGGGAGGCCGGCGAGTTCGTCGGCCCGGCTCTCCTCGCGTCGCCAGCTGTCGCGGTGGTAGCCCGCCGGCAGGAGGAACGTCGTCAGGATCATGCGCTGGCGTCTCATCGGGGATCTCCGTTCGTGGGGTTCGGCGGGGTCATCGGAAGGCTGAGGTGGGAGTCGTGCTCGCCGCCAGAGTGCAGCCGCCACCGACCGCCGTTGCGCAGGTCGGTGTGGGCGATGACGGGCGAGGTGGGGTCCGGTGCGCGCGCGACGAAGTCGTTGCCGAGGATCGTCACCGCGATCTTCTCGCCGGCGTGGAAGCGCGTCGCTGAGGGCCACAGCTCGATCTCGAGCGCCGTCGGCACTCCCGGCTCGAGCGGTTCCTCGCTCTCGTGCGGGTGCACGGGGCGAAGCTCGCTCGACGCGTCGACGTCGAGGGCCCGGTGGCTGGCACGCAGCCAGCCCAGCGCGACCGGTCCGTCGTCGAAGAGCGCGTTGAACGGATATCGGATCTCGCGTCCGTCGGCCGCGAATTTCCGGGCCGCGACGAACACGTCGGCGTCGGGGGCATCCTCCGTCTCGAGCCAGAGGCGCAGACGCATCGGGCCGACGACGTCGGTGTCTTCGCGGAACGTGTACGAGACGGTCACCTCGCCGTCGCGGCTGTCGAGCCACACGGAGGCCGGGTCCGTCGCGGTCTCGGCGAGCGCGCCGGAGGCGACATCGAGGGCCAGCCGCACGGCGTCGTCGTCGCTCGTCGGCCACGGGAGGTCGCCACGGTGCGTGTGCGTGGTCTCGTCGTCCCGGATCTCGAGCTGCACGCGCGGCCACGCGCTGGGACCCTCGCCACGGTCGAGCAGGTAGTAGTCGAAGAACACCCGCTGGCGCTCGACGCTCTCCGGGTCGTAGAAGTAGCGCCACTTCTTCTGGCCGTGCACTTCGAGCCACTTCTCGTCGCTCGCGATCCGATCGAACGCCGCGAGCGTGCCGCGGGTGTGGAGGCCGTGATCGCTCCAGCTCGCGACGATGTACGCCGGCACCTCGATGTCCTCGAGCGGCGGGTACTTCTCGCGGTAGTAGTCGTCCATCAGCGGGCGTGCGGCGATGTTCGCCGCCGTGTCCTCGGTGCGCGTGCGCGAGAACCCCATGTTCTGCGAGGCGCGCGGCAGGAACCCGGTCTCCGGGATGCCACCGTGGAAGGCGAACTCGCGGTACCAGTCGGTGAAGCACTCCCAGGGGCTGATGGCCGTGAGCGCGGGCGGCCGCATCGCCGCGGCGATGAACTGGCTGCCGGCGAGGTAGGACACCCCGAGCATGCCGACCCGACCGTTGCTCCAGTCTGCGCCGCCGAGCCACTCGACGGTGTCGTAGATGTCGTCGGCCTCCTGCGGGCCGTTGTGTCGGCCCTCGCCCTCGCTGTTCCACATACCGCGCGGGTCCGCGCAGGCGACCGCATACCCGCGGGGGCACCAGTACTTCGGGTCGGGCGCCTCGAAGCCGGTCAGCTTCGACATCCAGCCGGACTCGATCTCGGCGGGCGGCCAGAGCTGATCCTTGGTGTTGTGCTTGCCGTACGGCCCCCAGGCGAGCAGCACGGGGAGGTCGCTCTCCGTCCCGGCCGGGCGATAGACGTCGATGTAGATCCGCACGCCGTCGCGCAGCTCGACCGGCACGTCCTTCTCCTGGACGACGTCGCCGTGGTCGATCGTCTCGCGGCGCAGCGGCGGCAGCGGCGGCTTGCCCGGGGCATTGTCCGGGACGAGGCCCGGCCGGTCGATGATCTCTGGTCGTTCACTCATCATTCGTCTCTTCCCGTCAGCGCTGCAGCGCGATGACGTCGTCGGAACGCACGGAGAACTCCGTCTCGGTGCCGTCGGTCATGCGGCGGTCGTGGTCGGCGGCCATGGTCACGCCGATCGACGTGCCATCTGCGGCTTCGACGCGCGCCGTCCAGTACTCGCCGACGTAAGCACTGTCGCGGATCACGCCGCGCCCGACGAGGCCGCCCGCCGTGTCGCCGAGGCGGACGCTCTTGCTCCGGAAGGCGAGTGCGCCCCCCGCGGGCGCCGTGAGGGAACGGTCGGTCGCCCGGAGCCCGCCGGGCAGCGCGGATCCCTCTGCCCCGACGATGTTCTCGAAGCCCACGAAGTCGGCGGCGAACCGCGACACGGGGCGTCCGTAGATTTCCTCCGGGGTGCCGACCTGGTCGATGCGCCCGGAGTTCATGATCACGACACGGTCGGACAGCGCGAGCGCCTCCTCCTGGTCGTGCGTGACGTAGATGGACGTGTTGCCGAACTCGCGGTGCAGGCGCTGGATCTCGGCGCGCATCGCGATGCGCAGCTTCGCGTCGAGGTTCGACAGCGGCTCGTCGTAGAGCATGAGCCCGTTGGCGGACACGAGGCCGCGCGCGAGCGCGACCCGCTGCTGCTGACCGCCCGAGAGTTCGTGCGGAAAGCGATCCGCGTGCTGCGCCATGTCGACGGAGGCGAGCGCCTGCTCGGCGCGCTGCCGGATGTCGCCGCGCGGCACCTTGCGGCGCTTCATGGGGTATGCGACGTTCGCCTTCACGGACAGGTGCGGCCACAGCGCGTAGCTCTGGAAGACCATGCCGACCTTGCGGCGGTGCGGCGGCAGGAAGCGCAGCGAGTCAGCGTTCGCGAACGTGCGCTCGCCGGCCTCGATGCGGCCGCCGTCCGGATCCTCGAGCCCCGCGATGCACCGCAGCGTGGTCGTCTTGCCGCAGCCGCTCGGTCCGAGCAGCGTGACGAACTCGCCGTCGGCGATCGTCAGGTCGATGCCGTGCAGCACCTGCGACTTGCCGAACGACTTCGTAACGCCGGCGAGCTCAACTCTCATGACTGATCCTTCCCTGGGGTCGACGCCGTTCGCCGGCCGCGGCGCGCGACCCAGGCGAGCGCGAGCGCGACGGCGCTGATGGTCAAGAAGCTGGCGATCAGCAGGAGCGACGCGGCGGCCGACGTCGGCGCCTGCCCCTCGACGTACCGGCTGTAGATCTCGACCGAGAGATAGTTGCTGCCCGGGGCGGACAGCACGAGTGGGGTGGAGAGGACGCCGCTGATCACGACGAAGCACAGTACCCAGCCGCTGATGATGCTCGGGGCGATGAGGCGGATCACGACATCCCAGATCGCGCGGTACTTCGTCGCACCCGACACCCACGCCGCCTCTTCGAGCGACATCGGAATCTGCGCGATGGCGCCGCCCGTCGTGCGTCCGGCGAGCGGGATGATGCCGACGAACAGGGCGAACACCATGATCACCGGGGTGCCGTAGAACTGTCCGAGGCCCGGCACCTCGAGGAAGAGCCACAGCACCGCGAGCGCGAGGATCAGCCCGGGCATCGCGAGTCCGAGCCACTGACTGAACTCGATGAACCGCGAGAGCGCACCGCCACGGAAGCGGGCGGCCCAGCTGAGGATCGTCGCGGCGGCCATGGCGAGGAAGGCGCCGAAGGCGGCGACCATCAGCGTGTTGCCGAACGCATCGATCATGCGCGTGTTCGTCAGGATCGACGCGAAGTTGTCGAACCCGAAGTTGTCCGATGCGCCGAAGTACGGCGAGAGAGAGACCCGAATGAGCTGATACATCGGCAGGACGAGCGTGACGAGGGCGAACAGCACGATGCCTCCGCTGAACACCCACTTCCAGCCGCCCACGTCGCGGCGCACGGGGCGCGCTTCTCGTCCGCCGACCGTCACGAAGGAGCGCTTCCCGAGGATCCGCACCTGCACGAGCACCAAAAGCAGCAGCACGACCATGAGCAGCAGCGACATCGCGCTGGCGTGCCCGAACTGCGGCCCCGTGGAGGCCGACAGAAACTGGTAGATCTCGGTGGGGATCACGAAGATGCCGGCGGGCACTCCGAGGATCTGCGGCGCATCGAACGCTTCGAGGAACAGGACGAAGCCGAGGATCATCGAGCCGGTCAGCGCCGGGGCGAGGATCGGGATCTCCATCTGGAAGAACGTGCGCAGCGGGCTGGCGCCGCTGATGCGCGCGGCCTCCTCGAGGGAACGGTCCATGGCGAGGAACGGCCCGAGCAGCAGGAAGAACTGCAGCGCGATGAGGCGCACCGCCGAGACGAGGACGATGCCCCACCACGATTCCGCGTTGATCACGCGAGCGGCGTCGCCGAAGAGCGCCGCCAACACGTCGTTGACCAGGCCGACGTTCGGGTTGCCGAGCATGCCCCACGCAATCGCGAAGAACAGGCCCGGCGTCGCCATGAGGATGAACATCACGGCGGGGATCAACTGGCGCAGCGGGGTGCGTGTCTTCGTGTAGACCGCCGCGAAGAACAGCGCGATCACGGTCGAGACCGCGATCACGGCGATCCCCATCCCGATCGTCGTGAGCGCCACGCTCAGCACCCGCGGCGACGTGATGACCTCGATGAAGACCGCCGTCGTGAACTCGCCGTCGTCACCGAACATCTCGGTCTTGAAGGCGCCCTGGACGATCATCAGTGCGGGCGCGACGAAACACACCACGCACACGAGAGCGACCACGACCTGCGGGTTGCTCGCGTACCTCCGGAGACGACGTGCGATTCTCACGATGCGCTACCGGCTCTCGGCGCCCGGATCCGCGAATCCCCCGCCGATGACGGCTCCCTCAGGCATGACGGCGACGTCGTCGTCATGATCGGGACGGATCACGCGCGTCCACAGATTCGAGATCTTCCACTCGCCGTCGATTCGGCGGTAGTGCACTTTATAGAGCCCCTCGGACCAGGGCCCCCACACGCGCATGAGACCGAACGAGGTACGGAACTCGCAGATGAAGCGGTGCCAGATGAACTCGCCATACGCGGTGTCGCCGTCGACCGTGATTGTCGGCGAGGAGAGGACGTAGCCGTCCTTGCTCTTGACGACGGGAGCGAGCTCGTCGCCGATCATCGCCGCGATCGCGTCGCGTCCGCGGTGCGGTCCGTGCTGACGAATGTCGCATATCGCGTCCTCGGCGTACGCCTCCGCCACCCCGTCCCAGTTGCGGTCGCTGAGCGCCCGGAGGTACCGCTGCTGCAGCTCCTGGATCTCCTTCGCCGCCGCCAGATCGTGGACCTGTTGCTCCAACCTCGTTACCCGTTCGAGCAACTCATCGACTACGGACATGCATGCCCCATCTCTCCGCCGTTCCCGGTCGGTCTCGTCATCCTTCGATCAGCGCGTTACTTCGCGGTGATGTCTTGGAACAGGTCCTGGTTCGAGGCGATCTCCTCGCGCATCTGATCCTGAGCGGGCAGCGGCACGAACTCGATCTCGTTGAGCGCGGGCCAGCCGTGGGCCGGTTCCAGCGAGGGGTGCGGGTTGAGCGGGAAGTTGCCCGCCTCCAGCACCTGCTCCTGCGCCTCGAGCGTGAACAGGTAGCTCAGGAACAGCTGGCCTGCCTCCGGGTTGGGGGCGTTCGCCGCCGGCATCCACTTCTCCGTCGCGATAACGGGGTTCTCGAGCAGGTGCAGGTCGACCGGGGCTCCGCCGTTGATCGCCTTGCGAATGCTCGTCGCAGCGGACGTCAGGTCGATCGGGTACTCGCCGGCGCTGACGGCCTGGAGAGCGAGCTGGTCCTGCGCCACGATGCTCGACTGTGACGCGACCGTGCGCAGCCACTCCTCGTCGACGAGGTCGCTCTGCAGCAGGATCGACAGCACCGTCTGCATGCCGCCCGGCACCGACGGCGTCATGAACGTGACCTGGTCGGCCCACTCGGCGTCGGCGATCTCCGGCCAGTTCGCCGGCAGCTCGGACTCTTCGAGCATCTCGGTGTTGTAGCCGAGCGAGAACAGCAGCGCCCACGGCGAGTGGTAGAACCCGTTCGGATCCTCGTACTGGTCGGGGTGGATCCGGTCGGCGGCCCACTCGGGTGCCTCGTACGTGACGGGCGTGAACTTCTCCGCGAAGCCCTGGTCGGCGTAGCGGTCGGCGTTCGGGTTGGAGATGACATCCACGACGTGACGCCCCGTCTCCTTCTCGGCCTCGAGCGTCGTCTGCAGGTCGGCACCGACGAACGTCTCGGGGACGACCGTGAGTCCGGGGAAGCGCTCTTCGAACGCTTCGTAGATCGCGACGAACTCGTCGTGGTGTCCCGCATAGATCGTGACGTCCGTGTTGCCGGCGTCGATGGCCGCTTCGTACAGCTCCGTCAGCTCGGCTTCCTGCTCCTGCTCGAGCTCGAGCGGGCCGAGGTCGAGCTCCTCCGCCGTCGCCACGGGTTCGGACCCGCCGCCGCACGCGCCGAGCGCGAGCACCCCACCCAACGCGATGACCGCCGTGGATGACCGTAACCAAACATGAGACCGCATCTTTGCTCCTCCAGTCGTCGGGACCGACACCGTCGTCGATCACGTTGCTCACCGTGACACGAAGGGACGATTTTTGTCAAGCTATTGACATCTTTCGTGCGCGTAAACCGCATGGTGGTGCGTATGTGACCAATGAATCCCGCTGTATTTGATGGATTGATTGACAAATATAAGGTCGTCCGCGACGATCGAGGCGTACGCATCGGCGCGTACGACGCGACACCGGGAGGCACCGCAACATGACGAGCTGGGACTACATCGTGGTGGGTGCCGGATCGGCCGGGGCGCTGGTCGCCGAACGGCTCAGCGCGGCGCCGTCCCGATCCGTGCTCCTGTTGGAAGCCGGCCCCGATTATCGGGCCGCCGACACCCCGATCGAGTTTCGCGACCGCACGAAGGGCCTCGGCCTGACGCTCGAGGCCCCGAAGACGGGCACCCCCGCGTTCTACTGGCACGGCACGAGCGCGGTCCGCGCGCGCGGCCAGGAGCCGTTCCCGTACCGCCGCGGCCGCGGCCTCGGCGGCAGTTCGACGGTGAACGGGCTCTACGCGATCCGCGGGGTCGCAGACGACTTCCGTGCCTGGGAGAATCTCGGCGCCCGCGGCTGGGGCGCCGAGGCGATGCTCGACGCGTCGTGTGCGATCGAGGACGACCTCGACTTCGGGGATCGGCCGTATCACGGCAGCCACGGCCCGACGCCGATCTACCGCGAACCCGAGTCCGGGTGGGGCGGCGTCGATCACGCGGTGCGCGATGCCGCGCTGGCCGCTGGCTACGAATGGCACCCGGATCACAACGCGCCCGGCAGCACCGGCGTCTCGCCGACGGCGATGAACATCCGCGACGGACAGCGCGTCTCGACGAACCACGCCTACCTCGAGCCGGCCCGCGACCGCGAGAACCTGCGCATCGTCGGCGACACGCTCGTCGACCGCGTCCTGTTCTCGGGCGATCGGGCGATCGGGGTCGTCACGGCGGATGGCGAGGAGCACCACGCGCGCCAGGAAGTGTTCCTCTGCGGCGGATCCACGGCGTCTCCCGCGATTCTCATGCGCTCCGGAATCGGACCGCGCGACGACCTCGCCGCCCTCGGCATCGACGTACGCGCGGATCTTCCCGTCGGGCGCGGATCCCAGGATCACGCCGTGACGTTCATCGAGGTGCCCGTGCTGCCGGCGGCGCAGCAGTCGGTCGCGCACCGCCCCACGAACATCGTGCTGCGGTACTCGTCCGGTCTCGGTCGCGACAACGACATGATGATGATGGCGACGAACCACAACTACTGGTTCGGGCGGGACACGGCGGGCATCGCGATCTCCTTGCAGTCGCCCGACTCGCGCGGCACCATGACGCTGCGTTCGCGCGATCCGCGCGACGAGCCGCACTTCGACTTCGACTTCCTCTCGGCGGGCAGCGACCTCGAGCGGATGCGCGACGGGCTCGCCCGCGGGCGGGCGCTCATGGACGACGAGGCTTTCGGGCGGATCCGGACAGGCGAGCCGACATGGCCGCAGGACGACGCCGAGATCCTCGCGACGGTGAAGGACACGATGCACCTGACGTCGACCGTGCCGATCGGATCCGAGGGCTCGGCCCGCGCGGTCGTCGGACCCGACTGCCGCGTCTTCGGAACGCGGGGCCTGCGCGTCATCGACGCCTCCGTGCTGCCGACGGTGCCGAGCGCCAACACTTACCTGACGGTGCTCGCCGCCGCCGAGCTGTTCATGCAGAAATTCGAGGGGGAAGCACGATGATCAGGCCGCACACACCAGAGTCTGCGCACGAACTCGCGGCCCGTGTGGCGCGCGACGCGCGGCACCTGATCGGCGGCGAGCTCGTGCCAGGTGCGGTGTCCGCGACGGTCGCCGCGCCCTGGGATCTGTCGCGCAGCGTCACCTACCTCGCTGTCGACAACAGCGGTGCGCAGGCCGCGATCCGCGCCGCCGCACACGCCTTCGCGACGGACGAGCGGAGCCCCGAGCGCCATCGCGACGTGCTGCGGGCGATGGCCGATCGCGCGGAGGAGATCCAAGAGGATCTCGCCGCGCTCATCGCCTTCGAGAACGGCAAGCTCATGCCCTCGGCGACGATGGAGGCGGCCGCAGTGGCCGGATCCCTGCGCTACTGGGCGGAGGTCCACCCGCAGAACGAGACGCTCAGCTCCGGCGACGATCACGTCACGGAGCTGATCCGGCGCCCGCTCGGCGTGATCGCGGCGATCACGCCGTTCAACATGCCCGTGCTCATGGCGGTGAACAAGATCGGCGCCGCCATCGCAACCGGGAACACGGTGGTGTGCAAGCCCTCCCCCGCGACACCGCTGTCAGCGCTGCTCTTCGCGCGCGCCGTCGCCGACGTCGTGCCCGCCGGGTGGGTCAATATCTTCGCCGGCACCGACGAGACGGGCCCGTTCCTGTCGACCTCGCCCGATGTGGCGCTCGTGTCGTTCACGGGCAGCATTCCCGTTGGCAAGCAGATCATGGCGAGCGCCTCGCAGGAGCTGACGCGGGTGCAGCTCGAGCTCGGTGGCAACGACCCGGCGATCATCGGCCCGGGCGCGGATCTCGACACGGTCGTCCCACAGATCTTCCGCAGCGCGTTCGGCTCGAGCGGCCAGGCGTGCGTCGCCGCGAAGCGCGTGTACGCCCCCGCCGACCTCGCGGACGAGGTGGCCGACCGCCTCGCGACGCTCGCCCAGGCGACGCGCGTGGGGCACCCGTTCGACCCGGAGGCGACGGCGCCCGTCCTCACAACACGAGCGCAGTATGAGAAGGTCGATGCCATGCTGAACGAAGCGCGCACCGACGCTCAGGTCGTGTTCGAGGGCGTCCGGGACAGCGAGACGGGCTACTACGTGCATCCGTCGATCGTGACGGGCGCGACGAACGGAATGGCGATCGTCGACGAGGAGCAGTTCGGGCCCGTGCTGCCCGTCGTGTCGTATGCGACGACGTCGGAGGTCGTTGCGCTCGCGAACGCGACGCCGTTCGGGCTCGGCGCATCGGTGTGGTCCCCGGACGACGAGTTCCTCACGGCGGTCGTCCCCCGCCTCGAGGCGGGCACCGTGTGGGTCAACGGTCTCGGACGTCCGAGCCCGGCCCTCCCGTTCGGCGGCGTGAAACAGAGCGGCATCGGCCGTGAAGGCGGCGCTCCCGGCATCGACGACTTCTCGGAGCTCGTGACGATCACGCGGTTTCGCCCCACCGAAGCAGTGTGACCGGCGATGACCGATTCGTCGCCGGAGCCCGAGGAGGAGACTCCCGTCCGCCCACCGTTCTATTCCTTCGTCGACGGCGTCGCGGAGGTCGTCTCCCGTGAGGACGTCGCGTCTGACTCCGTCACGCCGCGGCTGAGCCTGATGATGCGCCGCGTGAACCAGCTGATGAGCGATGACGCGACGCGACGCGTCTACCGGCCGCACGGCTGGTCACACGCCGGGTTCCGCATCTGCATCGCCCTCTGGGTGATGGGGCCGATGGCCTCGCATCGCGTGACGGCGATGACGAACATGGGGCGCGCCACCGTCTCGGCGGCGCTCAAGCGCATCAGCGACGAGGGGCTCGTGATCAAAGAGCCCTCCCCCGACGATCTGCGGTCGGTGCACGTGCGCCTGACGCCCCTCGGCGAGGAGAAGATCCGCGAGAGCTACGCGGTGCACCTGGCCGGGGAGCACGAGTGGCTGGACGCCCTGACTCTCGCGGAGAAGCACATGCTGCTGATGCTGCTGGAGAAGCTCGCCGCGAACGCGCCGCGCCGGTAGGGTCTGTCCGCGGATCCGTGCGAGCGACGAGCTGCTGAGCACCGACCCCCTCGCGCTCCTCCTCGGCATGCTGCTGAACCAGCAGGCGCGCTCACCACGGGGTTCGTCCAGCGATAACAGATCCGGTGGTCACTCATCGGTCACTTCAGCCAGGAGGGATGCGATCGCCGCACGCACGCGCGGAAGGTCGACGCTGATGGTTGCCCACACCGCATCGTAATCGGTCGCCTCATAGTGATGCGCGAGCCGATCACGCATGCGCTTGATGCTCGACCATGGCACCTGCGGGTTCGCGGCGATCGTCTCGTCAGTCAATCGTGCGACGTTCTCGCCGATCTTGATGATGATCGATTCGGCCGCGAGCCCCGGCGTATTGAGCGCGTCGGAGACGTACCAGTCGTGGCCTCGAGCCGCGAGTTGCGTTCCGGCATCACACAACCGGACGATCTCGCGTAGGCACCGGTGGTCCCTCCCACTCATGCGGCCACCGCCGACAGCAGGATCGGATGATTAGCGGGGAGCCCCCCGTCAGTAACCACATCGACCGGAACACCGAGCAACTGTTCGGCTTCTGAGGCGAACTCGGCGATCGTCAGCAATCCGACGTTCGGCGCGCGGCTGACAAGGATATCGAGGTCGCTCTGCGCTGTGTCCGCGCCCCGCCCCGCTGAACCGAACACGCGCACGTTGCTCAGCCCGTAGCGTGCAGCAAGCTCTTTGAGTTCGCCGCGATGCTGCTCGAGCGCCTCGTGCGGCAGAGGACGCAAAGCCAAGCGCAGCCTGCCGATCATTGCCTCCGAGGGAATTCGCCGCCCGGACTCGTAAGCGGCGATGTTCGGCTGCGCAACGCCGCTGCGCAACGCGAGCTGCGACTGGCTGAGCCCAGCGCGCTCGCGCAACTTCCGCAACGTCTCACTCATATCATGATGATATCGCACGCTCTGCGGGCACGGTCCGCCACACCGCTTCCACTCGCCCTCTGAGCCGTGTCCTCAGGAACACAGGGTGGGAGACTGGAGCCATGGCCCTGCACATCACCGGAGACACCGCTGCCGACGAACTGCTGACCGAGAATCCCCTGGCCCTTCTGGTCGGTATGCTGCTGGACCAGC
>DGYFJ06201__coassemble_1059_pt1 | contig 13921 bp, 11 predicted proteins | sample DGYFJ06201__metabat2_high_PE_006 | metagenome-assembled genome bin DGYFJ06201 | reverse complement strand
GACGGCGCCGGGCTCGCCAAGCGCCTCGAGCGCATCGGCCTCCTGTCCTAACGCAGCGCCGCGCACCCGCGCGGCGGGGCGTCCGCGAGTGCGGCGCCGCCCTCCCACGCGGTCGCGAGTGCCGGAACGCCCTTCCAGGCGGCGGCAGGGCGGGTGGGCACTCGCAGAGATGGTGAGGCGCTATCCGCCCAACGGGAAGACGTCGGTGGGGTGCCATTTTCCGTCTGAGCGTTCGGCGAGCAACGTCACCGCATCGGCGTGATCGGTGATGGGCAACAGTCTGGCCACGGTTGCTTCCGCTTCGACGAGCACGCTGCGTGGCTTGCCGTCGCCGATCGTGAGGTGCGGGATCGTCTCGTCATACGCACCGCCGTATGGCCGAAGCGATGGGAACACGCCTTCGACGGCCTCGATCACGGCACGAAGCGACGCGTCCGATCTCGGCGCGAGCCACAGCACAGCGTCACCGAACCATGCGGTGCGGACCAGCTCAACCTCGAATGGGGCGATGGCTTCGAGCGCGACAGTTAATCGCCAGCGCGCTGCACGCACCGAGAACGCCTCGCCGAGCTGATCGGGAAGCGCGAATCGCGGGTTCATGCGATGACCTCGCAGAACGCACCCTTCGCCGCAGAGGTTATCCACAGGCCGCACCTTCGCGAGTGCCGACGTGCACCGCGGTGCCGTCACGCCAGCGCACGGTAAGCGCTCCATCGCTGTTCCCGAGTGCCGATACGCCCTTTTCATGTGAAAACGGGGCCGGAGAGCACTCGCGGACGGGCGCGGCCGGCCGCGCACTCGCGAAGGCGCCGCAGGACGATGGAGCGGTGGCCCGGTAAGCGGCACGGCGGTGCGTTCGCGTGTCGGAGGATCGAACTAGTGTTCGAGTGCCACTTGGCATATTCGAACATAGTTTCTATCCTGGGGGTGTGGCGATGGCAGCATACGAGCAGCTGTCCGACATCACGCGGCTACGCGCGGAGATCAGTCGGATGCAGCGGCGCACGGCAGAACCCGATGCGCTGCCGGTCGATGACGCCCTGGCGCCTCTCCTCCCCTCCGGTGGGCTGCGCCCGGGCGCCGCCTACGCGCTCCCCGACTCCCCCGCGCTGCTCTTCGCCCTCCTCGGCTCCGCCTCGCGCGACGGCGCGTGGTGCGCGTTCATCGGCCTTCCCGACCTCTCCTTCGAGGCCGCAGAGGGCTACGGCGTGGCCCCGAATCGGCTGGCCCACATCCCGAGACCGGGCGACAGGTGGCGACAGACGATCTCCGCCGCTGCCGACGTCTTCCCCCTCGTCGCCGCCCGGATTCCTCGCACCGCAGCGCCGGCGGAGACCGCGCGCCTCTCCGCGCGGCTGCGCGAACGTGGCAGCGCGCTCCTCGCGATCGGCCCCTGGCCGGGCGCTGACCTGTCCTTCACCATGGGCGAACCCGAGTGGCGCGGAATCGGCAGCGGACACGGGGCCCTCAGCTCACGGGTCGTCACGGTCGCGGCCTCAGGCCGAATCAGCCCCGTCGCGCGTCGCGTACGACTGCTCCTGCCCGGTCCGACGGGCGGAGTCGAATCGCTCCCGTCGGCCAGCATCCCCACGCAGCGTGGCCACCTCACGGCGGTGAGCGCATGACGCCCTTCCCCGAGCGCACGATCGTACTGTGGTTCCCCGACTGGCCCATCACGGCCTTCCTGCGCACACAGGCGCGCGAGGTGTCCGCCGCCAATCGCGTGCACGCCGACGGTCCGCTCGCGATCATCCACGACGGCCAGGTCGTCGCCTGTTCCGCGGCAGCGCGCGCGGACGGCGTGACGAAGGGACAGCGACGGCGCGACGCGCAGGGAGCATGCGCGCAGCTGCGACTCCTCCCCCATGACGAGGCCCGCGACAGCAGAGCGTTCCACGACGTCCTGACGCACCTCGAAGAACTCGTCCCCGGCGTGCAGCCCCTCCGTCCCGGCCTCGCCGCAATCCGCGCCCGCGGCCCGGCACGCTTCTACGGCGGAGAGCAACAGGCCGCCGAATCCCTCCTGCGCTCCCTCGCCGACATCGGCCTCACCGCCCGCGCCGGGGTCGCCGATGGACTGTTCACGGCAGAGCAGGCGGCGCGAGCACCCTCCGGCGAGCCGGTCACCCTCGTTCCCCCCGGAGGCGCTTCCGACTTCCTCTCGCCGCTCCCCGCCCTCTCGCTCGGCGACCGGGAGCTCGCACTCCTGCTCGCTCGGCTCGGCGTACAGACCCTCGGCGAGTTCGCCGCGATTCCCGCCGCGCGCGTGCACGAACGACTCGGGGTACGCGGATCCTGGTTGCAGGCGCTCGCGTCCGGACGCGATTCGCGCACCGTCATCCCCCGCACCCCGCCTCCCGAGACGGCCCGCGTGCTCGATCTCGAGCCGCCGCTCGAGATCGCCGATCAGGTGGCATTCGCTGTGCGTCAGACGGCCGAGACCTTCTGTGACGGCATCGGCGCGCAGTCCCTCGTGTGCACGGCGGTACGCATCACGCTCGAGACCGACCGCGACGAACGCAGCGAACGAGTGTGGCAACACCCGGCGAGCTTCGACGCGACGAGCGTCGTCGACCGGGTGCGCTGGCAGCTGCAGCCTGCACCCGGCGAAACGGCATTCACCGGCGGCGTCTCGCGCATCGTCATCGAGCCCGACGCCGTCGACGATGCCGCGTCGCATCAGCCCGCGCTGATCGGGCAGGGGCCCGACGAACGCTCGCACCACGCGATGTCTCGCGTGCAGACGCTGCTCGGGCACCGCGGCGTGCTGACGCCTGCACTCGGCGGCGGACGGACCCCGGCCGATCGCGAGGAACTCGTCCCCTGGGGTGAGGCCGCCGTGCCCTCCCGTTCCCGTGACCTCCCCTGGCCGGGGGCGCTTCCCCCGCCGCTGCCCTCCGAGGTGTATCGCGCCCCGCACCGCGTGAGCGTGACCGCCGCAGACGGCACGATCGTCACGGTCGACGAACGCGGGTTCGTCTCCGCAGACCCTGCCCGGATCGACGGGCGCGGCATCGTCTCGTGGGCCGGTCCCTGGCCGCTCGTCGAACGCGGCTGGGACCCGCAGCGCGCACGCCGGACACACCGCTTTCAGCTGGTCGACGATCGCCGCTCCGCGTGGCTCGCCGTCCTCGAAGACGAAACCTGGCACCTCGAAGGGAGGTATGCCTGATGGGCTTCAACAACCCTCCGATCTCCTGGCACGAGCTCGAACGCACCCTCAGCGGGCGCCGCCCGACCGCCGCGCCCTCCGACGCCGACGGCAGCGATAGCCCTGCGTGGAGCCGCAAGCGGGGAGCCTACGAACCGCCGCAGCTCGTCCGCCAACGAAACCGCACTCGTTACGCCGAACTGCACGCACACTCGTCCTTCTCCTTCCTCGACGGAGCCTCGTCACCGGAAGAACTCGTCGAAGAGGCGGAACAGCTGGGACTGGAGGCACTCGCCCTCACCGATCACGACGGTTTCTACGGTGCCGTGCGCTTCGCCGAGGCAGCCGAGCACACGTCGCTGAAGACGGTCTACGGCGCCGAGCTCTCACTCGACCTCACCGCGCCGCAGAAAGGGCACCCGGATCCGCAGGGCCAGCACCTGCTCGTGCTCGCGCGCGGCGAGGAGGGGTACCACCGCCTCTCTCGCGCCATCACGCGCGCACAGTTGCGCGGCGGAGAGCGTGGCCGCCCCCTCTACGATCTCGACGATCTCGCGCACGAGGCGGGCGGCGCGTGGGAGGTCCTCACAGGATGCCGCAAGGGAGCCGTCGGCCGGGCGCTTGCCGCACACGACTCGCCAAGCGCGGCAGAACGCGAGCTGCGGCGACTCATCGACCTGTTCGGACGCGATCACGTGCACGTCGAGATCACCCACCACGGCGACCCCGCAGACGATCGTCGCAATGACCTCCTCGCCGATCTCGCGGAACGCCTGGGGCTGCCGCTCATCGCGACCGGGAACGTGCACTACTCCCGGCCGGCGAAAGCGCCGCTCGCCCAGGCGGTCGCGGCGATCCGGGCCACGCGCAGCATGGACGACCTCGACGGCTGGCTCCCCGCGACGAATCGCGCCCATCTGCGATCCGGCGATGAGATGGCTCGCCTGTTCGCGCGCTACCCCGGTGCAGTCGAGGCGTCGGCGCGTCTCGCCGACCAGCTCGCGTTCCCCCTCCGTTCGGCCCGACCCGCGCTCCCGCGGCAGCACGTTCCGGACGGGTACACCCCGATGTCGTACCTGCGCGAGCTCGTCTGGAGCGCCGTCCCGGACCGGTACCCGACGCTGCGGGACGAGGATCGCGACCGCATCGCGCATGAACTCGACGTCATCGAGCAGAAGGACTTCCCCGGCTATTTCCTCATCGTCCACGACATCGTCGCCGAAGCAAGCCGGCGCGGCATTCTCTGTCAGGGCCGCGGATCCGCCGCGAACAGCGCCGTCTGCTACCTGCTCGGCATCACCGCCGTCGACGCGATCTTCTTCCGACTGCCGTTCGAACGTTTCCTCTCGGCGATGCGCGACGAAGAACCCGACATCGATGTCGACTTCGACAGCGACCGGCGCGAAGAGATCATCCAGTACGTCTACGAGACGTACGGTCGCGATCGCGCCGCGCAAGTGGCGAACGTCATCCAGTACCGGCCGAAGAACGCCGTGCGCGACGTCGCCCGCGCCCTCGGCTTCTCCCCCGGCCAGCAGGACGCCTGGGCGCGCCAGGTCGAACGCTGGGGTGCGTCGATCGAGTCGAATGCCGGCCACAGCATCCCCCCGCAGGTGCTCTCCTACGCCGCCGAGATCATGGGGGCGCCCCGCCACCTCGGGATCCACTCCGGCGGCATGGTGCTCACCGACCGCCCCGTCGGCGAGGTCGTCCCGATCGAACATGCCCGGATGCCGGGACGCACCGTCATCCAATGGGACAAGGACGATGCGGCCTGGATGGGGCTGGTGAAGTTCGATCTGCTCGGGCTCGGGATGCTCGCCGCCCTGCAGCACTGCTTCGATCTCATCCGGGAGGCGACGGGAGAGAGTTTCGACCTGCGTGAGCTGCCTCGTGAGGAGCCGGCCGTGTACGACATGCTCTGCCGGGCCGACTCCATCGGGGTCTTCCAGGTGGAGTCACGCGCGCAGATGGGGCTGCTCCCCCGCCTGCAACCCCGCTCGTTCTACGACCTCGCCATCCAGATCGCTCTCATCCGCCCCGGCCCGATCCAGGGCGGCGCCGTCCACCCCTTTGTGCGGCGCAAGCTGGGCGCCGAGGCCGTCACGTATCCCCACCCCCGTCTCGAACCCGTCCTGAAGCGCACCCTCGGCGTCCCGGTATTCCAGGAACAGCTCATGCAGATGGCGATGGCAGTCGGCGACTGCACGGGCGAAGACGCCGATCTGTTGCGGCGGGCGATGGGATCCAAGCGCGGCCGGGAGCGCATCGACGCCCTGCGACAGAAGCTGTTCGATGGAATGGCGCGCAACGGGATCGAGAAAGAGGATGCGGCGAGGATCTACGAACAGATCCAGGCGTTCGCGAACTTCGGCTTCGCCGAATCCCACTCGCTCTCCTTTGCGCTGCTCGTCTACGCGAGTTCCTGGATCAAGCTGCACTACCCGGCGGCGTTCCTCGCCGGCCTGCTGCGGGCGCAGCCGATGGGCTTCTACTCCCCCGCCACGCTCACCGCGGACGCGCGGCGAGCCGGCGTCGAAGTGCTCCGCCCTGACATCGTCGCCTCCTCCGTCACCGAGACGCTCGAGCCGACGGAGCCCGACGCGCGGGAGACGACGGGGAGAGCCGCGTGCCTCGCCGACCATGAGGGCGCGCCGACGGTGTTCGACCGCACTGCGCCGGACCGCTCCGGCTCTCACCGGAGAGACGGCCGCTTCGCCGTCCGCCTCGGGCTGGCAGGTGTCACGGGCATCGGTGAGGGGACCGCCCGGCGGATCGTCGAAGAACGCTCTCGCGCGCCGTTCCGGTCGATGAACGACCTCGTCCGTCGCACCGGGGTCACCGAGAAGCAGCTCGAGGCGCTCGCGACGGCCGGTGCTCTCGCCCCGTTCGGACACGGCACACGAGAGGCGCTGTGGCTCGCGGGAGCCGCAGCCGACGACAGGCCAGACGTCCTCGACGGCACGGCGCTCTCGGTGCAGCCGCCGCTGTTCTCGGATCCCTCGAGCTACGAACGTCTCGCGAACGACCTGTGGGCGACCGGCGTCTCGACTGACGACCATCCCCTCGCGCACTTCCGCGGGCCGCTCGATGCGCGCGGTGTGCTCACCTCATCCGAGCTGCGTACGCATGAGTCGGGCCGTCGCGTCGAGGTCGCGGGGCTCGTCACGCACCGGCAACGCCCTGCGACCGCATCGGGCGTGACCTTCCTCAACCTCGAGGACGAGCACGGTCTCGTGAACGTCATCTGCTCCACGGGAGCGTGGAAGCGTTATCGTCACCTGGTTCGCGATGCGCCAGCGCTCATCGCGCGCGGCATTCTCGAGCGCTCGCCAGAGGGGGTCGTGAACATCGTCGCCGACGGGTTCGAAGATCTGCGCGTCGGCGTCGATCACCGATCGCGCGACTTCAGGTGAGCGGATCGATGCCGAGCAGGTCCTGCGCCCAGAGCTGTGGCAGACCGACGTACGGAATCGCCAGGCGCATGACGCCCACCTCCCGCACCTCGTACGGCTCGCGGTCGACACCGCCATTCGCGTCTCCCTTGAGGGTGAGCACGGTCTGGCTGCTGCCGAGGGCGACATCCACGACGCGGTGGGTGACCGTGCCCGGCCCGTTGAAGCGATCGGTCGTGACGACGTCGCCGACCGACACGGCCGTCGCGTCCACACGCTCGGACACCACCACGCTGCCGATCGGCAGACCGGGCTCCATCGACCCGGAGACGACGATCCGTGGCGTCAGGCCGAGCGCCGCGAACAGCATCGTGGCGACGATGCCGATCGCTGCACCGGATGCCACCGCAAGACCGATCACACGCAACGCGATCCGGAGCGCCCTGCGCGGGGAGCCGAGACGTGGTGTCACAGCGTGTGCCACTGCCACCGCCATATCGCCCCGTTCCGCGCCAACGACACGTTGACGTCACCTGATGTTCACCACCTGTTCACCATTATGCCCAGAACCTCGCAGGAACAGGCGGGAACGCCGCAGTATGAGGCGAACCGGCGGGAATCATTTCGAGAACGCCCAGCATCATCGGGGTCGCCACCGGACGCCGCCTCGAGGTCCGGCGCCGCAGGGGTGCCACGACGCGCATCGGCCAGCGCAGTAGGTGCCAGGTTGAGCAGCGTGCCCTAGCCTCGAAGCATGTGCGGACGATTCGTCGTGGCCCGCGTCGGCAGCGAGCTCGTGAGCGAACTCAGGGTGGATCTGATCAGTGACGATCTGCCCGCGCCCTCGTACAACATCGCCCCGACGCAGAGCGCTGCGATCGTCGTCGATTCCGCGAAGACGGATCCGCCGACGCGCCGCCTCGAGTCGGCCCGCTGGGGCCTCGTACCGGGGTGGGCGAAAGACCTCTCGATCGGCTCACGGGCCTTCAACGCACGATCGGAGGAACTCGAGCAGAAGCCGATGTTCCGCTCCGCGCTCCGTGCGCGCCGCGCCGTCGTCCCAGCCACGGGCTATTACGAGTGGAAGAAGGACGACGACGGAAAGGTGCCGCTGTTCGTCCATCACGAGGCCGGCGATCCGCTGCTCTTCGCGGGACTGTACGAGTGGTGGCGCGATCCCGATGGCGCGTGGGTGCTGAGCTTCACGATCCTCACGCGCTCGAGTGTCGGCGGCCTCGGTTCGATCCATCACCGGATGCCCGTGTTCCTCGACGCCGACCATGCGGATGCGTGGCTCGACACCGATCTCGACGAGCCACGCGACGTCCTCGACGCCGCGATCGACGACGCCCCACGCGTCGCCGAAGCGTTCGCGTGGCACGACGTCGGCCGGGCCGTCGGCAATGTGCGCAACGACGAGCCGAGTCTCATCGATCCGGCCTGACGGGCGCGTGTGTGCACGTGGGAGACAATGGGCAGCGTGACCCACGACATTCCCGCTGACGCCCGCGCGCACATCGACGACCTCGCCGCCTTCGTCGAGGCGTCGCCGTCCTCCTACCACGCCGCCGAAGAGACAGCGCGCCGGCTGCAGGCCGGCGGCTTCGCCCGCCTCGCCGAGGCCGATGCCTGGGAGCTGTCCGCGGGCGGCCGCTACGTCGTCGTGCGCGAGGGATCCGTCATCGCGTTCGCGCTGCCCGCCGCCGTCTCGCCGACGACACCGTTCCGCATCGTCGGCGCACACACCGACTCCCCCGGCTTCAAGCTCAAGCCGCGCCCGACGACGACGGGACCCGGTGGCTGGTGGCAGCTCGGCTGGGAGGTGTACGGCGGCCCGCTGCTGAACTCGTGGCTCGACCGCGAGCTGTGCCTCGCCGGACGCCTCGTCACGCTCGACGGCACCGAGCACCACGTCCGCACCGGTCCGCTCGCCCGGATCCCGCAGCTCGCCATCCACCTCGACCGCCAGGTCAACGAGGGACTCACGCTCGACAAACAGCGCCATACCGCTCCCGTGTGGGGTCTCGGCGACGCCGAGAGCGCCGACATCCTCGCGGTCCTCGCGCGCGAGGCCGGCGTGGATCCGGCTCAGATCGGAGGGATCGACGTGGTGGCGGCCGACACGCAGCCGCCGCGCACGTTCGGCGCCGATGACGCCCTGTTCGCGAGTGGTCGCCTCGACAACCTGCTCTCGACGCACGCCGGGCTCGTCGCGATCGCGGACAGCCGGCCGACCGACGCCATCGCGATGTTCGCCGCGTTCGATCACGAAGAGATCGGATCCGCGACGCGCTCGGGCGCGGCCGGACCATTCCACGAAGAAGTCCTCACGCGCATCCTCACGGCGTTCGGGGCGACGGCCGAGGACCGCGCCCGCAGCTTTGCCGCGTCGCTGCACGTCTCGAGCGACGTCGGACACGCGGTCCACCCGAACTACGCCGACCGACACGACACGGCCAACCAGCCCGTCGCGGGCGGCGGTCCGATCCTGAAGATCAACGCGAACCAGCGCTACGCAACCGACGCGCACGGCGCCGCGGAGTGGAACGCCGCGTGCCAGGCGGCGGACGTCCCGACACAGGAGTTCGTGTCGAACAACACGGTGCCCTGCGGGTCCACGATCGGTCCGATCTCAGCGACGCGCCTCGGCATCCGCACGGTCGATGTCGGTGTGCCGATCCTCTCGATGCACTCCGCCCGCGAACTCACCAGCGTGCTCGACCCGTGGTACCTGTCGCGCGCGATGGAATCCGTGCTCGCGCGCTGACATGGCGACGCTCACGCGGGACGTCTGGCGTGCGCGCGACGCCGCGCACACAGAGCGCGCCCGCGAACTGACGCGCGAGCACCGCGCACGGCGGCAGCGCGGCGAGAAGCATCCCGTGTGGGACTTCCTGTTCACCTATTACGGGTATCGGCCCTCGCTCCTCGAGCGATGGCATCCCGGCGCGGGCGTCGAACTCGCTGACGCCGTCGACGATGCCCGGGCGTCCTGGCGCTGGTACGTAAAGGGGTCGACTGCCGGTTCCCTGAGCGTCGATGACGCGGCGTTCCGGAGCGAGAAGCGTCAGATCGTACGTCTTGCGGAGATCATGCTGCGGCGGACCGCCGCACGGCCGGGGCAGTTCGACTGCTTCGGGCTGCACGAGTGGGCGATGGTCTACCGCCAGGGCGAGCACCGCCATCCGCAGCCGCTGCGGCTCGGCGCGAGCGGCACCGACGCCGTCGTCGAAGCGCATGAGCTGCGCTGCACCCACTTCGACGCCTTCCGTTTCTTCACCGCGGAGGCCGTGCCGCGCAATCGCGAGCCGCTGCGACGCGAGGATCAGGCGGAGCGCGAGCAGCCGGGCTGCCTGCACGCCGGGATGGACGTCTACAAGTGGGCGGTGAAGCTCGGACCGCTCGTTCCGGGCGAGCTCCTGCTCGACGCGTTCGAGCTCGCCAGCGATGCCCGCCTACTGGACATGGCCGCGGCGCCGTACGATCTCTCCGAGTTCGGCGTCGACCCCGTGCGTATCGAGACCACCGAGGGCAAGGCCGAGTACGTGCGCCGCCAACGCGCCCTCGCCGAACGCTCCGCTCGGCTGCGCGAGGGGATCCTCGGCTCGTCGTTCCGCGCACCCTCTGTCGCGGCGGTCTCGTGAGGGGGTAGTGTCACTGCGATCCATCTCACAGAACGTCGGAGATCCCGAATGAAATTCATGCAGAACCTCGGCAAGTCGCTGATGCTACCCATCGCCGTCATGCCCGTCGCCGCGATCCTCATGGGAATCGGCAACTGGATCGGAAACACGGCCGGCGAGAACGTCGTCAGCGTGTTCCTCCTGTCCGCGGGCGGCGCCGTCATCGACAATCTCGCCGTCCTCTTCGCGATCGGCATCGCCTTCGGCATGTCGCGGAGGTCCGATGGCGTGGCCGCCCTCGCGGGGCTCGTGTCGTGGCTCGTCGTCACGGTTCTCCTCGCACCCGAGAACGTTGCCGGCCTCACCGGCGTCGAGGTCGCCGACACGGACCCGGCGTTCGGGAACATCCAGAATGCGTTCGTCGGCATCTTGTGCGGGCTCATCGGCGCGTTCGCCTACAACCGGTTCCACGAGACCAAGCTCCCAGACTGGCTCGCCTTCTTCTCGGGCAAACGTGCGGTGGCAATCGTCGCCGCCGGACTGTCGCTCATTCTCGCGATCGCACTGTTCTTCATCTGGCCGTTCGTGTACCAGGGCCTCGTGTCGTTCGGCGAGTGGATCGTCGGCCTGGGCGCCGCCGGCGCTGGCATCTACGGCTTCTTCAACCGTCTGCTGATCCCGTTCGGCCTGCACCACGCCCTCAACTCCGTGTTCTGGTTCGACGTGGCGGGCATCAACGACATCTCCAACTTCCTCAACGGCACGGGAGAGCCCGGCATCACCGGCATGTACACGTCCGGCTTCTTCCCGATCATGATGTTCGGACTGCCGGGTGCCGCGCTCGCGATGTATGTCACGGCACGCTCGAGCCGAAAGAAGGTCGCTGGCGGCATCCTCTTCTCCGCCGCGTTCGCGTCGTTCTTCGTCGGTATCACCGAGCCGCTTGAGTTCTCGTTCATGTTCCTCGCGCCCGTGCTGTACGGAATTCACGCCCTCTTCACGGGCGTTTCGATGGCGCTCACGGCGCTGCTGCCGGCCCGGATGGGCTTCGGGTTCTCCGCGGGCGCGATCGACCTTGGCCTCGGCTGGAACAACCCGCTCGCGCAGAACCCGTGGATGCTCCTGCTGCTCGGCATCGCGTGGTTCGTCGTCTATTTCCTCGTGTTCACGTTCGTCATCCGGAAGTGGCAGCTGAAGACGATCGGCCGTGAGGACGACGACGAGATCGCCGACGAAGACGACGAGACGGACGTCGACGCCAAGTACGTCGCGACGGCGAGCCGGTTCATCGACGCCCTCGGCGGCACGGAGAACATCACGAGACTCGATAACTGCGCCACGCGCCTGCGCCTCGAGATCGACGACGTCTCACGCGTCGACGACAGCGCACTCAAACGTGCCGGAGCCGCCGGGACCATGAAGCCGGGCGGGCACTCGGTGCAGGTCGTCTACGGCCTCAACGTGCAGTTCGTGAAGGACGCGATGGAGCAGGTCATGTCCGGCCGCGTCGCTCCCTCGAGTGGCGACGTCCCGGCCGCGACGCCCGCGACCGACAGCGTGCAGACGCTTGCCGCGACCGACACCGTGGTCGTGCGTCTGCTGCAGCCGATCGATGGCGAGGTGAAGCCCCTGAGCGCCGTGCCGGATCCGACGTTCGCCGACGAGGTCATGGGCCCAGGGCTCGCCATCGAGCCGACCGGAGACACCGTGCGTTCCCCCGCCCCCGGTCGTGTCGGGCACATCTTCGACACCGGCCACGCGGTCGCGATCGTCACCGACGACGACGTCGAGATTCTTGTACACATCGGCCTCGAGACGGTCGGCATGGGCGGAGACGGCTTCGAGCTCCTCGTGAAGACCGGTGACCTGGTCGATGAGGGCACCCCCCTCGTGCGGGTCGATCTCGCGAAGATCCGCGAGGCGGGTCACCCGACGATCACGCCGGTGGTGCTCCTGAACCGCCCGGGTGGCAGCCTCGAGTTCCGCTGATCCGGTGGCCACGGCGCCCCACCCCACGGAGTCGTCGTAGCATCGAAGGCATGCGTGTCGCTTATGCGCAACTGCGCGATCTCGTGAGCCGGGCGGGTTCGGATCCCATCTGGAACCCGCCCGGTCCGCGCGAAGGCGCGACGAACAAGCGTCCCGCGGCTGTCTTGATTCTCTTCGGCATGCTCGACGCGATCCCCGCCGAGCACGAGGCGAAGAACGCGGCCGTGTCGAAGGACCTCGACCTCCTGCTGTTGCGCCGTGCCTCGACGTTGCGCTCGCACCCGGGCCAGGTGGCATTCCCGGGAGGACGCGTGGATCCCGAGGACGACGGCCCGATCGCCGCAGCGCTCCGCGAAGCGCGCGAGGAGACCGGTCTCGACACGTCGGGCGTCGAGGTGATCGGCGCGCTCGGCGAGCTCATCCTCCCGTATTCCAACCACCGCGTCACTCCCGTGATCGCCTGGTGGCGCCAACCGTCCCCGGTCGGCGTGGTCGACGTGGCGGAGAGCGAGGCCGTCTTCCGTGCACCCGTCGCCGACCTCATCGACCCGGCGAACCGCGTCACGAGCGTCATCGGCTACGACAGTGACACGATGAGGGGCCCCGCCTGGAATCTCTCGGTCCACGACACCGATTACTTCGTCTGGGGCTTCACCGGTGGCATCATCGATCGCCTGCTCGCGGAGCTCGGCTGGGAAGAGTCGTGGGATCGTTCACGCGAGGTGCGGATCTCTCCGCCTCGGGCAGACGGCGAGGAGGTCCTCACGCGCGAAGTCTGACGAGCGCGCGCACCGCGCGCATCAGGTACCGCGCGGGGACACCGATGGCGATCGCGACCGCGCCCGAGATGGTTCGGTCACGGCTGCCGATCGCGAGCCGACGGTGCCATGCGTCCCGCAGCGCGCCACCAACCGGCTCCGACACCGCACGTGGCGCAAGATCTCCCGCGGTGCGGCACCGCACAAGGTCGCGCAGCATGGGGATCCACGTGTCGTCCTCCACGTCATGGAAATAGTTGTCGCCGAGCCAGCCGGGATCCGGGTGACGCATCCGGCGTGCAATCACGTCGTCGGCGGTCCCCAGCAGTCCGCTTCCGCGGAACACCGTGTTGATGAGGGTCTCGTCGACGCCGAACGTATCAAGCGCAACTACCGGGATGCCACGTGCGGCCGCCTCGATCGCGGCCGTGGAGCTGACCGTCACCAACCCCTCGGCGCGGTCCAGGGCGCGCGACATCGGTTCGTACGACACGACGAGGTTTGCCGGCAGCGGTCCGAGTTCGGTGAGGAGATCGACGTATCCGTCCTCCTCGCGATGCGTCTCGTGCTCCCCCGGACGCCCGCGCAGCTTGACGACGACGCGGGCATCCGGCGTCGCCTTCGCCGTCTCGACGAGGATCCGTGCCGCGCGTCTTCGGTCTTCCCGCGCTCGCGGCACGATCGCCTGGGCGGCGAAGACGAGGTCGGTGCCGCTCCGGCCCGCAGGATCAGCGTCGGCGATCTTGCGGGCGAACGGCAACGTCGCGAGCGCGAACCGCTGGTCGATAGCGCGTTCCTTCGCCAGGGCACGGAACTCACGCACCTCTCGGTGCGAGTGCACGATCATCAGGTCGCATCGGCGCCGGAAGTGCAGAGCCCGCCAGGTTGCCGGTACCGAAATTCCCGGCAGCCCGGACACGATCACGGGGCGCGGCTCTCGCCGCGAGGCTTCCCGTGCGACGACGCGCGCGACCGGGCCGCGCGCCGCGGCGAGGACGACGTCGG
>DGYFJ06201__coassemble_1050_pt1 | contig 14118 bp, 12 predicted proteins | sample DGYFJ06201__metabat2_high_PE_006 | metagenome-assembled genome bin DGYFJ06201 | reverse complement strand
GAGGCGATGCGAATCATGCCCACCAGCCTATCGCTGGCGGGGCCGCCGTCGTCGCTCGGGTCAGCGACCGCCCTTGAGGACCGCCTGCTTGACCTCGGCGATCGCCTTGGTCACCTCGATGCCGCGGGGGCACGCCTCGGTGCAGTTGAAGGTCGTGCGGCAGCGCCACACGCCCTCCTGGTCGTTGAGGATGTCGAGGCGCACCTGCGATTCGTCGTCACGCGAGTCGAAGATGAAGCGGTGTGCGTTGACGATCGCCGCCGGGCCGAAGTACTGCCCGTCGGTCCAGAACACGGGACAGGACGACGTGCACGCGGCGCAGAGGATGCACTTGGTCGTGTCGTCGAACCGCTCACGGTCGTCGATCGTCTGGTGACGCTCCTGGCCATGCGCCGGGGCGGACTTGGCCTGCAGGAACGGCTGCACCTCACGGTAGGCCGCGAAGAACGGCTCCATGTCGACGATGAGGTCCTTCTCGAGAGGAAGGCCCTTGATCGCCTCGACGTACACCGGCTTCGAGATGTCGAGATCCTTGATGAGGGTCTTGCACGCGAGTCGGTTGCGGCCGTTGATGCGCATCGCGTCGGATCCGCAGATGCCGTGCGCGCAGGAGCGGCGGAACGCGAGGGATCCGTCCATGTCCCACTTGATCGAGTGGAGCGCGTCGAGCACACGGTCGGTGGGGTACATCTCGACGTCGTAGTCGACCCACTTCGGTTCCGTGTCGACTTCCGGGTTGAACCGACGCACCATGAAGGTCACGAGGTACGACTGGATGGCGCTCTCCTGCTCGGGAGCGTCTGCCACGGCTGTCGACATCAGTACTTCCTCTCCAACGGCGGGTAACGGAGCTCGCCAGAATCATCCTTGATGAATGCGACGGGCTTCCACTCGAGCGCGATGTGGTCCTCGGGGTTCGGCGAGTGCGGGTCGCCGGTGAGGTAGGCCATCGTGTGCTTCATGTAGTTCTCATCGTCGCGGTCGGGGAAGTCCTCCCGCATGTGACCGCCGCGGCTCTCCTTGCGGTTGCGCGCGGCGTACGCGACGATCTCGGCGAGGTCGAGGAGGAACCCGAGCTCGATCGCCTCGAGGAGATCGGTGTTGAACCGCTTGCCCTTGTCGTCGATCGTGATGTTCATGTAGCGCTCGCGCAGGCTGTGGATCGTGCCCATGACGTTCGTCAGGGTCTCCTCAGTGCGGAAGACCTGTGCGTTCTTGTCCATCTCCTCCTGGAGCGTGCGGCGGATGTCCGCGATGCGCTCCGTGCCGGCCGAGGTGCGGATCCGCTCGACCATCTCGCGAACCTCCTTCGCGGGATCCTCGGGGAGGGGAACGAAGTCGGCGCTCTTCGCGTATGCGACGGCGTTGCGGCCGCTGCGCTTGCCGAACACGTTGATGTCCAGCAGCGAGTTCGTGCCGAGGCGGTTCGAACCGTGCACCGACACACAGGCGCATTCGCCCGCGGCGTACAGGCCGGGGACGACGCGCTCGTTGTCCGCGAGGACCTCGGCGTCGTTGTTGGTCGGGATCCCGCCCATCGCGTAGTGCGCGGTCGGCATCACGGGGACCGGTTCGACGACGGGGTCCACGCCCAGGTAGGTGCGCGCGAACTCCGTGATGTCGGGAAGCTTCGTCTCGAGCACCTCGGCACCGAGGTGGGTGCAGTCGAGGTAGACGTAGTCCTTGTTCGGTCCCGCGCCGCGACCATCGAGGACCTCCTTGACCATCGACCGCGCGACGATGTCACGCGGGGCTAGGTCCTTGATGGTGGGGGCGTAGCGCTCCATGAAGCGCTCGCCGGACGCATTGCGCAGGATCGCGCCCTCACCGCGGGCGCCCTCCGTCAGGAGGATGCCGAGGCCGGCGAGCCCCGTCGGGTGGAACTGGAAGAACTCGATGTCCTCGAGGGGGAGGCCCTTGCGCCAGATGATGCCGACGCCGTCGCCCGTCAGCGTGTGGGCGTTGGACGTCGTCTTGAACATCTTGCCGAAGCCGCCGGTCGCGAACACGACCGACTTCGCATGGAAGACGTGCAGGTCTCCGGTGGCGAGCTCGAGCGCGACGATGCCAGCGATGCGGGTCTCGTCGCCGTCCTTCACCGTCACGAGGTCGAGCGCGTAGAACTCGTTGAAGAAGTTGATGCCGAGCTTGACGCAGTTCTGGTAGAGCGTCTGCAGGATCATGTGGCCCGTGCGGTCGGCCGCGTAGCACGCGCGGCGCACGGGCGACTTGCCGTGTTCACGCGTGTGTCCGCCGAAGCGGCGCTGATCGATCTTGCCGTCGGGCGTGCGGTTGAACGGCAGACCCATGTTCTCGAGGTCGATGACGGCCTCGATCGCCTCCTTGGCCAGGATCTCGGCCGCATCCTGGTCGACGAGATAGTCGCCGCCCTTGATGGTGTCGAAGGTGTGCCACTCCCACGAGTCCTCTTCGACGTTCGCGAGCGCCGCGGCCATGCCGCCCTGCGCGGCGCCCGTGTGCGACCTGGTCGGATAGAGCTTCGTCACGACGGCGGTGCGCGCGTTCGGGCCCGCTTCGATCGCGGCGCGCATGCCGGCGCCGCCGGCGCCGACGATGACGACGTCGTGCTCGTGGTAGTAGACGCCGTCTTTGAAGACCGCGTCAGGGTATGCCGTGGATGTCATGCGTGAGTCAATCTGTGGAGGGTTAGGCCTGGCACTGAGCCCAGAGCGCGCTGGACTCGGTGACGCCGATGCAGGGGTCGAAGGTGAACACGACGAGCGTGCCGAGCACGATCATGAGCGCCGCGACGATGCCGATGATCCACACCAGTGCGGCGCGCACCTTCGTGTTCAGCACGTAGTCGTTGACGATCGTGCGCATGCCGTTCGCGCCGTGGATGAATCCCAGCCACAGCATGAGGACGTCCCACCACTGCCAGAACGGGTTCGCGAGCTTCCCGGCGACGAAGCCGAAGTCGATCGCGTTGATGCCCTCGCCGACCATGAGGTTCACGAATAGGTGGCCGAAGATCAGCACGATGAGCAGGACGCCCGACACGCGCATGTAGAGCCAGCCCCACTTTTCGAAGTTGGATCCCTTGCTGCGCTGCGGGGTACGGGGTGCGTCGAGAGCGGAAGCGTTCATCAGTGACCCCCTCCCATGTGCGCGAGCACGTTCGGGATGTGTCGCGCGCTGAAGGCGACCATCGTGACGGCCCACACCGCGATCACCGTCCAGAACATCGCGCGGTGGTACTTGGCGCCCTTCGACCAGAAGTCGATGAGGATGATGCGCACGCCGTTGAATGCGTGGTAGACGATGCCCGCCACGAGGGCGACCTCGCCGAAGCCCATGATGGGCGTCTGGTACTGGCCGATGACCGCGTCATACGCCTCGGGGGAAACGCGGATCAGCGCCGTGTCGAGGACGTGCACGAGGAGGAAGAAGAAGATGGCAACGCCGGTGATGCGGTGCAGGACCCACGACCACATACCCTCACGGCCGCGATACAGGGTTCCCCGCGGCACTTTCGACGTGGTCTGAGACACATCGAGTGTCTGTCGCGCAGATGCGGACACGATCATCCTCTCTGATCGATGCTGGTGTCGTTCGCGCGCACGCTGACTCGCGCGCTCGTCGAACCTTCGTCCAGGATACTCCCGGGCAGGGGTTTCCTCGACCAAGTACACCCTAAGTATCTCGATGTCGAGATATCCGTGGTCGGCGCGCGTGATCGACTACCGTGGACGCCATGTCTGAGCCGCTCGACGACTTCGTTGCCGTGATCCCCGCCGGTGGGATCGGATCCCGTCTCTGGCCTCTCTCGCGGGCGGAGTCGCCGAAGTTCCTCCACGATCTCACCGGGTCCGGTCTCACGCTGCTGCGCACCACCTGGGACCGGCTTCTGCCGCTCGCGGGTGCGGAGAACATCAGCATCGTCACGGGGCGGGCGCACGGAGACAAGGTCGAGGACTCGCTCCCGGACATCGACCTCGACAACGTGTTCATCGAGCAGGACCCGCGCGACTCGGCCGCCGCGATCGGTCTCGCGGCCGCGATCCTGCATCGCCGCAACCCCGAGGTCGTCATCGGCTCGTTCGCCGCGGACCACGTGATCAAGCGCCAGCGCGTGTTCGAGTTCACCGTGCGTCAGGCCGTTGCGGCCGCACGCGAGGGCTACATCGCCACGATCGGGATCCAGCCGAGCGAGCCGGCCATCGGCTTCGGCTACATCAAGACGGGCGACGAGCTCGTCATCGACGATGCGCCCATGGCCGCACGCGCGGAGCGCTTCGTCGAGAAGCCGGACCTCGCGACCGCGCGCGCCTATTTCGCTGACCGCTCCTATCTCTGGAACGCGGGCATGTTCATCTCGCGCGCGGACGTGCTGCTCGACGAGCTCGCGCAGAACGAGCCCGAGCTGCATGCCGGGTTGGTCGAGATCGCCGCGGCGTGGGACACGCCGGAGCGCGACGCGGTCGCGGCGCGCGTGTGGCCGACGCTGAAGAAGATCGCGATCGACTACGCCGTCGCCGAGCCGGCGGCCGAGAAGGGGCGGCTCGCCGTGATCCCCGGACAGTTCGACTGGGACGACGTGGGCGACTTCGCGAGCCTGTGGAAGCTCGTCGGCGACGGGCGGCGCGATGGCGTGACCGTCCTCGGACCGAACGACAACGTGCTCGAGGACGACGCCTCGGCGCTCGTCGTCTCGCAGACCGACCGTGTGGTCGCCATGATCGGCGTGCAGAACGTCATCATCGTCGACACCCCGGATGCCCTGCTCGTCACGACGAGCGAACACGCGCAACGCGTGAAGCAGACCGTCAGCGCGCTGCAGACGCAGGGGCGAAACAGCGTCCTCTGATCCGCTTCGCGCTCGCGACCCGAGCGTGAAGATAACTATCGCGTCTCGGCGCATCGAACTTGTCGAAACGCGCAGACTCGGCGGGGTAGCGTGTGCATAATGCCCCGGCGGAAGTGGTCCGCCTGGTATCTGTGCAAGGGGCCATTCTCACTGGAGGACGAAAACGTCATGAAGACGATCAAGCGCACGGCCCTGGGGGGCCTCGCAGTTGTCAGCGCCGGGATCCTGCTGGCTGGATGTGGCGCAGCGCCCGAGGAATCCGGCGGCTCCGGCAGCGGAGCGAACGGCGACGACGCGCCGGACTTCCTGCCCTGCATCGTCTCTGACTTCGGCGGATTCGACGACAAGTCGTTCAACCAGCTGTCGCTCGAGGGCGTCGAGGAAGCCGCGAACGAACTCGGTGTGGAGTTCAAGGACGTCGAGTCGAACGCCGAGACGGATTACGAGCCGAACCTCAGCAGCCTCGTGGCGCAGGGGTGCAACGCAATCACGTCCGTTGGGTTCGCGCTCGCTCCAGCGACGGTCGACGCGGCGAACGCCAACCCCGAGGTCGATTTCATCCTTATCGACGACCTCGGCGACACCGACTTCGACGGCACGACCGACGCCGAGACGATCAAGCCGGTGCTCTACGACACGGCACAGGCGGCGTTCCTCGCCGGCTACCTCTCGGCCGGGTACTCGGAGACGGACACGGTCGGCACCTTCGGTGGGCAGGAGTTCCCGACCGTGACGATCTTCATGGACGGCTTCCTGCAGGGCGTCGAGCACTACAACGAGGAGAACGGCGCCGACGTCGAGGTCGTCGGCTGGGACGGCAGCACCGGATCCTTCACCGGTGGCTTCAGCGCAGGGCCGGAGGCGAAGACCGTCGCCCAGAACATCATCGATCAGGGTGTCGACGTGCTCATGCCGGTCGGCGGACCGATCTACCAGTCGGCCCTGCAGGCGATCAAGGAGTCCGATCGCGAGATCGCGCTCATCGGCACAGACGCCGATCTGTTCGCCACAGACTCCGACACGGAGGACTTCGTGCTGACGTCGGTGCTCAAGAACATGCACCTGTCGGCATACGAGGCGATCATGGCCAGCGCGAACGATGAGTTCGACACGGAGCCGTACATCGGAACGCTCGAGAACGAGGGTGTCGGCCTCGCCGACCTCCACAATTTCGCGGAGAAGGTCGATGGCGAGCTCATGGCCGAGGTGGAGGCGCTCCAGGAGGCCATCATCGCGGGTGACATCACGGTCGAGTCCTACCTCGACTGATCGGCATTGATGGAGGGAGGTCGGCGGTCGCCGGCCTCCCTCCTGCCTGGAAGGCGCCAGGAATAGGATCGGCATCTATGAAGCTCGAACTGCGCGGCATCACGAAGAGGTTCGGCGCGCTCACTGCCAACGACAGCATCGACCTCACGGTCGAGCCCGGCGAGATCCACTCGCTTCTCGGCGAGAACGGCGCGGGCAAGTCGACACTCATGAACGTTCTCTACGGCCTCTATCAGGCCGATGAGGGAGACATTCTGCTGGACGACGTCGTCCAGCACTTCGACGGCCCCGGCGATGCCATGGCGGCCGGGATCGGCATGGTGCACCAGCACTTCATGCTCGTGCCCGTCTTCACCGTCGCCGAGAACGTCATGCTCGGCCACGAGGAGACCGGGTTCGCCGGCACGCTCGACATCGGCGCCGCCCGCGAAAAGGTGCGCGAGATCTCCGATCGGTTCGGTTTCGACGTCGACCCGGACGCGATCGTGGAGGATCTGCCCGTCGGAGTGCAGCAGCGCGTGGAGATCATCAAGGCGCTCTCGCGGGACGCGCACGTGCTCGTCTTCGACGAGCCGACCGCCGTGCTCACGCCGCAGGAGACCGACGAGCTGATGGAGACGATGCGCCAGCTGCGGGATGGCGGCACGTCGATCGTGTTCATCACGCACAAGCTGCGCGAGGTGCGCGAGGTCTCGGACCGCATCACGGTCATCCGCCTCGGCAAGGTCGTCGGCGAGGCCGAGCCCACCGCCACCAACGCCGAGCTCGCATCGCTCATGGTCGGTCGCGCCGTCGAGCTCACGGTGGCGAAGGATGCGCCGACGCTCGGCGACGACGCGCTCGTCGTCGACGGCCTGACCGTCACCGATAGCGTCGGCACGGTCGTCGTCGATGACGTCTCATTCTCCGTGCGCGGGGGCGAGATCCTCGCCGTCGTGGGCGTGCAGGGCAACGGTCAGACCGAGCTCACCGAGGCGATCGTCGGCCTGCAGGATCGCGTCGGCGGCAGCATTCGCCTCAACGGGAACGAGCTCCTCGGCCGCTCCGTGCGCGAGATCCTCGACGCCGGTGTCGGGTTCGTGCCGGAAGACCGCAGCGTCGACGGCCTCGTCCAGGAGTTCTCGATCGCCGAGAACCTCATGCTCGACCGCTCCCACGGCGCACCGTTCGTCTCGGCCGGCAGCGTGCAGCTGCGCGACCTCGAACGTTTCGCGATCGAGAAGATCGACGAGTTCGACATCCGTACGCAGGGACCCGCGCAGCCGGCGGGCCGTCTCTCGGGGGGCAATCAGCAGAAGGTCGTCCTCGCACGCGAGCTGAGCCGCGAGCTGTCGCTGTTCATCGCAGCGCAGCCGACCCGCGGTGTCGACGTCGGATCCATCGAGTTCATCCACACGCGCATCGTCGCCACGCGCGACGCCGGGATCCCAGTGGTCGTCATCTCGACGGAGCTCGACGAAGCGGCGGCCCTGGCCGACCGGATCATGGTCATGTACCGCGGAAAGGTGGTCGGCATCGTGCCCGGCGACACGTCCCGAGAAGAGATCGGTCTGATGATGGCCGGCATGGAAGCCGGTGCCGAGGGAGCAACCTCATGAGCGTCGTCGACACCGAGCGGCGCGATACCGAGCCGTCGCGCTGGCACCGCGCGTTCCAGCAGATCACCACCGGCAACGGCGCCATCGCGGTGCTCTCGATCGTGCTCGCGCTGCTGGCCGGCACCGTTCTCATCGCCGTCACCGACGAGCAGGTGCAGGAGGCCGCCGGGTACTTCTTCGCGCGGCCGGGGGACACCCTCGCCGCGCTCTGGGCTGCCGCCGCGGGCGCGTACGTCGCGCTGTTCGAAGGAGCCATCTACAACGCGGGTGCCGACAGCTTCGCCGTCGCGATCCGCCCCCTCACGGAGTCGCTGAAGTTCGCCACGCCGCTCATCGCCGCGGGCCTCGGCGTCGGCCTCGCGTTCCGGGCCGGACTGTTCAACATCGGTGGACAGGGGCAGATGCTCATGGCGGCCGCGGCCGCCGGATACGTCGGCGCGTACATGAACCTGCCGATCGGCCTGCACCTCGTCGTCGCCCTCGTCGCGGGCGTGATCGCCGGCGGCATCTGGGCCGGTATCGCCGGACTGCTGAAGGCGCGCACCGGGGCGCACGAAGTGATCTTGACGATCATGCTCAACCACATCGCCTTCTATCTGCTCGCGTGGATGCTCGCGACGCGGGGGATCCTGCAGGCACCCGGTTCGAGCAACCCGAAGACCGCCGCGATGCAGGACACCGCCGTTCTGCCGCAGCTGCTCGGCGACCGGTTCAACCTGCACGCGGGCTTCATCCTCGCCCTCATCGCCGTCGCCTTCACCTGGTGGCTGCTCGAGCGCTCGAGTCTCGGGTTCCGGCTGCGCGCGGTCGGTGAGAATCCGCATGCCGCGCGCACGGCCGGCATCAGCGTCGGCCGCTCCTACGTCGTCGTGATGCTGATCGCCGGAGGTCTCGTCGGCCTCGCCGGAGTGACCCAGGTGCTCGGCACCGTCACGAACGGCTTCGGCGGGGACATCGACGCCGGCATGGGCTTCGACGCGATCACGGTTGCGCTCCTCGGGCGGTCCTCGCCCATCGGCATCCTGTTCGCCGGGCTGCTGTTCGGCGCGTTCAAAGCCGGCGGGTTCTGGATGCAGGCCGACCAGCAGGTGCCGAACGAGGTCGTCCTCGTCGTGCAGTCGCTCATCGTGCTGTTCATCGCGGCGCCCCCGCTCGTCCGCGCGATCTTCCGCCTGCCCCAGCCGGGCGCCCGCGCCCGGAGACGCCAGCGCACGGCGAAGGGAGCATCGATATGAGCGCCCCCGCACACGCCGTCGTGAGCGACGAACAGCGCCACGTCACCCTCACCTCGTGGAAGGCGCCGGTGATCTTCGGCGTCTTCACGGTGCTGTTCGCCCTCCTGCCGCTGATCGGACCGCGTGAGGGCGACAGCACGTTCCGCCTCGTCCGGAGCGCCGCGGCCGCGATCCAGCTGCCTGACCTCGTGCTGCCCTCGAACGCCACGGCATGGGTCTGCGTCGTGCTGATGGCCGCGTCGACGGTGCTCGCCGTCGTGTTCACGAAGGCGCATCGTCCGATGCCCCTGTGGCTCATCGCCGCCTACGTCGCGTTCCTGCTCGTCGGCTTCCTCTCGTGGGCATCCGCCGGCGGCACGCTGCCGATGATCGGCCTGCTCGGCGGCGCCCTGGCCCTCGCGACCCCGCTCGTCTTCGGCGCCCTGAGCGGCGTGATCGGCGAGCGCGCGGGCGTCATCAACATCGCGATCGAGGCGCAACTGCTCTCGGGAGCCTTCACGGGAGCGATGGTCGGATCCGTGACGAAGTCGCCGTGGGCGGGGCTCGTCGGAGCGATCCTCGCGGGACTGCTCGTGGGGCTCGTGCTCGCGGTCTTCGCGATCACCTACTTCGTCAGCCAGATCATCGTCGGTGTGGTGCTGAATGTGCTCGTCATCGGCCTGACGACGTTCTTCTTCAGCACGGTCATGAGCGACAACCCGGACCTGCTGAACTCGCCTGAGGTCTTCCCGACGATCCCGATTCCGCTGCTGAGCGAGATCCCGGTTCTCGGCCCCGTGCTGTTCCGACAGACGATCATCACCTACCTCATGTACGTCGTGGTGTTCGCCGTCTCCTACGGTCTCTACCGCACGCGCTGGGGTCTGCGCCTGCGCGCGGTGGGCGAGCACCCGCAGGCGGCGGACACCGTCGGCATCAAGGTCCGAGCGACCCGCTACCGCGCGGTGATGCTCGGTGGCGCCATCGCCGGCATGGGTGGAGCGTTCTATACGCTCGTGTCGAACCCGCAGTTCGGCCGGGAGATGACCGCCGGCGCGGGCTTCATCGCGCTCGCGGCCATGATCTTCGGAAAGTGGGATCCGATCCGTGCGGCGCTCGCCGCGCTGCTGTTCGGATTCGCCACCAACCTGCAGGGCGTGCTCAGCGTGATCGGATCGCCCGTCCCCAGCCAGTTCATGCTCATGCTGCCGTACGTCGTGACGCTGTTCGCGGTCGCCGGGCTCGTGGGCCGTTCGCGACCGCCGGCGGCCAACGGCCAGCCGTACATCAAGAGCTAGGACGGGGACACGTGATGGACGTCGATTGGGACGAGCTGCGCGAGGTCGCGGTGGCCGCCATGCGCAACGCCTATGTGCCGTACTCGCACTATCCGGTCGGTGCGGCCGCTCTCGTGGACGACGGCCGCGTCGTCGCCGGATGCAACACCGAGAACGCCTCGTACGGCGTCGGGCTGTGCGCGGAGTGCGGGCTCGTGTCGAACCTCGCGATGACGGGCGGCGGCCGGCTCGTCGCCTTCGTGTGCGTCAACGGCGACGGCGAGACCATCATGCCGTGCGGACGCTGTCGCCAGTTGCTCAATGAGCACGCGCATCCGACCATGCTCCTCGAGACCGTCTCGGGGGTGCGCACGATCGACGAGGTGCTGCCCGACGCATTCGGACCCCGCGACCTCGACAGCTTCGCCCGATAAGGAGACAAGAGCGCGTATGACCGAGCCCTTCGACGCCGTCGATGTGATCCGTGCCAAACGCGACGGCGGAGCCGTCGCCGAGCCCGCCCTGCGCTGGATGATCGATGCCTACACCCGCGAGTACGTCTCCGACGCGCAGATGTCGGCCTTCGGAATGGCGGTGCTGCTCAACGGCATGACGCGCGATGAGATCCGCGTCATGACCGACGCGATGATCAACTCCGGTGAGCGGATGAGCTTCGCGGGTCTCGGCAAGCCCACGGCGGACAAGCACTCGACGGGTGGTGTCGGAGACAAGATCACGCTGCCGCTGGCCCCCCTGGTCGCCGCGCACGGCGTCGCGGTGCCGCAGCTGTCGGGCCGCGGCCTCGGGCACACGGGCGGCACCCTCGACAAGCTCGAGTCGATTCCCGGCTGGCGTGCGGCGCTCACGAACGACGAGATGTTCTCGCAGCTGCGCGGATCGGTGGGCGCGGTCATCTGCGCGGCCGGCTCGGGTCTCGCGCCCGCCGACAAGCGGCTGTATGCGCTTCGCGACGTCACGGGCATCGTCGAGGCGATCCCGCTGATCGCCTCGAGCATCATGTCGAAGAAGATCGCCGAGGGCACCGAGTCACTCGTGCTCGACGTGAAGTTCGGTTCCGGAGCGTTCATGAAGGACGCCGAGCGCGCCCGCGAGCTCGCCGCGACGATGGTCGCGCTGGGCGCCGACTCGGGCGTGAAGACCACGGCGCTGCTCACTGACATGAACGTTCCGCTCGGCCGCACCGTCGGCAACGCGAACGAGGTCCGCGAGTCGGTCGAGGTGCTGGCGGGAGGCGGTCCGGCGGACGTCGTCGAGCTCACCGTCGCCCTCGCGCGCGAGATGCTGCAGATGTCCGGCGTCGACGCGGACCCGGCCGATGCGCTCGCCGACGGTCGCGCGATGGACGTGTGGCGGAACATGATCCGCGCTCAGGACGGCGACCCCGACGCCGCGCTCCCGACCCCGCGCGAGACGCACGTCGTCACGGCCGACCGGGACGGGATCCTCGTCTCGCTCGACGCGTTCGACGTCGGACTCGCGGCCTGGCGTCTCGGCGCGGGACGGGCGCGTGCGACCGATCCCGTGGTGCACGCCGCCGGTATCGACCTGCACGCGAAGCCCGGCGACGCCGTGCGCGCGGGGGATCCGCTGTTCACGCTCAACGCGGACGACGCGGGGCGCTTCGATCGCGCGCTCGACGCCCTGGCGGGTTCGTACGAGATCGGCGATACTGCTCCCGAGGTCGCGCCCATCGTGCGCGACCGGATCACCGCAGCCTGACCCCTTGTCGAAGGAGCATCGCATGGCACGTGCGCAGAGGAACGGCCGTCAGCCGCGTCGCGAGGCGACGGTGGACGGCGTGCCCATCCGCAGCCTTCCCAAGGTGTCGTTGCACGATCACCTCGACGGCGGGGTGCGCGCGTCGACGGTGTTCGAGCTCGCGACCGCCGCGGGTCTTGAACTGCCAGTCGACACCTCGCGTGCGCTCGGGGAGTGGTTCGCCGAGCAGTCCGCGTCGGACTCGCTCGTCGACTACCTGAAGACGTTCGAGCTGACGGTCGCGGTCATGCAGTCGGCCGACGATCTCACGCGCATTGCCCGCGAGTTCGTGGCGGACCTCGCGAACGACGGCGTGGTCTACGGCGAGGTGCGGTGGGCTCCCGAGCAGCACCAGGCCGGAGGGCTCGAGCTCGAGGATGCGGTGCAGGCCGTACAGGACGGAATCGCACAGGGCGAGGAGGCCGCGGAGGAGGCGGGGCGTCCCATCCGGGTCAACCAGATCCTCTCCGCCATGCGCAGCGGGACGCGCTCGCTCGAGATCGCGCGCCTCGCGCTCGACTTCCGCGACGAGGGCGTCGTCGCGTTCGACCTGGCGGGTCCCGAAGACGGTCATCCGCCGGCGGACCACGCCGAGGCGCTCGACCTGCTTGCGGCCGAGTTCTTCCCCGTGACGCTGCACGCGGGGGAGGCGGCGGGGCTCGACTCGATCCGTTCCGCCCTCATCGACGGGCGCGCGCTGCGGCTCGGCCATGGCGTGCGCATCGCGGAGGACCTGGAGGAAGTCGCCTCGGAAGGCGACGAGGTCCGGGTCAGCTTCGGGGATCTCGCGCGTTGGGTGCGCGACCGCGAGATCGCGCTCGAGCTCGCGCCCACGTCGAATCTCGGCACGGGAGCCATCGCGCGATGGGGAACGTCGCTCGAGGATCACCCGTTCGACCTGCTCTATCAGCTCGGCTTCGCGGTGACGGTGAACACCGACAACCGGCTCATGAGCCGCACGACGCTCACGCGCGAGCTCGCGCGCCTCGTCGACGCCTTCGAGTACGACATCGACGACCTGCTCGAGTTCCAGCTCAACGCGGCCGCGGCCGCGTTCCTCCCCGTGGAGCAGCGCGAGGAGCTCATCGACATCGTCACCGAGGGCTTCGAGCGCTGAGGGTCAGCGTACCCCCGCACCGAATCGGCGGCGGCGGCGCTTCGGAGTAGGTTGGTCAGGTGCGTGCAGAGTCTCGATCGACGGTCTTGTTGATCGGACTGCTGACGCTCATCCCACCGCTGGCGATCGACTTCCATCTGCCGTCGATGCCGCGGATGACGGCGGATCTCGGCACGACCGACTCCGCCGCGCTGATGACAGTGAGCGCGTGTTTCCTCGGTTTCTGCATCGGCCAGCTCGTGATCGGCTCCGTCAGCGACCGCGTCGGCAGACGCATGCCGCTGCTCGTGGGTACCATCGCGTTCTCGCTGTCGTCCTTCGCCTGCGCGCTCGCCCCGTCGGTCGAGCTGCTCCTCGCGCTCCGGACGCTGCAGGGGATCGCGGGATCCGCGGCTCTCGTGATCGCGCGCGCCATCGTTCGAGATCTCTTCACCGGCATCGAGGCGGCGCGCGTGTTCTCGGCGCTCGGGGCCATCACGGTCATCGCTCCCATCCTCGGACCCCCGCTCGGCGGACTGCTCCTGCTGTGGACCGACTGGCGGGGCCTGTTCGCGGCGCTGGGGATCGCGGGGCTCGCGCTCGCGGCGATGGTGTGGATCTGGATCCCCGACACGCTGCGCGTCGAACACCGCACGGCGGGCGGCGTGGCCGGGCCGCTGCGTCAGTACGCGGTCGTGCTGTCGCGGTCGCCGTTCACGGCCGTCGTGCTCGCGAACGGTTTCGCCGCGCTGTCGCTCTTCATGTACGTGTCGATGGGTTCGCACGTGCTGCAGAACGAGTACGGGCTGAGCGCGCAGGGGTACTCGCTCGTCTTCGCGGGCGGCGCGCTGGGAATGCTCGTCGCCACGCAGGCCAACCGGGTGCTGCTCGCACGCGGCGTGGCCGTGCGGACGCTGGTGATTCTCACCGTCTCGGCGGCGGTCGTCGGATCCGTGCTCGTAGCGCTCGCGGCGCTCGCCGGCGCGCCCCGGTGGGTGCTCATCGGCGCGGTCGTCATCGCTGTGATGCCGCACGGCGCAACCGTCGCGAACATGTT
>DGYFJ06201__coassemble_1040_pt1 | contig 14311 bp, 17 predicted proteins | sample DGYFJ06201__metabat2_high_PE_006 | metagenome-assembled genome bin DGYFJ06201 | reverse complement strand
TGTTCGGGTGGACGGCAGAGGAGTTTCTCGAGGGTCTCGCTGCCGGAACCATCGTCGACCCGGAACGCGTCGAGCAATAGCTCCACCCCGTCCGCGGTCCACACGCCGACTTCCCAGCCACCGGTACCCTGAGCGCGACTGCATATCCGTCGCGGGACGGCGTCGACCACGGAATGATCCGGCGCACCCCGCTGTTCCCTCTCGCGGGTGCCGGAGCGGCGTTCAATCGGTGGTCACCGTGCTGCAGAAGAGGAGCCAGATGATGTCGGACCAGAAGCCACAGCGCCGCGCAGTCGGCTGGCAGAGACTGGAGAACGCGCTTGTCGCGAGCGCAATCGTCGTCGCCATGATCGCGTGGGGCCAGCCCTGGTGGATCCTGCTGGCCGCTTTCCTCGCCTTCGACATCTCGGCGCTGGGATACGTGATCAACGAGCGGGTGGGCGCGTTCTGCTACAACCTGGTCCACAACTACGCCGCGCCGGCCGCGCTGATCACAGTGTGGGCGGGGCTGCAGCTCGGCGGCGTCAGTCTCGACTGGATCGCGGTCGTCGCCGCGAGTTGGGGCTTCCACGTCGCCGTCGACCGCGCCTTGGGCTTCGGGCTGAAGCTCGGCCCGTTCGGTCACACCCACCTGGGGATCCTCGGCACGACTGCGGGGTCGCGGAAACCCTCGTCAGAGGCTCGGAAGACATCAGCCGGCGGCGGCTGACCGAGCATCGTGCAGCATCGAGCGGGCGCGCACGATCTCGCCGATCAGCAGCGGCACGCAGAAGAAGGCAGCGAGGACACTGCCGAAGGCAACCCACGCCAGCAGGGCAACTCCAGGCTCTTCAACGGTGCCCGCGCGACTGGCCACCCAGACCAGGCCGGCCGCGAGGCTTGCCACGGCGAAGCTGATCGCGGCGAACCTGCGCCCGCCGTGCGCCGCGAGCCCGAAGATCACCACCATGGGCGGCAAGAACATCCCCAGCTCGTGGTCACGAAGGGCGAAGACGAGATAGGACGCCGTGCTGATGATCGCCACCGTACGGGGAAACCGGTCGAAGAATGCCAGGGTCCCACAGCCGACGACCACGATGACGAACGTCAATGTGTCGGCGTGGCGAGTCTCTCCCCAACCGTCTACCGGCGAGAACGACTCACCGGTGGTGCTGCCGATCGTCGCGCCGAGTTCGATGATCAACACCACCAACGCGATCACGATCCAGGCGAGAGTACGACGAGTCATCTCCACATCACCGCCACGACAACGTCGACGACCGCGAGACCGCCGGCCGAGTGAAACAGTGGCCGGACCGCGGCCGCCTCTCCACCCCGACGCCGTCGCGCCAGGATCGCGGCGACGAGAAGGCCGAGCGCCACCACGGCGATGCCGAGCTTGACGATCATCTTCAGCTCGATGACATGGAGGCCTTGAAGGCGATTGGCGGCGATGAGTGCGTTGCCCGTAACAACCTGCACGATCGAACCAATGAGCATCAGGCGCAGGCGAAGAGGCTCGTTGCGGCGAAGCTGTAGCAGATAAGGCCCGATCAAGGCAGCGAACCCAACGAAGTGGGCCACGATCAGTGCTAGGTGCGCGTTCTCCAGGAATGGCATGGTTCTCCGAGCTCTCAGGGTGAGTAAACATTCACTTACCCTTAGACTGACAGGATGGCTACGCCTTCGTCAACCCAGGAACCGCCGGGCGGCGCACCATCCACCCGCGAGCGCATCCTGGGCGCCGCGGCCACCATCATGCGCCGCGATGGTCTCGTGCGGGCCACGACCAAGAAGATCGCCCGAGAGGCCGGTTGTTCGGAGGCTCTGCTCTACAAGCACTTCCCCGATAAGCACGACATCTTCCTACGCGTACTGACGGAGCGCTCACCGCGGCTCGACGCGGCGATCGATTGGCCAGGCACCAAGACAGTGACGGCCAATCTCGAACATCTGGTCGTGAACCTGCTCGAGTTCTACGAACAAGGCTTCCCGATCGCCGCGTCCATCTTCAGCAACACGGAACTGCTCACAGCCCACCGGGAAGCGATGGCGGCGCGCGGCGCGGGACCACGTGGCCCGTCAACGATCGTCATGCGCTATCTCGACGACGAGGTGCAACTCGGTCGACTGCCGACCCTCGATACTGACGCCATCGCGCATCTTCTCACCGGAGCCGCGCTGCACACGGCATTCCTGGCTGCGTACTCGGGGACCCCGATATCTGACTCCACGGCGCTGGCACATCGCCTCGTTGCCGCCCTCAACCTCCCAGCCTGATCGCAACACGGAGGCCGCTGGACCTGCGCAAGACGGAGCACAACCGCATCACCAGGGACGGCGTCAGGAGGGTTGCGGACGACAGCTCTTTGGCGCCCCCAACAGGAATCGAACCTGCGACCTTCGGTACCGGAAACCGACGCTCTATCCCCTGAGCTATGGAGGCTCAACGAGCTTATCAGCCGGTGCGGGTCGCTCCGTTCATGCCGCCGTCGACAGCAGCGCGTCGAGTGCGCGGTGTGCGTGCGCCGATGCCGCGACGCGATCGTCGGCGAGAGCGACCCACATCGCCCCCTCGTTCATCGCGCCCGACAACAGCGCCGTCGTCGCGTCGATGAGCTCCTCATCGCCGCCGATCGCCGCGATGGCCTCGCGGAGGTGTCGCTCGGAGTTCTCCTGATCGAACCGCCGCCACTCGTGAGGGCCGATGACAGAGGCGGCGTCAACCAGGAGCACCCGGAGCGCGACATCGTCGGTGACCGCGTCGAGGAACGCGTGACAGCCCGCGCGCAGCCGCGCGCGCGGATCAGGGTCCGCCGCGTCGGCCGCGGCGACGACGGTCTCCGCGACGCGCTCCTGCAGCCGCTGCACGACGGCACGGAAGAGTCCCTCTTTGTCGCGAAAGTGGTGATAGACCGCGCCGCGCGTGACGCCCGCGTTTTGGGCGATGTCGCCGAGGGAGACCTCGGCGTATCCGCGCGCCCCGAACAGTTCGGCGGCGCGGTTCAGAACGGTCTCGGCGGTGCGCGCGGCGTCAGCGGCAGAAGCACGTGGCATGGCTCTCCCCTTGCGTTTACATACACACTGCACGTATCTTCGGTGCAGTTACATTCACGCTGTACGTAAAGGAGTCTCTCATGCCCACGACAAGCGTGTACCCGGTGCTCATGTGTTCCGAGGTCACGGCCGCCGCCGACTTCTTCCGGAACGGCTTCGGGTTCGATACAACGTTTGCGACCGACTGGTATGTGAGCCTGCGATCGGGCGACCACGAGCTCGCCCTGCTCGCGCACGACCACGCGACCGTTCCGGAATCACACCGCGCGCTTGCCCAAGGCGTCATCATCAACGTCGAGGTCGACGACGTCGACGCGGTACACGACCGCCTCGTCGCGATGGGGCACGACCTCATCTCCCCGCTGCGCGATGAGGACTTCGGCCAGCGTCACTTCATCATCGCGGGGCCCGGCTGCCTCGTCGACGTGATCCAACCGATCGCCCCGAGCGCCGAGTTCCTCGCCGCATACGCCCAGGAGTGACCCGGCGGATCTCCCGGTCCAGCCACGATGGCAGGGCCGGGAGATCCGCTGCGTCATCAGGCCCTGCGGCGCGTGCGTACGATCGACGTACCGAGTGCAGCGAGCGAGACGACGACGGCGACACCCGACAGCGCGAGAGGCACGGCGCCTCCCCCGCCGGACGCCGAGTCGTCCTCGGCCGAGGCGTGCTCAGCCGCGTCCTCGTGCTCCATCTCCGCGTTCCCCGCTTCGCCGTCCTGCGGTGCCGTCAGCTCGAGCACGGGCGCAGGAGCGTCGAGATCGTGAGGATCCTCGCCGTCCGCCGCGACCTCGCTCCATGCGATCGACCCGTCCTCGCAGACCTGCTCGACCGGGAACGCGAGGGCGTCTGCTGCGTCGTCGGCGAAGCCGACCAGCAGCTCCGCCTCCCCGCGCGCGGCGTCCGGAATGGGCGTTTCGGCCGTGAATGTCACGGTCGATACCCGTCCCGCCTCTCCCCCGCGCTCGATGTCGACCGCCCAGCCCGCGCCCGCGATGGGATGCACACCGGACAGCCCGTCGGGCATCTCAATCGAGAGCCCGGTCGTCGCCGATCCGTCGCACCCGTGGTTGAAGCCGAACGTGAGGGTCGCTTGGCCGCCTGCGACCGCATCGCCGTCCGCGTCGACGCCGACGTGCGCCGACGCGGCGACGGGGGCGAGGACGAGTGCCGCGCCGACTGCGGCGCCGACGACGATCTTCTTCGTGATGTTCTTCATAGTTCTTCCTTCGAAAGCATGCGAAACGCACCGGTCCTTCGACCGGTGACGATGACGTGATCTCAGGAGAGAACGGGTGGGCCGCGCACGCCCGTCGCGGGTGCGGCGACCGGGGTGAGTCGGATCCGCGGCACGCGATTCGCCACCACCCGCGGGACATCGGGGAACGTACGCGTCGACACGAGCGCGCGCAGCGACGCGCGCACCCAGTCCCAGCCGCGCAGGAGTACGCCTTCGCCGTACGCGAGGATCGCGACCGTCGCGATCGCGGCCCCGATGTGCGCCGCGAGCATCGGCGAGTGCACGGCCGCCGACCCCGCGCTCGCGGCCACCGTGTGAGCGAGTGCGCCGTGCTGATGGCTCGACGCAACCGCAGTTCCGGCCTCCGGGGATCCGAGGACCGAGAAGATACCGTGGAACGCGAGCTGCGCGACAGCGGTCGTCGCCGCGATGCGTCCGAGGCGCCGCCCGGTGCCCGCCCGATGCGGCGGACGGGTGCCGCCCATCAGCACGCCGGCGGGCAACACGAGGAGCGCCGCCATGCCGATGACGATCGTGGGTGCGGGCGGAGCTCCCCCGCCGTGCGTGTGCGAGATGGCGGCAAGCAGCGTCGCGACCGCGGATGCGAGGGATCCGCGGACGACGAGACGCTGCCGACCGGTCATGCGTTACCTCTCGACGCGTCGGTAGGTCAGGTCGCGGATCTCGCGGCCCTTGTCGATCCCCTTGCGCTCGAACGCGGTCATCGGCCGCCCAGTGAAGCGGTCGGCCCAATCGCCTTCGAAGGCGCGTGCGAACTCCGGTTCGTCGTCGAGCACCTCCCGCATCTGCAGGGCGTAGTCCTCCCAGTCGGTGGCCAGACGCAGCAGCCCGCCGTCGCGGAGCGCACGCCCGGCGAGCCGTCCGAAGCCGGGACTGATCATGCGGCGCTTGTGGTGACGCTTCTTGTGCCACGGGTCGGGGAAGAAGATGCGTATCTCGTCGGCGGACCCTTCCGGCAACAGCGTCGCGAGCACCTCAGGGGCGTTGGCCTCGATCAGGCGCAGGTTCGTCAGTCCGGCCTTCTCCGCCTCGAGCATGGTCCGCGCGATCCCGCCGCGATACACCTCGACGCCCAGCAGATCCGTCTCCGGGTGCGCCGCGGCCGCGTGCAGGATGGCGTGGCCCTGCCCCGTGCCGATCTCCACGATGAGCGGCGCCTCGCGGCCATATTCCTCCGATGGAATGAGCCGCGCATCGGGATGGACGGACGTCTGCGCGACATCACGCGGGACGTCGACGACATAGGTCGACGCCAGCTCGCTCCACGCGCGCTCCTGCGCCGAGGAGATGCGGCCGTTCCGGCGCACGAAAGAGACGGATCCTGAGCGGCGCGTACCGGGTTCGGTCATGCCTGACAGCGTACGCGGCACCGCTGAGTCCTCCCAGCGCGCGTCAGTGAGGATCCGCGCCATCGGCGGTCACGAAGTCGATGAGCTCCTCGACGCGGCCGAGCAGCTCCGGTTCCAGGTCTCGGAAAGTCGTCACGCGCGACAGGATTCGCTGCCACGCGATGCCGATGTCCTCGGGTGACGAGGCCGGCCACCCGAGCCCGCGGCAGATGCCGGTCTTCCAGTCCTGCCCGCGCGGCACAACCGGCCACGCCGGGATCCCCAGCGCGGACGGCTTCACGCACTGCCACACGTCGACGAACGGATGCCCGACGATCTTCAGGTGCCGGCCGTGCGGGCCGGCGAGGATCCGGGAGGCGATTCGCTGCTCCTTCGATCCGTCGACGAGGTGATCGACGAGCACGCCGTAGCGCCGCGTCGCGTCTGGTGGCTCTGTGGCCAGCACCTCTTCGAGGAGGTCGAGACCCTGGAGAAACTCGACGACGACGCCTTCGGCGCGCAGGTCGGCACCCCACACCTTCTCGACGAGCTCGGCGTCGTGCTTGCCCTCGACGAGGATGCGGCTCGGCCGCGCGACCCGGGCTCTGCCGTCGTCCGCTGCAAAGGACCCGGACGCCGTGCGCGTGCGGCCGCGCGCCGCGGCTGACGCCTTCTCGAGGCGCACGGGTTCGCCATCGATGAGGAATCCGGCGCCGAGCGGAAACGAACGCCGACGCCCTTTCCAGTCCTCGAGCTCGACCATCCCCGCCTCGACGCGCGTGATGGCCCCGCACCACCCGTCGCCCGCGACCTCGACCACCAGGTCGCGCTCCGCGGGAACGGGACGCGAGACCTTCTTGCCCTTCTGCTGCCAGCCGGGCGCGAGCACATCGGATCCGTACCTGTCTTCGAACATCACCGTCAGCGTACGCGTCCTGCGGGTGATTTCCGGGTGAACGACCTTCCCATGTCTCACGCTCTCTCTAGGATCGAAGGAGACGCTCCGAAGGGGGAACAATGCGCAACACGCTCGTTCGCTGGGTCGCCGCGCTCGGCGCCGGCCTCGCACTCGTTCTCGCGCCCGCGACCGCGTGGGCCGCAGATCCGCCTTCGCTCGGCAACGGCTACGTGCACGACGGATCCGACGTCCTCAGCGACGGCGAGGAGCGCGCTGCGAACGAGCGACTCGACGGGCTCGCCGCGGGAAGCGATGTGCAGCTGTGGGTGGTGTTCGTCGACGACTTCACGAACCCGGCCGACAGCGCCTCCTGGGCCGATCAGACCGCCGAGTCGAACGGTCTCGGGGCCGGCCAGTACTTGCTCGCGATCGCCACGGAGGGGCGGCAGCTGTATCTGTCGGCGCCCGCGGAGGGCGCGCTGAGCGAGCAGAAGCTCGTCGGGATCGAACAGGCGGCCGGCGCCGCCCTCAGCTCGAACGACTGGGTCGGCGCGGTCGACGCGGCCGCCGACGAGCTGCAAGAGCGATCCCAGCCGAATTACACGGCGTGGTGGGTCGTCGGCGGTCTCGTCGTGGTCGCGGTCATCGTCATCGTGGGTCTCGGCGTCGCGCGCAAGGCGAAGAAGCGTCGCGAAGCGGCCGCGGCCCGCGAGCAGCTCACCGCTGAGGTGGACCGTCTCCGGTCCGAGGCCTCGGCGCTTCTCGTCGACATGGATGATTCGCTGCGCACGGCCGAGCAGGAGGTCGGGTTCGCCGTCGCGGAATTCGGCGCAGACGCCGTCGTCGAGTTCCGCGAGGCGCTGCGCGAGGCGCGCGGCGCCCTCGACACGGCCTTCGCGATCCAGCAGCGTCTCGACGACGAGACGCCCGAGACCCTGGAGCAGCAGCACGAACTGTACGAGGAGATCATCACGCTGCTCGAGCGCTCCGACGAGACCCTCGACGCGAAGGCCGAGAGCTTCGACGAGCTGCGCGCGCTGTCACGCAACGCGCCGCAGGCGCTCGAGCGCCTCACGTCCGAGCGCGCTGCCGCGGCCGACGCTCCGGAACGGGCCGCCGCCGACCTCGCCCGACTGCGCGAGACCTACGCCTCCCCCGCCCTCGACGACGTCGAAGACAACGATGAGCAGGCGGCAGCTCGCCTGGAGTTCGTCGACGTGCGGCTCGCGGAAGCACGCGAGCATCTCGACGCCGACGACGCGGGTGAGGCTGCCCTCGACCTCCACGAGGCCGAACAGGCGCTCGCCCAGGCGCTCGACCTGGCGGGAGCCGCCTCACTCCTCGAAGAGGCGTTCCACGATGCCGAAGCAGAGGCGCGCCAGACGCTCGCCGACCTCGAGAGCGACATTGCACAGGCGCAGTCGATGGAAGACCCGACGGGCGCGCTGGCCCGCGCCGTCGACGCCGCCCGCGGTCACATCGCGGCGGCTCGGGAGAACCTCTCCGGCACCGCACGCACCCCGCTCCTCCTCGCACAGGAGCTCGACCGGGCGAACGAGCAGATGGATGCCGCGATCGGTTCCGCGCGCGAAGCGGCGGAGGCCCGGCGACGGCTCGAGCAGCAACTCGATCAGGCCATCCGTCAGGCGACGGGGCAGCTCTCTTCCGCAGACACACTCGTGCGCACACTGCGCGGCGGAGTCGGCTCTTCGGCCCGCGCGCGGCTCGCGCAGGCGCGTACGCTGCTCGACCGCGCGCACGACCTGCGCTCGACCGACCCAGATTCGGCGCTGCGCGACGCTCGCCGCGCACGCGACATCGCGCATCAGGCCGCGTCGGCCGCGCGCGCCGACGTACGCCGGTACAGCGCCGGCGGGTACGGCATGAACACCGGCGGCGGCGTGGGCGCAGGCATCGGCGGAAACATCGTCGGCGGCATCGTGGGCGGACTCCTCGGCAGTGCGCTGTCAGGAGGCTCGCGCCGCGGATCCGGCTGGGGCCGATCGTCGCGCGGCTTCAGCGCCGGGTTCGGCGGACGCGGTCGGAGCGGCGGTGGTTTCAGCGCCAGCCGCGGCCGTACCGGAGGAGGTCGTCGCTTCTGACCCCGCACATAATCCGATTCGACACACTGACCCCACCGTTTCCATCCCTTCACCGCGAAAGGCACTCGATATGAGCAAGCAGTCCATCTTCGGTCGGATCTCCACGCTGATCCGCGCCAACGTCAACTCCCTCATCGACCAGGCCGAGGATCCTGAGAAGATGCTCGACCAGCTCGTGCGCGACTACACCAACAACATCGCGGACGCGGAGGCTGCGATCGCTGAGACGATCGGCCAGCTGCGACTGCTCGAGCGCGACACGGAAGAAGACAAGAAGGCCGCGACGGAATGGGGCAACAAGGCCCTGGCCGCGAGCCGCAAGGGGGATGAGCTTCGGGCGGCTGGCGACAGCGCCGGCGCCGACAAGTTCGACAACCTCGCGAAGGTCGCTCTGCAGCGCCAGGTGCAGACGGAGAACGAGGTCAGGGCCGTCGAGCCGCAGATCCAGCAGCAGCAGGTCGTCGTCGACAAGCTCAAGGACGGCCTCAACGGCATGAAGCAGAAGCTCGAGCAGCTCAAGGGCAAGCGCAACGAACTCGTGTCGCGCGCGAAGGTCGCCGACGCACAGAACAAGGTCCACGACGCCGTCAAGTCGGTCGACGTCATGGACCCGACGAGCGAGCTGGGCCGCTTCGAGGAGAAGGTCCGTCGCCAGGAGTCGCTCGCCGCGGGCAAGGCCGAGCTCAGCGCCTCCTCGCTCGACGCGCAGTTCGAGTCGCTCGAGGACGTCGGTGAGCTCACCGAGGTCGAGGCGCGGCTGGCCGCACTCAAGTCGGGCGGCAACAGCGGATCCATCACCGCAGGCTGACGACGCAGACGGCCGGGGACGCGACCTGAACGGGTCTCGGCCCCGGCCGTTTCGTTCACAGCACGAAAAGAGGAAGATATCGCCATGGCACGCTTCATCGTCGTCCCCCAGTGGCAGGGCTCCCGCTCGACCCGCGCGATGGCGCTCATCGACGGCGCGGAAGCGATCGCCGGTGATCTCCCGAGCGGGGCGACGCATCGCGTCGAGGTGCCCTTCGAAGCTGGCGAGAGTCTCGAGACAGGCGTGCTCCGCGCGAGCACCCTGCGTCGGGTGGCGAGGCATCTCGCGGAGGAACTCGACGGGGTCGGGGGCGCGGAGGAGCGCCTCGTCGTCATCGGCGGCGACGGCGGCGTCGCCGTTCCCGCGATCGGACACGCTGCGCGCGCCGAGCTCGCCGTCGCGTGGTTCGACGCGCACGCCGGGTTGCACGTTCCGGATCCGGCCACCCCGATCGCGTACGAACAGGGTGCACTGCGGGCGGTTCTCGGGGAGGGCCCGGAGGGGCTCGCGCTCGACCGCGACGCCGTGCACGCAGGGAACGTCGTCCTCATCGGGACGCGCGCCTACGAGGACGACGAAGCCGAGGTCATCGCGGACCGTGGGATGCACCTCGTCTCGGCCGACGCCTCGGCTGAGACGATCACCGATGCCGTTGCGAGGACCGGAGCGTCCGACGTGTTCGTCCATATCGACCTCGGCGTCCTCGACCCCAGTCGAATCACGGGCGTCCCCGACGCGCAGCCATTCGGCATGGAGCCGACCACGCTCATCGCGGCCATCGGCGCTCTCCGTGAGCGCTTCGCGCTCGTCGGAGCCTCAATCGTCGGCTTCGCGCCGCACTCGCCGGCCGAGGCGGTGGAGGACCTCGGCACGATCCTTCGCGTGATCGGCGCCCTCGCGAAGGCGTGAGGGTCAGACGTACGCGGCGAGCGCGTCGCGCACCGTGATGGCGGAGCGATCGATGCCGATCTCGCCGGTGAGGTGCTCGACGATATCGGCCGTCGCGAGGTAGCCACCCAGCAGAGTGACGTGCGTCGCGGATGCGCTCTCGTCGCACAGCATTTCGTCCGCGTATGCGATGGCCGCGCGCGTCATCGCGACGCCGCGCTTGCACAGTGCGCTGGTGCCGGGGGCACCGCGGCGTGCCGAGCGATCGAGCCACGTGACCGTCATCCGCGGGGGCGCGGAGATGCGACCGATCCACGACGCGTCGGGAACCTCGAGGAACACGCGACCCGACGCGCACAGCGGCAATGTCGCGAGCAGAAGCTCGACATCCACGAGGGTCGTCTCGTCAGCGACGACGAGGTGCTGAGCGCGGGCGTGGCGCCGTGCGCGACAACGGGTGTCGTCGTGCGCGATGCTGATCTGCTGGCTCGTCATGATGTCTTCATCATACGCCAGGAAGGATAGCGTTGCCTAACCTCACTCGGAGTCGGAGAGCGGCGGCACCGGATACCGCCCCGCGATCGCGAGCCGGTTGAAGGCGTTGATCGAAATCGCGAGCCAGCTCACACCGATGTATTCCTTCTCCGACAGCACGCTGCCGACACGGCCATAGACGTCGTCGCGAACCCCGCCGTCGTGGATGAAGGTGAATTCCTCCGCCAGCTCAAGAGCGGCGCGCTCTCGCTCCGAGAAGACGCCCGACTCGCGCCAGGTCGCGATCTGCCCGAGCTCGTCCATCGTGATGCCCGCCTTCTTTGCCGCATTGACGTGCACGCGCACGCAGTAAGCGCACCCGTTCAGCTGCGAGCAGTGCAGCTGCACGAGTTCCTTCACACGATCATCGATGCCGTAGTCGCGGCTGACACGCCCGACCTCCTTCGCGAAGGCGTCGAGCGACGCGTATGCGCTCGGGGCGGACTTGGCCAGATGCACTCGCTTTTCGGTCATGGTCGCACCTTACCGACGCCTCCCCCGCACGGACCAGAATCCGATATGCGCAGCTCATGGTGAATTCACTGCTCATTTTGAGCCCTTCTAATCCCTAAACTTGGGCACATTTCCTTTCGATTTCGCAGCGACGCCGCTGGGCCGACAGAATGGTGCCAACTTCTCTCCTCTGAATCAAGGATGACCGCGATGGCAACGCCCGACGACCGGCCCGTCTCGTTCAACCTCGACGCGCTCGCACGTGACTTCCTTCGTGCCGCGGCTCCGACCACGTGATCTTCGGAAGGATCCGCCGATGTCCCTCTCCCCTGCACCGCGCCTGACGGCCGCGGCCATCGTCGCCGTGGGCGCCGTCGCGCTCGCGAGCTGCTCGGGCGGATCCGCCGAGCAGCCGACCGGCGCCGTCGACCCGGATGCCACGCTCACCGTCGGCCTGCAGCTCGAGCCGACGAACCTCGACATTCGCCACACCTCGGGGGCTGCCCTCGAGCAGGCTCTCACCGACAACATCTACGAGGGCCTCGTCTCACGCGCCGAGAACGGCGAGGTCGTGCCGTCCCTGGCGAGCGACTGGACGATCTCCGACGACGGCCGCACCTATACCTTCACCCTCGAGACGGGCGTCACCTTCCACGACGGCGCCGAGTTCACGGCAGAGGACGTCGTCGCCACGCTCGACGAGACCCGCTCCGACGAGTCGATGATCGGCTTCCCGAGCCTGCAGACGATCGAAAAGGTCTCCGCGCCCGACGAGGGCACGGTGGAGATCACGCTGTCGGAGCCGAACCAGAACTTCCTCTTCCTCCTGACCGGGCCGGCCGGGCTCATCTTCGACGCGGACGACACCACCGACATGCAGACGGCGGCGAACGGCACGGGCCCCTTCGTGCTCGAGGCGTGGAGTCAGGGCGACAGCCTCACGTTCACGCGCTACGACGACTACTGGGGGGATCCGGCGGGCGTCGCCGAGGTCGTCTTCGCCTACATCCCCGAGGCGACGGCGCTCGTCGCAGCCGGACTCGACGGATCCCTCGACGTCCTCACCGCCGTCGAGGCCGATCTCGCCGCACAGCTCGACGGGGCGTTCGAACTCGCGGAGGGCGAGACGACCGACAAGTTCATCCTCGCCTTCAACGAACAGGCCGAGCCTCTCGACGACATCCGTGTACGGGAGGCGCTCCGACTCGCGATCGACCACGACGCGATCCTCGAGCGCGTCGGCGCCGGCGAGGCGCAGTATGGCCCCGTTCCTGTCCTCGACCCCGGCTACGAGGACCTGTCCGACACGATCTCCTTCGACCCCGACGCCGCCCGCGACCTCCTCGAGGAGGCGGGCGTCGACGACCTCACGCTCGAGCTGACGGTCTCCAACACCTATCCGACCTACCTCTCGACGCTGCTCGCGTCGATGTTCGCGGACGTCGGCGTCACGCTCGACGTCGAGACGGTCGAGTTCTCGACGTGGCTCAACGACGTCTACAGCAACGCCGACTACGAGTTGAGCCTCGTGAACCACGTCGAGCCGCGCGACTTCGACACGTGGACGAACCCCGACTACTACTACGCCCTCGCCGACGAGGAGGCCTTCGACGAGGTGCGCGCGCTCTACGCGGAGGCGATGCGGCAAACGGACCCCGACGCCTCGGCTGAACTGATCGCGCAGGCCGCTCGCGTCGTCGCCGAGCAGCACCCGGCCGACTGGCTGTTCACGCGCAGCGACATCGTGGCGATCGCACCGGGCATCGAGAACTTCCCCGTATCGGCGACGAGCACGCGGCTCGACGTGTCGGACGTGACCGTCTCGAACTGACCGCCATGCTGCGCTACGCCCTCACGCGGATCCTGCTGCTCGCCCTGGGCCTGCTCGTCGCGAGCGCGGTCATCTTCGGCGCGCTGCGGATCCTGCCGGGCGACGTCGCGCAGATGATCGCGGGCACCGAGGGAACGCCCGCACAGGTCGCCGCGATCCGCGCCGAGCTCGGACTCGACCGACCGCTCGCGCAGCAATACGTCGAGTGGATCGGCGGGGTCCTGTCGGGCGATCTCGGCAACTCGTTGCTGACCGGTGCGAGCGTGGGCAGCGAGCTGGCGGCCAAGGCGCAGGTGACGATCCCGCTCGGAGTGCTGTCGCTCGTCATCGCCCTCGCCCTCGCCGTGCCGCTCGGCATCGTCTCCGCGATCCGTCGCGGGCGCCCCTCCGGCACGGCGCTCACCGTCGTCGCGCAGCTGCTCGCCGCCGTCCCGGTCGTGTGGGCCGGGCTGATGCTCGTCGTCGTCTTTGCCATCGTGCTCGGCTGGCTTCCCGCGCAGGGGTTCCCGCGGGCGGGCTGGGACGATCCGGCCGCGGCGATTCGTGCTCTCCTCCTCCCCGCGCTCACGATCGGCATCGTGGAGGGGGCGATGCTCATGCGCTTCGTGCGCAGCGCCACCCTGCAGGCGACCGGCGAGGACTTCGTCCGCACGGCCGCATCGAAGGGCCTCACCCGCTCGCAGGCCCTCGTCAGGCACGGGCTGCCGACCGTCGGGCTGTCGATCGTGACGGTGCTCGGAATCCAGATCGCCGGCATCGTCGTCGGCGCAGTCGTGATCGAGCAGGTCTTCACGCTCCCGGGCATCGGCCGCATGCTCGTCTCGGACGTCGGCGAACGCGACCTCGTGATGGTGCAGGGCGAGCTGCTCGTACTCACCGGGTTCGTGCTGATCGTCGGGTTCCTCATCGACCTCGCCCACCACGTCGTCGACCCCCGTCAGCGGGAGCGCACATGAGGTGGGCGGTGCGACTGTGGCAGGCCCCGGCGGGCCGTGCGGCGGCGGTCATTCTCGCATGCGTCGCCCTCACCGCGGCGGTCTCGATCGTGTGGACGCCGTTTCCCCCGGGCGCCGCCGACGCCTACTCCGCGTGGGGAGCCCCCGGCTGGCCCCACCTGCTCGGAACAGACGGAACGAGCCGCGACATCCTCTCGCTGCTCATGTCCGGTGCGC
>DGYFJ06201__coassemble_1017_pt1 | contig 14683 bp, 13 predicted proteins | sample DGYFJ06201__metabat2_high_PE_006 | metagenome-assembled genome bin DGYFJ06201 | reverse complement strand
ATCGCGGCCTGGGTGCTGTACGAGCGGTAGCCGCTCGTCAGGGCGATGGAGCCGGCACCGGAACCCGCGACGTCACGCTGCATGCGCTCGTACCATCCGACCACGTTGCTGCGCAGGCCGCCGCCGACCAGAGATGACGACGGCACCGTGAGCGACGGCGGCACGTAGCCGACGGGCGACACGGCGCGATGCTTGTTCACGACGACCCACGGCAGGGCCGGGTCGTCGAGCGGTACGCACGCGGCCCGGCCGCCAGCGATCGCGTTGCGCAGGGCGCCGGCCCCGCCGAAGAGGCGCTTGATCTTCTGCGCGTCGTGGGCGGCGATCGCCGCCGGCATCTCGGGCGACTGGCACCCGACACGAGGCGCGGGGGCGCCCGTGATGGGAGGAGAGGCCGCCCCCGACGCGGGCGCGTACATGGCGACGCCCTCGTAGGTCCAGTTGCGGTCCTTCGCGCGCAGCTGCTGCGCCTCCGATGCGTTCGACGTGTAGAAGTGCTTCGCGAACGTCGAACTCCAGAACCGGTGCACGGCCGCCGCGTCGCCCTGCTGCTTCGACAACGCGCAGAAGCGCACGCCCTCGGCGTCCCAGTTGGCGTCACCACGGCGGAGAGCATCGGCCTCGGCAGAGTTCATCGTGTAGAAGTGCGACGTGAACTTCGGCGACCAGAAGCGGTAGACGGGGGCAGTGCCGGACGGGCACCCGTTCGATGTGACCGGCCAGACGCGGAAGTCGGTGCCCTCGTAGGTCCACCACCCATCGGTGCTGTGCACATTCTGCGCCGCAGCATGGTCGATCGTGTAGAAGTGCGCGTTGCCGTAGCCTTCGCTCCAGAACCGGTAGATCGGACGGCTGGAGTTCGGGTCGGCCGACACGGGCGGCGCCGTGTCCGACGAGTCTGGGGCCTCCGCAGTCGCTGTCGCTGCCGCGGGAGCCGCGAACGGGTGCGGCGCGACCGCCACGACGCCGGCGAGCAGGATCGCCGCGACGAGCCCGGACGTTACTCTGCGGATCGCCATGCGATGCTTCGACTCACGCCCTGTTGCACGACCCGTCGCCGGGCCACCCGTCCCCCGAATGCCATGCTGGCGATATTATCAAGCGCCACGCGAGGGCGGAGCGGGGATCCTCAACCTGAGGTGAGCGGGCACCGACGCGCCGTCGGCACTGCGACAAGCCCCTTGCGTTGGTCGGGACGCACACGCGAGCAACGATCTGTAACGACTTGTCGCGCCAGCAGGTGACGCACGGCGCGCGTTCCTAGACTTGTGCCATGTCCCCCGGATCCGTCGAGCGTTCGCGCCGCTCTTCGCACCCGGTTGGACAGCTGCTTCTCGCTCTCGGACTGCTCGCCGTCGTGATCGGCGCGATCGTCGTGGGGTTCCTCGCGCTCTACAAGGAGTTCTGGGGACCGGGCGCGTTCGCCGAGCGGTACGTCGAGACGATCGCCGCCGGCAACGCGTCGGGGGCTCTCGCCATTCCCGGCGTCACGCCCGAGTTCGCCGAGCTCGAGGAGATCGATCGCGGCTACGCGTCCGAGGCGCTGTTGCGTTCGGCCGCTCTCGTCAGCGAGATCGACGACGTCCGCGTCGTCGACGATGTCGCCACCGTGACAGGCGACCGTGAGGTGCACGTCGTCACCCTCGAATTCACGCTCGACGGAGAATCCGATCAGATGGTCTTTCGCGTCGAGCGCGACGAGGGCGATGGTCTCGTTCCCGCCTGGAGGTTCGAGACGAGCCCGCTGGCGGTGATCGACCTCACTGTCCGCGGATCCTGGCGCTTCAGCGTGAACGACTTCGAGATCGACAAGCGGCAGATCTCGCCCGCCGGCGTCGACGCCGAGCCGCTCGACACCATCTCGCTGCTGACCTTCTCGCCCGGCGTGTACGACGTATCCGTCGACACGGCGGCAACCTCCGCACCCGCCGAGGAGGTGCGTGCAACCGGACTCCTCGAGAAGATCCCACTCGACATCCAGACCGTGCCGACCCGTGAGCTGACGAACGTCGTGCAGTCGAGTGTGGAGAACTTCCTCGACGAGACCTGCACGACCCAGTCGGTACTGCAGCCGGGCGACTGCCCGTTCGGCTATGACGCCTCGTGGGGCATCGCACAGCCGGACATCGAGTGGAGTATCGCAACGTATCCGCGCACCGCGCTCGTGCCCGACGGCGACGACTGGCGCGTGTCATCCACGTCCGGCGTCGCGCACATCTCCCTCTCGGTGCTGTGCTACTCGAACGGCGCCGTGATCCCGGTCGACGAAGACGTGCACTTCACGATGATCGCCGAGGTCGACGTGCGCGACGACGGCGGCGTGCACATCACGATCGACCGCGACGGCGAACAGCCGCCCACCGCGAATCACTGCGCGTAACGCCGCGCTCCGACCGCGCAAACGCGCCTTTATCCGCACAGGAAGGTGCTTTTGCGCGACCGGAACGGACCGGGTGTCACGGTCGCTACAGGCCGCGGGCGCGGTCGCGCTCCGCGATGCGCTGCAGGCGCTGGTTGTATTCCTCGAGCTCGGCGTCGCCGGTCCGATCCGCGTGACGGTCGCGGCGTTTCTGTTTGCGCTCGTCGCTCCGGCTCCACTGGATCGCGACCGTCATCGCCGTGATGACCGTCGGGATCTCACCGATCGACCACGCGATCCCGCCGCCGATGTATTGGTCCTCGAGCGGTGTCGGCCCCCACTCGCGCCCCATGGATCCGAACCACTCGGCGACGATGAGCCCCTCGCTCGTCATGATGGCGATGCCGAAGAACGCGTGCATCGCCATCACGACGATGAGCAGTACGAGGCGCCCGGTGTACGGGAGGCGGTACGGCACCGGATCGATGCCGATGAGCGTCATCGAGAAGAGATACCCCGAGATGAGGAAGTGCGCGACCATCCACTGGTGTCCGAGATGGTCATAGAGGCTCCAGCGGAACATGTCGCTGAAGTAGAACAGCCAGAGGGACCCGATGAAGATCACGGCCGCGACGATCGGGTGCGTGATGACCTTCGCAAGCGGAGTCTGCACGATCCAGAGGATCCACTCGCGCCCGCCGCGCGTGCCGTCCGTGCGGCGATGGATCGCACGCGAAGCGAGCGTGACCGGTGCCGCCGCGACGAGCATCAGCGGGATGTCCATCGACAGCAGCATGTGCAGCAGCATGTGCATGCTGAAGAGGTAGTGGCCGTAGGCGTTCAGCGGCCCGCACGTCACCCAGATCAGCTGGGCGATGCCGAGCATCCACAGCACGGTGCGGAACACGGGCCATGAGTCGCCCCGGCGCTTGAGGCGCCAGACGCCAGCCGCGTAGAAGAAGGCCGCGAAGAGCCCGATCGTGAGCCAGAGCGGATCGATCTCCCACTCCGTGAACCACGCGCTCACGGTCAGTTCGGGCGGCAGATCCCGCTCGTTGAGGATCTCGGCCGGCGTCTGCTGTGTGAGCTCGTTCTCTCCGCCGGGAGGGGCGGATCGCGCGAGCGCGGCCGCCGCACCCGATGCGATGCCCATGAACACGAACTCGAGCGCGAGCACCGCCCAGAACATCGCATTCTTCTCGGCGCTGCGGGCGATGAGCTTCTGGCGATACGCCGCACCGAGCACGCCCATCACGATGAGCATGACGATCTTTGCGAGGAGCACGAGCCCGTACGGGTGCATCACGAGCTCCGCGAACGAGGAGATGGACGCGAGCGAACGCAGGAAGCCGGAGCTCGCGACGACGACGAACATGACGAGCGCGAGCGACGAGTAACGCTCAAGCACCGCCCGCATCCGAACGGAGTCGGTGACGGGTCGGATCGCGACGAGCACGACGAGCCCTCCGAGCCAGACGGCGGCGCCCAGGATGTGGAGCGTCACCGCCGTGACGACGAGGTTGTGGTCGGCGAGATTGCCCTCGTGGCTCTGCGTCGCCATCGGCACCAGGCTGATCACCGCGAGCACGGTCGTGACGAGGGTCGACACCCAGCTGCGCGCGGCGAACGCCAAGACGGTGACGACACCTCCCGCAATCGTCTGCAACAACCACGCCTGGCCGATCTCACGCTCGGTCAGGAACCGACCGAGCTGCTCACCGAACTGCGCGCTGAGCGACACCTGCGGGTTGAGCGACAGGAGGAAGTTGAGGAAGGTCGTCGCGCCGCTCGCGATCGTGAAGACGGCGGCGCCGATCGACGCGGTGTCCATCGCGACGCCGAACGCGCGCTCGGCAGGCTTCAGTGCGAAGAGCGCGACCACGAGGGATCCGAGCGCGACCGCACCCGCGATGTTGACGAGCAGCTTCGCAATGGGCAACGTCCACCGGACGAAAGCACCCGGGTCCTGCAGCGGAAGCGGGTTCGCGCCGCCCGCCAGGACGAGGGATCCCACGAGCGCGACCCCTGCTGACAGCAGGAGGATGATGGGCCCGAGCCCACGGAGCACACGCGAATCCACGTCCAAATCCTAGTTCGCGCCGCCTGACTGATCACCCCATCTCACACAGAGTGGGTCGCCAGAGTTTGCAGCTCTGCGGGAGCAGAAGCTGCAAACTCTGGCGACCCACCGTGAGGCGGCGAGACGCGCCTCACACACGCCAGCGGGCGCCCTCCGTGGGAGAGCGCCCGCTTGAGACGTCGTCGTCTTACTTGACGGCGGCCTTGAGCTTCGAGCCAGCGGTCACCTTGACGCGCTTGCCAGCCGGGATCTTGATCTCGGCGCCGGTCTGCGGGTTGCGGCCCGTGCGCGCGGCGGTGTCGACCTGCTCGAACGCGATCCAGCCGGGGATCGAGACCTTCGATCCCTTGGCCACGGACTCCGACACGGTCGTGAAGAGCGCGTCGAGCACACCCGAGACGGTGGCCTGGCTCTGACCGGTGGAGCTCGCGATGCTCGCGACGAGCTCGGTCTTCGTGATGTTCTTGTCGGCCATTGTCTTCCTCCATCGGCGCTGCGCGCCGTGACGAATCGTTTGACCGAGAGTGAGGACCCTCGGCTCGGTCGTGCGACCGAGCACAAAACTAGCGCGAATGCCCGACTTTCCGCGTATTTCCGCGGGTTCTCGCCGATTCCGACGGGCGTGTCGCCCCGAAACTGTGACGGATGTGAAAGATGTGACGAACGGGACAGCGAAAAGGGGCGAGGCCCGAAGACCCCGCCCCTTGTCGTGCGTCGTGCTTACCAGCTCGACTTGGTGATGCCCGGCAGCTCGCCGCGGTGCGCCATCGAGCGGAAGCGCACGCGGGACAGGCCGTACTTCGAAAGCACACCACGGGGGCGGCCATCGATGACGTCACGCGAGCGCACGCGGACGGGCGAGGCGTTGCGGGGTAGCTTCTGCAGCCCAACGCGCGCGGCCTCGCGCTCCTCGTCCGAGGCGTTCGGGTTGACGAGGGTCTTCTTCAGCTCGTGACGCTTCTCGGCGTAACGGGCCACGATCTCCTTGCGCTGTTCATTGCGCGCAATCTTGCTCTTCTTAGCCATACTCAGCGCTCCTCGCGGAAGTCGACGTGCTTGCGGACGACCGGGTCGTACTTCTTCAGCACGAGGCGGTCAGGGTTGTTGCGGCGGTTCTTCTTCGTCACGTACGTGAAGCCCGTTCCCGCAGTCGAACGAAGCTTGATGATCGGACGAACGTCCTGCTGCTTCTTCGCCATCAGAGCTTCACCCCCTTCGCGAGAAGGTCCTTGACGACCGACTCGATTCCCCGTGCGTCGATGACCTTCATCCCGCGAACCGACACGTTCAGCGTGATCTTACGACCCAGCGAGGGGACGAAATAGGTCTTCTTCTGCACATTCGGGTCGAAGCGACGCTTGGTGCGCCGGTTCGAGTGCGAGATGTTGTGACCGAAGCCGGGTACGGCTCCCGTCACCTGGCACACAGCAGCCATAGTTCACTCTCCTTCAGTACCGTGACCCAGACAGGCCACCCAAGATCTCTTGCCTGCACGACCGCCGCCCGCCCGCGAACGGGCTGTGTTCGACCAGCGATCATACGAACTGCACGCAGGAGCGCGCACAGCCAACGATCGAGGCTATCAGAACCCCAGCTCGGCGACTCCCAGCTTCACCAGGGCCCGACTTCACACCAGCTCGAGGCGAACCCGGGGACAGTGACCACGAGTTCGCCCGTGCGTATGTCGTGCACGCGCGTCTCGACGACGCGCGGCAACGGCTGAGCGCCGCGATCGAAAGCGTTGCGCACGATGTCGGGCGCGACGGTCACGGCGGCATACTGCGCGCTCGGCGATGCGCACACCTGCTGCAGTGCGTCACCGGCCGCGACGGTTGTGACATCGGTCACGGATCCGTCTGCTGCCGCGACGATCCGCGAGTCGGCGGGTGTGCCCTCGACCATCTCGGCGTAACCGCGCAGGGTGCCGCCCGTCGCGAGCGGGATCATGTGGCCGAGGATCGTCTCGCCGCCGAGGTCGACGTCGTCGACCGGCACCTCCTCGCCTGAGGAGAGATCCAGCTCGGTGAAGCCCTCTTCGACCCGCCAGATCAGCGCGGTGTACGTCGACCGCGCGACGCCCTGGATTCCGCCGGCCTGCCCGAACGTGGTCGCGGACTCGTCGACGGTGTCGAGCAGCGTGAGGTTGCTCGAGAAGTCGTTGAGCAGCAGCGACGACGTCTCAGGGACGAACCGCCAGCGGTCGATGCTCGGCTCCTCGCCGCCGACCGCGACGGGCTCGGCCGTCTCGCCCGTGGCGAACGCGTCGCGCAGGGATCCGGTGAAGAGCACGTTCGCGCGGCCGGACTCCGCGGTGAGTTCGGCGTCCGAGAACGTGTAGCCGTAGAGCTGTCCGCGCGCGGAGACCTGCAGTCCGGTCAGGGTGCCGTCGCCGGGAACCCCGACCTCGACGGTCTCCCCCGACGCGCGATCGACGACGGTGAGGCTCATCTGCTCGGCGTCCCCGGTCGTCACCGCGAGGTACGCGCTCGTCGCGCGGAAGTCGTCGATCGCGTCCGCGGCGAAGACGGCCGTGACGTCGTCGGATCCGATCTCGTGCCGCACGATCTGATCGGGTCCGTCCGGATCCCGCACCAGGGTCAGCATGCTCGCCGCGGGCGTCGTGAAGCGGGTCTCGAGGTCCGAGTCCGGTCCCGCTCCGATGCCCGTCACCCCCGCGACGTGCACCGTGTAGTCGACGCCGGCATCCAGCGCCGTCGGGAACCGCACGCCGACCGTGCGGCCTGCCGCATCAACGGTGAACTCCGTCGCGGGCTCGACCGTGACCTGCGACGCGTCGATCGGAGCGAGCGCCTGGTCGGCCGTGAAGATGACGCGGCTGCCGGACTCGCGCGTCGCGGCCTCCGGATCCACCTGCACCTCGGTGACGCGCGGCCCGTGCGTGAGGCTCACCGCGGCCGCCCCGACCGAGATCGCGGCGAGCACCCCGACGGTGACGACGAAGGCCAGGACGAACCGGCGCCGATGGCGGGCCGAGCGACGCGTCCTAGTACTCATACGGATCCTCGGGCTCCGCGATGGCCTCGACGCCCGTCGCCTCGATCGCCAGCCCGTCCTCCGCGACGACGATCTCGCCCGTCAGCTCGATCCACTGTCCCGTCTCGAGGCCGGCCGGGAGGCCGTCGCCGAGCGGCAGGCTCGCCGACTGCGCGTCGATCACGCAGTGCGTGATGACGAGCCGCGTGAGGCTCGCGGATCCGCCCTCATCGGCCGTGATGAAGCCCGTCAACGCGACCGTCTCCCCCTCGTAGCGCTCCGGGCTCGTCGCGGTGGCGAACGTCGCCGACCAGTCTCCGACGCCGAAGCCGGCCGTGTCGACGACGCCGAGCTCGACGTCGTCTGCGCCGGCGAACAGCGGTGGCGCGCCCGTGTCACGCTCCATCGCGAGCTCGGCCGACAGCGCGGCCGGGGGCAGCACGAGCGCGGCGAGCGCGACGACGGTGGCGACGCCTCCGCCCACGACCGCGGCGACGACGCCGAGGCGCGACTCGGAACCGTGGTCGTGCCCGTGGTCCTGATGCTCCTCGCCCGGCCGCAGCGCGAAGGAGGCAACGGTGCCGACGAGGATCAGCACGGCCATCCCGCACGCGAACCAGGCCTGCGCCGGGTTGATGTACAGCTGCAGTCGCCCCGTCAACGTCAGGCTCAGGGTGACGACGGCGAGGATCGCGGCCAGCCCGACTCCCAGCCACCTAGACCACAAGATTCATCACCGTCCCGAGGGCAAACGCCGCGAGGATCACGACGACCACGATTCCGGCGATGGCCCGACCCGTGAACGTCGTGCGCAGCAGCGCGATCATCTTCACGTCGACGACCGGGCCGACGAGCAGGAAGGCGATGAGGGATCCGGTCGTGAACGTCGACGCGAAGCTGAGCGCGAAGAAGCTGTCGACGTTCGAGCAGATCGCGACCGTGATGGCCAGCAGGATCATCGCGACGATCGACAGCACTGGGTTCGAGCCGATCGCGATGAGCGCGCTGCGAGGGATGACGACCTGCACGGCGCCGGCGATCGTGGATCCGAGGATGAGGGCCGGCATCACTGCGCGCAGCTCGACGACGAACTGCGCGACGCTCCGTCGGACGCGCGATCCCCCTGCCTGCTCGGCCTCCTCGCAGGCGAGCTGGAAGCGGTCGGTGAGCAGAGTCTGCGGATCCGGATGACGACTGTAGAGCCAGCCGATCAGCAGCGCGATGCCGTAGCCGCCGAGGATGCGCACGACGAGGATCCCATCGTCGAATCCGAACGCCTGGTGGGTCGTGATGATCACGATGGGGTTGACGATCGGCGCGGCGACGAGGAACGCCAGGGTATCGGCGGGCGCGAGGCCGCGCATCATGAGGCCGCGCGCGAAGGGGACGTTGCCGCATTCGCAGACGGGGATGAGCATGCCGAGCGCCGCGAGCGCGGCCCGCCGCGCCCAGGCCTGCTTCGGCAGCACGCGGTGCACGACGTCTGCGGGGACCCACACTTGGATCGCGATCGACAGCACGACGCCGAGAGCGACGAACGGCAGCGACTCGATGAGCACGCTGAGAGCGAGGGTGAGCCCGTCCTGCGCGCGGGTCGGCAGCGGATCGGCGAACAGCTGCGGCAGGAACGCGTCGGCGAGGAACACCGCGGCCACGGCCGCGACGCCGACGCCGAGCGACGTCAGGACTCCGGTGCGGGAGAGAGGACGGCGGCCGGTCGCCCGGGCGCGCCCGGAGCCGGCGTCGTCGTGTCGGCGAGCGCGGCGAAGAGTCTCCGTCATGGGCGTTTCAGGCGGCCCGCACGGAGCATTCGGCGCACACGCCGAACACGTCGATCACGTGCTGGGCCTCGGTGAAGCCGTGCGTCGATGCGGTCTCACGCGCCCAGCGCTCGACCGCGCTCGCCTCGATCTCGACCGTATGGCCGCACCGCCGGCAGATGAGGTGATGGTGGTGCTCGGTCATCTCGCACGCCCGGAAGAGGTTCTCCCCCTCCGGGCTCTGCAGGCTGTCGGCCTCACCGTTCTTCGCGAAGTTCGCGAGCGTGCGGTAGACGGTCGCCAGGCCGATGCCGGTCTTGTCTCGGATCGCCGCGTGGAGGTCCTGCGCGCTCACGAAACCCTCGGTCGACGCGAGTGCATCACGCACCGCCTCCCGCTGCCACGTATTGCGCTGTGCCATGCCTGTGAGTCTACGTCGCCGGGATCCGCTCGGCGCGCCCGGACCGGCGGCGACCGACCCGGTCGCGACGCCAGGCGACGAGGCGGCACACGAGGTAGATGAGGAACGAGATGGTCGTGATGTAGGGGCTCACCGGGAGTGTGCCGGCGATGGCGAGCAGGATCCCGCCGGCCGCCGACACCAGACCGAAGACGGCCGCGAGCACGGGGACGCCGACCGGGCCGTGGCTGACCCGCATCGCCGCGGCCGCGGGAGTGACCAGAAGCGCCATCACCAGCAGGGCGCCGATGATGTGCACCGCGGCGGCGACGATCGCGCCGAGCAGCAGCATGAACACGAGGCTCAGGCCGCGCACGGGCAGACCACGCGCCTCGGCCGAGGCGGCGTCGAGCGAGTCGAAGCGCAACGGATTCCACACGAGGACGAGCCCGACGAGGACGACGGCGCTGATCACGATGAGCCACGTGAGGTCCGGTGCCGTCACGGCGACGATCTGTCCAGTCAGCAGACTGAAGCGATTCGCGGACCGGCCCTGATACAGCGACAGGAAGAGGATCCCCAGGCCGAGGCCGAACGGCATGAGCACGCCGACGATCGAGTTGCGATCGCGTGCGCGCGTGCCGAGCAGTCCGATGACGAGCGCGGCCGCGACCGCGCCGACGAGCGAACCGGCGACGACGGATCCGCCCAGCAGCAGCGCGAGCGCGGCCCCCGCGAACGACAGCTCGCTGATGCCGTGCACGGCGAAGGCCATGTCGCGCTGCATGACGAACACGCCGACCAGGCCGCCGACCACGCCCAGCGCGATCGCGGCGATCAGCGGGTTGATCATGAGCTGCAGCAGCTCGCCGTAGTCCTCGAGCGAGAACACGTCCGACCACGTCATGGCTCAGAACCCCCCGTCGTGGTCGTCGTCATGGTCGTGGTCGTGGTGCGGGTGGTGCTCCTCGCCGCCCGGCACTCCCGCGACGAGGAGGCGGCCGGCGGCGCGCACGACGTCGACCGGCGCACCGTACAGGTCACTCAGGACGTCACCGCGAAGCACCTCGTCGACGGTGCCGAGCCGGAAGCGGCCACCGGCGAGGTAGAGGATCCGGTCGACGCTCCCCAGCACGGGGTTCACGTCGTGCGTGACGAAGACGACGCCCGCGCCGGTGGAGCGGCGATGCTCATCGATGATCCCCGTGACGGCGCGCTGGTTCCGCAGGTCCAGGCTCGACAACGGCTCGTCGCACAGCAGCAGCGCGGGGCGGTCGGCGAGCGCCTGCCCGACGCGGAGTCGCTGCTGCTCGCCGCCGGAGAGAGACCCGACGGGGTCATCCGCATACCCGGTCGCGCCGACGGCCTCGAGCAGGGCGTCGACCCGTTCCCGGTCGCCGCGGCGCGGGATCGGAGCGCCGAACCTGGTGCCGCTCACGCCGAGCGCCACGAGGTCGCGCGCCCGCAGCCCCGCACCGGGTGCGTACGGGCGCTGCTGGGGGATGTAACCCACGCGACGGCTGCCGCGACGCACGGGCTCCCGCGCGACACGGATCGATCCGCGCGTCAGCCGCTGCAGGCCGAGGATGGCGCGCAGCAGGGTCGTTTTGCCCGATCCCGACGGGCCGAGCACGGCGATGAATTCGCCCGCGGCGAGCGCGAGGTCGAGATCGCGCCAGAGCTCGCGTCCGCCGACGTCGACAGCGGCGCCCGAGATCTGCAGGACGGGGTCGCTCACACGCTCTTCCTCATGGTTGTCGATTATGCGGCACACCGGCTGGTCGCCGGCGGCATCCGTCACGACAGAGCGTCGGCGAGCGCGTCGGCGTTGTCGGTCATCCAGGTGACGTAGTCGGATCCATCCGGAACCGTCTCCGTGAACTCGACGACGGGCACGTCGCTGTCCTCGGCGGCGGCGATGACCCGATCGGTCTCGGATCCGCCGGTGTGCGCGTTCGCGATGAGGACAGCCACCTCGCCGCCTTCGATCGCCTTGAGCGCGTCGTTGAGCACGGCCGGGGCGACGCCCTCACCGTTCTCGACGGCCTCCGCGAAGCCATCGACGGTGACATCCTCGAGCCCGGCCGCGGCGGCGAAGTAGCCGCCGACCGGCTCGGTGAAGAACACCGTGTCGCCCGCGTGGTCGTCCGCGATCTCGTCGAGGCGCGCCTCGAGGTCCTCGAGCGCGCTGATCAATGCGGCCGATCCCTCTTCTGCCGCGTCCGCGGTCTCGGGAGCCAGGTCGGCGAGCTCGGCCGCGATGCCCTCGACGAGATGGATCATGGTGTGCGGGTCGTACCAGACGTGTTCGTTGAACGAGTGGTCGTGCTCGTGGTCATGGCCGTGGTCGTGCTCCTCGGCCTCAGCGCCGTCCTCGTGGTCGCCGGATCCGTGGTGGAAATCGACGGCCGCGATGACGTGCTCGACGCCGGCGCTCTCGATCAGACCGTCCATGAAGGCGTCATAGCCGCCGCCGTTCATGATGACGACGTCGGCGTCGCGGACAGCGAGGCCGTCGCGGGCGGTCGCCTCGTAGTCGTGAGGGTCGACGGCCGCCGAGTCGATGACCGCTTCGACCGCGGCCGTCTCGCCGACGACCTGCTGTGCGAGATCGGCATACACGGTCGTCGAGGTGACGATGCGCAGCCCGTCGTCATCGGATCCGCCCGGCGCCCCCTGCGCCGACGTGCAGCCGGCGAGGACGAGAGCCGTGACCCCGGCGAGGGTCAGGGGAAGGGCGGCGCGGTGACGTGGCATACGGCGATGCTACACACCAATGAGAATCATTATCAACGCGGCGGGAGGAGAATGAAGGGAGCGCACAGCCTTCACCCAGGATTTCGGTCCTGGAGCGCAGTTCACTGAGCAGAGAAGTACTTCACCTATCGAAAGGCCTCCATGTCCCGCCCCGCCATTCCGCAGCTGCGCGAGCGCACGCGGGGGCACTCGTGGCTACGCGTCCTGCTGCCCGCGATCCTCATCATCGCGTGGCTCGTGGGCGCGTCTTTCGGTGGTCCGCTGTTCGGCCAGGTCGAGGAGGTCTCGTCGAACGATCAGACCGCCTATCTGCCGGAATCGGCCGATGCGACCCAGGTGCAGGATCGTCTCGGTGACTTCACAGAGTCCGACGCGGTCCCCGCGATCGCGGTCTTCGTCGGTGAGGAAGAGCTGACCGAATCGCAGCTCGAGACCATCACGGAGGCCGTCGAGGCATCTCCCGACATCGAGGGCGTCAGCGACGACATCTCCCCCGCCATCGCGTCCGACGACGGACATGCCGTGCAGGCATTCATCCCCATCGACGCGGAGGCCGATCTCGGCGAGGCGGTCGGCGCGCTCGGAGACGAGCTGCGCGAGGCGGCTCCCGACGGCGTGGCCCTGTCGATCACCGGCCCCGCCGGTTTCTCCGCCGATCTCGTCGCGGGCTTCGCGGGCATCGACGGCCTCCTGCTCGGCGTCGCGCTCCTCGCCGTGCTCATCATCCTCGTGCTCGTCTACCGATCGTTCCTGCTGCCGATCGTGGTGCTGTCGACGAGCGTATTCGCGCTGTGCGTCGCCCTGCTGACCGTGTGGTGGCTCGCGAAGGCGGAGGTGCTGCTGCTCAGCGGCCAGACCCAGGGAATCCTCTTCATCCTCGTGATCGGCGCCGCGACCGACTACGCGCTGCTGTTCGTGGCGCGCTTCCGCGAGGAGCTGCGCACGACGCAGGACCGCGGCGCGGCCATCGCGGCTGCCTGGAAGGGATCGGTCGAGCCGATCGCGGCATCCGGCGGCACCGTGATCGCCGGTCTGCTCTGCCTGCTGCTGAGCGACCTCAAGTCCAACAGCACCCTTGGGCCGGTCGCGTCAATCGGAATCGTGTTCGCGATGCTGTCCGCGCTGACGCTGCTTCCGGCGCTCCTCTTCGTGTTCGGTCGCGCGGCGTTCTGGCCGCGCCGTCCGCGCTTTGAGGGCGGCGACATCGACGCGGAAGACGTGTCCGACGCCGCGCTCCAGACCGGCCGCGCGGCCGTTGCAGCCGAGCACCGCCGCGTCGCCGTCGACGAGCCCCGGGGAGGCTGGGCACGCGTCGGCCGCATGGTGGCACGCCGCCCGCGCACCGTGTGGATCCTCACGACGCTCGTGCTGCTCGCGGGCGTCGCCCTCGTGCCGCAGCTGAAGGCGGACGGCGTCCCGCAGTCCGACCTCGTGCTCGGCGCGTCGGAGGCCCGCGATGGCCAGGACGCACTCGGCGAGCACTTTCCCGCCGGATCCGGCAGCCCCGCCGACATCGTGGTCTCCGAGGACGCGCTCCAGGACGCAGCCGACATCCTCCTCGCGCACGACGGCGTGACCGACGTGACCGTCCGATCGACCGACTCACCGAGCGGATCCGCCCCCGTCACCGACGACGGCGTCGGCTCGATGGTCCCCGGATCCGAGCCGCCGGAGCCGACCGTCTCGGACGGCGACGTGCTGCTGCAGGCGACGCTGACGGATGCCGCCGACTCGGCGGCCGCCGCCGAGACCGTGCGCGATCTGCGGAGCGAGCTCGACGGCCTCGACGCGCTCGTCGGAGGCGTCACCGCCACGGCGATCGACACGAATGACGCGTCCGTGCACGACCGCAACCTCATCATCCCGATCGTGCTCGCGGTGATCCTCGTGATCCTCATGCTGCTGCTGCGATCGATCCTGGCGCCGATCCTGCTGATCGCGACCACGGTGCTGTCGTTCGGCACCGCGATGGGCGTCTCGGCGCTCGTGTTCAACCACATCTTCGAGTTCCCCGGGGCCGACCCCGCGGTGCCGCTCTACGGGTTCGTGTTCCTCGTGGCTCTCGGCATCGACTACAACATCTTCCTCATGACGCGCGTGCGGGAGGAGGCTCTCGCGCACGGCACGCACGAGGGGATCCTGCGCGGCCTCGCGAACACCGGCGGCGTCATCACGTCCGCCGGCGTCGTGCTCGCCGCGACCTTCGCGGCGCTCGGGGTGATCCCGATCCTGTTCCTCGCGCAGCTCGCGTTCATCGTCGCGTTCGGCGTGCTGCTCGACACGTTCATCGTGCGCTCGCTGCTCGTGCCCGCCCTGGGATACGACATCGGCCG
>DGYFJ06201__coassemble_1015_pt1 | contig 14696 bp, 14 predicted proteins | sample DGYFJ06201__metabat2_high_PE_006 | metagenome-assembled genome bin DGYFJ06201 | reverse complement strand
ACGGCCGCGAGAGTCTCCTCGGCGTGGAAGGCGAGCCGCTCGACGGCGGCATCACCCGGCGGATCCTGTGGGAGGAAATCGACCGTCATGCGCCCCGCACCGAGCGGAACGGATTCTGCGAGGTCCGGAAGCTCGTCGGCGCCCCCGGCGATCTCGAGGGATCCGCCGCCGATGTCGAACAGCAGGATCTGTCCCGCTGACCACCCGAACCACCGGCGAACGGCGAGGAACGTGAAGCGCGCTTCCTCGGATCCGCCGAGCACCTGCAGACTCTGCCCGACGGCCTGCTCGATCTCCGCGATGACCTCGGGTCCGTTCGTGGCGTCGCGGATCGCGCTCGTCGCGGTCGCGAGCAGCTCCGTGACGTTCTCCTGCTCGGCGACCTCGCGTGCGCTCCGCACGGCGGCGAGGATCCCGTCGACGCCCTCGCGCGAGATGGATCCATCGGGCTCGAGGTACCGCATGACCCGCAACGTGGACTTCTCGCTCGTCCTGGCCAGCGGGCGCCCTCCGGGCTGCGCGTTGGCCACGAGAAGGTGCACCGTATTGGAGCCGATGTCGAGAACGCCGAGTCGCATGGGGAAACGATAGCGTTCGCACGCTCGGTCGAAAACCGTCGGCGGGAGGCGCGCGTGACAGGGGAAGAGGCGGCCGCGAAGTATGATGACGCGGATGGATCCCGCCAGCAGCACCCTGCAGCCCTCCCTGTATCGAGACATTCCTCGAGCGGAATGGGCGCGCCTGGCGAAAGGCATGCCGCAGCCGCTCACGGAGCAGGAGATCGTGCAGATCCGCGGTCTCGGAGACCGGCTCGACGTTGGTGAGGTGCGCGACGTCTACCTGCCGATGAGCCGGCTGCTGAGCGCGTGGGCTCGCGGGGTACGGCAGATCGGATCCGAGGTCGCGGAGTTCCTGGGGGAGGACCAGCCGCGGATCCCGTTCGTGGTCGGCGTCGCCGGATCCGTCGCCGTGGGGAAATCGACCGTCGCGCGTCTGCTGCGGGAGCTGATGAGCCGCTGGAGCGACACCCCGCGGGTCGAATTGGTCACGACCGACGGCTTCCTACTGCCGAACGCAGAGCTCGAACAACGCGGGATCATGGACCGCAAGGGCTTTCCCGAGTCTTACGACCGGCGCGCGCTGGTCGACTTCGTCACCCGCGTGAAGTCCGGCGAGACGGAGGTGCGCGCCCCCTTCTACTCGCACATGAAGTACGACATCATGCCCGACGCGTCCGTCGTCGTGCGTCGGCCGGACGTGCTCATCGTCGAGGGGCTGAACGTGCTGCAGCCGCCGCCGACGCCGAACGACGTGGCGGTCAGCGACCTGTTCGACTTCTCGATCTTCGTCGACGCCGACACCGAGCACATCGAGAAGTGGTTCATCAACCGCTTCCTGAAGCTCCGCGAGGGCGCGTTTTCGAACCCCGCGTCGTACTTCAACGTCTACCAGCACCTCTCCGACGACGAGGCGATCGCGACCGCCCGCGGCATCTGGGACGACATCAACCTGCCGAACCTCGTCACGAACGTCGAGCCCACCAAGCATCGCGGCACGCTCGTGCTCCGCAAGGGGGCCCAGCACGCCGTCGAACGCGTGCTCCTCCGCAAGCTCTGAAGTCGCGCCGCTCGCGGGATTGACAGCCCCGCGGTTCTAGGATGAGCGACATGTGCGGAATCGTCGGATACGTGGGCTCGCGTGACAGTCAGGACATCCTCGTTGCCGGGCTTGCGCGGCTCGAATACCGTGGCTACGACTCCGCGGGGATCGCCGTCATCGGCGAGGACGGGTCGCTGGGCATGCGCAAGCGGGCGGGAAAGCTCGCGCGTCTGCGCGAGGCGCTCGAGACGGATCCGCTGCGCGCCGGCACGACCGGCATCGGGCACACGCGCTGGGCGACGCACGGCGGCCCCACTGACGAGAACGCGCACCCGCATCTCGCCGACGAGGGCCGTCTCGCGGTCATCCACAACGGCATCATCGAGAACTACGCCGACCTCAAACGCGAGCTCGTCGCCGACGGCGTTGCCTTCCTGAGCCAGACCGACACCGAGATCGCCGCGGCGCTCATCGCTCGCGCGTATCGGGAGACGGGCGACCTCGTCGCGGCGTTCCGCGCCGTCGTGAACCGCCTCGAAGGGGCGTTCACGCTCCTGGCCACACACCAGGATCACCCGGACGTCGTGGTCGGCGCCCGCCGCAACTCGCCGCTCGTGATCGGGCTCGGCGACGGCGAGAACTTCCTCGGATCCGACGTCGCGGCGTTCGTTGAGCACACGCGACGTGCGCTCGCGGTCGGCCAGGACGAGATCGTCGCGATCACCCCGGATGCCGTCGAGGTCACCGACTTCGCGGGCAACCCGGCCGAGCCGCAGCCGTTCGAGGTGTCCTGGGATGCGTCCGCGGCCGACAAGGGCGGCTGGTCGAGCTTCATGGCGAAGGAGGTCTCGGAGGAGCCCGAGGCCGTCGCCAACACCGTGCGCGGCCGCATCCACGACGGCCGGATCCGGGTGCCGGAGCTCGACGGTCTCGACGACCTCTTCCGCGACATCGACCGCATCGTGATCCTCGCCTGCGGCACGGCATACTACTCCGGCCTGGTCGGCAAGTACGCGATCGAGAAGTGGGCCCGGATCCCCGTCGACGTCGAGCTCGCGCACGAGTTCCGTTACCGGGATCCGATTCTGTCGTCGTCGACGCTCGTCGTCTCCATCAGCCAGTCAGGCGAGACGATGGACACCCTCATGGCGGTGAAGGAGGCCGCGCGCCTCGGCGCGAAGACGCTGTCGATCTGCAACACGCAGGGCGCGACGATTCCGCGCGAGTCCGACGCCGTCGTCTACACCCACGCTGGGCCCGAAGTCGCGGTCGCGTCCACCAAGGCGTTCGTGGCGCAGATCACCGCGCTCTATCTGCTCGCCCTCCACGTGGGCGACGTGCGCGGCGCGCTCGCCGACGACGTCGCGATCGAAGCGGTCACGCAGCTCGAAGCGCTGCCGGACAAGATCCAATGGATCCTCGACAATGAGCAGGAGCGCATCGAACAGCTCGCACGCTGGATGGCCGACACCCGGTCCGTGCTGTTCCTCGGCCGGCACGTCGGATTCCCGATCGCCCTCGAGGGTGCGCTGAAGCTCAAGGAGATCTCCTACATCCATGCCGAGGGCTTCGCCGCCGGCGAGCTGAAGCACGGCCCGATCGCGCTGATCGAACCCGGCCAGCCGGTGTTCGTCGTCGTGCCGTCGCCGCGCGGGTCGATCACGATGCACCAGAAGGTCGTCTCGAACATCGAGGAGATCCGAGCGCGCGGCGCCCGCGTGATCGCGATCGCCGAACAGGGCGACTCGGCCGTGTTGCCATCGGCCGATGAGGTGCTGCGGATCCCGCTCGCGAGTCCGCTGTTCGAGCCGCTCCTGGCCGTCGTGCCGCTCCACATCTTCGCGATGGGCCTGGCCACCGCGAAGGGACTCGATGTCGATCAGCCCCGCAACCTCGCGAAGTCGGTCACGGTCGAGTGACGCGGGGTGCCGCGGCGCGCGGCGTAGGCTGGGAAGATGATCATCGGGGTGGGCGTCGACATGGTCGACATCGAACGATTCGAGGGGCAGATCGCCCACTCTCCCCGTCTGATGGAACGACTCTTCACCCCGCACGAACGGGAGCTGCCGCTCCGTTCGCTGGCCGCGCGCTACGCCGCCAAGGAGGCGCTCATCAAAGCCCTCGGCGGATCTGACGGCGTGCGGTGGCAGGAGATCGAGGTCCCGCGCCTCGGGGAGCGCCAGGCACCGAACTACGTGATCACCGGGTCCACAGCGCAGACGCTTGCCGGGCGCGGCGTGACCCGGCAGCACCTGTCGCTCTCTCATGACGGCGGTTTGGCCCTCGCGTACGCGGTGTTGGAGTCCGGCGCATGATGCGCGAAGCGCTCGTCGACCCGAGCGCGATCGAGCACAACGTGCGCGCGCTGCGTGCGACCGCGCAGACGCGGGAGTTCATCGCGGTCGTGAAGGCCGACGGCTACGGTCACGGCGCGCTCACAGCCGCCCGCGCCGCCATCGCCGGCGGCGCGTCACGCCTCGGGGTCGCGGATCTCGCCGAGGCGCTCGAGCTGCGGGCCGCCGGCATCGCCGTCCCGATCATCGCGTGGCTGCACACGGCCGACGCCGACTTCGCCCCGGCGCTCGCCGCGGACGTCGAGATCGGGGTGTCGAGCCTCGACCAGCTGCGCCGCGTCGTGTCTCACCCCGCCTCCACCACGCCCGCGGTGCACATCAAGTTCGAGACCGGTCTCGGCCGAAACGGGGCGTCGCCACGCGAGTGGGGCGCCATCATCGCGGAAGCCGCGGAGCTGGAACGGGCAGGCCGGCTGCGCGTCGAGGGGCTCTTCAGTCACGTCTCGGGCGCCTCCGACGCCGACGACCTCGCGCAGCTGGCGCTGTTCGAAGGGGCGCTCGCCGCCGCGCAGGACGCGGGGCTCTCACCGCGGATCCGCCACCTCGCCGCCACCGCCGCCGCGATCGACCTGCCGTCGACCCGCCTCGACGCGATCCGTGCCGGCATCGGCATCTACGGGCTCTCGCCCTTCGACGACCGTTCCTCGGCCGATCTCGGACTGCGCCCCGCCATGACCGTGCGGGCACCGATCGCCGCCGTGCGTCACGTCAAGGCAGGACACGGGGCCTCGTACGGATACGACTACCGCGCCGAACGCGACACGACCTTCGCGCTCGTGCCGCTCGGCTACGCGGACGGCGTGCCGCGCCAGGCATCGAATGCGGGGCCCGTGCGGATCCACGGCCAGAAGTTCCGCGTGGCAGGCCGCGTCGCCATGGACCAGTTCGTGGTCGACGTCGGCGATACCCCGGTCCACGTGGGCGATCTCGCCGTGCTGTTCGGGGATCCGCTCACCGGCGCCCCCTCGGCAACAGACTGGGCCGACGCAGCCGACACGATCAACTACGAGATCGTCACGCGCATCGGCCCGCGCGTCCCCCGCACCACGGCGAACTGACAGCCGGCGCTCGCGTCGACTCCGGTCGCGCAAAAGCACCCACATCTGCGGTTGAAGGTGCTTTTGCGCGACCGGAATGGCACGCTGTCCGCGACGGGAGAGAATGAAGGCATGGAGCTTCTCGCCGGTAGCCACGCCATCGCGACGTCGGCGGCGATGGAGGATCTCGGACGTCAGATGGGCAGTACGCTCACGGCTGGCGACGTCATCGTGCTGACCGGGCCGCTGGGCGCCGGCAAGACGACCCTCACGCGGGGGATTGCGGAGGGGCTCGGCGTGCGCGGACCGGTGCAGTCGCCGACGTTCGTGATCGCGCGCACGCACCCGTCGCTCGTCGGTGGCGCGCCGCTCGTGCACGCCGACGCCTACCGCCTCGGCGATGCCGCCGAGCTCGAAGATCTCGACCTTGACCTCGCGTCATCGGTCACCATCGTCGAGTGGGGCCGGGGACTCGTCGACCAGATCGCGGACACCTGGTGGGAGGTCGAGATCGAGCGCCCGGTCGGGGACGCCGGCGACCCGGAGAACCTCGATCTCGATGCGCCTCGGACCGTTGTCGTAACGCAATACTCATCGGGCGGGTTCTGAGCCGCCGGTGCCTACTCTGGAGAAGATGATCCTCGCAATCGACTCCTCGATCGGCTCCGGCGTCGCGATCGTCGACGCGGCGTCAGACGAGGTGCGCGGTCACGCGTCGAGCGAGGCGCCCCGCGGCCACGCCGAGGTCATCGGCACGCTCATCGCGCAGGCGCTCGCCGAGGCGAACGTGACGCCAGCCGATATCACGCACGTCGCTGCCGGCATGGGGCCGGGGCCCTTCACCGGGCTCCGCATCGGCATCGCCGCCGCGCGCGCGTTCGCGATCGGGCGGGGCATCCCCGTCGTGCCGGTCGCGAGCCACGACGCGGCCGCGCTCGCGGTGCTCGACGAGGATCCGTCGGCCCGATTCGTCGTCGTCACCGACGCGCGTCGTCGCGAGAACGCCGTGAGTGCCTACGCTGGTCTCGCCGGCGACCTGCCGAACCGCACCGCGGGCCCCGAGCTCCTCCCACACACAGAGGATCCGTCCGCTCGGCTGGCCGCCCTCTCCCGCGACTCCCTGGCCGCGTCGTCGGGTCCGCAGCCGCGCAGCGCCGGAGTGCAGCATGACGACGCACGGGCGGTCCTCACAACGCGCATCCCGGTGGCGAACATCGCACGGATCGCGGCGCAGATGATCCGGCAGAACGCGATCGTCGAGCTCGAACCGCTCTACCTGCGTGCGCCGGACGCGCGCCCGCCGGGGGTCGTGAAGCGGGTGAGCACATGATCCGCCCGGCGACGATCAGCGATCTGAGCGCGATCATGACGCTCGAAAGGCAGAGCTTCCCGACGGATGCGTGGAGCGAGACGATGATGCGCGCGGAGCTCGAGAGCGCGCACGGCCGCTACGTCGTCCTCGAGGAGGATGGACGCGTCGCGGGATACGCGGGGCTGCGCCATCTCGCGGGCGGCAGGGACGCCGACGTGCAGACGATCGCGGTCGCAGCGGACGCACGGGGGAGCGGGCACGGCCGTGCGCTGCTGCGCAGTCTCATTGGCACGGCGCGCGAACGACGCGCGCGAGAGATCTTCCTCGACGTGCGCGCCGACAATCCGGTCGCGATCGGCCTGTACGAGAGCGAGGGGTTCGTCGAGATCGGGCGGCGCGAGCGCTATTACCAGCCCGATGACGTCGCCGCCGTCGTGATGCGATTGGAACTGGCGGCACCACGATCGTCGCACGGTGCCATCGGAAGCGAGGTGCGCGCATGAACCGTGACGAGCCCCTCGTGCTCGGGATCGAGACGAGCTGCGACGAGACCGGGATCGGGATCGTGCGCGGCACGACGCTGTTGTCGAACACGATCGCCAGCAGCATGGACGAGCACGCGCGCTACGGCGGCGTCGTGCCGGAGGTCGCCGCGCGGGCGCATCTCGAGGCGCTGCAGCCGTCGATCGAGCGTGCGGTCGCCGAGGCGGGCATCGCGCTGAGCGACCTCGATGCCGTCGCGGTCACGAGCGGTCCCGGTCTGTCGGGCGCGCTCATGGTCGGCGTCGGCGCGGCGAAGGCGCTGGCGGTCTCGCTGGAGAAGCCGCTGTACGCGGTCAATCATCTCGTCGGTCATATCGCGGCCGACCTCGTCGCGCCCGATGCGGAACGTCTTGAGCTGCCGACGATCGCGCTGCTCGTGTCCGGCGGACACACATCGCTGCTCCACGTGCGCGACCTCACGACCGACGTCGAACTGCTCGGCGAGACGATCGACGACGCGGCCGGCGAGGCGTTCGACAAAGTCGCGCGGATCCTCGGACTGCCCTACCCGGGAGGCCCGGAGATCGATCGCGCCGCCGTGGGCGGAGACCCGGCCGCGATCCGCTTCCCGCGCGGCCTGAGTCGCGCCAGCGATCGCGAACGACACCGGTGGGACTTCTCGTTCTCGGGCCTGAAGACCGCGGTCGCCCGTTGGGTCGAGCAGCGCGCGGACAGCGGCGACGAGCTTCCCATCGCGGATGTCGCAGCGAGCTTCCGTGAGGCGGTCGTCGATGTCCTCGTCACCAAGGCTCTGGACGCGTGCTCGGAGCGCGGCGTCCCGCGCCTGCTGCTCGGCGGGGGAGTGATCGCCAATCGGCGGCTCCGCGACGTCGCGCTCGAACGTGCCGCGGATGCGGGCGTGACCGTGCGGATCCCGCCGCTCAGTCTGTGCACCGACAACGGCGCGATGATCGCGGCGCTCGCGTCGCAGCTCATCATGGATGGCCGCGCGCCGTCGACCCTCGCGTTCGGGGCGGATTCGACGCTCCCCGTCACGGAGATTCAGGTCGCGTCCCGCGAGGCGGCGGTCGCGTGACCGACACGACGTCACACGAGACGCTCCCCGGCCGAGGCGCCGAGGAGCGCAAGTCCGTGGCAGATCCCACCACCTCAGGCCCGATCGAGGTCGTCGCGGCCGAGACGTTCGGCTGGATCCACCCGGACGTCGCGGACCGCCCGCGTGCACGACGCGCCCGTCAGCAGAGCGTCACGCGCTTCGGCCTCGTCGCGGTGACGCTCGCCGTGATCGGCGTCGTCGTGTCATGGTTCGGACCGTGGGGCGCAGGTTTCGGCCTCGTCGGTGCCGTGCTCGGCGTCGTCGCGCTGGCTCGGCGAGCGCAGCCACGCGGGTGGTGCTGGACGGCGATCGGCGCGGGCATCGCCTCAGCCGCCTTCAGTGCGTACTGGGTCCTGTGGGCGCTCACCCAGCTCGAACAGCTTCCCGTCTAAGACGACGAATCTGCCGCGGGATCCACGACCACGCGGGAACGAGCGAGCTCCTGCGGACGCTGCGTCGCGATGAACTTCAGCAGCTGCTCTCGGACACGGCACTGCAGGAACCAGAGGAGGTCGGCGTCGGCCGCTGTCATCGACGCGCGCAGCTTCGCGACGCCACCCGTCGCATCGGAGACGATGAGACCCCAGCTGCGCCGGTCCCACTCGGGGGCGGCATCCACGATCCGCTCCAGCTCGGCGCGGACGGCGTCGACGTCCACCGTGTAATCGGCGTCGAGGAATACGGTGCCGGTGACCGCGCTCTGGTTGCGCGTCCAGTTCGTGTACGGCGTCGTCGTGAAGTAGGTCGACGGCATGATGTGACGCCGGTCGTCCCAGATCTGGACGACGACGTACGTCAGCGTGATCTCCTCGATCGTGCCGTACTGACCGTCGACTTCGACGGTGTCGCCGACCTTGAGCGCATTCGTGAACGCGAGTTGGATGCCCGCGACGACGTTGCCCAGCGTCGACTGCGCGGCGAGGCCGGCCACGATGGACGCGACGCCGGCGGAAGCGAACAGCGACGCACCGAACGTCTCGGCGCCGGGGATCGTGAGGAGCATCGCGGCGACGGTCAGGACCGCGACCAGCGCCATCACGAGTCGTCGGATCATCCGCAGCTGCGTGCGACGGCGCCGCGCGATGAACTCGTCGTACCCGGAAGCCTCCTGTTTGACGCTCGCCCCGTCGATGAGGAACACGAGGACCTTGCCGATGATCCAGCCGACCACGGCGATGATGGCGAGCGTGAGGGCGTAGCTCAGCGCTCCGCGCAGCGTCTCGAACCCGTCAGGGAAGAGCGTCACGACGGTCGCCTTCGCACCGACGACGACGAACAGCCAGAAGATCGGCTGTGAGAAGCGGGTGTTGAGCTCGGCGAAGACGCGCGCTCGGCGGCCGAGCCGGTTCGTCACCGCCTTGAAGACCCAGACGACGACGAAGGCGACGACCACGACCACGGCGATCGCGATCGCGACGGCGCCCCAGGCCGTCCACGGATTTGCGGTCACACTCTCTGCGATGTCGCTCACGTCAGAATGCATGCCCCCACCCTAAAGAGGATCCCCGACAGACGAAGAACCCCGGATGCGATGCATCCGGGGTTCTCAGTCGATCGTGAGCGTCAGCGCTCGACGATGGCGAGCACGTCGCGCGCAGAGAGCACGAGGTACTCGTCAGCGCCGAACTTGACTTCGGTGCCGCCGTACTTGCTGTACAGAACGACGTCCCCGGTCGACACGTCGAGCGGAACGCGGTTGCCGTTGTCGTCGATGCGACCCGGTCCAACCGCCACGACCTCGCCCTCCTGGGGCTTCTCCTTGGCGGTGTCGGGAATGACGAGACCGCTGGCCGTGGTCTGCTCAGCCTCGACCTGCTTGATGACGATGCGGTCTTCGAGCGGCTTGATGGAAACCGACACGGTGTACCTCTGCTTTCCTGTCCTGACAGAAGACGTAAGGTTCGCACTCTCACCCCGAGAGTGCTAATGGTTAGTGTATGACGGCGATTGGCACTCTCGCAACGTGAGTGCCAATGTCGGGCCACCTCCTACGCTGGAGCAATGGACCATGCCGAGCTCGACGCGCTGCTCACCCGCGACGCGATGCGGCTCATCGATGAGCTGGATCCCGTCGAGACGACCACCGACGTGGCGCGTACGGTCTCGCGGCTGCGCGCGGCAGGCCACGGCCCCGACCTCGTCTCCGCCGTCGTCGGGCAGGTGCGGCTGCGGCAGCGCGCCCGCGCGAAGTTCGGGGAGTTCGCGGACCGAATGCTCTTCACACGCGCGGGGCTCGAACAGGCGACACGCATGGCGGTGTCGGCGCATCACGCCGGGCGATTCGTCGACGCCGGCGCGACGCGCGTCGCCGACCTCGGCTGCGGCATCGGCGGCGACAGCCTCGCCTTCGCCTCCCTCGGCGTCGGGGTCCTGGCCGTCGACGCCGACGAGGTCACGGCGGCCCTCGCCGCATACAACCTGGCGCCGTTCCGGGACGACGGTCGCGTCGACGTGCGCCACGGACGCGCCGAGGAGACCGACCTCGACGACGTCGACGCGATCTGGCTCGATCCGGCGCGGCGGACCTCCGGACACTCGGAGACCCGCCGACTCTCCGCCGACGACTACTCGCCATCCCTGACCTGGGCGTTCGACCTCGCGCGTCGTCTGCCAACGGGCATCAAGCTCGGTCCGGCCCACGATCGCGACGCCCTGCCCGCCGATGCCGAAACCCAGTGGATCAGTGTCGACGGCTCCACCGTCGAACTCGTCGTGTGGACGGGCGCGCTCGCACGCGACGGCGTGCGTCGTGCCGCGCTCGTGCTCCGCGACGGATCCGCGCGCGAGCTCACCGCGTCGGCGGATACGGAGGACGAGCCCGTGCGCGCACTCGGCGCGTACCTCCACGAGCCCGAGGGGGCCGTGATCCGTGCACGGCTCGTCGGCGAGGTCGCCCGCGAGCTCGACGCGGGCCCCGTCTCGGAACGGATCGCGTACCTCACCGGCGACGCGGCGAGGACGAGCGTCTTCGCGTCGACGTTCCGCGTGCGCGAGACGCTGTCGACGGATCCGAAACGGCTCGCGCGCGAGCTGCGGGCGCGCGACATCGGCACGCTCGAGATCAAGAAGCGCGGCGTCGACGTGGATCCCGCCGCCCTGCGCCGCCGACTGGGGCTGTCGGGCAGCGAATCGGCGACCCTCATCCTCACGCGCATCGGCGACAAGCGCATCGCGATCCTCGCCGACCGCGTCACCTCGTGACCCCGCCATTGGGTCGCCAAAGAATGCAGGTACGCACGCCGCGCGCCTGCAAAGTGTGGCGACCCTGTTCGTAGGGCACCGCGGCGCTCGCCCAGGTGGGACGCCATAGAATGGCCCCACCCGACTGTGCGCACCAGGAGACCACCCCATGACGGATCACGATCCCTTCGGCTTCATCGGACTCACCTACGACGACGTGCTGCTCCTGCCGGGGCACACCGACGTCATCCCCAGCGAGGCAGAGACCTCCTCGCAGCTGACGAGGCGGATCCGGGTCGAGATGCCGCTGCTCTCCGCGGCGATGGACACGGTGACCGAGAGCCGGATGGCGATCGCGATCGCCCGGCAGGGCGGCATGGGCATCCTGCACCGCAACATGTCGATCGAGGAGCAGGCGGCCGCGGTCGACCGCGTCAAGCGCAGCGAATCGGGCATGGTCACCGACCCCATCACGATCGAGCCCAGCGCGACGCTCGCCGAGCTCGACGCGGCCTGCGCGGAGTACCGCATCTCCGGTCTCCCGGTCGTGGACGGCAGCGGCAAACTCGTCGGCATCGTCACCAACCGCGACATGCGGTTCGTCTCCGACGAAGACAAGAAGACGACGCTCGTCTCCGAGGTGATGACGCAGGAAGGTCTCATCACCGGACGCCCGGGCATCGGCGGCGACGAGGTGGTCGCGCTGTTCAGCAAGCACCGCGTCGAGAAACTCCCGCTCGTCGACGACGACGGCGCTCTCGTCGGCCTCATCACGATCAAGGACTTCGACAAGCGCGAGCAGTACCCCTCGTCGACGAAGGACGATCAGGGTCGCCTGCGCGTCGGCGCGGCGATCGGCTTCTTCGGCGAGGCCTGGACGCGCGCGGAGGCGCTGCGCGACGCCGGTGTCGACGTCATCGTCGTCGACACCGCGAACGGTCAGTCGCAGGGCGTCATCGACATCATCACGCGCCTCAAGGCCGACGAATCGTTCGCCCACATCGACATCGTCGGCGGCAACGTCGCCACTCGCGAGGGCGCGCAGGCGCTCATCGATGCGGGGGTCGACGCCGTCAAGGTCGGCGTCGGGCCCGGATCCATCTGCACGACCCGCGTCGTCGCCGGCGTCGGGGTGCCGCAGATCACGGCCATCTACGAGGCGTCCCTCGCGTGCCGCGCCGCTGGGATCCCGCTGATCGCCGACGGCGGTCTGCAGCACTCGGGCGACATCGCGAAGGCGCTCGTGGCGGGTGCCGACACCGTGATGCTCGGGTCGCTGCTGGCGGGCACCGCCGAGTCGCCGGGAGAGCTCGTGTTCTCCAACGGCAAGCAGTTCAAGCAGTACCGCGGCATGGGCTCGCTCGGCGCGATGCAGACGCGCGGCAAGAAGACCTCCTACTCGAAGGACCGCTACTTCCAGGCGGACGTGCCGACCGACGACAAGCTCATCCCCGAGGGCATCGAAGGACAGGTGCCGTACCGCGGACCGGTCGAGGCCGTCGCGTACCAGCTGACGGGCGGGCTGCGGCAGTCGATGTTCTACGTCGGCGCCCGCACGATCGACGAGCTCAAGAGCACGGGGCGGTTCGTGCGGATCACGCCCGCCGGGCTCAAGGAATCGCACCCGCACGACGTTCAGATGATCGTCGAAGCCCCGAACTACACGCGCTGACGGAGGAAGAGCCGATGAGCATGGAGATCGAGCTCGGCCGCGGCAAGCGCGGCAGGCGAGCGTACACGTTCGACGACATCGCGGTGGTGCCCTCGCGCCGCACGCGCAGCCCTGGCGATGTGTCGACGGCGTGGACGATCGACGCCTTCACCTTCGACACCCCGATCCTCGGCGCGCCGATGGACTCCGTCGTGAGTCCGTCGACCGCCATTGCTCTCGGACGCATGGGCGCGGTCGGCGTGCTCGACCTCGAGGGGCTGTGGACGCGGTACGAGGATCCCGACCCGATGCTCGCCGAGATCGCGTCGCTGCCGGCCGAATCCGCGACCAAGCGCATGCAGGCGCTGTACGCCGAGCCGATCAAGCCGCACCTCATCACCCAGCGCATCGCGGAGATCCGCGACGCGGGCGTCGTCGTGGCGGGCGCTCTGTCGCCGCAGCGCACGGCCGAGCACTACGAGACGGTGGTCGGAGCGGGCGTCGACCTGTTCGTGATCCGCGGCACCACGGTGTCGGCTGAGCACGTGTCGTCGAGCGACGAACCGCTCAATCTGAAGCAGTTCATCTACGACCTCGACGTCCCGGTCATCGTCGGCGGAGCATCCACGTACCGCGCCGCTCTGCACCTCATGCGCACGGGAGCCGCGGGCGTGCTCGTCGGCTTCGGCGGCGGTGCCGCCTCCACCACGCGGACGACGCTCGGCATTCACGCGCCCATGGCGACCGCGGTCGCCGACGTCGCGGGTGCGCGCCGTGACTACATGGATGAGTCGGGCGGACGCTACGTGCACGTGATCGCCGACGGCGGCGTGGGCACGTCCGGCGACATCGTTCGCGCGATCGCGATGGGCGCCGACGCCGTGATGCTCGGCGTTTCGCTCGCACGTGCGACTGATGCGCCCGGCCGCGGCTTCCACTGGGGCCAGGAGGCGCACCACGCGACGCTGCCGCGTGGACGACGCGTGGCGGTCGATCAGACCGCCACGCTCGAGGAGGTCCTGTTCGGCCCGGCCCAGGCGGCCGACGGCACGACGAACCTCATCGGCGCGCTGCGCAAGTCGATGGCGACCACCGGCTACTCCGACCTCAAGGAGTTCCAGCGGGTCGAGGTCGTGGTCTCACCATACGAATGATCGATCAGGCACCCGCCGAGGACCCGGACCTCGAGGAGTTTCCCCCGACGCTGCGCGAGGTCATGCTGCGCCCGCGGTGGATCGGCATGCTCCTCGTGTGTCTCGTCGTCGCCGGGATCTTCGCGTGGCTGCTGCAGTGGCAGCTCTCCCGTGCACTCGCACCGGAAGTCGTCCCTGAAGGGGCGACGGAAGAAGTGCTGCCCATCACCGAGGTGGTCGAACCCGGCGACTATCTCCCGGGCCCGCTCGTCGGCCAGCGGATCGACGTGACCGGCACATGGGATCCGGACAACTTCCTCATCGTGTCGCAGCGGATGAACGAGGGAGTCGAGGGTGCCTGGGTGACGGGCCGTCTCGTGACCGACGAGGGGGCGGCGCTCGCCACGGCGATCGGCTGGGCGCCGGACCGTGCGGCGGCCCAGGACGCGATCGAGGTCCTGTCGGCAGCCGCCGATGATGAGCCGCGCGAACTCAGCGGCCGACTGATTGCCGACGAGGGTCCGGTGCCCGCTCCGGGCGACGACCCGTACGAGATGATCCGCATGTCGCCCGCGGCGCACCTCGGCCAGTGGACCGACGTGGACGGCGACGTCTATCGGCAGTTCCTGGCCACAGCGGATCCGTCCGCGCAGCTCGCCGACGCCGGGCTCGAGGAGATCGTCGCGACGGCGCCGACGCAGCAGTCGACGCTCAACTGGCTCAACGTGTTCTACGCCGTCGAGTGGGCTCTGTTCGCCGCGTTCTCGTTCTACCTCTGGTACCGCCTCGCGAAGGACGCGTGGGAGCGCGAACTCGAGGAACTCGCCGGC
>DGYFJ06201__coassemble_1007_pt1 | contig 14798 bp, 14 predicted proteins | sample DGYFJ06201__metabat2_high_PE_006 | metagenome-assembled genome bin DGYFJ06201 | reverse complement strand
GCGGATCTCGTGCAGGAGCCGCAGTCGTCTGATGAGGCGCTCACGGCCTCGGAGGTGCGCGACGAGCAGTTCACGGTTTCGGGTGAGCTGGCGGGCCAGCAGGTGGTGACGGTGACGTATGCCGTCGAGGTGCGCGATTACGCCGAACAGGGCGACCACGTCCTCGGCAACGTCGTGACGGTCACCGGCGAGGAGCCGTCTGCCGAGTGCGAGGTCGGAAGCGACCACTGCACTCAGCACCCGACGGAGGAGCCGCCGGCACCGGAGGAGACTCCGGAGCCCGAGGAGACCCCGGCGCCGGAAGACACTCCGGCACCGGAGGACACCCCGGCACCGGAGGAGACTCCGGCTCCGGAGGAGACTCCGGCTCCGGAGGACCCTCTGAACCCGACGGGTGAGGAACTGGCGCTCGGCCTCGGCGCGATCGCCGCACTGCTCCTCGCCGCCGGACTCGGCGCGGTCTTCATCGCCCGTCGCCGGAAGGAGCAGGTGGACGCCTGAGGCTTCGCGCGGTCGTGTCCTCATCCCCCATGAGGGCACGACCGCGCGAGGAACGTCCGCTGAGCGGACACCCCAACCTTCCACGAATGCACCGAAAAGCGTCGCTTTTCGGTGCATTCGTGGAAGGTGAAGCGCCTGTCAGGCTGGCGGGAGGCGCAGCACGTTCGACTCGCCCACTTCGACGTCTTCGATCCAGCGCAGCGACCGCGCGAGGTCGTCGAGGTGGGGGAGGAAGAGGAGGAACCGCTCCTTGTCGGGCGACACCGCGTGCAGCGTGACGAGGTGACCGCCCGTCTCCCACGTGTATGTCGCGAAGGGCGTCCGCCCCTGTTGCGGCTGATCCATGACGAGCTTCTCGCCGACACCGAGGTACGGGTTTGAGAAGTTCTCGGTGTCGTCGAACTCCATCGGCATCGACGCACGCGCCGCACGCACGTTCGGGGTGAGTTCCTGCGCCTGCGCGAGCGCGGCCAGTGCCGACGGATCTTCCTTCCACGACCAGGCGAGGAAGCGCCCGTTCGCGTGCCGCAGGCCCGCCTTGATCGCGCGGGTCGCGATGAAGTTGATCACGCCGGATCCGGGCTGCCCGGGCACGACACCGGCGGTCGACGTGAGCATCCGGATCGCCGCCTTGCGGTGTCGGCCACCGGCGAGGCCGCGCCCGCGGATGGGGACCCAGCGGTCGGGATCGGCGTCGGCCTGCAGATGCGCGCTCATGCCGTCAATTCTCTCGCATCCCGCGGCTGGCCGTCTCGCGATCCCGGGATCCGTCCACGTCGCTCCGCTACGCTCGTCGCGTGACGATCCCCGACCTCGCATACGCCGAATCGCTCATCGCGGAGACGCCCGATTATCCCGAGCCCGGCGTGCTGTTCCGAGACATCTCGCCGTTGCTCGCCGATCCGCGCGCGATGCGCGCAACGTTCGAGGCTCTCGTCGAGCCATTCCGCGGCGAGTTCGACGTGGTGGGCGGGATCGAGGCACGTGGCTTCCTCCTCGCGGGCTATGTCGCCGCGGTGGAGGGCGTGGGGATGCTGCCGATTCGCAAGGCCGGCAAGCTGCCCAGGCCGGCGGCGGCCGTCAGCTACGCGCTCGAGTACGGCACGGCCACGATCGAGGCGCCCGGTGTGCTCTGGCCGGGTGCGCGCGTGCTTCTGGTCGACGACGTGCTCGCGACGGGCGGCACAATCGCCGCCGCGCGCGAGATCATCACGCAGCTCGGTGCAACGGTCGCCGGCGCCGCCGTGATCCTCGAGCTCGACGGCCTCGGCGGACGCGCCGTCGCCGGAGACCTCCACACCGTTTTCACGGCATAGCGTCACGACGACAGAGCCCCTCAACGCGACGGCGCGTGGGCAACCGGATCCGCGAGCAACCGCGCGAACGCGAGTTCAGCGGGCGCGATCTGCATGAGGCGCGAGCGCATGCGCGCGCGCTCGAGTCGCACCTGGCGCCCCTCGGCGCCGACCGGTTCGACGCGGACCGCGTCAGACAGTGTCTCCCGGCTCGTCGCCAAGAGCACACCGAGGTAACCGGACAGCACGACGACTTCGGGAGCGAAGGCGTTGACGAAGTTCGTCAGCGCCGTCGAAAGGATGCCGACCTGGCGGGTGAGCTCCGCGGTCACCCTCGGATCCTTCGCGACGCCGAGCTCGATGTCGATGTCGTCTTCGTCGAGCTTGCGGCGACCGAGCAACTTCATGATCGGCCCGGGGGAGACCTCGGCGCCGAGACAGCCACGACGCCCGCACGCGCAGCGCGCCCCCATCGGGTCGACGACGGTGTGGCCGAGCTCTCCGGCGAACCCCGACGTGCCGCGTAGGAGAGTGCCGTCGAAGACGAGTCCGCCGCCGATGCCGTTGAGGGAGCCGCCGAGATAGAGCATGTTGTCGACGCCGCGGCCGATGCCGAAGCGCGCCTCCGCCATTGCGCCGATGCTCGCGTCGTTTCCGACGGTGACCGGCATCTTCAGTGCATCCTCGAGACGGGCGCGGATGTTCTCGCGCTTCCATCCGAGGGGCGGCGCGAGCAGAACGGCGCCGGACTGGTCGACGAGACCGGGCACCGCGACGCCGGCACCGATGAGGCGGTAATGACGGTCGATGTCGGCACGCATACCGTCGACGAGCGACGCCGTGATCTGCGCGAAGCGACGCGGGCTCGGCGCGCTCGCGAGGTCGTGCCGCACGCGCGAGTGCACGGATCCGCCGAGGCCGACGAGCGCGACCGTGATCGCATCGGGTTCCACGCGGATGCTCAGCGCGACGACGTCGTCGTCGGCCGCGACCCCCAGCGACGGGCGGCCGACGCGGCCCGTCGGCGTCGTCGACGCCTCGCACGCGACGCCGATCTCGATGAGCTCGGTGACCAGGCCCGTCACCGTCGAGCGATTCAGTCCGGTTTCGGATCCGATGTCCGAACGCGAGAGCGCACCGTCGGTGTGCACGAGCGTGAGCACAGCCGACAGGTTCTGCTGGCGGACCTCCTCGTTCGTCGTCCGCCCCGTCGCGGCAACGCTCTTCCGCGACGGTCGTTCCGCCTCATGCATCTCGGTCAGCGCTCCGCATTACGCCTCGGCCGTCATGAGATGCATCAGGAGCTCCTGGTCGGCGTCCTCGCGGGCGACTTCGCCGGTCACCCGACCCTCCGACATCGTGTAGATGCGGTCGGAGAGACCGAGGATCTCGGGAAGCTCCGAGGAAATGACGATGATCGCCTTGCCCTGCGCCGCGAGCTCGTTGATGATGCCGTAGATCTCGTACTTCGCACCGACGTCGATGCCGCGTGTGGGCTCGTCGAGGAACAGCACATCCGGGTTGGCGAAGAGCCACTTCGACAGCACCACCTTCTGCTGGTTGCCGCCCGACAGGTCGCCCGTGATGGTGCGAACGCTCGGCGCCTTGATGTTCATCTTGTAACGGAAGGCGTCGGCGATCTTCCGCTCGCGCACGCGATCCACGAGCCCGCCGTGCGAGAGCCGCGTCAACGCCGCCGTCGAGACGTTCTCCTGGATATCGGCGACGAGGTTCAGGCCGTGCTGCTTGCGGTCTTCCGTCGCGTACGCGATGCCGTGGCGGATCGCTTGGTCGACGGTTCGCACGTCGATGCGGGTGCCGTCCTTGAAGGCGCGACCCGTGACAGCGGATCCGTATGAGCCGCCGAAGATGCTCATTGCGAGCTCGGTGCGTCCCGCGCCCATGAGGCCCGCGAACCCGACGATCTCGCCGGCGCGCACGGTGAAGGCCGCGTCGTCGACGACGATCCGCTCGGGATCCGTCGGATGGTGCACCGTCCAGCCTTCCACGCGGAACAGCTCGTCACCGATATCGGGATCGCGCGGCGGGAAGAGACTGTCGAGGTCGCGGCCGACCATCGCACGGATGATGCGCCCTTCGTTCGTTTCGGGGTCGTCGCGCCGCATGGTTTCGATCGTCGCTCCGTCGCGGATCACCGTGATCCGGTCGGCGACGGAGAGCACCTCGCGAAGGCGGTGGGAGATGACGATGCAGGTGATGCCCTGGTCACGGAAGCCGCGCACGAGGTCGAGCAGGCGTTCCGAGTCGGATTCGCCGAGTGCCGCCGTCGGCTCGTCGAGGATGAGCACCTTGACGTCCTTCGCGAGTGCTTTGGCGATCTCGATGAGCTGCTGCTGGCCGACGCCGAGGTCGGACACCCGCGTTGCGGGATTCTCCTTCAGCCCGACGCGCTCCATCAGCTCGGCGGCCCGCAGGTGCGTCTGCCTCCAGTCGATGAGCCCGCGGCGGGTGATCTCGCTGCCGAGGTGGATGTTCTCGGCGATCGAGAGATGGGGAACGAGGGCGAGCTCCTGGTGGATGATCGCGATTCCGCGGGCCTCGCTGTCGCTCACGGAGCGAAACGAGACCCTCTCGCCGTCCATCTCGATCGAGCCGTCGAACGTCCCGGCTGGGTGCACGCCGCTGAGAACTTTCATCAGCGTCGATTTGCCCGCACCGTTCTCGCCGCAGATGGCATGCACCTCGCCAGGGGCGATCTCGAGCGACACATCCGAGAGGGCGATGACGCCGTGGAATCGCTTCGTAATCCGCTCGGTGCGAAGGATGGGCGCGGGCATGTAGACCGTTCTGCGTGCAGGTTCTCCGACACCGTATGTTACGGGAAAGTAATTTGTCCATAGGTCCGTCAATATGTATGGTTTCGTGTTGCGGGTCGCCGAAGCCGGTGGCCGCGAGGAGAGACATTCCCGCGATACCGCGCGAATGCACCACTTTCGACGAGGAGAGACACAGCGATGAAGCGAACTGGATTGCGGATTCTCGGGGCCACGGGTGTGGTTGCGCTCGGGCTGAGCATGGCCGCCTGTGCGAACGACGGCGGATCCGGTGGCGGCGACGGTGGCGAGGGAGCGGCACAGGACCTCACGATCGGCGTCGCGATGCCGAACGAGACCTACGAGCGCTGGGTGCAGGACGGCAACGCCGTCAAGGACCAGCTCGAGGAGGCCGGTTACGAGGTCGACCTGCAGTACGCGGCGGATGACATTCCCACGCAGCAGGAGCAGATCGAGCAGATGATCACGAACGGCGCGGACATCCTCATCGTCGCGTCGATCGACGGCACCGCGCTCGCGAACCAGCTCCAGGGGGCGGCCGATGAGGGGATCCCGGTCATCGCTTACGACCGCCTCATCAACGACACCGAGGCCGTCGACTTTTACGTGACCTTCGACAACTACACGGTCGGCGTGCAGCAGGCGACCTCGCTGCTGACCGGCCTCGGCTACCTCGACGAGGAGGGCAACGAGACCGACCTCGACGAGACGAAGTACATCGAGCTGTTCGGCGGCGCTCCCATCGACAACAACTCGATGTTCTTCTACAACGGCGCGATCGACACCCTGCAGCCGTACATCGACGAGGGCCTGCTCGAGGTCCGTTCGGGTCAGACCTCGTTCGACCAGGTCAAGACCGACGACTGGGAAGGCGCAAACGCCCAGCAGCGCATGGATGACATCCTGACGCAGCATTACGGTGGCGGCACCGAGCAGCTCGACGGCGTCCTGGCGCCCGCTGACCCGCTCTCGCGCGGCATCATCAACTCGCTCACGCAGAACGGGTACCCCAAGACGCTCGAGGAGGGCCTCCCGGTCGTCACCGGCCAGGACGCCGAGGCCGCGACCGCGAAGCTGATCTCCGACGGCGTGCAGTACTCGACCATCTTCAAGGACACCCGCAAGCTCGCTGAGCAGGCCGCCGTGGCCGCGGTCGCCTACGCCGAGGGCGAGGAGCCGGAGCCGAACGACACCGAGTCGTACGACAACGGCGTCAAGGTCGTGCCGTCGTACCTGCTCGAGTCGGACATCATCGTCGCCGACAACGTGCAGGAGCTGCTCGTCGACAGCGGATACCTGTCGGAGGACGACCTTAAGTAGTCCAGTCATTCGCACGCCCCCGCCCGCCGGGCCCAGCGCTTCTGCGTCGGACCCGGTGGGCAGGGGTGGGGCGGCGGCGAGCGACGACGGACGAAACAGGAGAGGCAGCAGCAATGGCCGACGCGATTCTCGAGATGCGCGAGATCACCAAGAACTTCCCCGGCGTGAAGGTCCTCAAGAAGGTGAGCCTCACGGTCGAGCGCGGCGAAATCCACGCGATCTGCGGCGAGAACGGGGCCGGGAAGTCGACCCTGATGAAGGTGCTGTCGGGGGTCTACCCGCACGGATCCTTCGGCGGCGACATCGTGTTCGAGGGCGCGCCGCAGACCTACAACTCGATCACGGACTCCGAGGACGCCGGGATCGTCATCATCCACCAGGAGCTCGCGCTCGTCCCCTACCTGTCGGTGGCGGAGAACATCTTCCTCGGCAACGAGCGCACCGACGGCGGTCTGGTCAACTGGCACCGCACGAACGCGGAAGCCGCAACGTACCTGGCACGCGTGGGGCTCGACGAGAACCCGACGACGCCCGTCGGCCAGCTCGGTGTCGGCAAGCAGCAGCTCATCGAGATCGCCAAGGCGCTCACGAAGGACGTGAAGCTCCTGATCCTCGACGAGCCGACGGCGGCGCTCAACGACAACGACTCGGAGCACCTGCTGAACCTGCTCCGTCAGCTGCGCGACGAGGGCATCACGTGCATCATCATCAGCCACAAGCTCGGTGAGATCGAGGCGGTCGCCGACAAGACGACGATCATCCGCGACGGTGAGTCGATCGAGACGATCGACATGACCGACGACGACGCGACGCAGGACCGGATCATCCGCGGAATGGTCGGCCGGTCGCTCGACAAGCGCTTCCCCGACCGCACTCCGCACATCGGCGAGGAGATCTTCCGGATCGACAACTGGTCGGTCACCCACCCGACCCAGCCGGACCGGACCGTCGTCGACGACGCCTCGATCTCGGTGCACGCCGGCGAGATCGTCGGCATCGCAGGCCTCATGGGTGCGGGACGCACCGAGTTCATGATGAGCGTGTTCGGCCGCAGCTACGGCCGCGACGCGAAGGGCACGGTCACTTTGCACGGCCGCGAGGTCGACACCCGCTCGGTGAACGCCGCCATCGAGGCCGGCATCGCGTATGTCTCGGAGGACCGCAAGCATTACGGCCTCAACCTCATCAGCGACATCCGCACGAACATCTCGTCCGCGGCGCTTGGAAAGCTCGCCAACTGGGCGTCCTTCGTCAATGACAACGAGGAGATCAAGATCTCCGAGGAATACCGGCGCCGGATGAACATCAAGACGCCGACCGTGATGCAGACCGTGGGGAACCTCTCGGGCGGCAATCAGCAGAAGGTCGTCCTGTCCAAGTGGCTGTACTCGGATCCGGACGTCCTGATCCTCGACGAGCCGACGCGGGGGATCGACGTCGGTGCCAAGTACGAGATCTACGAGATCATCGGCGCGCTCGCCGCCGAGGGCAAGGCCATCATCGTGATCTCGAGCGAGCTGCCCGAGCTGCTTGGAACGTGCGACCGAATCTATACGCTCGCCTACGGCCGGATCACCGGCGAGATGCCGACCGAGGCGGCTGACCAGGAGAAGCTCATGAACCTCATGACCATCGAGAACACCGAGAAGGAGGCCGCGGCATGAGCGGCGTGCTCGAAGACGCGAAAGATCTCTTCACCCGAAACCTGCGCACGTCCGGCATCTACATCGCCCTCGTCGCCCTTGTCATCCTCTTCACCATCCTGACGAACGGCACGCTGCTCGCGCCGCGCAACATCACGAATCTCGTGCTGCAGAACGCGCACATCCTCATCATGGTGCTCGGCATGCTCATGGTGATCGTCGCCGGGCACATCGACCTGTCGGTCGGATCCGTGCTCGCGTTTGCCTCGGCGGTCTCGGCGTTCCTCGTGATCAAACAGGGCATGCCCTGGTGGGTCGGCCTCATCGCCGCCGTCGTGATCGGCCTCATCGTCGGCGCGTGGCACGGCTTCTGGGTGGCGGTGGTCGGCATACCGGCGTTCATTGTGACGCTTGCCGGCATGCTGCTGTTTCGAGGGCTCACGGCGGTCGTGCTCGGCAACACGTCGCTGTCGCCGTTCCCGGCCGAGTACAAGGTCATCGCGAACGACTATGCCCACGGACTGTTCGGAACGATCACCGTCGGGCAGGGCGAGGGCCTCAAGGCCGTGCCCGAGACGATCGACATCTTCACGCTGCTGATCGGCGTGATCGCCCTCGCCGGCTTCGTCGTCATGCAGGTACGCAGCCGTCGCGCGCGCGTCAGCTACGACCAGCACGTCGAGGCGATGCCGCTGTTCATCGTGAAGCTCGTCGTCGTCGCGGCGGTGGTGCTCGCGTTCACGTACGCGCTGTCCTACGACCGCGGTTTCCCGCTCGTGCTGATCGTGCTCGGCGTGCTGATCCTCGCCTATCAACTGATCACCAACCGCACGGTGTTCGGCCGCCGCGTCTACGCGGTCGGCGGCAACCTCGCGGCTGCGAAGCTGAGCGGTGTCAACGTGATGAAGACGAACTTCTGGCTCTTCGTGCACATGGGCCTGCTCACGGGCATTGCCGCCGCGGTGTTCTCCGCGCGCTCGAACAACTCCTCGCCCGGCATGGGCGAGATGTTCGAGCTCGATGTCATCGCGGCCTGCTTCATCGGCGGTGCGTCGACCACGGGCGGCATCGGCCGTGTGACCGGCGCGATCGTCGGTGGTCTCGTGATGGCCGTCATGTCGAACGGCATGTCGCTGATGGGCGTGGGCCAGTCGTGGCAGAACATCATCAAGGGCTGCGTGCTGCTCGTTGCCGTCGCCTTCGACATCTACAACAAGCGTCGCGCGGGCGCCTCGCGCTGATTCGCACGATGAAGGCCGCCGTCCCGCGCCGGGGCGGCGGCGTTCACCGTGCGAAGGGGCGGATCCGGTGACGCGTGGCCGGCGCGCGGGTACGGTGGGGAGCGTCTGGCCCCGAGAATGAGGAGGCAACCATGGCATTCCCCGGAACCATCACCGTCACGTCCCCCGACTTCGTCGATCGGGCGCGCATTGCCGATCGATTCACCGCCGAGCACGAGAACGTCACCCCGGCCATCGAGGTCTCCGGCGTGCCGGACGACGCTGTCGAGCTTGCGCTGATCTGTCACGACCCGGACGCGCCGCTGCCGTTCGGATGGACGCACTGGACCGTCTTCGGGATCCCGACGGACACCACGACGGTCACCGCCGAGACCGGACGCGAGGGCGTCACGACCAAGGGCGAGGCCGGATACTCGGGTCCGCTGCCTCCTCCCGGACACGGGGAGCACTCCTACTATTTCTGGGTGTACGCGCTCAGTCGTCCGGTCGAGGGCGAGCCCACGCGCGAGGAGTTCCTGCGTGACTACGCGGACGCCGTGATCGAGCAGAATCGCATCGTCGGTCAGTACTCACGCTGACGACGGCGAAACGCGCACGCCCAGAAGGGCGTGCGCGTTTCTTGTCTTCGGGTGACGTCAGACGGTCGTGTAGCCGCCGTCGATGAGGTAATACGCGCCGGTGACGAACGACGCGTCGTCCGACAGCAGGAACCGGACGACCTTCGCGATCTCCTCCGGCTGGCCGAGGCGGCCGAGCGGGTGCTTGCCGGCGAGGGCGTCGAACGCCTCCTCCGACAGCGACTCCTTCACGAGAGGGGTCTCGATATAGCCGGGGCCGACCGCGTTGATGCGCAGGCCCTCGCCGCCGTACTCGGCGGCCGCGTTCTTCGTCAGGCCGACGACGCCGTGCTTCGCCGCCGTGTAGGCAGAGTTGCCGAGCGCCGCGACGGTGCCGTGGATCGACGCCATGTTCACGATGGACGACTCTTCGCCGCCCGCCTTGAGCATCGCGGGGATCTGGTACCGCATGCCGTAGAGCACGCCGTTGAGGTTGATGTCGATGACGCGATCCCAGTCTTCGATGTCGATCTCGCCGGTCGGCGCCTGCGCGCCGCCGATGCCCGCGTTGTTCACGGCGTAGTTGAGCGTGCCGTACGTCTCGACCGCGAACTCGACGGCCTTCCGGCTGTCGTCGACGTCCGCGGTGTTGCCTGCGAACGCGGCGGCGGCTCCGCCCGCGCTCGTGATCTCGTCGACGACGCGCTGCGCCGCCTCGAGCTTGAGGTCGGTGACGACGACCTTCGCGCCCTCACGCGCGAGTTCCTTCGAGATGGCTTCGCCGATCCCCGATCCGCCACCGGTGACGAGAGCGACCTTGTCGTTGAATCCCATGATTCGCCTCCTGAAACTCTTCGTCAGGTGCATTCGAGTGAATGTACCTGTCCCTCTATACTACACATGTTGGCGACGTGGTGCGTCGCCTGCGCCCAGTGTGCGGGTGCGGACCGCTCGCGCGCTATGGGAACATCGTTTCTATGACCTCGGTGAACGCATCCGCGACCCAGAAGCGCCCCGGCGCGATCGATCGATATTTCCAGATCTCCGAGCGCGGATCGACGATAGGCACCGAGATTCGCGGCGGCATCGTCACGTTCTTCGCGATGGCGTACATCGTCGTGCTCAACCCGCTGATCCTCGGCACGGTTGAGGACGGCACCGGTCAGGTGCTCGGAGGTGGGACCCTCGCAGACGGCGGGCCGAACCTCGCGATGATCGCGTCGGCGACGGCGCTCGTCGCTGGCGTCATGTCGATCCTCATGGGCGCGATCGCGAACTACCCGCTCGCGCTCGCCGCCGGTCTCGGGCTCAACGCGGTGGTCGCCTTCTCGATTGCCGGACTCCCGAACGTCACCTGGGCCGATGCGATGGGCGTCATCGTCCTCGAGGGCATCATCATCCTCATCCTCGTGTTGACAGGGTTCCGCGCGGCGGTGTTCCGTGCAGTCCCGACCGAGCTGAAGACCGCGATCGGTGTCGGCATCGGTCTGTTCATCACGCTCATCGGGCTCGGCAACGCGGGTGTCGTCAGCGGCGACGGCGCGACGATCCTGTCGCTCGGCAACCTCGGCACGCTCCCCGTGCTCGTGTTCGTCGTCGGTCTGGTTCTCACGATCGTGCTGCACGTGCGCAAGGTGCGCGGTGCGCTGCTCATCTCGATTCTCGTGGCGACCGCGCTCGCCGTGACCCTCGAGAACACGCTGCACATCGGGGGCCGCTCGGAAGACAACCCGGGCGGATTCAACAGCGCCCCGACGTTCGACGGTATCTTCTCGATGCCCGACTTCTCGCTGATCGGGCAGTTCAACCTGCTCGGTTCCTTCCAGAACATTGGCATCGTCGCGCTTGTGCTGCTCGTGTTCTCGGTCATGCTCGCCGACTTCTTCGACACGATGGGCACGATGGTCGCCGTCGGCGGCGAAGCGAAGCTGCTCGATGCGAACGGCAACCCGCCGCGCTCGACGCGCATCCTGCTCGTCGACTCGGTCGGCGCGATCGCCGGTGGCGTCGGATCCGTGTCGTCCAATACGGCGTTCGTCGAGTCGAGCGCCGGCGTCGGCGAAGGCGCGCGCACGGGGCTCGCATCCATCACGACCGGTGTGTGCTTCCTGCTCGCGACGCTGTTCTCGCCGCTGGTCGGGCTCGTGCCCTACGAGGCAGCCGCACCCGCGCTCGTGCTCGTCGGGTACCTGATGATGACGCAGATCGCGGGCATCGACTGGAAGAACGCCGACATCGCGATCCCCGCGTTCCTCACGATCGCGGTCATGCCGTTCACCTACTCGATCTCGGACGGTATCGGCGCCGGGTTCATCGCCTTCGTGATCGTGAAGCTCGCGCGCGGGAAGATCCGCGAGATCCACCCGCTGATGTGGGTGGTCTCGATCCTGTTTGTGGTCTACTTCCTCGTCGACCCGATCCGGGTCTGGCTCGGCGTGTAGCGGGGTGGGCGCGCTCAGCCGCCGAGCACGACGTTGACCGGACCCTCGCCGCGCGCGATGCGCTCCGCCTGCGAGGCGACGAGCTTCGCGATGCGGGGGCGCATCGCATCGGACATGCCGCCCACGTGGGGCGTGATGATGACGTCGTCGAGACTCCACAGCGGGTGATCGGCCGGCAGCGGCTCCGGGTCGAACACATCTGCGGCGAAGCGGATCCGGCCGCGCCGCACGTGGTCGACGACGGCATCGGTGTCGAAGGTCGGGCCCCGCCCGACGTTGACAACGAGCGCGCCGTCCGGGAGCGCCGAGAGCGCGGCGTCGTCGATGAGGTGATGGGTGGCGTCGCCGCCGGGAAGCACGTTGACGACGATGTCGGCGTCCGTGAGCAGCTCCGGCAGCTCGTCGATGCCGTGGATGTGCACGCCGTTCTCGTCGCGGGCGCGGGAAGCGACGGGCACGACGTCGACTTCGAAGCCGACGAGGCGCTGGGCGATGGCCTTCGCGACGCCTCCGTATCCGAGCAGCAGTACGCGCCGATCCGCCAACCCCGGCGTCCAGCGCTTAGTCCATTCACCCGCGGACTGCTGGCGCATGAAGACGTGCATGTCGCGCTGTGCCGCCACCATCAGACCGACGGTGAGTTCCGCCGTCGCGGTTTCGTGCACGCTCGACGCGTTGGCGTAGACGAGACCCTCGGGTAGCACGTCGGCGACGCCGTCGTAGCCGATCGACTGGGCCTGGACGAGGCGCGGTGAGACGCCCGCGACCGCGCGCAGCATCGCCCCCTGCTTCATGTATGGCGGCACGACGACGTCGATGCGCTCGCGCGGCGGCTCGCCGTCGACCCAGAGAACCACCTCAACATCGAGGGCGGGATCCAGGTGGGCGCGCACGTCGTCGCGCAGCTGCTCGGTCGGGACGGAGACAATCAGCGAATCGGTCACCAGTCCACCGTAGCGGGGTGCCACGGTCAGGTGGGCGCCGGAACGTCGTGATCCGCGTCGCGTTCGCAGGGTCGGGCGCGGTGGTTGTGTCTGACCCGCCCGAGGAACGTGCTACGCGACGCGAGAAGCGAGCGCGTTCAGCGCGCTCTCGAAGATCCGCAGGCCGTCGACGCCCGAGCGCATCGCGGCGGGCGTGTTCGGGCCGAAGCCCGGCTCGACCGCGTGCTCGGGGTGGGGCATGAGTCCGACGACGTTGCCGCGCTCGTTCGTCAGCCCCGCGATGTCGCGCAGGGATCCGTTCGGGTTGACGCCCGCGTAGCGGAACGCGACCTGGCCCTCGCCCTCGATGCGCTTCAGCGTCTCCTCGTCAGCGGTGAATCCACCGTCGGCGTTCTTGAGCGGGATGATGATCTCGTCGCCCGCGTCGAAGGCGTTCGTCCACGCGGTGTCGGCGTTCTCGACGACGAGCTTCTGGTCGCGGCGGATGAACTGCTGGTGAGCGTTGCGGATGAGCCCGCCCGGGAGCAGGTGCGCCTCGACGAGCATCTGGAACCCATTGCAGATGCCGAGAACAGGCATGCCCTTGTCGGCGGCTTGCGTCACCTCGGTCATGATCGGCGCGAGCGCGGCGATGGCGCCGGCGCGCAGGTAGTCCCCGTAGGAGAAGCCGCCCGGCAGGACGACGGCATCGACGCCGTCGAGATCGTGGGATCCGTGCCAGAGCGCGACCGGCTCAGCACCCGCGACGCGGATCGCCCGCTGCGCGTCGCGATCGTCCAGGGATCCGGGGAAGGTGACGACCCCGATCCGCGCGGTCACTCGACCACCTCGATGCTGATGACATCCTCGATGACCGAGTTCGAGAGCACCTCGTCGGCGACCTTCTTCGCCTCGGCGAGCACCTCATCGGTGACCTCGCCGTCCACCGTCATCTCGATGCGCTTGCCGATGCGCACGTTCTCGAACCGGCCGTGGCCGAGGCGGCTGAGCGAACCGGTCACGGCCTTGCCCTGCGGATCGAGAAGTTCGGCCTTGGGCATGACGTCGACGACGATAGTGGGCATTGGCAGACTCCGGGTCTCGCGAGGGTGGGGATCACCACGATCCTACCGGCGGCGCGCCTCGCCCGCGTCCTATGATGCGACTATGCCTTTCCTGATCGGCCTGGTGAACCTCGCGTTCTTCGTCGTCTCGCTCATCGACATCATTCGTCTCGACGAGGCGCGCGTGCGATACCTCCCGAAGATGGCCTGGATCATCGTGGTGATTCTGCTCCCGTTCATCGGAGGCATCCTGTGGTGGACGATCGGACGCGAGTACGCGCCTCGACCCGCGAAACCGGCACCGCGGCCTGGCCGCGTCGCGCCCACGCGGCCGCCGGTCGACACGCGTACGACGGAGCAGCAGCTCGCTGATCTCGAGCGTGAGGAGTACGAGGCGAAGCTGCGCGAGGAGATCGCGCGACGGCAGCGCGAACGCGGCACGGACTGACCCGCTCTCCACCCGGATCCGCGCCGCGGTCGTCCTGAAACGCGGGGGATCTGTCGAATAGCGCTTGACATCGTGGGAGCGCTCTCATATTGTTGTCGCCGTCATGGGAGCGCTCTCATGATGTCCCGACTACCACCACCACGAAGGAGTGGGAACTGTGAAATCACACGTCCTGCGTAGAACATCCGTCGGCATCGCCGTGACCGCGGTCGGAGCGCTTGCGCTCGCTGGCTGCTCCGGCTCAGATGGGGGATCCGGCGGCTCGTCGGGCTCGACGGACGAAGAGATCACCCTCACGATCACGACGTTCGGCACGTTCGGCTATGAAGACCTCTACGAGGAATACATGGACGAGCACGAGAACATCACGATCGAGGCCACGAACATCGACACGGGCGGCAACGCTCGCACCGACCTGTTCACCAAGCTCGCCGCCGGCAGCGGCGTCTCCGACATCGTCGCGATCGAGGAGGGCTGGGTCGGCGCCGTCATGGAGGTCTCCGACATGTTCGTCGACCTCAACGACCACGGCTTCGCCGACCGCGCCGACGACTGGGTCCCCTGGAAGAA